>Ga0065711_1030355_pt1 | contig 32741 bp, 21 predicted proteins | sample Hoacrofraction12_FD_59098 | JGI IMG/M metagenome (GOLD analysis project Ga0065711, IMG submission 59098) | Hoatzin crop microbial communities from Cojedes, Venezuela - Epithelial fraction 12 v2 (version 2) | ecosystem: Host-associated > Birds > Digestive system > Esophagus > Crop | place...
GTCCTGTGCAGCCTGCTGTAGGTGACCCTGCTTCGGCGGGGGGGTTGGACTAGATGACCCACAGAGGTCCCTTCCAACCCCTACTATTCTGTGATTCTGTGATTCTGTGATGGCAGGAAAGGTGAAGCAGGTGGAAACACAAGAGGTCTAGTCTGCATGGGCTGGTGTCTCCAAAGGTACTGCAGCACTCTCAAAGTACAGATGAAATGGGCATGTCCCCATCACACGTCAGGCACTGTGAGAGGTGATGTCTTGGCTGGACTAGGTGATCCACAGAGGTCCCTTCCAACCCCTACCATTCTGTGCCTCTGTGATTCTACAAGGCATGGACACCACAGCAGGTAATTAGAGCACTTTCACTCCCAGTTTGAATCCCCTCACTGGCCTCACGATGTTGGCTGCCTCCTCTTTCTCTGTGATTGTATTTTCTGTTTTCTTACACTTTTCCGCTTCCTATCCACTCCCTGATTTATTTTCTCTATTCCTTCTCCTTTTATCTGCCCTTGCCTGTGTATTTTCAGCCTCTAATTTCTTCCACATTTCCTGTTTGAGCTCCTCTTGTTCCATCTCCTTTCCCATGTTAATGTTGTCTGTTTACTTTACTCTTTGCAAACACTTTTCCTTTCATTTCCAGGGCTTGTTTCCCTTCTATTTGTGTCTCTTTGCTTGTATATATACACATACAGATACATACATATATATACACATAAATCTTGAAGCCTTATCCTTTTGCGTTTCAAAACTAGCCTGTCCCTGGAGTCAGTTTGTTATTCTGGTCTCATTCACTTTATTGAGTTATTTTCTTTGCTGCTATCAGTCTCTAAATACAATCCAGTAAAGATACAGCGATGATTTTTGACAACCTGACCTTTCTCCGCTTTCTTACACTTGTTTAATTAGGTACCACATGCAGCTGTGACTTGATCTTTACAGTTTTCCAACTTCCCCCACCCCCTTACCTGGAGGGGGGGGGGAATTAAAAAAAAGAGAGATGTTGTTGAAAGAAGGTCATTTTTGACAGGTCTGCCAGTTATTTCAGGCGTCAGAAGGCCAGCGAGTTCTGCAGGAATGGCAGGCCATGCTGTCTGTATTTTGCTTAACAAGTTAGAGAAAACTTTTGGCTAGGGGAGGTAGGGAATTAGGTGATTTACCAGTTTGATGAGGGCCTGCAGTGATTTAACCTTAAGGCATCCAGTTTAAACACAAATCTGACAAACAAGAAAGGAAGCTGTGTGAAGATCTGCCAGGCCTTTGCTTTGGCAAGCTGGAATCTCTGGGGTAACTGGGCTGTGGGTGTGTGCAGACAGACAGGAGAGGTGCCCCCACAGATCCTTAGGTATGGGAAATTACTGATGCCATCTTCAAAGGGTGATGGCAGGCAATCATTACTAGCAGAACGTTGCTTTTTGCTTCCCAGGTGAAATGCAGTAGTTTGGTATTATATAAGTTACTTGATAAAATCAAAGATACTTTTTTATTTTTTGGTGGATCATACGACTATTCAAGCTTTCAGGTGGCACACATTCATCTCACGAACACCTCATCACACTGTAGTGTGAGTCCGCATCGAAGTCAGAAGGTCTCAGCCATGAGAACCAAAAGCCAAAACGAATCATCTGCCCAAGAACTTCCTCATGGCTGTTTTGCCCAAATGTGCAGGAAGGGAGAGTGTATTGCCATTGTCGCACATGAACTGCAATTACACATTCACACACACCTGAAATCCCTCTTCATCTGGCAGAAAGACTGGGGCTTGCACCCGGTGGCAATGTGATGTCTGCAGGCTGTGGTCACACCTGCCTGCAAACTTATTTATAGCTTTATTTTTCAGAATGATACTAGTTCAGCAATCATGGCTGGTAGATTTTCCCATTGTAATACACATGCTAACTGAGACAATCTGCTCCAGTACCATTCAAAGCCTATGGAAGACAACTGGAGTCCTTCAGCTTTCCTGTGTCCTCCAGCACAGATCCTTCTGTCCTGACACAGGCAGATCTCCCACTGACTTCCAGGTGCATGCATTACGTGCATTTTGGTATGGATATTATTTAAGTGAAAGGACATGACAAACTGCCTAGTAACGCTGATTAATGGGTGCCCCTGGGGAATAGTGAGGCATGAGATGAAGTTAAATAACTCCAATGTGCATTACTCAACACTGCCACACCACCTGAAGTGTCTCATTGTGCCTAAAAAATAGATTCCCTTTTAAAAAGGAACATTTTTAATGTTTCACATTAATTTTCTCAAAAGTCCTTACGCTGTGAAAAATATTCCCTATGGAAAGCTCTCTCCCCACCTCCACCATCACCGCCTCCCACCAAGCCTTGCCCTACAGGTGTCCAATGTATCTTTGACTAGGAGAAATAGCTCGGTGCATGTACTGATAACCCACTTGCCTACCTTGATTTATACTGCACATTCCTATGGTGTTGCTTTGAAAACCAATGGATTTCTCATGTGATGGAAAGCTGACTGAAATACTTTCTCACTGGACAGACCATCATACCAAATGGTCCTGAGCCCTTGAGCTGCATCCCCAACTGCCCCAGAACACCACAAGCACCAACTGCTGCCTACACAGGCTCTGACCATCCAAAGTTCTTTTTGGTGCCAACGCCACCATTTGTTTGCTAAACCCATCCTCAGGGGTACATAATCTGCCCTGAATTCAGTGTGATTATGCATGCATAAGTGGGCAACTCCCCCTGTCCTTGGGCTTCATAGGAGTTCATAGCAGAAGGACTTCATGGTGTTTTTCAGTGACTTGCAAGGCTGGCTGCAATGTGATTGCTCAAACATTTGAAGTTATGCATATGCTTTTCCCAGGTTTTGCAGAGTATTTAAGTCTGTGTGCTAAAAAAGATCTTCCTGATGCTTAGTTAAACAAATCAGGTACTAGTAGTAGGCCATAGTTCTTTTCCTTCTGATTTTATTTGTATTAAAATTTATAGTTACTAAAGATCTGAGATTTAATAAAAGGATATAAACCAGCATTTTCTGATTGCATTCACAACAGATACTAGATACTGCTATCACACAGTTCATTCTTCCAACAAAAAGATCCATGCACAGATAAGAACTGCTTGGTCATTTATCACACACTGGCCCTCAACAGACCATATAAATAAATACAGAAAACAACATTTTCTGGAAGAAAAAGCTCTTCTTCGAAATTTATTCACCTAAAATATTAGTGTGCAGTATACAATAAAGAGTTCTAATGTATCCACTTAAAAAAAAAGAAGCAGTGGCGTTACAGGGACACTGGCAACATTCTCTTACTATAGAAGGAAGCACTAGGAACCAAAGGGTTTGATACTTGGGGCTAAATTTTGAGAAGGCTGATGTTTGCTTCCTTGAGCTACAGAAATATCTGTGTGTCAGATCAGCCCAGGGACCCCTGGTCTTTTAGACCACTGGAAATCAGCCTTCATTCCACCGAAATCTGTGGTTTAACTTGATGCTAGAAAAGAATGGTGGCCCATTTGTTTTTGGTGACTCACTTTTTAACCTCTGTTAGTTTATTAGAAAAAAAAATGAGTATTTAAATAACTATAATTCAGCTGCAGGGACCGCAGTGCAGGTGTGAATTCTGCACCAACAAAGTGAGCCTTCGAAGGGGAAACTGCCCTTCTCAGGCAATGCCCCGGGGCAGACTGCAAACTGCTGTGAAGAACCAAGTCCCCAGCCTCATCCTAAGGCTAATATCTTGCATGATGAATTTCAAGACAGCAAATTTCGACAGCCCCGTGATGAGAAACTGGAATTTGCACTGCAAATTCCGGTGCAGGTGTGAGAGGTGCTCTCACGCAGGTGGTGAGGCTGGCTCACGTGGCTGCTGTCACTTCTCCCAGGCACTGTGGGTGGGTTTTACTGCGACTTCTCAGCAGCCTTAGCTGTCCTCAGGGTAGAGAATGTGACGGCTGTGTTTCATAATTCCCAGCGTCATGGGTAGTGTGCTGCTTCCTTGGGATCATGGAAACAATTTGATTTACAGAATCCTCACAATCCTCTATTTTATTCTGAGGCAGGAAAACTTCTGAAAAGACTGTTTAGGGTCTAATCATCTACCTCACTTGCTCAGCCTGAAGTCAGCTTTGTTGCAGAGCTGAAACTTAGCCAGTCAGTGGAAGGACCCACCTGGGCCAGTGAGGATACTCCTGTGGGATCTGACTGTTGTTCTTTTTGGAGATAGGGCAAAATAACCATTGAATCTTGCTTTGTATCTGCAAGCATTGGGGATCCATAGCTCAGCCCAGCCTTGTTAAAATCCAAAGTAAGAATATGAACTAGAGAGGAGCTATTTTCGGTGCCCATCAAGAAGCACCGTAGATCTTCTAAAGTCTGCAATCTAGGCTGCTTGGTTTTAAATATTACCAACTGGAGATTTTAAATTCATCATTTATCAGAGCACAGAGGCAGACATTTCTCACAACTGGCCTGAGGAGAGGGCCTCAAATATGGGGAAGGGCAGGTACAAGTTTTCTGTACATCCTTCTCAAAGTCCAGGCTCAGAAAAACACTCCAAACCTGAACACAATCTTTCCGCAGTTTTGACATGTAGACAAGGTATGTGCAGGGTCTTCTGAAGGACTGGTTTAGTAACAGAGCAGTAAAAAGTGCTATTGTCTTGTCTGTCAAAAGCTCCAAGCAGGTCTTCAATATCTGCAGACACCAAAACCACATATCTGAAAATGATTGAGTTACTCAAGTAATTATTAAGTTGGATACCACTCAAATCTATTCTGCTCTTTATTATACACAATGATTCACCATTTATAGGGCCATAAATTCATTTGAAAGAAGTGTAGCAAATCCAGGCTGGGGACATACTGCAGAGGTTTGGAAATGAAGCTGAAGCTGTAAAGACTGGCTCCTCTCCAAGGGGCCAAGATGTGAAGCCCTCTGACCTGTTAATGGCAGCTGGTGATTTGTAACCTGTAGCTCAGCCACTCCGGCAGGCACTCAGCACCTTGCCATCTGCCCTGGGCTGCCAGAGTAGGGCTGAAAGGGGCTGAAAAACACGTGTACAGGGAAATAAAAACTTTGCCCGTGTGTCAGAAGTCTCTCTGTTTTTTTTCATGTTGTGCTCTTGTCCACTCTCTCCGCCATCTTCTCTGTCGGTCCACCAAGCCAGATTTCCACGTGACAATATTTTTTATTTTCTTATAGCAGTACTTTACTAAGGATTCACTTGAGTAGTTGTTTGTTTGTTTTCCCTTCTGGGAAATAGTTTAAATTATCACGCTTTGATCACCTATTTCTCCTCCACAAACACATGGACAAGAAAAATAAAAACAGTTCCAGTGAAAACAGGGTCTATTTTGCAAACAACCTAGTTTTTGCATCAAAAAATAGTGGGGAAAAATGCTTCATCACAAACATTTTGGAAATCCTCCTGTTTTCTCCTGCTCTTGGTCCCTTGGCAGCTGGTAGAAGCAGGTTTTATAAAATTGCCATCCAACACTCAGAGGCACCAGTGGGGTTTGTTAGACTCATGAGTTTCACAGGGCAGACACTGTCCAGGGAAAACATTTTGCTGCTGTAGTTATTTTGACCCAAAATCTTTGCCTCCACAAATACCTTCCTTTGTTCTTATATAAACCTAAATGAAAAGTTTTGGCTGTTTGAGGCCTGGATTAGTTGGGTACCAGTCAGCTGGTAACAAGGAAGTGAAGTTCCATCATATCTGTTAAAGTTGATGCATCTACTCAATTGCTCAATAAAACAATCTGGTATATTTTGTCCAGTGCTAGATGTTCTTTCTGGACTCAACTTCTGCTACCTGCACAAAGGATTCCCATTTAAGAGATCTGTCAGAAGAAAAATAAAAAGCATATTTTCTGTGCTGCTTACCATCTCTGAGCAAGAAAGTAGAAGAAAAACTCATGAAAATCCCGTGAATTACTTTATCCTTCTAATTGCAGAAGTCTTTGTTTTTCCATCTGTCAGTGACAAGGACTCAGTTTTGCAAAACTGTTGAAAAAAAAGAATTCGGAGTTTTTTGCCAGTATGAGAGTGGAAAGCATTAGTGAGCCTGCAATCTTGGATGAAATTCAGTTACATTTTGCACTGTGAACTTGAAAACCTCAGTTTGGCTGAGAAGATATGTTAGAAAGTGAAAAAGCAGATGCTGCTTTCCAGGTCTGTCATTCACTTTTTAAATATATTGCTCAATAATCACTAAAACACAGCTTTCTCAGGTGTTAAAACATCTGGGATTCGACATCTCTCTTAACCCATATCACCGGGAATTCTGAATTGATTCACCAACTTTCACAGAACAGAACTGGGAACTTGGCTGAATTTAATCCCATTAGCTGAATGTCCACGTTTCATGGGCTTTAACTCATAGATCTGAACTGTCAGCAAGCATCTCTTTTGTGTGCACAGAGATGTTTTGCGGGAACATACCATATAACAGACTGAATATCCAAACAAACTGTGTTTGCACACTTGTCTGTGGCAGTGTAGAGGGAGACTGTGTGGGCAATTAAAGAACTGGCACTCACCAGTGGTTGTCTGTACCAAGTCTGCCTGTGAGCCAAACAAAAGCTGCATGTAAGTTTGACCCACAGGAATGTGTCTTTTAGACACATGGTGTGGTCTAACACCGGAGAGGAGGCCTTTTCAAAGTTCATTTTACTGTAGCTGTTCCAAGGCACTTGAGACTCACAGCAGAACTTCACCGGCATTGCAGCAAACGCTGCCCTTGAATGCAGAAAGACCTTGGCCACCTCTTCCGTCTCCTTCCCACCATTCATCTTAAAATATTTCCAGCACTGTTGCAGCTCACTCAAAGGTAGGCAGGAATGTTGTGCAAAATAAGGATTAGGCTTTAAAAACAAGTAATTCATTGGTCACTGATTGTGTGTTAATTAGTATCATTCTGTCCCTGCTTTAAGAAAAATAGTCCACAGATGGCTACAGACTGAGAAAAAAATGCAGTTTTTGTTCTAGCAATCCTGTTTGTTTCCTGCCACCACCCCTCCAGCTACCCTCTAATTGAACAAAGTGGACTTAATTTGAATTAAACTGTCAAAAATCTTCCACTTAAATTGATTTATCAGCCTTCCTGGCTGAAATGGATTCATTTCTGCACAATATATATGAAGTGTGTGTTGATGGATTGCATTTCGCAGAATGGAAACATTTTTTATGCAACTTCATTAGATTCAGCTCAGGTATGCAAAGGAAGGGGGGAGGTGGAGAAAGCAGGGAGGAGAGAGGGAGAGGGGAGAAGAAGTGTGCAAGAGGGAAGCACGAGACAGAGAACTCCAGCTTGAGAGTAACGAAAATTGTCTTTCACTGACTTAAAGTGTTCAGAGACCATGCAATGTTTATGTTGCCCCCATATACCCACAGGCATCTTTGGCAGCACTCCCAACAGATGTCAAGCAGAAATCTGACACAAACTCAAGGTCCCTTCATGAGAGAGCGTTCCTTCCCCGTACCCTACCAGCTCTCCTCACCATCCCCTCTCTCCTTTCCCACGTATCAAACTACAAAGCTCTCCATCATCTCAGCTCTAGAGCCATGTGTGATTCCATCTCAGCACACTGACATGGTTTTTAGAGCTCTAGCTGTGCCATGGGAAGGGTTATTGTCCCAGCTGCCTTCTACTGTCCATCCAAAGGAGTACACTGGACCTGGTTACTTAGTAGCTGAGCTGACTTAATTAAACAGTTAAAGAGAGGATTCTTGCTAACCTGAAAAGAGATGGAGACACTCCCATAGGCAGCTGAGCTGACTGTCCCACAGGGTCAATGACCAGCAACATAGGGTGGGTTGGAAGATAATTGTCCTTTCATTTGGCACTGTGCTGTTAGGGGAAATACGTGCTTCTACCCTACGACAGAGAATGCCACTTGACAGCAAGTAAGGGAGTATGCTGGGCTGGCTGAAACATGGCGGACCGGGAGACCACTGTGGCTGTATGTCTGAGTGTCCCCGGACAATCAAATCAAACCATTCTCCAGTAAGATGCCTTTCAAAAGAAGGTTTATATGAAAGGGGCATTAGAGAGAGAAAAATCAAAAGCTTCAGCCAGCTCCACTAAAAGCCTTTCAATTATAAAAAATTGTTATTGTCTTTATTTCTGCTCTTTTCCTGACTTAGAGTGTGTTTAATGCAGTAGGAACCATTCGACAAACTCAATTAATTTCCACTTAGAATAAGGTATTTAATCTGAAGAGTTTTAGATGAACCAGGGCAGGTGCAGTTTGACTCTCTGATTGATTGAATTAAACTTCTATTCATTTCCAGCCATGCCAGATACAAAAAAATTTCAACAGTTTCCATCTTCTGTTACTTCTACCTGGCATGTTTTCTTTCACTCCTTCTGAACATAAGAATGGTGGATGGGATTCAACAGGGGCATTGGTTTCTGAAAATGGTTGAGGTAAATGTTACAGGCAGGGAATACCAGAGTGGAGACGTCCGATGTGGAGAAGGCAAAGGAATGGCACTACTTATGGGCAAGGAAGGCAGTGACAGGGAGGCTGTTTCATGAAAGCTATTAAAAGAGACTTGATGATCAGGGAAGTGAGGGATATCCATGCAGCCAACTGAAGCTGGAAGGGATGGATTTTTCTGAATGATTTAGCATGTGGAGTGCTACCTGCTGTTGCAGGTAACAAAACCCCTGAAAACAAGACCTGTAGTTTCACTGAAAATCCTCCATTGGCCTCACACAAAGCTGATCGAAGTCATCAGGAATGTTTCCCATTATTTCAGTGGGCTTTGGAAAGGTCTTAAGTCTGCAGGTGTACGGTTTCTTCTTGTGAAACCTGCCTGCAGAAAATCAGAGAGCTCTGCCACTGATGCCTGCAGTAGTAACATTTGGTCCCATATCTGGAACCCGCATCTTTTCTGATGAAGGTTGCCACAAGGAGAAGCCAGAAGTCTGCTCCCCTTACACCCCCTCCCTCATGCTCTTTCACTAGCAAGGATATGAATCAAGCCCTGAAGAGAGCTGTCAGTGAGGGATGATTTTCCTGTGATTATTGCCTGGGTGAGAGATTATGCCTTGTTTTTTTGCAAACTGCCTTATTTGCAGAGCAGAACGCATTGGGCTCATGTCCAATTGATACACTCCTCTTCAAACAGCAGATCCAACTACAGAGTGAGATGCAAATTTAATTATTCCACATGTAGGAAACAGAAACGGAATCTCATTGTTAAATTTGTTCTCCTACGTCGGAAAGATAAAAAACAAAAAAAGATGCTGAAGTGGCCTGTGTGAGCTGAATACATTTCAATCCCTAGAGCTGGAGAGAAATGAACTCTGTTCCTGCTGCAGAAGCTTCACTGGATAGAATTATTTTTCTTTTTTTTTTTCTTTTCCATATTCAGCATTATGATGAGCTGCTGAAATGTTTTCCTCACATGCATGCTTATGTGCAATTCCCACCCCATTTCCAGGGAGTGTTTTGGGACCATTTCCCTTTGAAAGTGGTCTCCTGGGATGAGAACGAAGCTAGTTGGACCTTAGGTAGTGGGACACCTTGATCAAAGCTGAGATAAATGGTTTTCCTTAAGGGATTTATTCTGCTTCACTTAGCTCAGTTAAAGCTGCTTAGGGGACCACTGTGTAATCTGTAGACTTTGCTTCCTACTGCCCTTTACAATGGGATGGGAGACCTCTCCCATGGTCCTGTGTCTCTACTGGTGTCTACAGTTTCTGAAATGCAAAGGCATCTATCTGGAAGGTTTTGTCTTCTTTCTTTGTCTCTTTCTCTCTCTGCTAACTGCTAAAGCTTTCTTCATGCCCTGCTCAGATATTTCTAGTTGCAATGGAGCACAGATGTACTATGGGCATTACAAATGAGAGGAGGTTTGTGGCAGGAAACACCATCCTCCATGGTCTTATTTGTGTAGAAGTGACTCCAGGGTCTACTTTGAGGACAAGTTGCTCTTCCACCCATCCATATCAATAGCATCTGGCTCCAGGAACTGGTGCTCCATAGAGAGGATCCCAGAAGGTTCCTAGAATCACCTGCTGCAAGAACCAATATGATTTCAGGGCAGCCCAAGCTCAGAGTTTGGTCTGCTTACAAAAAGGGCAGTCTTGTGCAAGTCTGTGCTTCAAGTCTGTTCCCTTGAACTTGCAATTCAGGGACCACTGCTATTGTCTCAGGGACAATCTGCCTTATCCTCTTTGGACGGTACTGGGAATCCCATTCATAAGCTAAACATAACTGATGAGGTCTGTCCTAACAGGCAGCAAAGGAGCCTAGAGCCACTCAACTCACCTGTGTTAGACTGACTGCTGCCCCAGAGCCAGTGTCACACTCTGTCCAGTGATGGATCAGCCATGCTAGACCCATTCATTATGGCTTATATCTTATGATGGCAGCAATAGATTCTGTACACTGTCACCCAGAGGCAAACTTGGTCTTTTATCTCCCAATTCATCCCTCATAGCCATAAGCTATTGAGTAACATCAACACTCTATACAGATGGGGAAAATGTCCATGAAAGAAGTCTGTGTAATAGATAACATGTCACCCCACAGAGCAGGAGCACTCCTGAGGCACTCATCCCCTGCTGTTCATTTGCAGATGCCGGCAGGATCATCTTTTTCCATGAGCTGCCTGTAATTTACTTCTGGAGGCATGCTCCTTTTCTGCACACAAACATATCAAGAAGATCTGCTTTGTCTGAGCAAATTCCCCTACCAGGAGCAGAACAAGAGGCGAGCAGGACTCTAGCCAAGTGCAGAGTGTGATGGTGTTTAGATCCATGCTGTCCTTTTTAAAAGGGTACCTTTCCTGAAATGATCAAGCAGGATATGAGTGGCAGGTCCTTGGTGGTTTTTAAACATGGATCGTTTCTGTGATGTGGTTTGCAGCATAACCTCCAGATAAATGCACAGGTGAGGGGGTGAGGAGCTGCAACACAAGGGCAGCCAGAGGCAAGAATTTTTTAATTAGCTTTCACACTGGAAAAAGTGTTTGTGTGGACACACTTTTAGCTCAGGGGAATCCTTAACCCAGCCTTGCATAGCCTGAGCCTGCTTACCGCAAAAAAGGAGAAGGAGTTAGTCAGACAGAGGAAATAAACATGGGGTCACAGCTAAAGGAACATAATTTTCTACCAAGCTCTTTCTATGTTTACCATATTAAATGATCAGCACATTTGCACCGTATCAAACTGTGCAGATGTAGCGTTAAAAGGTCAGCTGTTAACCTGCAGAAGCAAAGAGACTCCACATCTCTCTCTTAAAGATGATACTCCATTCTGAATGGGTCCCCATGGTACTCCTATAATAACATTAATGCTCCGAGTGGCCGTATAGCGGCTCTCATTTGCAGTGCATGGAACCTCTTCATTAAGACTCAAACTCCCACTGCGAAGATGGGAGCTGACTTCTTATGGCACTTGAACAACTGGGGAAACTGAGACACAAGGACATTAAGTTCTTTCAGTTAAAAAAAAAAGTCTCAGATTCCTTATTCTCAGCCTCTTGTTCCAATCTTCAGGCAAGTTTCCACATGGTAGAGTTTGTGGGATTAAATATTCAAAACCCATGGAACTGGGAAAAATAAAGACCTGGGATCCCTTCAGACTAAATTGTTAATCTGTATTGTCAGTAATTCTGAAACAATTGAAATGAGAATGTCTTTTGATGCAGTGATACTTGAAGGAACAGGAAAATCAGAGGCAATGCAAAAGCAAGGTGTTTCTCGTGTCTGGTATTCACGTAATATAGGCTGGCCTACCATTGGGAGCAGCTTATAAATTAAGAGCTGTATTATTACTTAGCCCATTTGGGACGGATAAGAACTAATCTCCCTTGAACCTCTCTGCCAGCCCTGATCCTCAGAGCCTGGCAGGGCCACGCATTTGTTTACATTCTGGTTCAGAATAGGATTTAAGGCCCTGTTTATCTTTAAGGCCCCTAGTAGATGCACAAACTTTCAGGTATTTTTCATTGAAGAACAAGCCCTTCAGTGAATCAAAGCCTTGTTACATCCCTGTAGCAGATGGGCGAGGTGAAAGCCTGGCCCCAACTGCCCGACTTGCTAATGGAGCAGCTGAGCCAGAATACAGATGTTGCCACGCTTACCTCTGTTTCACAGAGGAAGCTGGGAATAGGAGGAGGTTTGAGATTTAGAGCATATCTATACTCACAAGACTATGCAAATTACTTATTACTCTGGCTTCAAGCCTGTGCTTGGAGGTACAATATAGGTTAATTAAAGACACAGGAGAGTATGGAGAAGATGCAGAGATTGGATGAAGCAATAGTGGTGTGGCAAAGACTGAGAAAAGAAGTCCCAAGTTGATTCCTGTAGGGAAAATTGACACCACAAACCAGCTTTACCTTTTTTCAGAGAGGAAAAGCACGGCATCACAGCACTGAGAAGAGCTGGCACAAAAGTAGAACGGTAACCGTTGATGATGGTTATCCCCACAACTTCACTGACATGGGAAAACTGGGACAAATTTCTGTGTGTGCTTTCCCAGAAATCATGTCTCCCTATTCAGCCGTGCACAGCCTGTTAATGAGTCCTAGAGGGCAGTCTCATTCTCCACGAATGATGTAGCAGGTTTTCCAGTCTTTTGACATATTGAAATCATGAAGGCATGCGCTGTGCTTCTGGAAGACAGGCTTCAGTCACGCACCTTCTGTTTCTAGGGTCAGAACAGGGACAGTCGCTGGAAATTCAGCAATGTGTAGTACGGAAGGAGTCAGGCTAAATGACCCAATAACTTATCCATGTCTCACATACATTAGTGGTCTTTATATGCCAGGACTGTTATGCCTCTTTTATCCACAAGTTAGGAGCACAGCAAAGAAATTGGTATGAAATTGTCATTCCTGCTACTTCTACAAGCACTAAATCTTGCTTTGTTTTTCCTATTTTCTTTTCTTCACCTTTTTTTAATAGCCATCCAGGCTTCTTTACTGAAGCCATAAAAAATACAAGTTATGAAAAGTAAAAGAAAAAAGCTATTTCTAGGCAGAGGAACGTGTCTTTGTACATGTTTGTGTACTGAGTAGCACAAGGGGACCTGATCCTCAATATATTTGTAGGATGCATCACATGACAGAAACCTGAATTGAGCCCTCCAGGAGCAACTGTAATGTAAATATTAATTAACATTAACGGTCTGTGGCCTTGCCTGCCAGCTGGAAGCCAGCAAGATTGTACATGGCAGAGTGGTATTAATTTGTTGTTGGAGCCCTGAAAGCGGTGAGTCTGGTGGTATGATAAGCACAGCAGCTTCACTCCCACATGCCCACCCTGCTCTGCTTTTGCATCATTCACAGGGTGGGAAATCACAACTGGGATGACATGACGGGGCTGTTTCAAAGAGCACTGGGGACGCAGGTGGGAGACAGGCGTGTTGCTGAGCTCTGTCCCCTACTGTGGGTTCCCCATGTTGAAAACCCAAGGCATGGTGCCATGTATTTGATGTGTTAGGAACACCGTCTGCAAATGGTGGGTCACACTTCCAAAAGCCTCTCTCATTCTCCTGGGCAGATCTCTGCTATCTGTACCTCATTCTCCTTGCAGTCAGGCACACAGAAGTCATTTTGGGGGCTCCAGGTGGAACATCTCAGGTTCCCACTTGCTCCCATACTGTGGGCCCAGTTCTCAGCAATAGCATCTCTCCCGCTTTCCCTCCCTCCTTTGCTCTGCAAGCACCTCCAATGAATTATTAATTGCAGCTCATCCAATTAAAGGGCTCCTGCATGTTAATAATTCATGGCTGCTCGTCAGAGCTGTTGGCTGGCAGGCTAGGCAGCACTAGGGTTGGGGCTTCCATGAACTGAGAGGAGTGAAGTGCAATAAAAAGAGGAAGAAATCAATAGTGTAGCACAGGCTGTACACATCCAGGAGACACTTTATTATATCTGAAAATTGCTTTCTGTGATTGCTACCATCATTACTTCTGTATTTATTTTTTAACGACTCGTCCATCATGAAGCCCGTATACATAACGAAAAAGGCCAATTGCACTAAAACAGTTAAATTCTTTTAATACCTGGCACAGGGTGAAAGCAGTAATGAGTTCATTTTGTCTCTACTCACACTTATGGTGAAACCTTGCTCATCCAGAAGCCAGTTTCATTGCTCTCTCTGTAAGTTAGAATAGATCTACTGCTTTTCCCTCTGGAAATGGACCCATCAATGATGTTCATGGGAGTAACTTGGAGCTTAGCAGCTCTGACAATAGTATATAAAGGCAGTTTCCAGGACATGAGAATACCATCAGAGTATCCAGAGGAAGCATGAGTGCAGTGCTTTGCAGAACCAACCTTTTATTGGGGCACCGAAGAAAGGAAATGGGACTGGAAACCTCTCGCCAGGTTTGAGATGAGTTGGCATTAGCGAAAGGTTGACAAGAGAGTCTGGAATGAGGACCATGGAAACTGTGTACATTAGAGGGGATCTAGTCTCCTACAGGGCAGATCTGAAAAGTGAAGAAAGTGAAATTGTAGATTTTGGTATGTGAGCACAGTCATAGGGAGTAAATCCAGAATGGTAAATCATAGAATCATAGAATCATAGAAAGTTTTGGGTCAGAAGGGACCCCTAGAGGTCATCTAGTCCAACTCCCCCGCAATGAGCAGAGACACCGCTAACTAGATCAGGTTGCTCAGAGCCCTGTAAATGGCTAACCTTGTTGTCTCAGAAAAAGGTACACAAAGAATGAAGGGTTGGAAGAGAAAGAAAGAGTAGAAATAAGATCCACTTTTTTTTGCCAGTGATGGCAGCTCACTGAAAGATAATGCTCAATGAGGATTTCAACAAGGGTATGCTTAGGTGGAAATCACACCAAGACTCAAAGCCCCATGAAAGATAGGCCTCAAACACCGGGTAATGGTTTACTGCCAATAAATAACCCAATAAAGTGGTGTGGACTATACTGAGCAGGAAGTCAGCTTAAATCAAATAGCTATGTCTTCAGAACTCTTTTGTCTTTGGAATGGTCTCTCTCTAACAGGGGTCGTACCCTCCTTTTATAAGCTTGGGGACTATGAAGAGGAGGTCAAATGTACTGGAAGCTGGGGAACTCTTTTTGTAGCCTTGCACATTGGGGACATTCTGCTTTAAACTACATTTGATGGAAATCATAAAAAAAGCCCGTTGCTAATGTGTGGTACAATTGGTAATACATGTGGGTTGTGAGCTTATTTTGAAGGAAATCACAACTTTGTACAGCATCTACTTCAATGAGACTTCGGACTGGGGCTTTCCACCACACTGTCAATGCATAATACCGATGAAACACTGTTCCTGCATGGGAGTGTGATGTGACTGAATCACAGATTTTAAAATATGTAAGAACTTGGAGACAATACTTATTCTCTTTTTAATGCGAGCGATTTTAGTACTGATTTCAGAACCCTGAGGAGAATGCGGAGTTCAGTCTTCATGGCCCATTCAGTCTTTGGTCTCTCAGCTGCAATTTCCAATTAGTACTAATTTGATTGTAGTTTCTGTGGTGTGCATCATGAAGACCTTTTATACCCAGCTGATCTGGCACTGCAATTTGGTGGATCTTTCCCAATGGACAGTGGCTAATTTGAGACTCTGCGATCGCCACATTACCCCTATTTAAATGTTTTGCTCAGACTCAGGTCCTGGATAGCCTTCTTCTGAAGGTGTTCAGGCTAAGATCTGTTCCCTTGTCATTTCTGTTTCCAGACGCCAAAACCACATCCTAATTCAGGATCAGGCTGAGGGAGTTGCGGCTGTTCAGCCTGGAGAAGAGAAGGCTCCGGGATGACCTTAGAGCAGCCTTCCAGTGCATGGAGGGGCCTAGTGGAAGGAGGGAGAGGGGCTTTTCACAAGGGGGTGTAGTGATAGGACAAGGGGAAATGGCTGTAAACTAAAAGAGGGCAGATTTAGATTAGAGATTAGGAAGAAATTCTTCCCCATGAGGGTGGTGAGGCACTGGAACAGGTTGCCCAGAGAAGCTGTGGCTGCCCCTTCCTTGCCAAGTCTCAAGGCCAGGTTGGATGGAGCTCTGAGCACCCTGGTCTGGTGGAAGATGTCCCTTCTCATGGCAGGGGGTTGGAACCAGGTGATCTTTAAGGTCCCTTCCAACTCTTAACATTCTATGATTCTACGATTATAATTCCTGGCTTCACACACTAAATGTGCGCTATATGTGTTAGATACCACTGAAACAGTGCCACAAGACCTACAAATTTGCACAAAAGAAAGCAGAAGAGTTAGCAGAAAGGCCAAACACCTTGAAGTAGTAAGGGACACTTAGTAGAGAGCTGTAATTAAGAGTGGCACAGCTCTGGGTGGCTGCAGAGGTACACTCTGGTCCAAGTCTTTGCAAAAATGGCACGCTAATCAGCTGCTGAACATGCTCAAGGGAAACGGCAATCAGTGATGTTTATATCAAGATCTGAAGAGACTTCTTGGTGACCATGTAAGCATCTGACCATCCGTGCATGAGAAGGCAAGGTGGATCGATGAGTCTTCAGCTGTGACACCCCAGTCTCCTGGCATTGCCATTGCAGTAACTACCCTTCCCTGCATGGAAACCAATGCCTCTGCTCAGGGATGGGTGAGACGAGAACATCGGCAGTCTACGATACAGCCCGCTTTCCTAAGCCACCGCTGTATTTCCATGCAGCTTTCTTCTTTCAAAAGAGGAGGGAAACTATGGACATTTTTTCCAGGTTTTTGCAATGTCTCAATTTGTCCACAGTGTACGCACAGATCAATTCCAGAGAATGAAACCAATGTGAACTTGTAACATTGCTGCACTTTTAAACATCAAGAATAAAATCAACAAAAAATCTTAGCAGAAACCCAAATTTCTGTTTTGTTTTTTTTTTTATTTTTATTGACATTTTCATGGGGGGAGTATTGATCGTATCTCAACTCTGGAGTTGAGGTCTTTGAAATACTTAGCTTTTACCTTGCAGTAAAAGTTGGAGAGATGGGCACAGATGATGCCCCACTTCCAAACACCTCTCTGGAAGCTCCAGTCCAAGTCCAGTTATCTGCCAGCATTGCTTTGTACAATACAATTTTCCACTTGATTCTCTCTCTGCTGTTTGCTTTACATGTCTGTTAATACATAAGCCTGTTCTTTTTTATCTTGCTTGTATTTTTGGTGGTTTTTTTCTTTCCCTGCTTAGTACTAAACTGCAGCACATGCATTGTGCTTTCAGCTGCCTGTGATCTGTCAGTGGGCCCAGGAGCTTAGCCTTAACGGTCTATGTAAATATTGCCTCAAAATTACAAATATTCAGAATGGCAGTAATATATGAGGCTTTTGTTAAAGCATCTTGTTTTATGGGCTTAAATACAGGCTGGGAAGCATGGAGATGTTGATGTGTTGTTTGTACAAGGGACACACACTCACGTGTACACAAAAGCCCAACATTGTACAAATAGCAGTTCAGGCCATAAATATCATGGCAAAATTGCTCCCAGATCAAAACAACCCCCAAAAGACACATGACTGAAATGAAATCAGACGGCATTACTTATGGGGCATGTACCCTTCTTTTTTTTTCACTCTGAAAGTGGGCGGAAAAGAAAACTCCGGTGCTGAGAAGCGTATTCTGGATCAACACATTTAGAAACAAAATGTACCTTTGTATCTAAAAATCTGAGCGTCATGAATATTTAACGTGGGGAGGAAAGAATGATTTTGTCAGTGTGTAAAGCAGTCCCAGAGAGGCTCGAATTCTGCCTAGTTTCTATTAGCTTTCCTTCTCTGTAAACAGACTGAGTCATTTGCTGCAGGAGAGGTGTGTGAGCACAGGGAGGGAAAGACACATGGATAAAAAGAAAAAACCCCAGTGCCTTGCGAATGCATAGAAATGGATTTCCTGTGCAAAGTGCTGCCTCCATCCTCATTTCTTGTGACGTATTGTTGGGTCTGTACAGTCAAATTTAGCTGCAGTTTTCAGCCCAACAATGTCACAAATTTGGAAGGTCTCCTACACTGCTAAAAAAAATTATGAAGGATGCCTGTAGTACCTCCTGACTAACCTCCCATAGAGCAAAACAGAGACCCAGAGCCACCCAAGGGGAAATCTGATATTGGTGAAAAAGAAAATGGAAAAGATATCGGCTCGTCCTCAGTTGGCTGAAACCGAACCTGTTTCCTGTCGAAAGACATTGTGGTTATTGGGGTGTGATGGGTTCCCCATGGACCATGTGAGCTACATGCACACCATAAAGGCTCCAAGATGCAAACGTAATGACAGGCAGGAGCTGACTCTGATCCAACATAGCAGGGACAGTCCAGGGGATCCAGTTTGGTGATCCTGGCATGGGGAAACCTCTGGACTCAGGCAATCATATCAGCACGTATTCATGTTGAAGACAGCAAGCCTTTAATTTAAGAATATCTCAAGGGTTTGTCTGTGTATCAGGGCACCAGTGACTTTAGCTTGTTGTTCTCCATTGCGTTTTTCTCTGTATTTGCTGAGATCGCTCTACATTTTGTATTCTGTAGTCCAGTCTTTGGACTGCAGCAGGGCTGGGGAGGTACAAAATTAAACCTGCCTGTGCCTCCTGAGCTGAGAGTGGGATAACGTCTAGGGGCACATGGAAAGGGAGATTAACCCTGGCAGAGGAGGGGGCTGCAGCTTTCCCATCCCCACCCTGCACGAGCACATCCCAGTGTGGGCAGGGGACAGCATGGGTTTGGTAGACACTGTGTTTAATAGCATTTTGCTCCTTCCATCTTTCCGTTACTCCAGTTTTCATATGAGAAGGGGCATAGTGCTCATATAGTCTGTCTGGACCAGTCCTGCTGTTTTGCAAATGGAGCTGGTTTGGCATCAGCAAGCAGCTGAGATTTTTATCTTTTCCTTCCTAAGTTACTTTTTTCCCTCCTGCCTTTACCATGCAGGTGCTTGGCGCAGCCATGAGTCAGAGCCTTTGAGATGGGCTGCTAGTACCAGGCTGCCATCCAGAGGGGAAAGATACGGTGCTGGGAGTACCAGGCACGTACTGCATGGGGAAGACATACAAAAGGGATAGCTCTGGTCAGGAAATCAGAGCAGGGCTTTACATCTAAGGTGAGAAGGGGTTTAAAAAGAGGTCAGATGTTTAAAGTAATTTTCAAGATCCTGGCGGCTTGAATCAAACCCTTGCTGCAGAATCTTTCCTGATGAAATTCCAGATCACAACCAGCAGCAAAATTTGCAAACGAGAAGAAATAATAATAATTTTTGTACGTAACACTTCTCACTGGAGGATTTCAAGCACCTCACTCTCTGAATCTTTACAGCTCTGCTTTCCCTGCTTCTGGACTAACAACTCCACCTCCGGCCACAGGCTTGAGCCTTGCCATCTGTAGGACTCCAGACCTAAACCCAGACTGTGTCACTCGAGCTTTTGTGGGGCAGAGATGGCTGAAGCTGCAAATAGGACATAAAGCAGCTATTACCTGTTGTTTGAGGCAGGACCTGTCTGGTGTCTGCAAGGTGCACTTGATCCCCAAACTCTCAGACCGTGTTACGCAATTGCTATCGGTGAGTAAGATGAATACACTCCGACAGGACAGACACACCTATATGATCAATATCTGTTAGCTTTTTCCACCCATGAGTTGTGTGTACGTATGCATATATAGAGCTGGACATATCTCTGAACACATTCAGGACCTTCCCAGTGACTACATATAAATATGTCCCAGTGCACTTATTATATATAAATATAGAGACACTGTGCTGCTCCCAATATAAATTTTTGCCAGGTCTTCCTTTTGCAGTGTGATCAATAACAGTTCTAGTGCAGAAGGTGAGCAAAGTGCCTTGTTAAATTAATAATTGCACAGGAACCAAATCCGTTCTATTAAAATCTTTTAAAACCTTTACAAAATTTCCACTCTATGACCAGTTTTCCTGGGAGACCTATAATTATTGAGAGTGGAAAGAAAGGAGCATAACTAGCCTCTCTTACCAGCCGCCCAATAGACACTAAAATGGGGCTGCACCGAAAAGGTGGCCCCTGTGGAGTTTCTTGATTGAGACACAAACCTGTAGGTTTGCACTGTCCGTCTCCCGGCAGGGTTTATAATTAAAGCTGTGTTGCTGTTTATATTCCAGCAGCACCTGTAAGGCCCGCTGCACAGGGTGCTGTGCAAACAGAGAGACAGCAGGCTTGCTGCAAAGGATTTACAACCATAAGAGAAAAAGCGTGCTGAGGGGGGTGGCTGTGGAGAGGGGTCAGGAGGAGGAAGGACAGCGATTTTTCAAGGTTGTGTGTTAACACAAAACAGAAGTCAGGAGCCTTATGGCCACACAGCTGGCACTCTCTGCCAGGCCATACTGCCTCTCAAATTTGGTCTCCAAGAAACACACATGTGACTCGACCCAGGGACATCCATGTTATATTTGTGTGTGTGATCATACTGTGGGGCTGAAGTGATGCTTCCAGCTGCAGCTGAGGTTTCTGGTGTCCTATAAGGTCCCATCTGACTATAGGAATTCCCTAAGCCAAGCGTGTTTAGAATGGACTCTGATGCTGAAAACTCCGGTGCACCAAGTGCAGCTCCGAGGCTGGGGAAGGGCAGCTGCTCTGCACTGTGATGGTATGAGACGGAGGTCTTGCTCCTGGCCGGGACTCAAAGGCAAATCTGGGAGGTCTGCCTGTGTGGTTCTTGCAAGCAAAGGACAGCACTAGAGGATGCTGACAGAGTCTGGGAGCACTGGAGAGGAGGAACCCAGCAGGCTGCGGGTAACAGATGGGCATCTTGTACAGCAAATCCCATCGCAGTGTGTGCAGTGAGGATCACTCCCAGTCAGAGCAGCCAGGAAAGCATGCCAGCGCCTTGTTCACCAGAGCGTCCTGCCTGCACTCAGTGGGAAAAGGCCAATCATCTTGTAAATGAGGTGCTGTCTTCTCTGGAGAGGCCATTGTTTCCGTGAGGCTTTTCGTTAGCTTTGGTGCCATCCATCTTAGGCAGCATTAGTAACATAGGGAAGAAAGGCAGGAAACAAGAAAGTTGGTAAGTCGTGGGCTGTGTTTGGTTAAACAGTGTCTCCAGGCTTCAAAACTAATGCATATGGAAGGGGGTGTTATGTAGGGACACTCAGCTTCCTTTCTCCGAGTTAATTAACCTCCTTCACCTCCGTGCTGTTATAGACACAAGCAGTTCTACTGCATATGTCAAGGGCATAATTAGCACAGACTGAGCAAACCACACACACAGAATGGAAGCATGCCTGCAAGATGGACAAAAGTGAAAGCCAGCCATCGGCAGGGTCTGTTAGCCATGGCACAGTTGACCAGGTATGGCAGGAGGAAATCTGAACTGCTGGAGGGAAAGATAAGGGCTGCCCCTTTTCCATTCCATCCATTTGCTGTGCACAGTTACAGGGCATGGATGGGAGGCTGCATCCACCAAAGGAAAGCAGACTCACTCTCTGTGGAGATGACCAGGGGTAGGGGCAGCTTAGTGATGGAGGAAAGTCTTCCTCAGTTCCTATTCATTGTACCCAGTGGACTCAGACCTCCAGCATTTCCAGGTTCTCGGTGCTCAGAGGACACAACCTTCCTCACTCATTCAGTTAGCATGATGACAGATCCTCAGGTGACCCTTCTTCATCATACAAGAGAAAGTCTCCACCCTCCCTGCCACCTCTGCAGCTCTGCCCAGCCCTGAGCTCCCAGTACCTCTGCAGCCAGCACTCCAGACCCTGTCTCCTCCCTGGTAACCCAGGTTCCATATTCCCATCTCTCAGGATGATGACATCTCTGCTGTCATGAAAATGACCCCACATTGGCAGGGAAGACTGAAGTGAAGTTCAATGATGTTTCACTGGTGGTGGGAAACTGCACTGCCTGAAGGCAGGTCTGCAAGGATCCCTGTGAAGGTGTCCACCATTGTTTACACAGCTCATTTCATAGGACCATTGTCCCTCACTCTTCAGTTTCACTGGATCCTTCCATGCCTGCTGATCAGCTCCATCCATGCTGGTTCCTCTCCTTCCTTCTGCTTCATTTATTAGGTTCTCCTGTTACATCTCACCTGTCATACAGATTGCAAGCAGCCTGGTGCAAACCTGCTCCATGGCCAAAGATCACCAATGCTACTGTCATGCAGAACCCTGTGAATGGAGGGTGTGAAAGGAGCAAAATAGAGAAGGCAAATGATTCCCTGTAGGGCCTCACCTCTTCTGCAGCTCACAGCCTCTGACATTGCTTCCTCCCTTCTCCCCAGAATCGCAAAACACACATGCAAAACATTCCCAATCTTTAAATGTTGCTGTTTTAGAGGAACATAGTGCTTGTTCCAGCTTCAGGCACTAAATCATCCCTCTCCCCTGGACGTGTGCTGAGGAAGTAAGGCCAGTGATGAATGGGGCTGTCCGTATTTACATTGGGAGCAGAACAGCTGTGTGAATCTCACTGTGCAATGAGTACTCTGTGCAAACTCGGCATCCCCCTTCCTTCCTCCCCCACTGCTTGCTGACAGTGACTGATTGTGCACTTTTGCAGAGTATTGCCCAGCAGCATGCATGACTCCCAGAACCTCCTGAGAGTGAGGAGGGAGGGAACCTAACCCTCAAGTCATCAGAGTTGCTGTATTTCTTTGGTGAGTCTTATTTCCTGTGATGACTTAGCAAACAAGCAGGCCACGGAAATAAAAGAGAAGCGCTGGTGAATTGAAAGTGAGAGAGGGGAGGAGAAAGGGTACTCTGGCTGTTTCTTGCAAGGAACTGCATCCAAGACATTGAGAACCTACCGCACTTATCATCCTTCAGACAAGTGCTCAAGGTAAATATTGATGCCAATATGCTCTGGGTAAGCAGATTGCAGTTCTCTGCGTAGAGCTCTTGGACTGTGGGGTTTAGAAGAGCTCATAATGTTGGCAAGACTTGAGCAATATGTGGACAACCAGTACAGGCTTCCCGCCCCTTTTCCCACTGTTTTGTGCCTGCCTTGATCTATGCTGGCTGCTACCTTTGCTTGGTGCCCCAATCTCAGCCCTAGGTAGAAGGAAATATTTTAATCTTCCACCAGATCTCTATGCAGTCCTACCACTGAACTTCGCCCCTTCCAAGCAGACTCCCATACTTGTGGATCTGCCCATTTTCCTCATTACCTGTATCCTTTGTAACCCAGCAGGAAAGTTTCCAGACATGACCATGATCTGTCAGGGGCTTCACTGCAATTAACACATCTCAGCAGAACGCTTTGCTTTCACCAGATCAGCATATTCTGAGAGGAACAATGTGAGAGTCCCATATGAGTCAGAACATTTCTGATCATCTCTCCATTATATTCCTTAGCTGATGGAGATGTGCTGGGTACAAGCAAGAGAATTATGGAGAAAGGAATAAGCTGTAGGCTTGTCTACATCCCACATACCTGGAGGTGAAACAAGAGGCTAAAGAAGGAAAGATGCTTAGATATGTCTCTGACACCTTCATCCATCATTTTACATAAAAAAACTTAAATTATAGCAGTAGGGTGGGCAGCTTCACTCCACAGAGAAGAAGAGTCCTGACAGAGTGTCTGAAGATGAAGAAAGGTGCTTGGCACTGTGGTGTGGAGAGGCCTCACTGTGTGAGGCTCTTACCTGCTCTAAGTAGACCTGGGTAAAGAGAAGAGGAATAATTACTGACTCCATTTGTATAGACTGCTTCTGTGGCAGACCAGAGGAAGGGTCACCTAGAGATCCCAAACTTGGCATAGGTTCCCCTGAGGTAGGGTTTAGCCCACAGCTACCATCCACACCTGGAGCTAGTCTGATCCAGCTCAGCACAAGCTGGGGATGGACTAAGATTCAGGGCTCTGCAGTCTGAAACACACCTCCCCACCATCACGGGCTGCGTTAATCGCTGAAGGGCAAAAAGAAAGAACTGCAAATGGAAAATGGCATTTTCAATCTGCTGGAGTGTCTGGGGAGGGGACACAAAAGTAGACTCGGGGAAAGCCAATAAGAAGAATGGCAGGGAGCTGGGAATGGTGCCTTGCCTTATTCCTATGCTGCTCCACTCCACAGTCAGATAAAGTGGTCCCTTCTCTCCAGCCTTCTCCTTTCTAGTCACACACTCAGTTGGTTAATTCTCTCCTCGTCGAGATCAGAGATTAGATAGAGCCTGGATTTATAGCTAGTGAAAATAAAAAGAGCTGCTCCTATCAAGGATTCAAATGATTAAATATCCCACCATAGAAATACTTTTAACTTCACTTACAGTACAATTTCACTTACACGCTGATGCAGTTGACAGCACTAACAAAAGCTGCTTGAGTAATATGGGGCCTGAAGAGAGAGAGAAAGCAGCTAGAGGAGAGCCTGAGAACAAGGGATAGGGACAGAAACGGAGAGCGAAAGGGAGGAATGGGATTAGATAGTGAGATGCAAAGAGAGGAAAGGAAAGGCAGGAAAAGGAAAGGAGAGGAGGAGGTTGGCTCTCTCTGCCTGCAGCATTAAAAGTACAAGAGCTAAACCAATTAAACAATGAAAGGAAAGCAAAGGATTAAATGAAGGGCTATGTAAAACAACTCCTCTAATCCAGCTCATTTACTGCTCTTTATTCTCCATTTCCCTCTCATGTTGATCCTCAGATTCAACAACGCCAGACCCGTAGTGCCTCGCGCCTCGCACTTGCAGGGTCCTGCTGGCACTGTGGCATGCCACATTCACTCTTTTTCCACCCCTGCCCCTGCCTTATGCCGGCTGAGGAGGCGGCGGCAGCGGTGAGCGATCACAACACTGGGGATGCTCCTGGGCAGGTGAAAGAGCCTGTATCAAGCTTTGGTCGCACCCATGGTTAGACTGCTCTTGCTCTCCAGCCAAACTCACTTAAGGACAAGCTCAGCAATGCACTGAGAGCTTCTCTGTGAAATGGGACTGTCCTTCTCTGTCATCATTACTAGCAAATCAGAGGAGGGTTCCTGTCGGGGTGCTGCTGGAGAGCCCCATTATGGACAAAGCCTCTAGGCTACTGTGGTGATCCAAAGGACAAAGAGGAATTTTCAGGGCAGTTTCTGCTCCTTTCTTCTCTGTGGCTCCTCTTTTCCCTCATTGCCTTCCTTTTCACAGATTTACAAACACAGGACCTGTAAGGTCCAGAGTGGACACAGCCCCAGCGCGCACGGAAGGGTTGCACCTCTCACCCAATGCTCATCGCACCAGAGGCTGCAGAGAGCAGCAGGGGAAGGAGCCTTTCCACTCCCTGTGCCCCACATCCTCCATGCCCAGCCAATGCTGGGATCCATCACAGCTTCCCAAACCTGCTGTGTGGGTTGGGCAGTCCTGCAGAAACTGTGGCAGTCATGGGGAAAGTGACTGGTGGCAAGAATGCAACATGAGATTGATGAGGACTAACATCACTCACCCACCTTCTCCTTTTCCCCTCTTTCTCCATTTGCCTGATGTCCAAGAATGATTGTTTCCTTTCTGGCTACTTCTTACAGTTTTGATCTTGGCCTCAGAGAGAGCAGAGAGATGGCAGAGCGAGTCATTTGGGGAAGGACTTGAGCACTGGGTGAAAGCGTGGCTCCCTGGAGGAGGTTTTCTGTGCCTGGTCACTGTCTGCAGGGATGCTGTGCTATTTGGAAGTGACTTTTTTTTGCCTTCAGCACTCCAGAGCTACATATCATTTGAATTCACCCTCTCCTTCCCTTTCAGGAGACAGAAAGGCCCCAGCCGTACTTGAAATGAGACAGATGCTTATGGAATTGTGGTTTTAAAAGCATTTTTCAGTTGAGTTCTTTCCTTTGCTACACAGAGCAGTCCAATGTGAGCTGACTAATAAATGCATTATCTTTTTTTTTTTCCTTTCCTTGGAGGGTTTGATATGGCAGCTCCATAGATCAGGCTGGTCTCCAGGGATATTTCTGCCCTAAACAAAATGGAAATTGTCTGCCCCCTCACAAGCCCTCAGTGACTCATACAATAAAGAGAACCCATAAATATTTGGGTAATTACAGTCCGTTCACCTAAATTCCATAAGAGGCAGAGCACTTTCGCACTTCATGTCCTTAAACAGCTGCCGCGTGTTGCTGTTTGCTGCCTGTGTGTTGCCGTAAGCACCCAACTCCCCGTTGATTATCAGCTTCCAGGTAGTGTGCATTCAGCTCTTCATAAGTAGCTAGCAAAGGTTGGGAACATTTCACAGCAAAAGGATGAAAAGTTGTGGAATGAATACTAAGTTCGATACAATGTTGCTTGATACACAGTACACACAGAGCCAGTACCTTTTGCCTAACGCCCCCTCATGGGTCACCAAGACAACACTGTAGTCACCTCCTTGACATGGAGCTCAGAGGACCCCTGCACCTGGAGCAAGCATTTGCTGAAATCTGCTGTAGCTAGACTCTCCAGGGCAGTGACAGTCCTAGAGATTAATGCATTGTATAATGTTATTATTACTCTGTTGTTGTTAATATTTTACTGCTTGTTGTCACCACTGGAGGAGGCAGATCCAGCTATGCATATATCTGATCTGGGTGGTCTACAGTCTTTTGTACATTCTCTGGAATCCTTACACCAGCCTCGTGTTATAGCTATTTGATGCTGCATATAATTACCAGAAAGAGGAAAGTGGAGAATATGTATTTTAAAAAGAGTGATTCAGTGAAGGTTTGGACTATGTTACTTCCTTCCCTCCCTCCCTGCCTCATCAGCTCAGGGTGAATTACAGGGTGTGCAAGAACACTTTTAAAAAACCCTCCTTGAAATTAGCATGTCTGGAGCAGCACTGTCTGCGTGCCGCAGCAGTCTGCCTTTTCTCAGTGGCTCATTGCTGCTCTTTGACGACCTCTTGCAGCGTTGCTGATGGCCACAGTGACAGGAGGGCCACAGGTTTCCTTTTGCCCAATCCAAGGCAGTCAAATAGACATGGAGTGGATTTGCATAAAGTGTCTTTCTCGCCTGACTTTCTGACAATCCTCCACTGTGAGAAAACCGGGCATCATCAGCTTGCTTGGACCACAGGCATCCGGCAAGCACGGAGGCCGCACTACCCCTGCCAGAGGGAGGGATGGACAGATCTACAGAAATACATTTGGTCTGGTCTACAGAGGGGAGCTCTCCAAGGAGCTGGTGAATGGCAACCGCAGCATGGGAAAGGAAAGCTGTTAAGCTAGAGGAACCCATCAAGGGCAGCCTCCTGCCTCCAGAGGTAACGGGGCCCAGCTACCTCCAGAGAAGGTCTGTGCAACCCTAGAGCCTGGTATCAGACCTTGTCAGTCACAAACTTTTTATTACAACCCGCTGCTTTAGCAAATGCTTAGTTTTATCTACTTTTCATCCCCCTCCCTCCCTTTTTCTCCTGCTACTTAAAATTTGTTTCTTTCCTTGCTATGGGTGACAGTGCTTCTAATCAGCACTTCCCTTGTCTAATTGCCTCATTGCAAGCTTCTCCCTGAACCTGTCAGACACAAACTCACACTTCTTGCCTTACTTGTCACAAGAAAAATTGTTCTTTTAAATGTGTCTGGGAGAGGCACAAGGACATTGAATACTCCAGGGAGAGAGAAGGATGGAGGAGCGACTGACTGTAGTTACCCATTACATGGTGTTTCTAAAAGCCCTCGCCCAACTTACCTGGAGATCCACAAACACAGAAAAAAAGAAAATTCTCTGTCTCAAAGACAGCACAGTCCAAAATATGTTGACACTGAAAAGTCCCTGCGGAAGATACACCTGCTGTGATTATAGCAGAGGACGAGTGGATTACTCGGTGAAACAAACCATCCATGGCAGAAGGGATTATTTTGCATGTTAGAGGAAGATTTGGGGACTTTAAATACTAATACCCCATTAAAGATTAATGTATCTGTTGCATAGAAACCTGCTTACTGACCTGTTCACTCTGTCTCAATCACATCAGATGCCCTAGTAGAGAAAGAAGTTTGCAGATTTTTGCTGTACCAGTGTTGCATTCATGTAAGAAATTTCTGTCCTGTTTGTAACTGAGCGGAGCTCTGAGTTTTACCTCCCACATTCAAGTCCTCTGTTATCCACCTAAATTAAATTATTTGAGAAGCGTGTTATGTTCACCCCTGGTGATAGCAGAGGAGTCTTTCAGGCCAAGGTATTTGTGGTTGTCATCTTATCTCCTGATAAGAAGATAACAGTGTTCTTCCATGCCACTGACACTTTAGCTTTAGTGTAGGTAGATTTGCCTATCAAAAGCTGGCAGAAAGATGGAGCGGGTTTAGATGTTTGTGTAGCTCAGAGTAGCTTCCCTTGGTAAGATAAAAGATGACCTTGGTCTCACCTCCACCTGCTTTGTCTCGGACTAAGCAGGTGACAAGACTGATGTCACAACTTCAGGTCTTGTCTGAAGTAATTTGGAGGGCTCTGACTTGATGGCGGTTGTATTATATTGGTGACGTGATGGTCTTGTCCTTTGCGTTTCATCCCCCAAGAGCAGATTCTCTCTGTGGCACAGGACAAGTCACTTCAGACTAGGGTCCCTCTCACTTCTGCAAGTATTAGTCAGGAAGAAAAGTTTTATTCGCAGTAAATAATATCTTTGTGCTTCTGTGCCTTGCCAACAAGTGAAGAGATCACAGCTGTTTCCTTTTCATTTTCCCTTCGTGTTTTTGAGGGAGATTTTCGAATGGGGCTCAAAGAGGGCCCCATGGCAGTGGTGTTGCAGAGCTTGCTCTTGGGAACATTGGCAGGAGAAAGTGTCCAGGAGCTGTTTGGTGGCTTACGTCTGGCGTTGCTCTGTCCTTGCTGGCTCGCTCTCAGGGCAGCTTTAAGAAGTTTCCCCAAGTCCTCCTCTACCTGCCCACGGTTTCATTACCTAGGATTGGTTGCAGAGCTGGGAGTGCTGGCTGCTGGGAGGCAAGCTGGCTACAGAGCAGCTGTGACCTCCCAGTGAGGCGAAAGTGCAGAGATATTAGCAGGGCACAATTAGAGGCCGGAATGGAGAGGGGGGAGATTGACTGTGGGCCACTGCCAAGTATTTTACCTGTCAAAAAATTACTTTAACCTGCACATTTAGGCTGTAAAAACATTTCTTCAAGCAAGGAAAGATCTCCTGTTCACAAGGACAAAGCTAAGGCAGCATCTTCTGCTTGTGTCAGAAAATTAATTTAAAATAAAAAATGGGAAGAATTCAATGGCCGGCGAGAAGAAGAGAAAGAGAGTGAAAACCACGTCTGTGCATGGTCTTTAGTCCCTGCCCCTCATGCCTCTGCATTGCAATGCGGATAGGGTATAGCTCTTTTTTCTATGAGCAAAATGTAGGCATCTATGCCTTAAAGTCCAATTAAAAGCTCCCAAAGTTGATGGCAGTCTCAAAAGAGATGCCACCTTTAAATCACCTTCTGTACTGATTCACTGCTCCTCTCCATCTCACTGAAGAGCCGTCCTCAACCCCACGCACCCCGTGAGAGCCCAGCCACCACCGCGGAGGCTGCACTCCACCGTCCTCACTCCAGGTCACCTCCAGGACTGAGAGCTTCACCTAGCTCCTGCGCGGTTCCTCCAGATTTATGCAAAGTAAAACAGAACTACTTTTGGCCCTTTTTCTTACTAGGCCAATAATTCTTTTCCTACACTTTTCGAATGCCTTGTCGTCTGAATGTAGGATACAACTGACTCAACCGATGCATTTCATGTTGTTTGTGAATCATTAGGCCTCCCTTATGAGGGCTTGCATCACTCCATGCTCATCTTTATAATCCTACCCTAATTCTGGGCTTTGGCCAAATAGCATTCAGGCTCTACTTTTTTTCATTTACTTTCAGTTCTTCACGTGTTATTGAGTTATTCAGGCACTTGCCATTGGGATGAATTGGAAACACACAGTGGAAAATGCAGTTTCTCAAAGGAAAAATTTACATTTGCTGAAGTTTGTACGCTTATTTTAAAAATCAACATGCAATATACAATTTGCCCAGAATAAGACAGATTAAAAATAGAAACATGGATTAAATATTTCAATTTTCTAAATGTTTTCCTTGAAAACAACACAACAAAGTACCAAATGTGTTTTACTTATGACACACTAAACACTGACTTATAAAAATTTTAAGCTGGACACTTATTCTTCTTTAACAGCTAGGCTCTCTGGAGAAGAATTCCTCTTGTACTGTTGATTCATGGTGTATTAAGCTCATTACAGACGTCCAGGATATTTTTGGATATGCTTTCTAGAATTTTTTTATCCCTATTTTTGCAGCAAGCTGGCGATACTACAACTCCAGCAAGGAACGCGTCACTAAAGACAAAGAAGTTTCAATACTGAACTGATCCGAAAAATTTCAGGGAAAATCAGTAAATCAAACCAAAACATTTTGATTCACTGGGGTTTTTTGCTATTTTTCAAAATCGGAACTAATTGCAATGGAAATATCCCAAATAAAGTGTTCTTTCACTTTGGAGGAGGGTTTTTTAGGTTTGTTATAATAATAACAAATTATATAATAAATATATATAATATATATAATAAAATAATATATATATATTTTTATATATATAATATATATATATAATAAATGTCTAATTAAAGTTTTCGTTGCAATCTAGGGTAAAAACCTGGGCTACAAATTCCAAATTTAACTCTGTACTACCTTTTATGGTGACAGAAAATGAAGAGGCAGCAAAAATAGGAATTAAAGTGAGACTCTGTTCCCACGCATTGATCACAGTGGGCCCATGCTAGTGATGTCTGCAGCGATTTTGGGCAGGCACAAAGAAGGGAACATCACTGTTTGGTTTGAGACCAAAAGAAGCACAAAGACAGTGCTGACTAGTGAAAACCAGCATGAAATTTTAACTGTGCCCAGGTTCCATCTCTGTCTTTACAGAGCTTTTGGCTTCTCCATCAGAAGTCCATGGTGGTGGGAAAAAAAATCTGACCCATGCTAGTGATTCCTATGAGCCATAGGACTGCTGGGTTTTGAAGATGTGCCTAGCAAAATGCTTCTCGTCTTCTTCATAGCACTCGGTGACTCCAAAAAAAACCCAGACAGCCCCCATCTTCATAGATCTTGTCACCTGGTCCCTTAGGTATTACCTACGGCACATACCCGTTTTCCCACTCTGGGAGCTATGGCAAAGACAAAAGGCTTCCCTATCACCAGCGGTTTTGTGAGCATTTTTATCACCAGTAGGATACATATTGATTTTGAACCAGTCTTGTTTGCCTGAACGCTGGAGCTGGCAGTCTGCGGACATCATTTCAATCTGTTCAGCACTCCCAGGCGTAGGGTGCCCTCTTTTTATTTTGAAGGCATGTAATAAAGCACAAAATTAATTCCATGTCTGATTTATGCCCAAAGCCACCATTCTGTGTTCTTCCAGCTGAGATTTGATTGGATTTCATTAGATTCTTTCCCATAGAGGGAGATAATTTTCTTCAGGTTTAAGTTGGAGTGTTTCTGGGTTTGTCTGGGGTTTGGGGTTGTTTCGTTATTATTGTTAAACAGCTGAAAAATGCATTCTTTTATTTGTCTGTCTGGAGCTACCCAAACAAAAATAAAGCCCGTGCCTTTTTAAAATCATAAGCACAAGTTTTGCCTAGATGAAGCCATTCTATAGTTCTTTTCCTTTATTCTTGCTGTTCTTTGACTATCTTGTGTCACTAAAAGGTATTATCATGCGATGCTTTTGGCATCCTTGTAACAGAACTAGCAAATTATTTACCTACCTAGATTCTTGCAGGTCTGCATTTACTAACATTTCCAGCTTAGCAGCTATCATTTTAAAATAAACTAAAAAGCTAGACATGCTTAGATGGGCTGGCAAATACCTATCCTGCTTGATACTTCCAGCAGGAAATAAAATATTCCCCGCTGCTCTGTTGATCCTACCTTAACAGATAGGCTTAACGATATGACTGGGAGTTAGCAAACCCAGGTTCTGCGCGGCCAGATAACAGACACTGTAATAACACACGTCATGTTGTCAAAGCAATAGTCTGCACCCACCCTTCATTAAACGCGCGTGGTCTGACTCCCACTGCCTCTGCGCCGGAGAGAGTCCTCGCTGCTCTTGATCATGTTGCGCCAGCTTAAAAAGAGTCCGAGTGCGGCCCTGACAAGATGCAACTAAAGAAAAAGGAAGGCAAAGAAAAAAGGAAAAAAAAACAGCAGGAGAAACAGTGAGATCTGAAGAGGAGAAGCTGGGGAAATAACCAGAGGAGAAATAAGGTGATGGGGAAAAACCAGCACAAGGTGATAACAGAGCTGAATTTAACTCAGACTTGAATGCTTTCCTACATAACAAGACTAAACTGTCCTTGATGTGCGTATGGGCTCCACCAGCTAGAGAGAAGTGTCTGAAACATTGTTTAAGATGCTGCAGTTCTTTAAGGAGCCAAAAGCAGCGTGTGCTCTGGCTGGGTACATCCTAGCCAGCGAGCTGCCACTGCCGTAGCCCAGCCCGTGCAGCACCCGCTGCCACCCTGCCCGATGCGAAAAGGAATTTCATAGAAACCAACAATTTCTTTAAGGTCTGAGATCACAGCTTGTGACTAATTATAGAAATAAATAACTGGTGACTGGAGCCATCTGTTATTTGTTTGGCAATGCCTTTCTTCAAGAAATCAGCACACCTGCAACCTACGTGTCTTCCTGAGGATGGGTCACACTGCCCTCTAAACTGCAGACGAATTGCAGGAGCGCAGGCAACCCTCTGGAGATGCTGGTGCTTATCCTCCTTCTCCTCACTCCCAGGGGAAAATAATTAATATACTCAATTGAGTTTCATTAGTTATTCGGGTTGAGGAAAAGCAGCGACTAGGAGGTACAGTAGTAAATATTATTTATCACCTCGGTTTGAGCCTCATTATCGGTGCACAGGGTGGAGG
>Ga0065711_1030356_pt1 | contig 32739 bp, 23 predicted proteins | sample Hoacrofraction12_FD_59098 | JGI IMG/M metagenome (GOLD analysis project Ga0065711, IMG submission 59098) | Hoatzin crop microbial communities from Cojedes, Venezuela - Epithelial fraction 12 v2 (version 2) | ecosystem: Host-associated > Birds > Digestive system > Esophagus > Crop | place...
ACGCCATTTGCCGTCCACCACATTGGTGTCTGCGAGCTGATGGCCCGAGCGGCCTGGGGTTGGTCGCCGTGCCGTTCCTGAACCAGGTCGCCACGCCAACAAAGGCAACAACTGTTGATGTTACCAACCTTTTTTTGTTTTTATTTTTTAAATTTAAACTAGAAAATTTCCCTAAGACTCTGGATCAGAGGTCGATACTTGGGCAATGTATGTTTGTTTGGATTTTTTTATCCTAAGGAGTAACAAAAGTAAGGTTGAAGAAAAAAATCTTCTTTCAGCTTTCTGATAAAAAAACCTCATGATAATAAAGAGTTGGGCAGAAACTATTCATAGTTTTCTAATGTTTGTGACTGTTATCAAGGGAAGATTTTGCTGGCCCAGTGAGCTCCAAACCCTCCCAGAATGGGAATGGCTGAGACTGTTGCAGCTGGGAGCGGCACTTGTTCGAGCACTCTCTTTTCTCTGGGTCGCAGCAGCCCTGCCTTGGTCAAGAGGCCCAGGGGTTTCCGAGACCCAGAGCTCTTTTACTGAGATTTTGTATGGAAAAATGTGAGGATGCAACAGGATTGTCCTCAGCCAGCCCAGTCTCTGAGAACCACTGAAAAATAACGAGGTGCTCATTTTTGTCAGCAAATATTCTATATGAGGACACAGGACAGCCGTAAGATTCCTGTCTCTTTTTTTCTTTTTAATTATTATTATTATAATTATTTCAAGAGTTTGAACTGGGACACCCTAAGGGTTCTAATATGGGTAGCAAAGCTGTTAACTTTGAAAATCTCATGCTACCAGCATAAGCCACTACAATGCTAATTATAGGATTAAAACCTAGATGTTGTAAACCCAGAGAGATAGTGCTCTCTATTTTTTTTTTCTTCACCAAGGAAAATAATTGGATTAGGTGTTAACTGCTCTCAAATATTAGCAGTTAGCTGTATGGTCTGTGGACAGCTAGGCAGTGGTCTGCAGAGTTCCTGCTGGTTATCTATGGGCTTAAGTTATTCCCAGCTCTTGGACTGCATGAAAAGGCCAAATGCCCAATAGCTTCCTTAGGTAGTTGTTACATGAATGAGATTAAGGCTTGTATCAGGTATCACAGTTCTCACATAATAAAAAAATAGAGTATATTATCATTAGATGACATTCTAAAAGCTTTTTATTAATTTTAAAAGTAGCTTTTCAATGAAAAGTAAAATAAAAAAAAATCAGGTACAAATACAGAACAGCACATATACAGACATATGGATCTTAGATGAGTTTTGTTCATGTCTGAAAGATCATGAAGGATACAAAAGAGAATTGTGACATATGGAGGAAGCAGATTAATTAATTTGAAAACAACCTTTGTACACGGAACAGTTTCATCTAAAGTAATTAAATTTAAAATGTTGTATAGTTGTCAAGGTTTGTGTAAGGAGACTCTGAACTGTTATCAGGTTCTGAGAGAGTGCTGTAAAGCCTTGTAATCTAAGAAAGTAAGAAACATTGATGAGTAATACTTAACAGCCCATTTTACTTGGAGAATTATTCCACATAACCAAGAACAAACACATCATTCTGCCTGTAACATATGCACTGATTATTATTTACTGTTCCTTCTCTTTGCCCTGCTCTAAGTTCAGCTTTGGGGAAACTTGCATCACATTCTCTATCATCATAATAATATTCTGCCTTCATCTCTGACAGCACTTTTCAAATCTCACTTTCCTTTGCTGATAGACGAAAACGATGTTCTATCTACTCGCTGGCACATCTGTCACAGCTGGGGATGTACTTGCCCAGCTAAGTCTTGTCAAACACCTTGCTTGACACTGACAATGTTATAATCACCTCTTTGCATATTCTGCAGTGTCATGACTTAATCATGGGGCTGTAAATAACTGTAGAATAAAAAGCTATTATTTTAGATCTTCTTGACCATTATTTATTTTGAGGCAAATAACCTCAAAGCTGTCTAGTGAGGAGATAGTCCAATAAAATATTAAGAACAATTTTGTCAATGTAAACTGTGAAATATTGAGAGGGTTATGGTGTGATTTTTTTTTCTTTGTGAAGCTCAGATGCCAAGTAACCCTTGCCTCAAGCGAAGAAAGATTGTTGCCTAAGCAGAACAGTAGCCTGGGCACAGCTCTCACCGTGTTAACGGCACCCTAACTCTATCTCACTCCTCTTCAGCAGAGTGAGATCTGGATTTTGCCCTAGGTTTTCAGGGAAGATCCAATGCCCCATTATGCAAATTTTGACAGATCCTCCTTGAACACATCTAGGAAAGAATTTTGAGTTATGTTAAACAGTAGCATCATTTAGTCTGCCTGTGAGGGAAGGCAAAAAGGAGAACAAGTTGTAATGCCTACCTTGCTCAGCAGAAACAACGTTTAAGATAGAAGACTTACAAACCTCTTGGGTTTTGTATTCGGAACTTCTTGAAACTAGTTAACCAATCCCAAAAGAAAAAAGAAAAATTCCAAAAAGCCAGTGTCTGAATACATTAAGTATATCTCCCCTGAGTTCCCTGCCAAAGTCACTTCAGTCATCCAACTCACACACAAATGATATGCATGTGTTCTTACACGCAATTGCCTTTTCCTTTCAAATATTTCTGAAGAAAAAAAGTAAAGTTTAATTATGAAGAGATAACCAGAGGTGTTACCCTCAGAATTTAATTATTATTTGATTAAATTTCAAAAAACACAACTAAGCTATGACAGGGGCAGAAAGTATAGTAAAATGGTAATTATGAAATAGGAGATATGAATTAAGATAAGTTAGGAAACAGTTTTTAAGTGTATGCCTGTGGGAAGGGGAATAAAATACGTGAATGTTCTCTCATTCTTATAAAATATTAACATTTTGTGTTAAAAGATGGATTAATTGATGCCATCTGCTGAAAGGATATGGAACCCACACTACCCTTTGTCTTCTGAAATACGTTTCTGTGGGAGAAGTGGGGTATTAATGTTGCAAGGTGGGCATGGCTATAAAAGCTGCACCCAGTGTCCCTTTCAAAGGGTATCCTACTAGCACAAGACAAGAAAATCAGAACTGGGTTGTGCTGTGGTAGCTCAACCTCTGTGAAGATGGCAGCTCCTTCAGGCACTGGCCTCCAAATCTGGAGAATAAAATTCAAACAAGTACGATGGGACGTGTCAATAATGAGCCAATGATGAAAGGCAAACAGAGACAGAGCTTTGCACCGCAGAAGCAGGCAGACGTATAAATCAACGTGGCTTCTACGATTTAGTCTCAAAGCCCTGCAGTTGCAGTTAATGCTGACATATTTTGAGCAGCTGGGATTTTAGTCTGCTAGTTTCCCGAAGACAACAAAATTAAACATACTTTTAAGGCTTCATATTAATGATGGATAGTCTTCTACGCTTCTTTAAATTGTCAAGCTGTTTCTCAGCATAGAGAAGTGCTTGCTCACCATGCAGGGGAGCAGAGAGCTGAGAATTGGAAATAGGTGAGCTGAGGCTTCGTACTTTTGAATGCATCTGCCCTAGGAGGCAGCTAAGCAGAGGATGAGCTGAGCTGGAAGCAGTGCCGAGCTCTGGGCACGGGATGGAGCAGCATCCCTGCGTGCATGCCAGGGGATTGGAGACCTCGCCATCCCTTCCCCGCTCCCCAGCATGGGGGAACCCAAACCCACCTCTCGGTCCATCAGCCCATCCCACCTGCATACTCATGGAAATACTCACCGTGCGGTCTTCAGAAATGACAGCCACGCAGTATTTAGCTTTCAAGACTCGATTTAAAGGTAATGACCCAGGAATGTATGTCGAGAGCTCCATCTTGCAAATCTTTACACAAGCAGTAATTCATACACACAGAATATTCACTCTAAAGTGGGGATTTATTTCATATAAAGTCCTGCTTCACCAGGCACAATTTATAGGAAAACAAGTGTGTTTTATTAGATTTTCTTTCCTGAAGAGGTCTAGCCCCTCAGCTAAGCACTTATTTCTCAACTCTTTAGCACTTTAACTGCTTTTCCACCTTGGTATCTGCATTCTGATGTGATATTAATTTTAACTGCAGATCATGAAGACACATCTAAGGAAAGCATCTAATCCTGAAGCCAATGAATAAATCCATTGAAACAACAATTTTATTAGAACTGGGGAGAAGACAATTGCCTTCCTTGTGTGTCTGCTGAGATTCCTTCATACTGTCCTTCAATTAAGGATTTAACAGCTTACAGTTATCCAACTGTCTTTCCCATGGGCTGATTTGTTGTCTTACTGCCCTTAGGAAAACACCAGCTCTTTCCTCTCAGCATGCCCAATGGAGTTTCCTTGAGTGCAAAGACAAATCTGCCATTGAGGCTCCACCTTTATTTTTCCAGGAAGATGCACAAGTGCTGCAGTCTTTTGGTACAATTTTAGTCCAAATCACAGACGAGTTCTACTGACACGTTGTGTTTCAGTGGAAGCGTGTTGCTTTTTTGCTAATGACACTTTCTTCTGTCGGCACTGTGCCTAATTCTTAAAGGAGTAGGCTTTTATAGGCTGGAAGGTAAAAAGAAATAATGGAAGTGGTGCTTTTATTCTACTGCAATTTTATTTCAGTTTCATATATAAAAAATGTATAAGGATCACATTCTAATATCACTTTTTCTGATCATATTGGACAGGATCTCAAACATATATTTCCATGCAGCTTTTGTAGCAGTGGAAACTAACTGCAAATACAGTTGTTCTGTGTGTAGAAATATCAAAAAAAAGAGTCTCGCCTTACTTTTCTCACTCTTTTCATCTGTGAATTACCTAGAAGGGTACCGAAAGTATCCTAAAATTCTCTAAAATTGAACCTGGCATTATTTAAGAAACATTTTAATCAAATAATTATGGTGAGTTTCAAATCCAGTTGCTAGAATTTTAAGAAATTACTTACTTATTTTTATCATGCCTAGAGAAGCTTTCCTAACCCAGTGCCTTATCTCAGGAACGTGTATGTGGAGAAGTGACTGTGTGCCAGACGCCTCTGAGCACATTCATAAACGGGAAAGCAAGAATCCTAATACTTGACACCACGCGAAAATAGGAAGATGTTTCTCCTATGGCAAAGTACTTGTGGTCTCCCTTCGTCTGTTGCTAGGAGACCTGCTTAAGAATTAATCAGGGAAACATCACAAACGCTGCTAAATCATGCACCACGCTACAGATTGAGCTGCTCCAAAGAGATGAGAAAACTTGCTTTTGCTGTTAACCCGGCACAGACTGGTATGCAGCACAATTTCCTTCAGCGACTACAGTGCTGTACAAGTGCAAAATATTTACACTGTGTCTCCAGCAAAGTTGACAGTTATGTCTAGCCAAGAACTACTTGTACAACAAGGACAAACACAGGCATATTAGAAACTGAAGATGGAAGAATATGCTCAGCCAGCTTCAGGGCATGCTGGAAGTTCAGATTTGAACTATCAATTACATTTCTTTTAGAATGGCCTGGAGATCATGACAGAGGACTGGTGGGCTTTGTCTACCCTGCCCTGAGACCCTGGTGTGGGGACTGAGAGATGCTAAATGTGACAGAAGCAGGGACCGAGTAGTCATGGCAAGGAGTGATGCTGCAAACTGGAGAAAAGCCTTGCGAGCGCCAGGAGGTTGCACTGCTTCACCTGTATTGGTGTAGATCCCATCATTCCAGTGTAATTGTGCTTTTTAAGAGCGTTCCTGTTCCTGGGTGGAAAGGCAAACAAGCCGTTCCCCTATCAGACATTTTCAAATCAGTCTGGCGTGTTCTTGTAAAGGAATTGCACAGAAAAAGCGTATCGGTTAAAACAACATACTTCAACCAAACGTTTAAACCATTGCCAAGATCGTATTTAGAACAGACAGGAGATTGGGGCTGGCACAGAAAGGAGGGAAAAGCTGGCACTTTGTGCACAAACTGGGACCCGAGGGCTCAGAAAAGGATGCTGGGGAGCAGGAGGCTGAGAAGTGCTGGAGTGGAGGGTCAGATACTCCGTTCTGCATTGCACAACATATGTTGCATAGCTGCTCAGCCTCAAATTGTAGAAATTAGATCTAAAATTCCTGCCACGAAAAGCCAAAGCTTTACAAAAATAGCTTTGCTCATGTGAATGCGACCATGCCTTCACAGACGAGCAGGTCCGTTGTGGTTTTGGACTTAGAAGTGGGTTTGTGTGCTGATCCAAGGGATTTACATTTCAGCCCTAGGTTCCAGTTTCAGGATATACTTAGCTGGGATTTTATTTTATTCAGATAAATTTAAATTTTATTCAGGCTGTGACTATGATGTGGGCTGAAATTTGTCCAATTATCTTCCGGATAACGAAGATGAGACCTTGGAGAAAAGCCTGTGCATAGACTCCATGGAAAGAAGAGCAGGTTACTTTGCTTTTAAAGATTTGTGCTGCATTCTGGGGCATTTCTCATGCCAAGTGCAAAATAAAGAGCATTTTTTTTAGAAACAGACAAGAAATTTCAGAGTGCTGGGAACAGAACTGAGAAAATCTCAACTTTTCATTCAGTCTTTGGAGGTTACCAGCTTGAAGTCAGCACGAGGGACTGCGACTGCTGCTCTGCTGGTGGTCTTGGTCAAGTTGCTGTTGGACAGATGTCTCTCACGCAAACCTATCACAGTAGCTGGCAACCTGGCTGGAGATTTGTTTGCTGATATTCATAAAGCTGTTTCTGTTGTGCTAGTTAAAGGTGCTATTATATATGAAGGACAAAAATTAATCTTAGTGAAGGAGCCAAAAAATGAATTGGTGTGGAAAGCGAATTACTTGCACTTCTCAATATGTGGCCTCTCCTCATCGGGCCAGGGGCACGTTGGCAGAATGAACAAGCAGAACCAGCTGCTGCAGCTCGTGCTCTCAATCTGGAGAAAGAATTGTTTTCTGGGTCTTGCAGCCTGATCTCTGAAGTCACGAAATACATTTTCAACTGAACAGAAAAAAAGCTATTCCAAACCAGTCTTCCCCCCAGCCCCCAAGTGCAACACAGTTTATGCTAGCAGGTACCTTCTGTCAGATCGTTCTTTGGGTGGCATTTGGTAATTAGAATAGAATAGAATAGAATAGAATAGAATAGAATAGAATAGAATAGAATAGAATATAACAGAACAGAACAGAACAGAACAGAACAGAAAAGAATATTATATTTTCAGTTGGAAGGGACTTGCAGCGATCATCTAGTCCATTTTTAGAACATTAATCTTGGCTTCATGGCACTCTGCAGGAGTCTCTATACATGGATAAAGTCACCAGAAGACAAGAAAATTAAGTTCCCTTTCCCTGTGTGTGCTCCAGAAAGCCTTCTCCAGTGGGCAGAGCAGGGGGTCCCCTCGCTGCTTCATTCGCTTTAACTAGCAGGTAAGTGGGAAGACGAGCACACCGCACCAAATGCAAGCGGGTAGGAGAAGCAAGCAGTTCTTTAAAGGTTATTTGGAGCTCCTGCAAACCCTCTCCTCATCTGTGCCCACCGCGCGTCAGCCCGCTGTCTCGGAGAGGCCCCAGCAGGCGCTCGGATCTCGCTCGCAAGCGCTGCGCACACCTCAGACGACGCAGCTTTGATCACGACTTCGTGGCACCTCGTATAAAGCCGTAAAAATCCACACCTGCAGGATCTCCTCTGCTTCCCACGTACGTCACCGGCAGCAGTTCTCCTGATGTCAGTGGGAGCAGGATCAGATGTCTGTGCTCCAGGTTTCCAGAGCAGTGTGTCTGGCTCTATAAGCATCTTTTTTAACGGGTTCTTTTGGATAAACATACCGAGCGGCACAGACACTGGCTCAGCCTTACAGCTAATAATAGGGAAGCTCAGTAAGATTCAAAGAGGATTAGAAAAAATATTTGAAATAAAACAAAAATACCCCAATAAAATGTCTGCAGTTACACTGAAAGAATAGAAATACGTGTGAGTCATAAATCCCCGCACACCAGGAGAGAAGTTATCTGGCTGCTCAGGGTCAGGGTGAGAAGTTGTTATAGATCTATCCAAAAACTATTTGAGAAGTATCAGACATCGATAGTGGCTACGGTTGATAGATGGATCTTGCACTAGATTAATCTGAGCTGGCAAGGTGAATCCTGCGTTCCTAACACTCGTAAAATGTATATTGGCTTTTTATGTAAAAACCGTCGAAACCTAAAGCGAACTCCCCCAGGCTTCAATATTAAATCTATTCATTTCCATTGGTTAAACCCCAAGTCATTTTTGAAAACAGAGTGCTAAAATTGGAAAAATGGCTTTGGCCATACGCAGCCAAGGAGATCCCTCTTCCTGCATTAGGAAATCCAGTCACCCTTCTCCACCAGCATCCCACCCCTCTCCAGCACATGCTTCATTCCTTGTGATGGCTTTTGCTATGTGCCTTTGAGAAGTATTATCTGCTAATTTTTGGTTGAATCTCCTGTTTTCCCTTTTTGTCTTGAATGCTGATCCAGGCAAACAGATGTCTCGAACACCTTGGAATATGCCCGTTCTCACTCCCAGTCCTCCTTCTTTCCAAACATAATTGTTCCAGCATCCGAAGAGATAAAAAGGCATTAAAGGTAATGACCCTTGTTCTGATTTCACATACGGCTGGGCCTTACCCAACAAAATCCTAATCCCTGTTTTACAGATAATTACGTATCAAAAGTGATAAATGTTCTGTGACAACAACATATTACCCAGAGAATACTAAAAGACTGCTATATCTGTGAGTCACCAAACATGAGTTTTGAATGTGGTGTTGCGACAAACACACAGCTAATGCATTGTTTGCAGAAGCATTTCTCTTTTTGTAAACTGGATAATAATTTTGTGTAACTCTCAACTGAAATTTTGAAGGCAATTCTGTGTGCATTCAGCACTATTGCATCTCTATAGTTAAATTTTATAACAGCACATTAGCCGTGAATATCTATTAAAAAGAATTTGTAATCGGTTAGGCGAGAGATGGCTGCAAAGATGGTGCAATGCTGCCTTAAAATTATTGATTAGATCAGTAAAAAGACATTAAAAGTAAGCATGAATAGCAAGCTTATTAAATGACCTTGCCACATCTTCTTCGGCACCAGATCTTAAAGTAAATTTAAGCAATGTGAATTATATTAACACAATACTAAATTGAAAGAAGAGAACACAGCACAATTTAAATTCAGAATGAAAGCTGATCAAAATTAACAGGATCTGGAGGTCAGGAACCAAAGGATTTTGAATGTGAAAGCAGAAGAAAACAAGGGAAATAAAGTCTGTTATTTAATTATTTTAGCTTTTAAAACTCTTTAACTAAGCAGAGTTCAGTCTGAGAAATTATTATGGTTCCAGAAAAATAATTGACAACTATAACTTCAGCATATATGAAACAGTTTGAAACCAATTAGCTTCTCACCTAGACTTGAAGGAAGGCCACTGCTACTTCTGTAGTATAATGTAATCAAAATCACATAGACATATAACAGGAGCTATCCTGACACCAAGTTTTAAGTCGAGAAACAAAATTAAATGGAGAAGTGTGGAGGCAGAGTCACCATACAGTAGGTTCATCAGTGGAAAAATCCTTTGTACAGCAATTCAAACTCTATCCTTTAGCCAACACAAAGCAACTTTTTAATAGGTTTAACTTTCTGAATAATGCACTGATGTGGAAACGGAGTGGCAAGCATCCAAATAAACCCTAAGGGATGGATTAAAACACATTAAGAATTACTAAGATTTCATATGTAATTTTGTATTTGGGCATGTGAGTGTCTGGCTGTGGGAAAAGTTGAGCACTCAAGTTCTCCGGCTGCGTGTGCAGACAATGATTTCGCCTCCAGAGCAGACATGCACTTGTGCATTTATGCTTTGTTCTTCAGAGGATCTGTATTTCTGAAAATTATGTCAGATCTTATTCTTACTTTTTGGCCTTTTGATCTCTCTCGTGCTTGGGCTTGCTAGAGCCAAGGTGAATATTGCCCCAGTGCAGTTCCTTTCTGGCATGAATGGGAGCAACGCTTGCGGTCTAGGAGAAGGCTGAAACCATGGATATGACAGACCACGGGCTGCCCAGGATCCCCGCTCAGTCATCATCTGGCAGGGCTTCTGCTACCAGGTTAGAGCCACGGTGGCCACACAATACAGAGCGCTAGGCTGGTCTGAACCCACTCAGCTGATTCGAAAGTGTTCAGGAATTTTCTGATGTGATAACTTTGCATGAGGAGAAGTGTTCATCATTATCATTAGATACCAGGACATCCAATATTCGTCTGCCTGCGGTGTCCTAACACTGACACAAAATCCATATTGTGTGCAATGGTTACTGTGAGAGAAATGGAGACACCAGGTCAAATGCAGTGTTAAGATCTGGCATTGATATTGATGGTCTATGCCTGGCAGGACCCAGAGTGCTTCATGTCCTGAGGGATGCATCAGGCCCTTGACCCACCCAGTGCTGAACCTGTGGGGCCATCTTAGGTTACAAGATTATCCTAGATGCTGCACAGCCTACAGTATTTAACATTCATTTCTTTCCTGAAACATTTGCAAATCTTTTTCATTCGATACAAACTTATCTAGTTACATATGCGTTTTTGCTGCAGCTCAGACTACCTTTCCATGCATGATGACATATGTCTTGAGACCGTTGATGGCAACGCGGGACTGGAAGGGAACACCTGCTTTCTGCAGTCCAGGCCCCCACTTCTACAAGCGTATCGTGCCTTCCACACACTGACAAAAAAAGACCTTAAAGAAAGTTGCACTTATGAAAAAATAAACTTTTTTGCCAAGTGAGTCCACTGAAGAGCAGTTCTTTGCATAGAGCTCACATTGCAGCTCCCAACTCACTTATGAAGAGCGCTACATTTTACTCAAAAACTAGGGGTAAGGTGGCGGATTTGTGAGTGCTGGTGCAGCCAAGCAAGTAGCTTCTGTCCACACCACAGCAGCTTTAATCAATGTTACCCCAGATTTTGCAACAGAGGGTATGAGGACATGGGTTGCTCCCACTGTGCTATGAAATGTTGCTCCTGCTGGGGTTGGAGCCTCGTATCTTCAGAGGCATTTGGTCAGGCAAGGGGATAAGGCAGAGATAGATCTGGTGCAAAAATAGGCCAGAAGAAAGTAATATATAGACAAAAGGTAGCTGTAATGCTTCCTAGGTGGTGGGGTCATTCACAAGGGCTGCATGGGGCAACTCATGCTCTATGTGTGCCTGCTGCCCCAGTGTCAGCCTGGGGCTGGCATGTCCTCTGCCCTGCAGGAAATAAGGCTTAGAAAGATTTTACCAACAGGAATAAGGTTGGTGGGGACGGACCTCACTATCCCCAAGGAGACAGCTGCTTCTGCTACAGACTGTATTTAATTTAAATGCTGTTAGTCATGTGTATATTACATTTGTATACTATATCATAGCTTGATGCTATGAATAAATATGAAGACATAAACAAGGTCATTTATGTGAAGTCAACAGCGATATTAGCGTTGGAGAGACACATGGAAAAATAGAAAATAAAACTTTTAAGTGTAGTGGCTAGAGGATATTGCTAATGAAGAAATAAAACATATTTTCTTTTCCAGTGTAGTCACTGATGCTTTAACTTCTGCTATCTTAAAAATATCTTCCCTTGAATAATATTTTCAGTTTCTGAAAACAATTTGTTATCCAGAAAACATTAAACACTACCAAAATCAGGCTGTATTGACTTTGATGCATTATCTACAGAGTTACAAGAAGTACGGATACTCAAGATGTCAGTAAACAAAAAGATGAACCTTCATACAAAAGAATGAAGCTATTTTTTTAAATAAATTTGACATTGGATTGATAAAAATAGAAAAACAAAGACGACCAACCGGAATGAGACACGGAGCTTCCTGCTAGGATTTGTGTGCCAGTTTGACAATTAATTGATTCAGACTGATTGGTGACTTGGCAGGTACCATCAACACAGTTTCCTGCAATCTGCCAGTCCAACCATCCAAAGGATGTTACTGGATTCTGCCCCGCTCTGTTCTCTCTCCCATCTGCTGTGTTATGCAAGACGAAATACAGCAGTTCTAGAGAATTTAGAAAGTATTACAGAGAAAAGAAAAAGCATCTTCCACTTTAGACTCAACAGAACATTGTAGGGTCATAATATATTGAAAATAAAGATACAGTAAGGGAAATTCCTGCCTACTTTCTGAAAACTTGAGGAGCTTTTAGCACATAGAAATTGGAGGGGAACAGCTGCACTTTTTCAACACAATAAACAGACAATAATTCAATAATCAATTTTTTCAGACTCTCTACAGATTCATTGCGGCTTGTTAGTGGAAATTGTGCTTTTCCTTTTTAAAACACATTAATAGACTGGTTTTCCCAAAGTATCCTCTGCAGTTCCTGAACAACCACAGGTTTTTAACACCCTTAAGATGAAGTACCTATCCTGACTTGTGAGGGCATCCATGGTGTTGGTATAGATTTTTCACAGCTTTTAGCCAAGAGAAGCACCTCTGGAATGAACACAAGGACATGCCAACAGATGTACCCATTGAGTTCTCCCGAAATACTCCATATGAAGTGCCATGAGCTTGACAGAAAACACCATGGGAGATATAAGGTTTTCTACACCCATCTTTCCAGCCACACAAGCTCCCAAGAAATCTTCTGAAAAGGCCCTGACAAGTGCCCAAATGCCTCTGCCAGACCCAGCTGCTAAATGCCTGCTCACTTTTTTGTGTTACTGCTCGGGTAACACCACTCATGGCTTGCTCATGCACAGCAGACACATCAGCCTTGGATGTCTCCAGCAGATCGGAGCAGATTGGAGTTCAGGAAGAAGTGTGGCCTCTGCAGTTGACAAGACAAAGGATGGGTTGGGCGGCTCTTTCTGTGCCAGAGGCTCCATGAGACCCCACCTCCACACAAGCTGCTGGGGTGCATTGTTGGTCAGGGGCTCTTCTCCAACAAAGCCTGGTGCAGATGTGGTCTAGGATGGCTTTTCCCAGCAGAGAAGATGCTGGTCACCATATTGAGTGCATGCATGAACACCATCTGAGCTAGTGCAGCAATGGGCTCCTCAAGCAGCAACTGCTCTGCACATGGCTCGTGCTACTGCTGGTGACGGGAATGCCGGAGAGCAGCAAAGGGCATGTAGTCACGATCAGGACCCCTCAGAAATCATGCTGTACATGTGAATGAAAAATACTTGACCAAATGCACAAATTAAGGTGCAGTAGGCTGGGGGCAATCCTTCCCAGCATCTGTGGTGGTGTGGCCGCCCCAATCTGCAGCTTCAGGTGCATTTACTTGCTTCATGGAGAAGACATGCAGGCCTCTGGGTGGTCTTCTCCTCCAAAGCTGTAGAGATACAATGGGTCTGTGCATTGAGACTTCATTTAATGCTGAGGTTCGTAATAGGGCGAGCACTAATGTCACATCTTTTGAGGAAAGGGGGTGGCGAAGGTCGGAAGCTCGTCATGGTTCAGAACGGTCCTTTGCATACATTGTCTCAGTGCAGTGCGGAGGGACACGGGACACTCTAGAAGTGACCTCAACCTCTGATGTGTGGGCATGTTTGATATTGCAGCCTATCTGCTGAATGATGGATAGCACTTGGGGGTGCCATTAAGGAGCAGATTTAGCTTAACCAGTAAGACTTTCCATCAACTTTTATAGATTGGTACTGTTCAAACATTTTTAATGTTTACATTGGAAGATTTCCTCAGAATGTGGAAAAGAGACTGTAACCATCAGTTGCAGACTGATATTCCGGTTGTACAGATAATGAAGCTGAGGAAAGAAGTGAAGTTGGCATTTGATTTTGGCTAAAGTTTTATTCAGCACAGAACAAAGATCGGTTCCGAGCAAAATTCAGCCTACTAATCTTTATTATTTCTTACCTGTCCTTGTTGGTATTTGTCTGGAAAGTATTTTCCACAGGCAATATGTCTAAATATTGTCTTTGAGAGTGAAACACTGATGTTTAAAATTATCTGTGAAACAGACGATAATGTAAAAAGGGAGAAATTTTTATTTGTGTAAGGATGGCTTGAATGAAAACAAAAAAAATCCCTCCGCTTGTAGGAGACAAGTACGGGTGGATGGGCAGCACTTGCATCACTGGGGGAAGACAGAACAGAGATCCCAGATCACTTCCCCTATCAAGGGAGAAGAGGCAGCTCCTCGCAGAAGTCCCCCTCTTATCCACTCATTCCTTGTTTTTGGGAGATTTTTTAGCATCTCCAAGAAGTTTATCAAAGTGGAAGGGGACGACTGAGACTACTGAGGTGCCACTCTCCCAGCCCTGTGTTGACGAGAGGCACATCTGTCGAGACACAAACTTAGCAAAAAACATGCATAAGATCTAGGCAACTCTTACCATAATTAGTAAAACAATTACACTACTGAGTAGCAACCCCCTCACTCAACGGCTCAATGTGTCTGCGCGACCATGGATCACAGGCAAACTTTACTGAGAGCTGCTTCTTCCTATAAAGATTTTTAGCTTGTAATTCTGTACTTCTGGCTCCTCCTGTACAGTTTCACATGTGTGTGATCCTCTTTTGTTACTCAGTTGCTGAACTTGTTTGCTGATTTTGCTAAATATCTAATGAGGCATAATAAACTGCAACAATCTTGCTGCTAAATGAAAGAGGATAAAAAGAGAAACTTGTTCTATGTTGTACATCCTAGTGGAGAAACCCAACTTTTATACTGCCTCTTCATTTTACATATTTATAATTTTTGTACCGATTTTTCAATGCCCATATGGACAAGAGGCAAACATTTCAGCCAGTTAAGACACTTCAGTCAAAGCTTGCCCAAAGCTTGGTTTAATTTTTAGTTAGATAACTGGGTATTTTGGGGGCTTGTTCATCCATCCAGAGAGCTTCCATGCCAATGACAAAGATGAAAGCAAAGCACCTTTTAAGTTACAGAAGTTTTATACACATATGAATGGCTGGGGATCCATTAAGGCCTGTGAGAAATACAGATTTCTATCCCAGAGTTGCGGATTTGAGGTGCAGAGAAAACCATGGATAAAATCTGTAGTGGAAAGGAGGAGAATCATAGAATCATAGAATGGTAAGGGTTGGAAGGGACCTTAAAGAACATCTAGTTCCAACCCTTCTGCCATGAGCAGGGACATCTTCCACCAGACCAGGTTGCTCAGAGCTCCATCCAACCTGGCCTTCAACACTTCCAGGGAGGGGACATCCACAACTTTTCTGGGCAGGAGGTTCAAGAGGAAACTAAAAGGGGTGTAAAACAGGCTCACAGGTAGATTTTAAAGTTCCTTTATGCTGTTAGTGGAGCCATGCTTTAAGAAAAATTAGTTCATTGTTTCAGCCATAAATGAGGACACAAACATATGTATGTCCAGAGTTCAATTATATGCAGCAATAAGCTTAAAGGTTCAGTCTAATTGAAAGTTTTCTAAATATTTCCTCCTTAGGCTGGGCATGAAGCTGTCTGGTGATCCTAACATTTTTTCAGTAAAGTATTTGACTTCCCAATGAAAGTTGATGCAAGACATAGATGGCATTGAAACTTTTTTTTTTTTTGTTATTACTTACCTTATCAGTGATGTTCATTCATTCTAGTTGGAATTAGATGAAATTGGCAGTTTGCTTCATTGAGGAAGATTTTCTCATATAGATCAAATCTATCACCTTTCCTATTCTCAAGCAGCTGTATATCCACCAAGGGAGGGAGAGATTATTGTGCCAGAAATTAAATCAAGCAATATATTGCATATCTTCTATGCCAATTCCAAAAAGCCAAGAGAATTGTTCCTCATGAAATATTTCACTTATCAAAGATAGAGGCATTTTTTTCCATTGCCTAACAAGACCAGAGATTGATTCAGTAGAAGATATGGAAAAACATAACCACATTTCCTTTACTTTTTACTTTTTGCAGCATTAGATAATTATTTTTAAAATTTTTGTCCTAATGAGGGTCTAGTACTGTACCTTCCATGTTCAAAGTATTTGACTTGTGCAGCTCCAAGTTCTGTCACAAGAATTGCAGCAAACAGCAGAGGTACATTTTCCGCTGCAAAAATCTGTGTCACTGATGATAGAAATTACCTGAAGAATAGTTGTTCTGTCGCAATCTTTTCATGCTAGCATCAGAAATTTACCTTAAAATGGTCCAAATTTTAGGTTCTACCTAAGGAACTCAGAGAAAAAAATTACCCACATTCATATCCAATAAAACCCACAGTTCTTCAAAGATGTTTTTATCTCTAGCCTGTCACACAACAGGAAACAAATACAATTGTTATGAATACATGAAATTGAACTTTACCAAAAATTTCAAAGGACAGACAAAAATAAGCTTCCAGTTACAGCTTCAGTTTTCTGATAATTCTTCAAAGATGCACAGCTGAGTTCTGAAACTCTTCCTTTTCAAAAAACATGGCAAGCACCATATATTTAAGTAAGACATCCTAAAGTAAAAAACAAAAAAAAAGAAAAAAAACCCCACCATACTTTTATACAATTCCAGAATTCCAGATCAAAATCCCTCACCTCCTTTTTTTTCTTTTCCTTGTAGACTAAGGTGTAATATAAAAGGTTTGCATGTGCCAGGGAATAAATTTGTCTTATCGGGAAGGGGGCTGTAGCAGTACCTTGTGACCCAGGTGAGCCACCCACCAAAATCCTTTTGAGCTGGGCTTGTTGTCACCTGCTGAGCACAAGTGGTCTCCTGACCTCAGTATGGGAACTGCTGGCCAGAGGGTGGGGATGACCCCATCCATAGCTGTAGAAGACATTCCAAAAGATGAAGTTTGTGTCTCAGACATGCCTTAGAAATGAACCTGTGGGCTAATCAGGGTCAAAGCACCCTCTTGCTCCAAATCCAGGTTTCCATAGTTAGCAAGGCGATGCATAACCTGAAGGGATTTTCAGAGGCCAAAAGGCTCGGCAGAGACAGAGAGTCCTCTTCTCCAACTCCCAACATTATTATCTTTCCGCATCCAATTATCATCATGAAGAACAATGCGAAAACTACTGTCTAAGCATGGACTTGAACACAGACTTCTTGCTCCTTGATGGGCAAAATATCTGCTCCAGCTTGAGTTTCGTATACCATCTTGGTAATTCTTTCTGACTCCTGAACTTCTGCATCCTCTGCTGTACAGTGACCCCACAACTGTCCAAGTACTCCCTATCTGTAGTGTTCTTTGAGGTGAAAAATGCATGTTTCACCTGCTTACCCAGAGCAGGGAATTGAGTCATGGTACTTATGCTAGGCTTTTGCACTGAAGTTGAGACTTTTGCAAAGTCAAAGTTTTTAAACTTTTGATTTAAACCCTTGGGAATATACTGCAGACTGTGGAGCCTGGAGGGAATGGGAGTGCCTTTTTTCCAACCTGATTCAGCCTGGCATTTAATCTCCAGAGAGGACTGAGACTTCCAATACAGTTATGTGTTTAGCATTTCCTAATAGCTAGCTCCTAGTAACGCCCCACAAAATGCGAAAGCTTTCGAGATTACTCTTAGGGGCTTTAGATAACTAAACTCTTCATTTTGATTCTGTTTTGAGTTTTAAATTCTGTTCTCAGGCTAGTTTTCTTTTTTTTTTACTTAGGTCTTACGCTATCCAACTTAGATCGGAAAGCTGGTTTGGAAACAGACCCTGGTCTGCTCTGACGAGGAATCAGATCTCAAACTGAAAAATGCTTTTTCAGAAAGGTTAACCTATTGCTTAGTCCAGGCCAATCTCGTTGACTGATTGATTACTCTTCCTACTTCTGTGTCCTATGTATTCAAAATACTGCTTTTTGAATATTTCTGGGTAAAATCAGTGGTCCAATTCAGCAAACTTCCACTGATACTGCTTGTCGTCTTAAAAATAAAAAAAAAAAACCTAGGTAAAAGTTATTTAGATTTCAGGCCATCAGGCTCCTTGTGAACAGAGTATTCCCAGTTTGCCCTACTGGAATTCTGAACTTAAGGTCTGCTTAAAAAAAATAGTCAGCTCCCTCCTCTCAATCTCCACAGAGATAGTCAAAGAGATGTTGTGTGATGTACGAAAGTTACTCTTCCAATGTCTCAGAGGATCAGATATCACTGTGAGTAGTATACTCTTAATCACTTAATGATCACTTCATTTTTAGGGGCTTAAACAGTGATTTACAGCTTCAAATCGCTGAACAGAAAACACATCAAGCAATCAAAGCTGGAGTTGTTAATAAAGTACCTGAATGCAATAGCTTTCCAGAAATTTCTACAGCCATTTCAGCAAGACGTTTGCCCCAAAATACCATGTGCCAATGCATGACCTTTACAGCCTTTTCCCTTTTGCCTTTTAGACGAGGAATGGCTGCAGAAAGTTCTGGAGTCTCAGCTGAGCTGTAACTTCCCCCATGCCTGTCATTCCCTTATATTTCCAGCAATGCTCTGTGGAAAACCAGGCTTCACATAAAATACAACTACAGCCTCTGTTTTCTTTCGGAGCAGGTGGTTGTATATCCCTTCTTATTCATTGCTTGTCACGGAGAGCACTTGCCTGGGGTGAAAGCAACACGCTGAATTCCCAGCTTTGCCTGGCAAGACCCGAACCTGTCTCTGTGCAGCACGTACCAGCCACCAGCCTGCAGACGATGCAGGCTAAAGGCATCTACCGTCTCTTTCTCGAGCTGCCTCACTCTTCGTAAAGTTCTTCAAAGTATCCTGGGAGAAAAACACAAAAGACGCTTTTGTAAGCTTGTGGTTGGGATGCTAAGGAGCAATGGACCTTGGAGTGCAGTCCTTGTCTCAAAGAGCAGTTATTTATGCAGTGGAGTTTCATGTAAACGGTATAATCGCTCTCCTGAAGCAGAGATTCGCGTTCAGGACTCAACTGGGACACGGAGCTGTAGCAACCAAGTGGAGGCCAGGCTACATGCCTCCGTGCAGGTGATTAAAATGATTGAATGGCACCAGGACTGGGATGTGTCTTCCGCGTTTCAGGGAAGCGTTGTAGCCACAGCTCTGTTTAGGAAGATGTGTTATGCTATCCTCAGTCTGTGGTTTTAACAAAAATAATAACGTGAGCTTTTTCTCAGCAGAATCCAGCTGAGGTATCTGCAGAAGAGCGTGTGACATTAATGATACCAAACAGGGGGCTCCTGCTGAACGCGGCCCTGAGTGGCTGTGCTGCTTCTCCCTCTTGGCAGCTTTACTCTAAGCGTATCAATTTTAGCCTGCTCTCTTGTGCTGGCTGTTTTCGACCCTAACAAAACACTGCTTTAGAGAGGAGTAGACTGAAGGATGCTACAACACCAATTAGATGCCTGTGGGTGCATTTCCACGAGGCGGTGAGCTGACATAAGAGCTGATTGCCACTGGAAAGGGGAGACCCCAGTCTTCCCATTCTCTGCTCCCTGCCACATCCTCCAGCTGTGTATTTTGCACCAGCTTCACTGCCCATCAGCCTGCTCCGTGAGCTCATTCAACTACATTAGCTGGTGGAAAGTGCACCCAGCAAAAAGATACGTTCCTGCTAGCTGATACGGATGACTGGGCTCACAGGCAAGACCAGCAAGGGCAGAGCTGGCAAGAAAGATGAGGGACCACAGGGGTGGGAAAGGCGGAGGAGACAAGACCTCCCACCCGGGAGCAGCAAAGCATCACAGCGCGTTAGCTTGTGTGCAGCCACAGTCCCTAGTTTCTTTTCAAAATAACACAGGATCTCATAAATGGTGATTCAAAGCACTGAGCTAAAATACTGGTAAGTAGGAACGAGAAAAACCTGAGAGCCCAGCACCAGACTGGCAGTGACATGCACACAGCTGTGTGAAGTCAACAACAGAAAGAGTGATAAAGTGATTGCCAGCAGTCAAACAGCCTCTGCAGCTACTTTTGTTAGGGGTCTTAGGGGGTTTTACTCAAATGCGGATGGTTTGGGGGGGTTCAGCTCGGGTTTGGGCAGTCTGGACTTGCCTGCCCTCATGAAGGTGCTCTGAGCTTAGAGCAATGTAAGTAGTAGCAAAGATTTTATTGAGAAAGTGAATTCCATAATCATTATCCTCGAGATGTTCAAGAAACTACTTTTAAAAGGCTTTTTTTTTTCTTGCCTTTAAAAAGTTAGCTTCATCGGTTGTCCTGAAGCTGCCTGCTTTATCCCATATTGCAATTTTGTACCCTACATTTGTAGACCAAAAATTCTTCCTGTGGGAAAAGCAAAGTTACTCTGCTGACGTGAGCAACTGTCGCAAAATTAGAAGACCTATTCTTGACAGTTTTTGTTTAAGGATGATCTTATTCTATAAGAATCTCTGAAGGCCAGCCATTAGCTCAGTTTTAGTTCATTTCTTCTTTCAGCTGTTAGCAACCATATGTGTGATAGCTTTCATATCACTTTCTGATTCCTTATTAAACCTTTTCTAAAGTGTATTGTAGTGAGTGAGAAGATGGGCACAAGCAGTCGTTGGATAAGACCTAAGAGTTGTGGCTTTCCAAAACAATCCAAGGAGCTGAACTCCAGTTTGTCGATTCATTAACTATCCTATCGCTAAAGAAGCATCAAGCCAAATCCAGATCCTTTCAGGGCATCAGGTTGACTGAAATAGTGGACCTCATAAGCTGTAATTCCTTCCCTCCAAAGTACTTCTAACTATAACCCAGAGGCAGATGGTCTGCAAGCAAGTTTAGCGCAAATAAAAAATGTGAAGCAGTTTACTGTAAATAAAAAGGGTAAAGTTAGGGGGATTGCAATTGCTTTGTCCTTACATTATATTAAACCATACTTATTTTCATACTTAAAATAATAATTGTAAAATTCTTATTTCCCCTGAAGTTGACGTCAGGTCTAGGTGTTCCACATAGTATCTGGAGTGGCAAAATAGGAAATAGCAACTTCTGTAATATAGGCCATGGCAGCTGAATTTTCTAAACATGAGTCACACCAAAGTAGTAGGCTGCAAGTAGCATTAAATTTACAGAAGCATACATTTTTTTTCTCCAAAGAGAATTCAAGGTTTTAAGATGCCAGCGAGTCCTTTTCAGAAGTTCTGCTTTCTCACTGTTTTTGTTCTTTCTTTTCTGGAAGCACTGCTAAAAGGTAGATTAGACAGGAAACTGTTCAGAACTCACATTACCAATAGGGCTTGGATGCTGAATGTACCAACCCGCTGTTGACACTGAGGTGTAGTATTTTATTTGCTGATTACATCAATGTTATAAATGCTTTAGCATGTACTGACAATTGCCAACACTAAAGATAACAAATCCTTGTTTGTGAGTCCGTGTTAATATAAATCCCATCTGAGTAAGTGCCTCAACAGAAATGCTGTTCATAGAGATACCACTGCCATATCACCACACAGCTGTAATCACAGAATTTGATAATATTTCTGCAGTATTTCTGGAGGGGAGGGGGGATAAAAGACCCTTAATGAACATATATAAAACCACACTCATAAATCACCTACAGAACATTTTAAATAGCTCTTTTGGAGTTTGATCCTCTACCACTGAAGTCAGTGGATTTTTGTTCCTGTTCGTTTAGGTAGGCACAAATTCAAAGCCTTAATGTCCCACTGCGTCACTTTGGGGAAAATCTCTCCTTATTATAAGAGAGTCTTGTAATTTGGTTTCCAGCTGTAGAAGATTACTTCTTTCCTTTTCCCTCTGTATGCATTTTATGACAGAAATAAAACACAGCACAATCACAGTGCAAAACAGAAGCCCCAAGGGCATCTTCCAGACACTAGTGGCTCCTTAGGAAATCTTTAAAATCTCCAAAGCCACTGTGATTGCTTTGTACTACTTACTAAAGAACACTTTTCCACAACCGGTAAATAATATGATATTTTGAAGTGTATTGAAAATGCTCACCGAAGGTCAGATGCATACACTCACTCAGAGTCAGTCTTGTTATACTGCAATTGAGATATAGTGGAAATATTACATCTTTAATAGCCAATATTTCATGAAGGGATGACAAGTGTATGTGCTGTCCCAGCGTATGGTTCATAAAGCATTTTTTTTGTGTCTGCTTTCCTTTGTTTATTTGTAATCTTCAGTAGAAACCCACCTGCAAATAAGAAAAAAAAAAAAAAAAAGAAAAAAATTCTGATGCAAATATTCATAGCTATATAGGAAAGCTTAGGAAAAACTCTAAAACAAAGCAGATCAAATTCAGAGGCACCTTTTTCTCCCTTTTCTGGGGCAGCAAAAGGCTGAATAGATGCCCTGCGCAGCCCTGGCAGCGCAGTGGCTGCGGGGCACCACGGCTTTCCAACCTGCGAGTTGGCAGCGCCGGCGCGGGAGCAGGAGCCGCGTCAAGCCAGGTAAATCATGCATAAAACTGACATCTGCAGGAACAGATTGGCTAAATCCTATGGATATCACAGAGCCTGCACAGAGCCGCCGCGTCCCGACAACCGTCCCTCCCTCCTCTTAGCGCTGGCACCGGGGCTGGCACCACTGCTGTACATTTTCCCTCTCCTCCTACCCCATCACGCAGGTCAAGAAAAAATAAAAGGACAAAACCAACATTGTATAGACAAACTTGGCAGTCTCCACTCCTCACTTTCCCTCAAACCCTGCTTGTTACTCGTGTTTAGTCCTGATAACAGAATAGACTGTGTAGTACTCTCTTTTTTCTTCTTGTAGATGAAGATTTCACATGCAAAACTCATTTTTGGAATATTCTAGCCGTTAAAAATCGAATGTTTGTTGAATATTGTTTTAACGAGCCGTGTACATAAAGCATATGTGTTTGACAGGAAAAATAATGTCTTCTTCCCCATCAGACACAATTTGCATATCTTATGTTACACGACATCTCAGAAAATTGCATTCTGTTCTTTTACCGCGTTCACTCCAGCAAGATGGAAAGCACGTATAGCGTGTGATACTAGCACTTCAAGACAGGCCCATACTGAAGTATATGCATACGCTGAACTTTGAAAGATATATAAAAAGGGAGGCTCAGGACACAGAGAAAGAAAAATAAGAGAGAAATTACTAAAAGGAGAAGGAAGAGAAATGATGCAAGGGGTCCGTTTATCATTCAGATCGTTCTGAGGATAATCTTCATCTTATGGAATGAAAATGCAGAACCAAGGGGTTCAAGCTGCTTCCAGTAAGGGCACAATTCAAGTTCAGTCTGTAAACTTTGTACAGATTTTATTGGGAGCAGTAAAACATACTACAGTGGAACCATGAATATTGTATCCCTGGATATCACCTGTAATAACTTGGGAGTTTTACTGAAGGGAGGAGAATAAAAAAGAGGATTAACTGATCGGTCAGTGGCCAAGAAATACATTCTTGGAAGGAAATAGGTTATATCGATATTTAAGTTCAACCTTTCTGGTATTCACACTCAGCCAAGCCTCATAAACTCCCTTTCTGCTCTTGCCTCTGCCCTTTGCCCCACCTAATCTACGTAGTTCTGCTCTGCAGAGCCAGGCGTCCAGAAATGGACGTGGAGGGCTTGGAGTCGGTCGATGGGGTACCCAGCCCTCTGGAGAGGTTCGGGCTCTCTGTCATTAGAGACAGTGGTCAGGAGAGTGGACTTCCCATGACTGTGACCTGCAAATGCTCTTGTTGGTGGAAAGCAAACTCCTATTTCATCTCGAAGAGCACACTGGCCGTCCCAGAGTTACTCAGGACTCTTGCCAGGATTTCACAATGCAAACCTCATTGGTGACTTGCATCTGACTTCAAAATTGTCTCTGATGAGCACAGAGGTGACAGAATGCTCCTTCAGATCCCCCTGAGATGCTGCCATGACAGACAACAGCGAGGACTGTGCTGAGGACCTTCACCATTGGGAGCCTGAGTTCCTCTGAAGTGCCGCTCATGGCACTGGGATTTCTGCTCTCTCTCCCATTTTTCTGAGACTTGCAGCTCTCTGGTTGCCAAGTCTCCTCTACTAATGAGGAACTGGAGTCTGCGTATCTATCATGGCTCCATAAGTTTCCAAGTTAAGAAGCTCATCTTCTTCCACTCCATGCATCTACATAACCTGTGTAAAACAGTTAAGAAATTTCCCGTATTTGGTTTCATTTCCCATGAGCTTTATTCTTAGAAGAGATACAAAACTCATTACTTGACTCTCATGATTGAAAATATTTAGGGCTTTCCTCTGGTCTATGTCACCTTTCCAGCTGTACTCAGCATGCAGGCAGCAGCAGCCTGAGACAGATGCCGTCCTTTAGCAGCGTAGCATCTATTAATGTTACGGTCCTTTAGAGGGTGAGGGTGAGCCAGGCTGCCCTGTAGCACAAGTGGGAGGAATTAGATGTCTAATTGGAAGGAAGAGCATTTAAGAGCAAGAGAGGACAGCTGAGAGGAAGGATAAGAGGGAGCCTGAGGCCAGCAGGGGGGTATGTGGGGCTGGGCTGGACATGGCATAGAGGGACTCCCCTGGAAGAGCTGCACCGATTGTGTTTCAAATTAGGCAAACTGGCAATACAGCTCTCCTGGTGGTTTTTGCCATTGCAGTAAGGCAGGCCCTCCTTCAAATTGTGGCTGCTCAAGGCCATTAGGGTCAAGGCTCATCTTTGCCTTGCCCTTGGCTCTTGGGGCTACAGCTGGGACTTGGTGGGCTCTTGCACGCAGGCATCGGGTGCATGTAGATCCTTGACTACTTGATTCTGCTGTACCTTTATATTCTACTTTTTGCCAGAGGTGCTTTTAAGGAAGAGTGGCTTATGAAGAAGATGCATAAACTAAGTAAGTTTAAATCAAAACTCCAAAGGACAAAAATTTTCCTGAGGAAAGTGCTTAGTTTTCCAAGAAATAATGAATTCACCCAAGAAAATATCTGCAGATACTGCTTCAATGGTGCTTTGTGTTGCCTCCCACTGATTCTGATGTTACCTTTTAAGATGCTTTAAAAAAAAAAAGTTTTTAAGATGTACACCTACATATTCTGTCTTGTATTTATGTAGCAGAGAAACTGTTTATAACTGCTTGTTTGTTATACAACTTGGATGGGTAGATTAATGTAATAAGAGCAGTTTGAATAAATGAATTGCTCCACAAAGTAACGAAGTTGAAGAATTGCTTAGACGATCTGTATCTCTTACAGTAACTCTTCCCAGAATGAATGCTTACGCCTTTCTCAACAACAGCAGAAGCCTACAGCTGCTTGCAGCCCTGCTAGCTAAACTTGGACTTGGTTCACAGTGATAAGGATAAACTTTGCCTCTTCTGGGGAGGTAGGTACATGGAACCTATTTCATCACATTCCAGTGCTCAAAAGTACAAATTGGCTGAGAAAAGTTAATTATTGGCTTCCCTGTGGTGCTGGAAGGATGCTTAAACCCTTTAAGAGCCCTTTGAAATTCCAGATTAATCCTTAAAATAATAGATGCTTTTATACTTTAAATAGTTCCAAATTTATTTCTTAGTGTACGGGCAAGAGTTTGCCAACTGAAACGTGAATATTTCTAGTTTTCTTTCTTGCTGGTCCATTTAGTTACACCTCCCTCACTTAGAAAGACCTGCTGAGTGACAGAGCATTTAGCATAGGATTCTTCCATGTTCTCTACCTGGTTCTTGTAAGATGTGACACTCCACCTGGGGTAGGGGTGAAGGAGAAATGGAGAGTTTCTCTTCATGGAGAGTCTCTAGGATGCTCCTAGTCACAGGGGCAGGTCTTCTGCAGGTATTAGTAGCTTGTGACTGCATACATTATTTCTATTATTTTCTTTTTAAAGACAATGATAGTTAAACCGTGAGACTGAGGAGACCTGAAGCCATGAGGTCTCAGGTACATCAGAAACTTGAGGTATTAACTGCTTTTGAATATCAGTTCCTTTCATGTAGACATTTGGCTCGGACAAAGGAGGCTGAGCAATACAGTAATTAAGCTTGTGCTGTTTCATATTTTCTGAGTGATGTTTTCCCATGGCATGTTAAAAAAAAGAATTATAAACTTTCCCTACTCTTCAGAAAACTGTATTTTACTGTGGCTGCTACTGACAGAATCAATGTCTGATGACTTTAAAAAACAAAACAAAAAAAATCTGTTAAAAGTGCAGAAGTTTTAAGCTATGAAGTTTAAAATACCAGCAAGGATGGTATTCTGAGAGGGTTGCTGCCTTTTGAGGGTAGGTGCCACTATTTTTCATTTTATTCCTGGGAAGTTATTCTTGACATTTTTTTTCATTTTAAATATGATTATATGGGATAACTTGCGTTGCCAAACATTGTATTTACAGACTTGGAGTTTGAAGTTTTGTTGTATACTGTATTTACAGCCACAGAATGGCTGCTTCATCTGGGATACGTGTGAGTGAAGTCAGCTCCCTAAAGGCACAAGGGGAAACAGAGGCTGCTCCAGATCGTACAGAATATTGGGACAGAGCCAGAGTTACGAGCTGTCTTCTCCTCAGTTCAACATGTTCGTCTTTTCCTCATCACCTGTCAGATGAGTCAGAACTCTGAGGCTTTCTTTTCCTTTTTATAAAGAAGAAAATCTTGAATAAGACAAGAAATAATCTAGTATAAGAGTGAGGAGATCTTCCTTTATGTAATTCTGCCTCTATTATCACAACTCAATGTCAGCTATTGACACTCAGTTGAATTGTAACCTTGATACCTATTTAATTATAGCATGCTGTTTATGAACAGACAGAAACTCTTTCCTCCAGTGTTTGTGGTTTAGCACCATTAAAATCTCACTCTGTAAATACACGTACGAATACAACATAAATTAAATAAGTGGGAAAACAGGCTGGGTAGACTCAGGAAGAGTGCACGTAAACTTCCCCAGCATGAGGAGTAACTTCTCCAGCTTTGATGAAGAGAGTCAAGTTGTATGTATCTCTTTTGTAGCATCATTGCGATGGCTGTGACTGAAAGCCAATTGATTAATTTCAACTCCTCTGACTCTTCAATAGCTTTCCAGATATAGAGCACCTTAGGGGGACTAAAAACAGCCACTTAAATTCTACCTTTCTTCATCCAGCCTAGGTGTCCCTAATAGTAACTCCTTGCATTTTTTTAAACCCACATTGATTTTTTTTCTCTCTGTAATTTCCTTTCATTGCCTTGACATGCTTAAAATAGAGTTGCTTCCCCCCACATTTCTTACATTGCTTTCCCCGTTTCTAAGGTTCTGGTGCCTTTGCCCCCACTTGTTACATTTCTGAGGTCATAGTATAGCATGGCAGCGTGTTACTACTTTTTATTGTAGTTATTGGCGGTACTGTAGACACAGCACAGTATTATAGAGATGCCCTACAGCAACTTGATATTCAAGCAAAGTAGTTTTCACCTTTTGTGTGGGAAGTAATCAACTCTAGACTTAAACAGAGCATCCAAGGCCTCCTCCCATGGCAATGGTGAGACTGGTGTGTTTTGTGAAATAGTTTCTCTGTTTCTTCAGGTTTGTTTTTAACCCATATATTAAAAGGCTGTTCAGGTTCTTTTTTAGACAGAGGAATCATAAACCCAAGAAATTTCAACCAAGATGTTCATCTGTTTTCCAGGAGTGCAAACGAGGGGTGGTGTTTTAATGAGTGAGATTCCTGCCAACAATGGCAGAAATGGTTGCTGATGTAAGCTAAACTTTGCTGAGTGTCCAAATACATATTAGTCAGTGCTGCTTTCAAAATATCACCAAGTGAACTTGCAGGTTGCAAGAGGTGATTCTTCCTGTCTCTGTTTTCAACTGGCTGACAAGAAAAAATGCCTCTTTATTCATGTCCACTTCGCAAAATGATTGTACCTGGTTTTACCAGGATGTGGCTTCTTGAGGAGCTGGGGTTAACCTCAGCTGGTGTGTCCGCAAAGAGGGTCAAGAATTCATTGCTCTCCTCCCCCCCTGTTTTCCATTTTCTTCTCTTGTGTCTGTTCTAGGCTAGCTTAGCTCGCCGATACAAAGAAATATCAGCTGTTTGTTGTCAGACTACGTTTTGACTGATTTACCCTGTCAGGCTTGCTGATTGTGTAGCAACCCAGAATAAGGAAAGCACTGAATGTATCTGGTGTGAAGAGTTGGAATAGCATGCCTAGCCATGAAATGACATGGTCAGAAAGGCATTCTTCTTTTCCATGTGTCTTTTTTTTTTCCTAGAATTAATTACTCTGACTATCCACTTTGATCTAAACTTGAAAGATTCATAAGCTACCCTTTCTGAAAACAGACTCATCTTTCAGGTAGACTTAACTCCTCGATCTGTTTTATTTCTTTTGTTGGTGCATTTGGATTATTTCTCCTATTTCTTGCTTCCCTTAGACTTAAGGAAGGGCCTATTTCTTAAAAGAAAAATCCATAAAGTAGATGATAAGTCTTCCTTGGCAACATTTTGTATGGACAACTCCTAATGTTATCAGAAGACACAACTGATTGCAGCTGTCACTTTCAAAAGTGTAAGAAAGGCAAAAATATATAGGGTTAAGAGTTACTCCTTATATTTTAAAAGCTACAGTATAATAATGTGGTGAGACAGTTTGAAAGCTGTGTTTAGCAAGGATGCTCTTTTGTCCCACAACACTTCACAGTAATCATGTGTGGAGAGCTTAGTGCAGAGCCCTTCATGTTAGCTCTCAGTTTCTTTTCTCTGCAGGTTTTTAAATTTAAGGTATTTCTTTTCAACCAGAAACTATGCAATATCTGCTGAAGTGTTGCACATTGTCTTACCTGAGTGTAAATGAGATAAAACCATGCAGGGAGGAGGGAGGCCAAAACAGATGAGAGTTTCTACTCAGTATCATTGACACCACCCAAATGATTAGTTTTCTAGAAAGATCCACAAGAAGATAGGTGTTACCTCTGCAGGGTCAAACAGTTTATCAGGAGTGGTGTTATCTAGTTTGACTCTAAGACAATGCAATGTGGAGGAATTTGCAGAAGAGATACAGGGACAACCTGAGTGAGTAGCTGTGAAACTGCAATGGGAAAATCAGTCTCTGACTGTAATAAAAGCATCAGGTTCTCAGAACACAATGTTGTCTCTGAGCATGCAGGCAACATGAGTTGACTGGTAAGGGTTTGTTTGCCTCTTTTTAGGATAACTTCAGGGCCAATAAATCCTTGTAAAAATGTAGGCAGCACAGCAAATGGAAAAGAATGCATGGACCTGAGTTGGTGGCACAGATGGTGATTTCCAATACTCGTTCTCTGTGGAGGATAGCTTACTGACTATGTCAAGATGGGCTTGAAATGCCTCCACTCAGCTGCAATTACAAGCCACTAGTAGGCTTGGTGAGCCAAGCCTGGACGTTTCACTGGTAACTTGGATATAAGCATTAAGTGTTCCTCTGGAGAAAGTATTGATAGTCAAACCAACTCTTTGTGATTCAGAAAATGCTGACTTAGAGCATGTTTGCATATGCCTGATTACTGAGTTGTGACAACTGCTGTACCTGAGAAGAAAGAGCAAATTAGTCAGTTGATAGACTAAGTCTTCTAGCAGAAACTAGTATGCCTAGAAAAGCAGTGTAGATCTGTAACTAGTTATTAGGCAATGGAAAAGTGCACACTTTCCTAGGCTTAATAAAGCATACATTTAACATTAGATCTACATGGTAAAATAGCTTGCTTAAAATCTGAGCCACCTATTTTTGTTTTTGATAACATGAGGGTGTTGGGCTAGATGACCTCTACAAGTCCCTTCCAACGCAAACCATTCTATGAGTCTTTGGAAATGAGCTTTACTTCCTACTGAAATCCATTCTGTATCAAGAATGTATAGCTTGTGTACATGCTGGAAGCCTGTACTACTGCATGATACTTCTATGATATGAATATACAAATGCACAAAGTCAGGGATTTTTGATTTGTATAGAACGCCCTAATAACACTCCAGAGTGTACTGAAGGATTTCTTTTTACACTTCACCTCTGTAGTTTTATTCTCAATGTGTTTACTACGGATAGTTACTAGCTTACGACCTGTGTATGTATTTTTATCTGGAATCCCATTCTGGTCTGCCCCATAGACCAGAATGTTAGCATAAAAAGATCCCTAGAGCCTGCTAATGTGACTCATGGCATGTAGATTAGCAAACATTATCATTCCATAAAAACTCTTAATATCTTCCTGCCATGAACTTTATTACCCATGCTAGGTTTCTTGAAACAATCCATTTCTTTGGTTTGGTAACATCCAAAGACAACTGTTACACATGAGCCTTTTTCCCCCCCTCAGGTGACTGATCAAGAATTATTAATTATATAAACAGGATTACAGTTTATAGATCTCTAAAGTATGCTTTTTTGTTTGCACATAAATATGTGCTATATCCCTGGCTGACTGGAAACATTTGGCCCGTAGGTTTGTGCATGGGATTAACAGGTGAGAGAACCTTTTATGGCTCAATGGATTTCCAGTTTTCCAGCCACATAACTATAAAAAATAATTTATGGCCAAAGTGAAATTTATATTTCCAAATAGAGGATGTCTTGAAGGAAAACAACTTTTCTTCAGCCCAAGGGCAGAACAGATGAGGTGTGAGTGAACCCCAAGCAAAAGGCAAATCTGTCTGAGGGCGATACCCCCCCAACACAGATCTTGTGCCTGTGAAAACAGTCCTGGGGATACAGATATGGATTAAAACTAGGCTTCTGCTTACTTAGATTAAATAGGAGTGCAAATCTTTGCTGCTAGATTCAGAATAGAAAAGGTCTTTTATGTTTAACCAAGTGTATTAAATGAGACTTGCTGTATTGCTCATCTGCATCCTTTGAGGCCCTTGTTTTTGTCTGGACTTTGTGAAGAAGAGCATCTTCCTTTAGCCAAACCTTATTGAGGTAGAAACAAATAAATTTTTCAGTGTTCAAGTATTTTGATGTGAAGAAACAAAATATCTGAAGCCAGTGAGTAGCTATAGGACTTGTCAAAGATCCTCCTCAATGTGAGGATGCTCCAGGAGCTGGTATCACAAATGTGGGAGTGGAAGCAGCAGTTCCCAGTGACTGACGTACAGCCACATACACTCACAGCATCAGGGCTGTAGGGGAAAACGCTTCAGCTCTGAGCTTCCCGAGGTGCTTCAGAAAACCTTTTTTCAGTTCCTGAGCTAATTGCTGGCAAACATGCCACACAGCCACTCTTCTAGAGCCATAAATAATTTACGCAGTCTACTTAGAAAAAGCATTTTATTGAGGAATTTCTCAGGGCTGACTGTAGAGCTTAGCTTTCGGCTATAACATGTTCTCAGTTGCTGTAGGTATTTCTGCTTGCTACAGAATTTGTGGATGAAACTTTTTTTTTCTTATAGATCTGTTTCAGGTCAGGTAACACAGCCATGGTGCATCTCTGTAAGGCTGCACATGTCATCTACTGAGGTAAACAAGAGATGCTTAAGCTGGAGCTTATCAGTATGTTTAATTACTGTAAAATACAATGAGTCTTGGCTAGTGTTATCTTGGTATCAAGCATCTTGGAGACAGTGGTAGGAGCAGAGTATGCCAGAGAATGCTTTGGAGGGAAACATTCTTGTGTATGTTAGTAATAAATAGTGGTGGGGTCTTGCAAGTAAGAAGCGTATGTAACTCGGGCTTGAACCTTACCATGGCAACTTTCACTATATGACTATAACCTGCTAGGATAAGTATATGACTCTTTCACTATCCAGTCTGGAATTTGCTTTATAACCACTGTTCTTGTACTTAAGAGCAGTTAATAATTATTATTTCTCAGTGGTTTGTTGTTCAACACTCACAAAATTGAGTTGAGGTAACAGCAAATCATATCTATGTACTGTATATATTGCATTTCATGTAACGGAAGAGAGAAACAACACTGGACAGAGTATCAAGCAGGCAAATATAGCAGAATGGAAGAAATATCAAATGGCTTTGACAGCGGCTTGCCTAACAGATATACACCATCACACACTGAGTGCTAGTGTTTGAACAACTGTATGATATAAGTATTGTGGAACATTAGGCGACTGAAAGTTTTCATGAGCCCATCTTAAGATCTTTTTGATCTTTCTTTTCCTTGGTGTAACTTTAAGAAAATATCCTGCCAGCAAATGGTACCTTTTGACATATGACCAGCTAAACAATACAGCCATCAAAAAGAAAAAGATGTTAAATGGATGATGTGAAAAATGGTTCTGGAGACTTGAAATGTGCTTGTTTAAAATGGGTCAGCCCATTATGACTAGTAAATTCAAAGAAGCCCACAAGCTTTGAATTCTTGGGAAACAAAAAACTTGAACTGAAATAAGTGTAGGATGCATATTGAATAATTTATCTCTGTGTACATAATTCTCCCTGTCCAAATAATTTAACAATTTAAAGGCCATGCTTGTATTGCTTTTTTTAGGACACCGTCAGATTTTTTCATTTGGTATACCACATAGTCTGCTGTGCTTTTGAGTTTATCCCAATAATTTATATACATGTCTATGAAAACAAATTTAGCAATGTTTACTGCTGTGTTTCCCACTGAGGTAGCTATTATAAAATTGGAAGTAGTTCAATATTTTTGTGAACCTACCAAATATTACCATTATTATCAACTTGTCTATGGCTTGTATGACTTTATAGCAAGCACTGTACACACAGGGCAAACGCTCCTCCAAAATCTAGTAACTGTTCCAAGGCACTTCACAGCAAATGAATTATGAAGCCTTGTAAAGGAAAATAATGAAGTACCTTTACAGGTATTTCTGAAGTGTTCATCCCAAGAGTAAAAGATATCATGAACATGGTTTTTGAAAAAAACCTGAGCGATGAAAGCTGATGCTGTGGAGTGAATGGGGAAAGAGCGAGCTCTTGAGATTGCAGGAGGGATGTCACAGAATCACAGAATAGTAGGGGCTGGAAGGGACCTCTGTGGGTCATCTAGTCCAACCCTCCTGCTGAAGCAGGGTCACCTACAGCAGGCTGCACAGGACCTTGTCCA
>Ga0065711_1030357_pt1 | contig 32737 bp, 14 predicted proteins | sample Hoacrofraction12_FD_59098 | JGI IMG/M metagenome (GOLD analysis project Ga0065711, IMG submission 59098) | Hoatzin crop microbial communities from Cojedes, Venezuela - Epithelial fraction 12 v2 (version 2) | ecosystem: Host-associated > Birds > Digestive system > Esophagus > Crop | place...
AAAAAAAAAAAAAAAAAAGTGAGGAAAAAGGAAAGGGAGGAGGTAGGTATGCTTTGCTACAAGCCTGTCAATAAATTGTGAAAATACAGGATGCTGCAAGCCCCAGAAAGATTCCAGCAGCTGCCTCTGATCTAAAGCTGAGTGACTCTATTGCCACTTCTGCAACTGCAGCCTTTGCTTCGGTTACATTATTCTTCCTCAGCCTGACTATGTTTTTCTGTATTTCCCCTATCTATTTTCTGAAGAGGCAATTGTTGTGAATGGTGGAGAAGGTTGAATGCCTAACTGAAATAAAGGAAAATTTGTCTTTAAGGAGAACAAATTGGATAGAATAGGACCCGTAAGGATAATAAACTGGCGATAATTCACTGTAGTCTTCCTGTTCTGCTCCTGTTTATTAAATATTCTTATTGACTTCTGCTTCTCAGTACTCTTTGTTCTGTGGTATACTAAATTGCAGTAACCGAATATTCTGTTTACATATGCTGACTGGTCAATTGAGAGATGAGTGTACTTAAGACAGAAATGCCTTCCTTTACTCCTTGGATCTTTGAAATGCCCATTATAAAATGCACATCTGTGAGAAGGCACTTCTCCCCGTCAAATAAGATTTAGCACTGAAAAAGCTACAGAACTAAATAAAATAATAAACTTTAAGGAGGAACCTTCTTTTTGACTCACAGTTCTCTTTCCTAGCTACTGCTAGGATTGTGAGCAGGATTTAGTGCCAGTGCCTCCATACCCAAATCGTCCCTCCAATAAAAGAATTCCTATCACAGAAATGTTTGAGAAAGCTTGGATTTCCCTTGTTGTGACCTAAAAGTGGTGATGGACTTTCTTGGGCTTTATAAGTTTTGGTCTCTCTTGCTTGAGGAAGGAGACGCTCTGAATGTCAGCCTTTTTTGGCAATGAAGGGTAAACTACACAAGGCCAAGGTATGCTCTCAAGCATAACAGTGTCATATTTCCTCAAGCTGTAATTTATTTTTTTTAAGTGTCACTCTTAGCTGATATGTTGGTTATGCTCTGAGAACACTTTTCACAAGAATTTCCCAGAGGAGAAAAATGAGGGTAGAAATTCAAAATTCAAAATTCCAAAATCCCAGTGAAGCATTGCTTGCTAATCAGATGTTGAACTGCTCAATACTCAAAATTCCCAAATCCCAGAAGCATTACTTGCTATTCAGATGTTGAACTGCTCACTACACTACACAGTGAAAAAGGCAGTGCTTCTGCATTTGCTCAGAGATAGAACTTGCAGGCTCATGAGATATTTGGGACTGAAAATAGTCACATTTGTGAACTTCAAGTGCCTCCAAATATGGATGGAAGTACATTGCTTTAGGAACATATTTAAATTTATAATGTATAAATATAAATTCTATCCCTTGATGGCCTCATGTTAAAGGACTGGGTTTTTTTCCTGTATAGGTGATTGAGGTTTATCCTTGCTTCTCCTGCAAGACCATTCCTTGTCTTCCATTTGCTGAACTAAATGTAAAAGTGCTTCATCTTGCTTAGGTGTCTCCGCAGCAGAGGCTAAACCTGCATCCAAAAGGTAATTCAGCATCTACAAATTCAACACACATGGAGTAATTTGGAGGCACCAAACAGCATCTGTTCAGAAAACACTGAGCTTGCTGTCATTCATCTCTCTTTTCCATTTGGAGAACCAGTCTTTTAAACTAAATACAATGCTCTCCCATTGAACAGGGCCCCAGAGCCTCACACCTCTCACAAAAGCCAGGAGAATTTCTTTTGCTTAAGAAAACCATAAAGCATAAACAGTCTTTTATTGGGGAGGAAGATATTTTTTTCCAGTAGGAGTTAGATGGATTGTTTTCCATTTTCATCCACTTGATATAAAATTGTCTGCAAGTATGAGATAAGTGTATCTATCTAATTACTGCAAGATACTGTACCTAGCCAAGTAATTGAGCTCTGGTACCTCAACTTAGAGAAATGGTTGAAGATAGAAAAAGTAATTCTATTCACTTTCTATACATACAAGTTTTAGGTTTTATACCCCAGAGATTCTTTAAAGCAACTAAGGCCATGTAAATGTTTTGCTTTACTTTTCCCATGTGCAAACATATTTAATTTGGTTGGCATATTTAAGGCAATAGGCTTGGGACTTTTCTCAGCCTTCTCAGTTTAAGGCACCCCTCAGCTCCACACTGTAGTCTTCAGAAAAACCGTAGATGTTAATTCCCATGTTTGCATGAGAAGAATCGCTGTAGATTATAAACTGAACCTGTCAGGCTCAGGTCTTTCTCAGGATGGAACTCACACCATGTAATTAAGAAGTTTATTATTTTATCACTGTGATATGGGAGAAAAAAGGAAACGAAGGCAATAGAAGTGACGTAGGTGACCATAATCATTTAGCCACAGCACATTTCTTCCCTGTGCTTTTTCAAGATGTAGGATTTCAAGACTAGTTGTCATTTGTTTCCTTCTCGTGAGTCACAGGGACTAGACCTGGAAGAGTTCTTCTGAGCCATTTTCTCAAGTCTGCTATTACAGAAAACCGCACCTTCTAACCTGTAATTTAATAAACTCACAGAGAACTGAAAGATATGTAGGCACCTTGTAAATTTTTGATTTTCCTTTGAAGACCCAAATATCTTGGAAAAAGAAAAATCTAAATATGGGTTCTGACCACATAGTTAACCTCGGTTTAAATTGGACCTCCACAGGTCACTTTCCTGAATAATCCTACATTCCTATCATCCCAGCATAACTGGGCACTGACTGAGACCTGCAGACTACCCGTGAGATGCACAAGTGACACCAGTAAGGGATTTCATTGAGTTTTCACACCTCATGATCCTTCTGGAGAGAAGTAAAAATTTGATAAGACCATTTTTTTTGCTAAACTCCCTAATGGCTCTTATTTTTTTATATCATGTTCATTTCACTAAGGTACTTCAGCTTCCTGTGTTTACGCCCAAAAAAGATTCAAAGCAGAAGTTCGACAGAGATGCCAACAGTTGGAACAGAAAGAAGCAGGGGAAATAAATCTGTTCAGCAAGAGAAGAGGAAGGCAAAGTGAAAATGACTTTTTATTTCCTTTATTGCCATCACAACTGTTTTGTCATCTTATTTTAATTAATAAAATTGAAGTTTCCAGAGCACCAGATCCATAGCACAGGGAATAAGTGGAAAGACTTCTATAAACTTCAGTATATTATTGACTTTAGCACATTCTACATCTGTACCAGAGGAATGAAGCATGTATACTGACAGGAATGCATCCCTTCACCAAAACTGCTAATGGTTTGTTAAGTGGAACACTCTGGGGGCCATTTGACCTCCATGTCTTCTTGTCCCTCCTGCTGAGGCAGAAGCCATGCCAAGCAAGGCGTAACAAAGGCACAGAAAGTTAAATACTTGTCTATAGTGATTAGGCTCTGAGAGGCCCCACAGCCAAAGGGTAGAGTGTACTGAAGAATAATCTCTTTATTAGATCATGTCTCCAGCGTCAGTAACGTGTCTGACCAGGGTCTCTAAGCTTCTGTTCCTTTTCCTATTCCTCTTCTCCACCTGTCTCCCAGTGAGGAAGGCAGATTGATCTTAATGTCATGGTCCAAGTCTTATTTTTTAACCCTTTTAGACGTTGGCAGCAAAAAGGAGGGCAAAGGCTAAGGTCAGGTTTGTTGTGGGAGCCAGGCAACTCTTCTATTTGTGTTAGAGAAAGACAGAATAACTGTTATGGGACTCCTCAGCAGGGCTTATTAGTTTAGACTTGATCACTGAGAGCAAGCACACCTGCCTGTCATATATTTTGCAGATATCATGGGAAAGCCATCTCCGAGTGAGGTACTCAACAATTTTTTTGCCTCAGTCTTCACTGGCAACCTCTCTTCCCATACCTCTAGAGTGGATGGACTGCAAGACAGGGAAGGGGGGAGCAAAGTCCCTCCCACTGTAAGAGAAGATCAAGTTTGTGGCCACCTGAAGAACCTGAACATACATAAATCTATGGGACCTCATGAGATGCATCCCAGAGTCCTGAGGGAGTTGGCTGATGGACTTGACAAGCCACTCTCCATGATATTTGAAAGGTCATGGCAGTCAGGTAAAGTCCCTGGTGACTGGAAAAAGGGAAACATTGCACGCTTTTTCAAAAAGGGCAGAAAGGAGGATCCCGGAAACTACAAACCTGTCAGTCTTACTTCTGTGTCTGGGAAGATCATGGAACAGATCCTCCTAGAAGCTATACTAAGGCCCATGGAGGACAGGGAGGTGATTTGAGACAGCCAGCATGGCTTCATCAAGGGCAAGTCCTGCCTGACCAACCTAACGGCTTTCTTTGATGCAGTGAGTGCATCAGTGGACAAGGGAAGATCTACACATGTCGTTTATCTGGACTTCTGTCCAGATGGAGATCAGTAACAAGTGGCTTCCCTCAGGGGTTCGTATTGCGACCAGTAATATCTTCATCAATGACATAGACAGCAGGATCGAGTGTGTCCTCAGCAAATTTGCAGATGACATGAAGCTGAGTGGTACGGTTGACATGCCTGAGGGATGGGATGCCATCTAGAGGAACCTGGACAAGCTCTTGAAGTGAGCCCATGTGAACCTCATGAGGAAAGACATAGAGCTGTTGGAGCGGGTCCAGAGGAGGGCCACAAAAATTACCAGAGTGATGGAATGCCTCTCCTATGAGGAAAGGCTGTTCTGCTTGGAGAAGAGAAAGCTGCGGAGAGACCTTCTTGCGGCTTTTCAGTACTTAAAGGGGACTTACAGGAAAAATGATGACAAACATTTTAGCAGAGCCTGTTGCAATAGAACAAGGGGTAATGGTTTTGAACTAGAAAAGGGTAGATTCAGACTAGACATAAGGAAGAAATTTTTCACAGTGAAGTGGTGAAACACTGGAGTGGGTTGCCCAGAGAGGTGGGAGGTGCCCTATCCCTGGAAACATTCAAGGTCAGGTTGGAGGGGCCTCTGAGCAACCTGATCGAGTTGATGTCCCTGCTCATTGCAGAGGGCTTGGACTGGATGACCTTTAAAGGTCCCTTGCAGCGCAAACTGTTCTATGATTCTCTAAGTCTGCTCTTAGGTCTATGTAACTATGCATTGCTCTCAGCGTAAGGACCGACATGAAACCATAGCTTTTCCTATTCTTCTTATTTATTACTCATATGTGGAAGATGGATTGCAGGGAGCTTTAAAAAGCCATACCTGTCCATGCCTTTGCTTAATTAACAAACTGAACACAGTAATAGATGAAGGAGAGACAAGGAAGGACTACTGCATCTTGCAAAACTCTGACACAAGTCAGCAGGAGTGTAGATATCTGCACAGCAGAAGTCATTCAGACTAGGAGCATTTTGACTTGGGTTTCTAGGAAATAAAACTTTATCTTATAATGGTCTTTCTGTGTTTCCTCAACTTCAGACTGTGCAGTCATTTCCTAATCAAGATGCAGTAACTTAAGTAGATATCACGGAAAGATGTGGGTAGAAATGATCCTCTCTTGAATTTCTGCTTCTTTGGCATTTCTTCTGTGAAAGCAAGTAACACAAGTATTATACTTCAATGTCATTATTAATGTAGTGATACCAATGTAATCACTGATGTGATTATGGTGTACTGTGCACCAAAGAAATACTCTTTTTAGTTTGACTATATCCTGTTAGAGTAGTAACCTGTTCATGACAGCTGGTGAAGGAAAGAAAATGAGAAAAGGCAAAGGTGACATTTCTCCTGATACACCTTCCTAAAACCCAGGAACCAGAATTTCGGGTAGTTGTCTATCTGAGCACTGGATCTGTATATTAATGTTTAATAGTTGTTGATGGACTTTGTTTCCAAGAATATGTCAAGTCACATTTTGGCATTTCTGAAACTGTGTTTCGATGAGTTCCACTATGTCCTTGGGCACTATATGAAAATAAAAATCCTTTTGATGTTTGCAAAATACCTACCTCATAATTTCACTTGTGTCCCTACTCTCCCTTGTTCTTAGGCTATGAGAAACAATGCATGATCATTACCTATTTCTTTCTCCACGATTTACAAAATTTCTATATTCTGCTATTGTATCTCCCTCCATCTTCTCTTTTCTGGACAATCACATCGTCTTCTGTTAAATATCTGTCCATATAGAAGATGGACTGTCTCTTTGGTCACTCTGTTTTCCTTTTTTGTATTTCTTCTATTTCTAGTACGTCCTTTTAGTGATGTAGGAATGAGAACTGCATGCATTATATAAGACAAAGGAGTATTAAAGTTTTATAGATTATCATGACAGTACTGTCTGTTTTATTCTCTGTGCCTTTTCCTGTAAATCCTCCTGTTTCACTTGTCTTTCTCTCTGCACTTGAGCACTGAGAAGGCATTTTCATGAAGGGCAGCAGTGAGTCTGTGTTATGAGGAACCTGTGTTCAACCCAATTCTACCAAAACAATATTTTTTTGTAATCTACATGCAGAATAATAAGGATCTCTCTCATAAGGTTTTTGTATAAAGACATAGGTAGGTGTAGACAGTGGTAACAGAACACAGATCAAAGAGTGTGTTATGTGGTCTCACTAGGTAGACTCCTTCTTGGACCTGAGAAGAGGTCTCTGGTTGAGAGGGTGGGGGTGATTCTTGAGTGGGGTTCCACAGTGGATCTTAGTTTCCTTAGGTGTTGGACATCTCTCAGAACACTGCAATTTTGAGATACATGTAGTATGGCTAAGACAGAACCTACTACTAAGCTCTTTTACACATGGCTGAAGCAGCAAGATACAGCACTTATTTCAGTTGTACATGCGAAGCCAAAAATAGTTTAAAGATTTAGTAAAATAAAAAAGAGGAAGAAAAAAAGAAAACCCAATACTTTTCTTTCAAAGTGGTTGCATTTCAGAAAGTTATTTGCCTGCAGGTTATGGCTAGTCTTGGAGTGGAGCTCATGGCACCTGTTCAAGACACCAGGACAGAGGGTGTTGTTCGAAGAGGGATGAAGCTGTCCTTTATCAATAACTCCAGCGCATTCATTATAAACAAGCTTCTTCCATCTGTGCAGCATACTGTCATTGCCTGAACAATGCTGAAAGGAAAATCCTACGCCCCACTTACTTCCTGCTTTTGACATATGAAGCTCCAAGAGATTGAAGGCAGCACATGGCTGAAAAGAAAGAAAAGAAATGAGGTAATGGCCAAGCATAGCACAACTCTCCCATCTTGCTGACTCCTCCAGAGACGACAGAATAGCTAGACCTGAAAGCCACGATGCTGTGAATTTTAGGTTTTATGTTTTGTTCTGGTTATATTGCAAAGGAAAAAGAATGGCAGGTGGGGGTCTTTTGTTTCTCACTCCCAGAACCCCACACTGACAAACAAAAGCAACACACCCATTTTACCGGTAGTGGATCTGAGATACCAAGGTGAGGAAAGCCAGCTTTGTGCTTCTTTTGAACATGCAAGCTGAGCATTCCAGCTTGGAGTGAGAAAGAGAAAGACAGGCAACTGATATTTGTAGACCTGAATGAACTAGTCATAAATTAGTAACAAGAACTGCAATGGAAGAAAACTCTGCATTATAGCAAGTGTAAAGAATAGCCTTGTCTTATCCCTGCTAGTGCTACCAAAGGTTATCTGACTGACTCCATTGACCCCTGCTCTTGCTGAAGATAAGCTATTACACAGATGTAGTTACTGCTTTTCCCCTTGTACTGTGAAGCACTTGTTTTTTGAGGTTCTGGCAAGATTGAGGTAAAGCCTGATAGTAACAACAACAACCTTATTAGTAGCATCCTCACTTTTAGTCAGGGACAAATAAACCTCAAGTTGACACAGAATTTAGGGCAAAGGAAATTCTACCCTACATTTTGTTGATAGTAGTATATCACTGTAGGAGGTGCTAAGTCTGGCTTTAAAGTGTCTGAAAATACAGAAAAGAGCATGCATCAGAATCTGCCCTCATTAAAAACTCTGTTACTTCTCTGACTTCAGCAAAAGCAGAATATTGGTTTCTAAAAGCAGATTTTAGCCTCGCAGATGACTCCGACCATATACTGATACAGTGCTATAAATTGCTAATGGGCTTGTGGATTCTGTGAAGCAGGAAGGAACTGGTTGGAAAAATGCTGCTTTCAAAAGAGCTTTTGAAAGAGGAGAGAAGGGAACATAATGAGGAGTCTTTCAGAAATCCAAGGTCACAGGCAGGGAGCAGAACATCAGGGAAGGAAATTAGAAGAGAAATAAAAGTTAGAAGGGTGAGAAGTGATGACAGGCAGAGGAGGGGTTAAAATGATGGTGGAAATGAAAAGGATGTCACAAAATGTTAATCATGTGGCAGGTACTTCAGACGTCCCTAGCTCTCTGGCTAAGCCACTTTGCCTGTGCTCCCCTTCATGATGCTTACCTGGGACCATTCTCTGTACTTTTACAGACCAGCACAATAGGGAACTGCTCTCTCTTCTCCTACATCTCCGGGCATCGTGATCACACAACTAATTAACATCAGTAATAAATGATACTGTATTGCCTCTTAACCCTCTGCATTTATTTTTCTGTGGGTTGCATTAAAAAGAATAAAAATTTTTAAAAAACAAAGATTAATAATCCTCAGTCAGAATGAAACTCTGGAGAGATGACACCATCTGGATGATTAGTACTTGTTTCATTTGCACGTTGAACTCAGTACTCTTCCGGCACTAATTATTGCATACCCTTTCCTTATACCATGACTTCTGGGGCTGTGTGTGTGATATAAATAGCAGACTAATGACATGCTGCATGTTGCTCAGGAGACCTCATGTTAGTTTACAGCATTTCTCTGATTATTACTTTTTTAATAGAGAGAAGATAAAATACTGATCTCGCAAGCGAGACATGAGAGCCTTAATTTGTTCACATTTTTCTAAGAGCCAGCGCATGATGAAATATTTATATGGTCCTCTCTGACTACAGCACTTCGAATGTGCTGAGTTGTTTATTGTTGTAGTTAAGAACTGATGGCGAAGGAATGCTGGAGCATTCAGTAGCAGGATATCTCTGTCAAGTGTGGAAGTAAAATGGGCGTAACGAAAGCAAACATAACTACACATGGTGCTAAGGTCCTGACCTATCCCATACAGGTAGAGAATTTAATAATTTGTCAATTGCTGGAACATTTGCAGGGGAAGTCAGAGAGTCTAACACTGCTCCTAATGTCTGAAAGACAAGGCAAACAGAAGGTCATTAAAAAGGCATGTAATGCTAACTAAAATAATGAGGTTTGCCATCTTATGGGGATGTAACACAAACTGTCTAGAACGGCCAAGAGAGGAAGCAAAGCCCCAGACTGACACAGAGCTTTTGGAGAGAGGGATGCCATCTGAAATATGGACACTGCTGATGAGATCCTTGGTTATTCTAAATGTGACCTGGTGACATGTTATACTCCTAAAGTTTCATCTTGACTTGTTTCTTTCTAGTTGTAAATTTATAATGTACAATAATCAGTAACTGGTGATAAGCACAGTGAGGCTTGGTGTGGCATTTCCACTGTTGTGATGACGTTTTTGTGGGTTAACTCATCCCCTTAAGGGTGACTTAATAAGTGTTGATTGTTATTCACTCCTTGTTTGTATTGGGACTAGCAAATACTTTTTCTTCACTGTACAAAGTGTGGGTTTAGTAAAGGTTTTAACAGCAGTGTCATGGCATGTAAACAAGTATGTATTCTAGCTTAAGGACCAGACTGATAATCAGAAGATTGAAGACACTTTCTGCTGACGATCTTTGCTGTAATTCACTTGCTTGGCTGTAGTCTGCCCAATTCAGCCATCACTCTCTGTTTAGATCCCAGCTCAATGCCACTGCGTTGTATGCCTGCAACTTTCCACAAATACGTACTTGAACCATGGAGAAGTTGTTCAGCAACAGTCTTGAAAATCTTCTGGCTTATCGCCAGAAACTTCCAGTCCATCCTTGCTTTGCTGTTGCTCACAAGTAGTGGGACAAGCTTGGAAGGAGAAACTGGTAGTCTGCAGGATGATTGCCAGCAAAAGAGAAGAGAATCTGAAATACAGCTTAACATTGTGTTCAGGAAACATAGCACTGAATAAATAGGTGCTAGGGAGTAAAAGAAGAATGCAGCATACAGATTTTGACCTGCTAAATATTAGGACAGGATTTTAATTGTCAATCCCTCCCCATTCATCAGCCTTCAAATTATTCAAATTCTATCCTGAAAATTTAAGCCTACTGAAAGGAGGTTAAATTTTCTTAGCTGTCTTATGTAGTTCACAGACCCTCAGAAGGCTACAGTCCAGTTGGAAATATAGTATTCAAGATATGCCATTAGAGACCTTTTAGGTTTGGTTTAAGGCAGGATAGGAATTTAGGGAGTCCATGGGGATTGAAAAATACTCTGTTAAAGGACTTAAAGCAGAGGTGACATATTCCTCTTTCCCATCCATTTTGCTGTCTCCCCACTGACCTTGCTCTGTCTGCTAGCCCAGAAAATGAAAGGACTGTTAACCTTTTCTGCACTTCTTGATGTTTCCAGTACTTTATCTTTACTCAAGCCTTCACTTCCACAAAGTCCAAGGACCAAGAGTGAGGCAAGGAGAGGGAAGGCTCCTTACAGTACTCTCTTTTATCTTTTTGTGCACCCATGCAGTATTAGCTGCGATCCTGGCCCTCTGTGATTCATAAACTAACTAATTGTCTTTTTAAAACTCTCTCTTAAATCAAAGAATTTTGTTTCATTGCCTCCTGCTGCATGAAGGTCAAAGCCTAGTGGTGCATACTTCACTGATTCTTTATAACAGTGCCCACTGCAAGATTGGTTTCATTTGCCATGTGTCAATGGTTTCCACTCCCATCTTCACATAATTACAGGAAGGTGACATGAACAACCTCTCTTCACCTACGTGAGTGTCTGAAACTATCTCTGAATGTCTACAGGTAATTAAGATTTGAGCTTGCTGTTCATCTCTGTTTATTGGTTTTGGGTTTTTTTTTCCTAAGGAAATCTTAAGTGTTGTGGCATAGATTTTAGAGCTGGGCATGGAAAAAATCACTGCATTAGAAATGTTGAATATATCAGATACAGTGAATTTGAGAATAAATTCTCCAATTTCTTTTTTGTAAGATAATTTATCCTCTAACAAAAGACAAACAAAGGATAAGAACAACAAAGAATAGCTAATATTAGAAAGGAACAGAAATAAGATTTAAAATAAGGAAAATCATATGGGCTAGTACAGTGCATTCAGGGAAAAAAGCAAATAATTATAATATCTCTCTATTCACAGTATAGGATTTTATGCATTTCACAATGCACGTAAATAGCCACATGTTCAATTATATTTACAATACTCCACTTTTATTGCATACAGTGAACAAATATGATGCAAAATTCGAAAGTTCTCTAGCCCAGTTTTGTTTGACTTGGTCTGATTTGCTGTTGTAAGTAGCCAAAAATGTCACAGGAGACAATTCGAAAAGTAAACCTGTGGGCATTGTGCAAAATGTGCTGGTAAATATGTTGCAAATTTCATCATAAAGAAGTGACATATCAAAATATGAAGGACTGTAATGAATAATATTAAGAAGTGGCATTGTAATTTGAGCTGGCTGACCACAAACACTCAGGTTTGATCTTCTTGTATTAAGCAAAATCTAAGGCCATAGGTGAGTGTGGCCTGATTCAGATACTTTTCCAACACCTACAGTTCCAGCTGTCTCCGTGAGCAATACAGGTAACCTGATGGTTAGAATAGTAATGTAACTGCTTAAATACAGATAGAGAATGTGTTGCAAACATGGTCAGGTGCAGACAGATCCTGTCCAAGGTCTGAACAGGAAAAGTCTGTATGAAAAAGCTAATAGTCCAGTGCTGTGTCCAGCTACTACCTTTTTTTCTTCTTCCCTCAACAGCTCAAAGGACAATATTTTAAGAACCTGGATATGGGTCTTTTGGGTCACATACAGATGGCTTGTGTCTGATAATCATGAAGTATAGGCATCCATGCTAATATTTGTGCTCAGGGCACAAATGCTACTAGATGCTTTCCTATAGATATTACAGGTCAAGGACCTTAGTCTTGACTCAACTTGTTTCTTCTTTTATTGCATATGTTAACATATCATTTTAAACCATTTTTGCTGTGAATTTGTTCACAGACTGCAAACACCCTGAGGAAGAGTGTGTTTGTACTTGGAAAAAGACCTTCACTGAGATTAAGGTGGGGCAGCACTACCTGGGGAAGATACGGGCTTTCCTAGAACAAGGAAATAGCGTTTCCCCTGCCCCGGGAACAATTTGGTCTTGTAGAAATTCAGCAGTAATTAATCATTGGTTAACTTAGTATTCACAAAGTGATTAAAAAGAAGTCACTGCTACAGTCACAATAACAGGATATTATAATTTGAACCGATTCACACACACACACAGATGATATGTGTAGATAAATGTACCTGTTAAAATTCCCTTCTAGTTCAGTGAAATACTCACCTCTAATGATTTTCTTCAACGGGTGAAGGTCGAGCCTCCAGGGGTGAGGGATCCCTGTAGTTCAGCCCAGGTTCCATCAGTGATGGTAACTTTGAACTTCAGAGTTTGAAATGCTCTGAGGCGTCCCACTCAGAGGGAGATACTGGTGGTGGTCCAGAAGAGCTCAAAGGGCCTTTCTTGGTACGACTGTTTATAAGGTCTCAAGACGATTAACTTTGGTCAGTAAATTTCCATCCTGGCCACAATTTGGTCTGGTAATTACTGGAATTCTCAAGATTTCAGTAACACTGGGACTGATCTACCCGAGTTTAGGTAGGATACATTTGAAGGTTATCAGGGGATGACTGATTATTCCCGTTTTCGTTCCCCACCTTGGCCAGGCAACTGGAGCTCCTGGTACAGTCAGAGCTATTCCCCACCTTAGCCATTCAAGAGTTCCTGCTATCATCTAGGGAGGCTTAACTGTCAAACTCATTGCACGAAGGGTAAGACTCGATGGAAATACCTGAGATTGTAAAGCAGTCCGGGGGAAGGGGAACTGTCATACCACAACTCTACATTACAACTACGCAAATTTATAATAAGATAACATAAGATACAATACAATAAAAATATAATATATATAAAGGATGATAACACATCACAACACATGAAACATAATCCCATAGCAGATTTTGTAGTTTCAAAATACCTCTTTTCTGATTGCCATCAAGTCAATTCATGATCAGGAGTTGATGGGAGTGAGAGCTAAGAGATGAGGATGTTTTTACTAAAATGTATAAAATTATAGTAGCAGAAAAATCAAATATCATGGCCAAATATCAAGAAAGCACCCCAATGTATCTTTGGAGGAACACAAAACAGGAAATGTCCCTTTTTCCCTGACTTACTAATACCATCTGCCTGAATGTCTTTGGCAGGAGAACAACCCTGAAAGGGAAGTGCTGGGACAATTAAGACTAGACTGGACAAAATCCAAGGAACAATTCTGTATTGAAAAAGTGATGGACCAGGACATTTAAAAGGCCTTTTCGTTCTCTGTCTATGTGCTATTTAGTGGCTTTGGATCTGATCTGTAGAGCTTAATATTTAATACTGAAATATTTTGGAAAGTGTCATAGAAACAGTATTGCCTTCAAATCTTACTGCTCAAAACAGGATAGCAAAATAGCTAGCTTAGCATACTGATGCTTTTGCAGGATCTCATTCTCTTTCTTTACACTAAGTAAGAGCCCTGACACTGAGAGGGGAGGAGGAGCAGCCCTGCTAGTTGTGCTTGTGCCTGAATTTCAAGCCCAGCCTGGGCCAGGTAGAAGTTTTTGGCCCCATGATGCTCCTGAGAGACTGTTGATGTTTCCTAACGATGACAGAAGCTTGTAGGAGAGCAGAAACTTACAGAAGAAGAAGAATTACAGATTTGGTAAGAGGAAGAGTGAAGAAATGAAGGCTCTGATGGCAGGGAATTTATGGAAATAAGACAACAAAAATTCACATTGTATGCAAAGTGGGACATTGCATTGTATGTAGAGTGTCTCCAGTTTTCTCAGATTACTGCCTTGACAGCTGTGAGAAAGAAAGAAGGAGCATGGTCAGTCAAGTGTATTAGCTGATATGAACATCCAATCCTGGGCAAGATCTGCTTGCACACACAAAACTTGGCTCCAGATAATGCTGTCACTCTTCAACTGTGTGTCATGTTTCTGTTAATCTTGCAAATAGCCAATATCAAGATAACTAGCTTTCTTGCCCTCCAATATTTTATAGATAGGCTTCCTAAGCACACTGTAAATTCAGGAAAAAAGAGCAGAGAAACTATTAAAATCACTGCAGCAAGTATATTTTCTTTCTGAACCAGCAGGCAAATAATTTACTAAATTTTATGGGAATTTAACTACAAGTGGTCACCGATCTTGACATTTTCTTGAAAATTGTGACCTGTTGAATATGAAGCACAAATCTGTGTTTGAGGGCAACTTTGTTCATTTCTATCTGCAAGAACTGGACAGCACAGGGAAGGTCCCCCTTCCTCTTTCAGTGTGCCATGGTTGTGTCATCTAGTCCAAGAGACAGACACAATACGGTTGTGAGTGGCAGGGATTTCTCTTAGACCAATTGTTCCACATTGATTGTTGCAAGTGATAAGTGCAGCAGGTGCTCACTCATTCTCACCAACCTGTGCACTTGGATAAGCTCAACAAACCTTCAGTACAATGAACCATCTTTTCTAAAGGTGTTAACTTACTGATTTGGAAGCATTTTCTTTGCTTGTGATTGGTGTTTTCTTTTTCCCTCCATACTATTTAAATCCTTTCACTATTTGTAGAAAAAGCTGTCTCTGAAAATTATGATTGCTTCCTTCTTTAACTGCTGAAGATATTGTTTAACTCAGTGACAAGCTTTCTTGAACAGTGAAATCATATTTAAGAGGTGAGCAAGATTTAGTGACTTTTGGGTACCTCACATCTTTCTTAGCTTCAGTGCTAACAAAGATAAGAATTAGAGAACCCAGCAGCAGGATGTCTCTGGCTTGGGTAAGAATTCTGTGGAGTGCATAAACATTGACCAAATTTCTGCAATCAGTTGAGCAGGTTTGCTACTGACTTCAATGGGAGCTGGACTAAGCAAAGCACCACGGTAACTCCCACTCGAAGGTCAATCAAGCTGTTACTGAGTCTGACATGAAAGACTGTTAGGAGTAGCCAGACAGGGAGCACATGTATCGCATCCAGCAGCTCATTCCATGCAGCTCAGTAAACAACCTTCAGCTGGTAACAGATGCTCTCTGAGTCTCTTGAGGTGGCATTTGAAGACACTCTAGCCTGATGCTTTTCAAGATGTTTTCTCTTAATCAATAGTACCTGCCTGTTCCAGCAATTGGGGTTTTTGGAATAAAAGACTGTTCTGTTTTTACAGCAAAAACAAATGTAAAATAACATGGTGAACACTGAGAAGAATGCAATGAGATCTAATGATCCAGTACCAAGCAGAGAAGGCTTAATCAGAAATGAGTCTGAAGGATGACCTGGTCCAAGAAACACAAAGATAAAACTGACATTAAAAGGTGCTAAGAGGATAAGTGTCCGTGGTGATCATTACTCGTGAATACGGCTATCCTAATTTCATTGCCTTCTGAATTATTTTCAGTGTTGCATTTCTCTCTGCAGTTCTCTCCTTTGTCCTCTCTTCCTGCTGCTTTCATCTTTTTGATGTGTGTGTGATTGGCAAAAGGAGGAGGGTTGCGAATAGCTAATGCTGAGCACTAGAAAATATCTGGGAGGGAAAAAGACTTTTCAGATCTTAAGCTGTTCAAATGCTTTCAGGGCAGTATTTACCACAGCTGCCTTTTCCCTTGAAAATGCTGGAAAACTATACTAGCGCAGGAGTTGTGTCCTTCTTCTTGGAATAACTCTTTTGTCTCTAGAAGCTACTGTTTTCACTCTGATAGTTTAACACATAGGGTAGTCAACAGCTCAAAACTCTAAGAAGAAAATACTTTTTCCAGATAAATACACATCAGGCATTGATGATTCTTATTTTGTATTAGAGAAAGGAAAAAAGATTCTTAAAAGAATAGATGGGCAAAACTCTACACATCAGTGATTTTGACATTTCATTTTCCCAATACTTTTGGGTTGGTGCTGCTTGCTGACCTCTGAGTGTTACTGCCTGATCTAATTTCTTCCTAAGAATAACTGCTAATAGTGGAGACCTAGTAGGGAACATAAAAAAGGCCAAAACCCAAACCCAAAAAAAACACTTGACATCAAACCGCTGAACAATAGATTAAGCTAATCATTTAAAGAGACTATTTTTAAAAAGGCTACATATTAAAGAGAAATAAAAAGGTTCATTATGTATCAGTAAGGAATATTAAGCATCCGTGACCCAGGAGAAGAAAAAGATTGAATTTGACATCTGAGCGAAAACCCTTGGAACAAAAACAATTAGGACATTAATGTAAAAGGATTCAGCATTTTTTAATGTAATTGACCTTTGAGGCCCTATGAATCTCTTCTACTTTTTTTTTTTTTTTTAAGATTGCAAAGTACCTCTAAGAGCCCATTTGGGAACATGATAATTTAGAAAATGGAAAATGCATTCCTTAGACTGAGTTTAGTGTGTTTGCAGCCTCCCAGCATTACCCATGAGACAACACTTCAGTGCTCCTGATTTTCTGTTTCCCAGACTCAGACAGTTACATCCCTAGATACATCTAGGAACCCTGGGTGTTTGTGCATCATTATGCTGTCTGCTTCACTCCTTCCCACCCCCAAATTGGATTAGGTCCATCATCCTTAAAGGCAAGGGACAGAACATGAATCATCCGTTGTACTAAAACTGTTAAGTGCTGTAGAGTTTCAGAAGCAGCTTTTAATATATCCAGTAGATCATCCTCAGATGCAGCCTGATACAATGGTTTCCATGAACAGTAAGTGTGCTAATGAAACCATAGATAATGAATAACAAGATCCTAGTAGGATATTACAGAAATAGAGGGTTTGGGTGGGGGGTGTCAATCCTGGTGACACCTGTTTATAATGCTTTATTGATGCAAATATAGCAAAGCATAAGGTGGGATACAAGTCCTTGATGCCTTCTCTGAAAGTTTCTTAATACACTTCAATGTTAGCTTATAAATTAGTACCATTTGGTCATTAAAAGGACTGGGTTCAATTTCTTGAATGAGAAGAACGATTCGCAATGAAAGACTTACAGGGACAAACAAAATATTTTCAGCTCCAGTCATTATCCCAAGATACGGCCAACATTTCTCCTCTAGAAAGTAGTCAGTCTACGGATGGAAAATAAACAGGACTTCACCGTAGTGGAAAGGGACTGTAAAGTCAGAAAGCCAGATTATTACTTAAGAAATACCATGAGAGATTGCTACTGCCAAGGGATCTCAGCAACAGTCAAGGACTCATTTGTCTTCTTTTATTGATGAATATCTGCTGAAGGAGCAGAGCAGCCTCCACTTTTTCCCCTTGAGCATTCCTGTTCAAAGACTTATAATTATGCAGATTTCATTCAAGCTAATTACAAATAGAAGATCTTCATGTCTTTATCAACATTTTCTTTCAGACCACCATCCCTATTGTCTTTTTCTTACCCATCTCTCATCTTGACCCTTTCACTCAAGGTGCTAGCTCTTCTTGACACAGAGACAAGTGTCTATCTCACCTTTTGATATTCCAGGTATACCTACTCTGCATTGCAAAAAGTACTGTACAGGAGGGACAACTGAGATAGCTTTATATGAGCTCATTTGAGTGTTTGGACAGCGTTGTATAATGCAGTTTATAAAGCACATGAACTCCCATCTCTCTTCAACAAATCCTACTTGCTATATACAGTTTTTGTCAATTTAATCTCAAATTAATTTAGTTGGTTTGAACCACTTTCCTGTGTCTTTCTTTCTGTGTGTAAGACACCAACTTTCTCATGTCATCTGGCCATGTACAATTGTCATTTTCCATCTTTGACACTGTTTCCGGTTTACATAACCAGGCTGGAGTCTGTAGGGCTTAGTGAGACATTAGCCTTAGTAACAATGCCTGGTGGGACAAGGTGTAGCAGCAGTAAAATTATAGTGTTCTGAAGAATTAAGGCTTACTGTGCATCCACAGGTCTATAAGGGACTTTGGGTAGCCTGTGAGGACATCTAGGGGAACAGTCAAAGAACTGGTGTCTGCTTTGGACTAAAAAGCTTGTCTGGAAGATTGTGTTACACAGCTAGTCCAAGCTAGAAACTTAATAAGGCTGTTGATTGACACTAGGTAGTTTCTGCTCTGAGGAGTCAAGATGTTAAAGCTCTTTACCCTGAAGGAGAAAAAAAATTGCCAGTCATTCTTTAAACTTTTCAGCGACCAAGCGGATAATGAATTAACACAAATATATGTGCTACCACAGAGAGGAAGTAAGGTGGTTGCTCCACCATGTCTTATTTTAAACTTAGTATAACATTATATGCATGATGGCAGTATGTCAATATTTAGGAAACGTGGCTGTAGATAAATGCAGTACTTTAGACTTCAGCAGAGTCTCCTGGAGCAACTGCTGAAAACATTACATCTTGAGACCACAATTTGCAAACCACACTAGACATAACCCTCCATAATATATTAAAAAGACAGATGTAGTACTGAGAGGGAAGAAAATATGGTTCAGTGAGGTCTTTATCTTAATTTCTAACCAATAAAAATGAGAACCTTGTTCTAATGTGAGAGCTAAAATAACAGGAACTGGATCAGACTGTGAGATGCTGTTTCTCCCTTTAAAAAAAAAAAAAGAAAAAAGATAATTCATTTCCTTCCAGGAAAATGACAAATTGTTTCAGTACACTCGATATGAATAATTCACAAATAACCTTATTCACAGAAGTGAGAAGATTCATATTGTGTAGATCTATTCATATAAGTAATGGAGCCATAGTTTAGCGGCTGAAAGTAATTAGCTAAGGGTGCTTTGGAAGTCTATATCAGCGCCAAAGTATAAATCTAAATCACTTGAATCCTGACGTAGTTCCTTAGGTTCAGGAAATTTATCTGCTCTTTGTCTGAAGTTGATCCCTCTGTTACATTTAAGTGGTCAAAGGTAATGATTTTTTTTCCAAGAAAGAAAGGAGAAAATATTTAACAGTGGTAGAAATTCTTCCATCTATTTTCTATATTGCATGAATATAAATGTTTTTTAAAAGACTGAAATCTTTAGATAAGGGTATGAACTTCTTCCATGTTCATGGAACTGATTTTACTTACTGTAAACCACATGCCTAAAAGAAAAAAATTCTGAATTGTCAGAGAAAGAAGAAATTTTTTTTTTTCATATTTTGCATGGGTAGATGAAACTCCACACACCTCCTAGCCATTTGCTGCTATGTGAACTGACTATCTGCATGATCCAAACAACTTACATCCAGGCTTTAAACTACAGCAATGAACTTATTCATAATAACAAAGAAGGGAACTGACCCAGTTTACCTGAAATGAGATTCCCCTTCTTCCCCCCAGCAATATCTGACACCAGCAAGTTTCACTTCAAACTGGGGTTAAAGCAGTTTTGTAAAACAGATGAACAAACTTGCAGAAATAGCATTGCAAATGGGAAACAGGCACTTGTACACAAATGACAAGCTTGCTTTTTTAAAGCTATTTGCTGAAGCTGATTGCACTACTCAGTTATTTATATCTAAATGCCTCCACTCTTTTATAGTGTCCTTTTATATTTCAAGTGGCCTAGATACACAATGCTGGTGTTACATGGCTGCTCCACATGCGTTGTAATTGAATTACTGGAACACAATACAGGCAGGAGTTGTGACTTCTGATGCTATATAGTTATTATAAACTAATAAGGTCAGCAGAGATTAACTGTGAAATCAGGGCCTGTTCCATTTGAGGAGAAATATACCACAGACAATAAGAGTGAAGCACCATCCCGTATCACTTTTCAAAGACGCGGCTGTTTTACCCTCATGTGCTCCTGGTTTTATGCAAGTGAAAGTAAAACCAAGACCTGTTGTTCAGCACAGCACTGGCTGGTGCTAACCTGGGAGCACACAAGCTGGAAATGGCAGTTTCTTGGTCTCTCTTGCTGACTTGCAGATTTTAAGCAATTGCTGGGAAACAGTTCAGCCTCAGGTTGGAAAAAGCATATTTGGAAATCCTTCGTAGGCAGCTCTGGGGAGGAGGGAACTAGGAGCCTGTGATATGGTTAGCCCATGCTTAAAATGTTCACCGGTAACAGGGAAAATGTTAGACTGGGACAGAGAATCAAGGTTTCCTTCAGCTGCAGGGATCACAGAAGGCCTAATCATCAGCATATCGGATACTATAAAGTAGGTTTTCTCTCACTGGGAATTTTACCTTGAACACAAAAAATCTTTTCTGATTAAAATTCAGTTGACACATTTCGTCCTGAAGTGCTTTGGTTAAGATGGAGTAGCATATTCTAAGGAGAACAATTTCATTAAAAAGTCTTAGCCAGATCTCTGCATCTCTGACAATAATCAGAGCTGTAATCTTGCAACCTTTACAAAAATAGCTCCACAACAGGCAGATGTGGGATCATCTGTTTCCTCCATCCCCTGCTGTGTCCTCTTTCTAAAAAGTTACAGTTTGAGATATAATACAGTAATCCCTCACTGCCAGTCCTACATTCAGGGCATTATTAAATTTGAATGACTTACCGCATTTGAATTTGTGTCCACATTCTAGAAAATACAAGGAGTGATTTTGTGACCTCTGCTCTCCTAGAAATACTGTTCCTAAGGTAGTTCCAAGGAGAATACCTGGTGTATCCACAGTTCCTCCAGATAGCTGCCTTTCTATGCCCAGTCTGGTCTCCCAATTTACAATATTCTCTTTCACTCCCACAGGTTTTACTTGATGAGTTTCTTTTCCTGTTATTTCAACTCAGAAATATATATATTTTCTTAAGTAACATAAATTGCCTTAATGATCATCTTGTTTGAGAACAAATATAAGCCTATGACTTACTCAGAGGTAATTGAGTTTTGGATTTACTTTATTTATTTTTTTTTTTTAATTAGGTTGGTGGGAGGTTGTTTCACTGGCAGATACAATCTGTAACTTTTTTTTCTGCACTGATTATCTTGATGGCCATATGCAGGGCTCTAATGTGTGCATGGTATGTACATCCAGTCTGATAAATGAATAGGCATTACAGCCTGAAATATGGCCTTTCACAATCTGAATGACATTCTGACAGCAAACAAGGCAAAAGAAAATTAACCTGATAGAAAATATCTCATTTGAAAAATGTATTTTATTTGGTTGAGGTCACAGTATTAACTTTAGTAAAATTTCTACCAGCTACTGAGGGAGATATTTAAAAAGGTAGCAATGCATGTTTGTGCTTTCCTCTGTAGGAATTTTTGTGAAAGCCTAACAGAGGGTGATCACATGGAAACTTGCTGGGTATAAAAGGTTGCACAGAAATTGAGTTTATAAGGGCTAAGAGATAAGGCCCTGTTTCTGTAGCTTGTAAGTGCAGGTGACACACCTCTCAGCTGGCAGGTCTGGGAGTCCCCGAGCTCTATAATGAATAATGTGTGACGTGAATTTCCACAAAGATATAGCAGAAAAGTGCTGAGACCACAATGTTGATGGAGTCTCCTGCTGGTGCAGCTCACCCTCAAGCTAACCTTGGGGAAATGCTTTGAAATGGCAGCTGAATAACCAGGAAGCCAGTTCTTTGTATGTCAGTGGTGTTTCAGACACTGGCTTAGCAACATTTGTTTCTTTGCTCAAACTTTTATATTCTACAAAGAGAAGACTACCGAGGAAAACAGCACCTTCAAAAGGTCATTGCCTTTTTTCAGCTGTATTTTTCCAAGGAGAAAGCAATCACTATTTTCCCTTGAACCCCAGGCTCTAAAAGCATCACTCTGTCATAATGACCTAGAAAAAAAGACTTGTTCACTTGAATTGCTGGATCATTGCTGTCAAAGGCTCAAAAATCAGTTCTCAATTTCCCACACTGCTGTGGAAAGTTATTGACAAAAGGTGAAAAAAAGAAAAAGATCAGCTTTAAGGTCTTTCAGAACATTTTACATTTACCATCACATCTATTTTACAATTTTCATAATAAGCATCTTAAGACAATATCAGGCAATATAAAATACTTATGCAGATTTTTTAGGTTAATTTTTACAAGTAACGCTATAAAATCTGGCAGTTCATATCCAAGAAGAGAAGACTAAACTCTATGAATTTAAACTGCTTTAATAACATAATGAAATACACTTGTTCCCTATTTCTTACATATTTATGATGCCTGTAAGGAAACTTTTCCTTCCATGGAAACATAAGATCAGGTTCCTACATTTGTAGAGGGGTTGTTGGTTCAAAGCTCATAGGAGGAGCTGAATACAGGTGCTGACACTTTATCTTGCTGTATTATTATCCAAAGTGCAAGTATGGTTCCTTAAACATCTACTGTTATCCCAATTCATTCAAACTTGGAAACCTAACAAGGGAAAAGAATATGCGTTAAAAGCGCTGATGATAGACATAAATTCCCTTGCAAAAATTAAGATAGGCAGATAAGGTTTCTACATCCCAGCTTTTCCTTGTCTCTCTCGTTTTTCAGAAGGCTGATTTCATTTAAATGATTTGTATGGAGACACTGGTGTGGGAAATTGGTCTAAGAATGTATTTTAAGAAAATCATAAACCCAAGAAAATCTAACTTACAAATTTAATATGTTCTGTGGACTGTGGACTTTTATGAAGTTAAATCTGACTAATAATTTGTGACTTTATGTATATTACCACAGGATTTGTTCATTCTGTGACTACCTCTCTGCCTGTGAAAAACATGAGCTGTTTATGGTCATATGCACACTTTGTCCCCTTTTCCTTACGCAGTGTACCACTGACCGGATAATCCTTTGATGACTAGGTAACATGCCAGGCTTTCTCCATCCTTCTGCCTCCAAGGGCCAGTGTAAACAAACTGAGACACTTTACACAACCTGTATTTACAGACAACACTGTAACTCAAGATAACAAATATGGAAGAGGACAGGCAATTGTGATGCCTCCCTTCATCTTCTCGAATCCTTTGTCCACACTTTTGTTCATCTTCCCCATCTCCCTTGCCCCTGTGACATATCTCTGTCTTGTTGCTTGGTAACCTCCCAGAACTGCTGTGCCGGCATCAACTGCTCCCTGCTCCCCGTTCCACTTGCTCAAAGCACCAAGAGACAGTCTAAAATCGGATGAGATTTTTCTCTCCACCTCTGACAGACAAATCAAATTCAGGATAAACATTCAAAGCTCTGTTAGAGGGTAAATTCTCAATTAAGAAAAAGCAACAGAGGAAGATACACGTTTATAAACAGTTGATTAAAAACATGGGACTTCCGTATGTCAGTTATTTCAGATAGTCGATGAAAGCACAGATATTTAAAAAAAAATAAAAAAAGGAAAAGAAAAAAAAATTAAAATAAGGATGGAGAGAGAAAGAAATTTTTTATTGCTTGCATAATACCAGTGGCTAAAGATCTAGCTGGATGTAAAGCCCTAAGAAGTTAGCTATTACACAACAAAAATAAAGCAAATCTTATCCGAGAGAAGAAACAGTCTAAAAAGATTGGCTGAATATTTTAAGCATCAGGATGTCATCTTGCTAGAGGATACTATATCTACTCTTTCTTTAAAAAAAAAATGGCAGCTTCTGATACATTTTATGCTTGCAATTAGTATTCATATTATTATCAGAAATTATGGATGAGCATATTACTTTTGAGGACAGCTTTGAAATTGCATTTTTAAGAGGAAAGTGGCAGGATTCAGACACCTGCAGGTGAAAGTGAGATTTTAAGTCTCTGAAGAACTTCAGTGTTGAAACTGGACATTTTAACAGAGAGGAGTGCTTCCAGATATCACTCCGATCCATCTCGGAGGGAAAGCATAGTTTTGAATTGAGCTGTGTCCTGCACTGGGGATGCTGGAGCTCGCTGGAACCAACTATATCCAGCACAGGACAGCCCCTGGCCTCTTGCCACAAAGGCCACCTCTGCAGAGCCCCCCTGCCAGCACCTGAGCACGGACACTGGAGACATTGACCTACAAGGAGGGTCAGTACCTAAAAGCAGAGAAGGTTGTAGAAGAATCTTTCACATAGCATTAGACACCTGTATCTCAGCAGCTGAATTGTGCCTCTAGAACTGGGTCTGTTTTCAGAGCAGGACAACTGAATTTTAGTGCTGGTGTATACAATTTTGCATACTGTATCCAGGACTTCACACTCTCATTATAGTCAGTGGAGACCTAACAAATGGAGCACATCTTTCAGCTGACCAGGCAGTAGGTACTTATTTTGGGTAAGCTGAATTGCAGTCTGGGCTCTGTTGGCTATACTGTCTACAGGCTTGATTCAGTAGCCCAGGTATGTGCCCAGGAACATCTCACAAGCTTCAAGCTATCTGTCCTCACTTCCAGCTGTGTCTCCAAACAAGTCTGGATCTCTTGCACACAATTTGTCACAGTTGTCAACCTCATGGAGATGTCTTGAATAATCTACAGACTTTGGGATGGTACCACAAGGCTGCTATGATGTCTAACGGGAGCTTGGACATCTAGCACACAAGTAGATATTTGCATACAGAAGCCTAAGGTTAGCTGAATAAATCTGGGAAAGATTTGCACTCTCACTTTTTGTCTGTTTCTTGGGGATTTTTTTTCTCAGAACCTGCTTCCCTTGAATTGCATTTGTACAGTGAAATTGTAGGAACACTTGAAATCTTGTAGTTCAACTTACAGAGTAAGGAGACATGCTGCAGGATTTCTGGGACATAAGTTTGGTAGAGTTTAGAAGTAATTTGGAAGTAAAGGAAGGGGAGAATGACTAATGTCCTAATAATGAGAATGAAATGTCTGTAGTGTGATGGATCCGGAGAGATATATATATATATATGTACATCATATACCTTCTTTTAAGTAGAAACCAAAACCAAACAGACACTCCTTTTATACTCCATAGATCTTACAGTTTGCTCCCAGCAAACCCATGCTACTACTCAGCCATCTCTAAAGTAAGGTACAGAGAAGCTGATAAGAGCTCTGTGGGACTGTCACTGAGTGAAAGACCAAGTCATTTGCATTCCTTTCCTTGGTCACCAAAGAGTTGTATCTTCATTGTCTTCATAATTTTCTTACTCTTCATTCTGCAGGATAATAGGATAATTTATCTTTTTTATCCCCTGCCTTCATTCTTCCTTTTTTTTTTTTGTGTGTGAAAAACGCGCACATGCAAACATATGGTGGACATGACCTTTTGTTTTTCAAAAAACAATAATAAAATAAAAAATGTAAGGGAGAGGGGAAAGAAAAAGGACAAACAATATTCTTTTTTTTCAGTCTTATGATTAAAAGCATTGACAGCAACTTCACCTGAGGAGAGTTGTATTTTACAGAGCACCTGTCTAAACACCATATGTTTATAGGCTTTCTCCTTCTAAGTTTCTGTATTTTTCTAAAAAAGAAGCTTTGATTATTTCAAACTGTTCCTGTATCTCATGACACTAATTGTAGGTGGCACCATGTGAATGTCATTAAAGGTGAGGAAGGACCAAATGATGCAAGTGCATAAAAACAATCCCCTTCTTACAGAGAAATGAAGTGATTCACATCTCACCATTTTTGGTGGGATTTTTGGCGTGAGTAGAAAAGACCGCCTTATTTGGAACATATGGGTTGAGTCAAACTGCAACAGGAAGAAAGCACATGTCTCAGTAATTTAGTTTCAATTGCTCATTTATATCAATAAAAAAATATTGTAAACAATGGAGTTTGGATTTTTTTTTAGCAATGCACCAGAATAGCTGTAGATGTCTGCATGAATATACAACAAGATCTGTCTGATGCATCTCATTCATGCTTTTATGATTTTGCAAGGAACAATGCAAGTCTTATTAGATTCTTCTGCATTAACTTAATGGGAAAAAACAAAATCCGAACATCTTCCTTCCCCAGCAAAATCTGATGTGTAAGGATAAAGTCACTCTGACTGCAGACTGCAATGGGATAAGAATAAATTGCAGCACATATCACCCCCACAAATTTCCTACCATATTTAACAAGTTCCGTACTGACGAAAACAAGCATAAATATGGGCTGACAAGCTGATGGGAAAGAAATTTTATAGCCACAAATGACATCATGAGTATCTCTGTTCTCTGAAACTCTGATAAAATTTTTCATCTGAAGTCTTTTCCTATTATCTGTAAAACAAAATTTATTGTACTTAATGAAACTAATTCTACAATAAACCTAAATATTTCTCTTTCTCCAAATACAGTTGTACTTGGCTGATAATTGGAATGAAAAAGTAAAGTTGTGATATTTCTGGAAGATATTTGCAAAACAAGTAAGAGTTAATAATTTTCTTCTGTATGCACTGAGAGTACCATAAATTAATTAATCACGGTTTAAAAGACCAGCCTTATTTCTTCTAAAGTCAGTGGCAAAAATCCCTAAAGACATAAAAAGTGGCTGTACTCGTGCAGAGAACTATCCATTTAGTCCTCCATTTCGTTTTCAACTGCGACTGAAAATGGATGCACAGGAACAAATATGAGCAGAGCAAGTAATTATGGTGCTTCCATCATATGCCTCTGTTTAGCCTAACCAATAATCCTTAATGGATCTTTCCTCTATTTGTCCAGTCTCCCTTTAAATCAGTGAAACTCTCTTGCATCCATTGAAATCCTTTCCCAAGGAGTTTCACGGATCTACAACCTACTGTATGAAGAACAAAATCCTCCACTGTTCCTTTTGAATTGAGCTCTTACTAGCTTCATTTCACTGCCTCTAGTTCTTATACTGAAGGCACAGTCAAAAGTTACTCCCTGTCTGTTTGCTTCGTGCCACTTGTGACTTTGTAGACCTTATATTGCCTTTAAATGATCTCTCTTCCAAGCAGAAGAATTTCAGGCTACTAGAGTAGGTACGCTAATGACAGTTAGAATCATAATATCATAGAATGGTAACGGTTGAAAGGGACCTTATAGATCATCTAGTTCCAACATCCTGCCATGAGCAGGGACATCTTTCACTAGACCAGGTTGCTCAGAGCTCCATCCAACCTGGCCTTGAACACTGCCAGGGAGGGGACATTCACAGCTTCTCTGGGCAACCTGTTCCAGTGTTTCACCACCCTCATGGGGAAGAATTTCTTCCTAATATCTAATGTAAATCTGCCCTCTTTTAGTTTACAGCCATTCCCCCTTGTCCTATCACTACACATCCTTGTGAAAAGTCCCTCTCCATCCTTCCTGTAGGTCCCTTCAGGTACTGGAAGGCTGCTGTAAGATCAGCCCGGAGCCTTCTCTTCTCCAGGCTGAACAGCCTCAATTCCCTCAGCCTGTCCTCTTAGGAGAGGTACTCCAGCCCTCTGATGATCTTCATGGCCCTCCTCTGGACCCACTCCAACACATCCATGTCCTTCTTAAGTTGGGGACTCCAGAGCTGGATGCAGGACTCCAGGTGGTGTCTCATGAGAGCGGAGTAAAGGGGCAGAATCCCCTCCCTCGACCTGCTGGCCACGCTTCTCTTGATGCAACCCAGGATACGGTTGGCTTTCTGGGCTGCAAGCACACATTGCCGGCTCATGTTGAGCTTCTCATCCACCAGTACTCCCAAGTCCTTCTCCTCAGGCCTGCTCTTGAGCCACTCTCCGCCCAACCTGTACTTGTGTTTGGGATTGCCCTGACCCATGTGCAGGACCTGCCACTTGGTCTTGTTGAAATTCATGCAGTTCACGCAGGCCCACCTCTCCAGCCTGTCAAGGTCCCTCTGGATGGCATCCCTTCCCTCCAGCGTGCCAGCCACACCACACAGCTTGGTGTCGTCAGCAAACTTGCTGAGAGTGCACTCAGTCCCACTGTCCATGTTACCAACAAAGATACTAAGCAACACCGGCCCGAGTACTGACCCCTGAGGCACACCACTGGTCTCTGGTCTCCACCTGGACATCGAGCCATTGACTGTAACTCTTTGTGTGCATCCATCAAGCCAGTTCCTTATCCAATGAGTGGTCTATCTGTCAAATCCATGTCCTTCCAATTTAGAGACAAGGACATCATTCAGGAAAGTGTCGAATGACTTGAACAAGTCCAGGTAGACGATGTCAATTGCCCGTCATTTGTCCACCAACGATGTAACCCCATCATAGAAGGATACCAAGTTGGTCAGGCATGATTTGCCCTTGGTGAAGCCATGTTGGCTGTCCCCAGTCACCTCCTTGTTATCCATGTGCCTTAGCATGGTTTCAAGGAGGATTTGCTCCATTATCTTGCCAGGCACAGAGATGAGGCTGACTGGCCTGTAGTTCCCCGGGTCTTCCTTTTTTCCCTTTATAAAAATGGGGGTGATGTTGCCCTTTCTGCAGTCAGCGGGGACCTCCCCAGACTGCCACAACCTCTCAAATATGATGGAGAGTGGTTTGGCAACCTCGTCCGCCAGTTCCCTCAGGACCCACAGATGCATCTCATCAGATCCCATGGACTTGTGCACCTTCAGGTTCCTTAGGCAGTCTCGAACCTGGTCTTCTCCTACAGTGGGTGGTTCTTCATTCTCCCAGTCCCTGCTTTTGCCTTCTGCAACTTGGGAGGTGTGGCTAGAGCACTTGCTGTTGAAGACTGAGGCAAAAAAGGCATTCAGCACCTCAGCTTTCTCCACGTCCCTGGTAACCAGATCTCCAACTTCCTTCCGGAGAGGGCCCACATTTTCCCTAGTCTGCCTTCTATCACTGACATACCTATAGAAGGCTTTCTTGTTCCCTTTGACATCCTTGGCCGGATTTAATTCTGTCAGAGATTTAGCTTTCCTAACTTGCTCCCTGGCTACTCGGACTAATTCTCCGTATTCCTCTCAAGCTACCTGTCCTTGTTTCCATCCTCTGTAGGCCTCCTTTTTCTGCTTGAGTTTGGCCAGGAGCTCCTTGTTCATCCACGTAGGCCTCCTGGTGTTTCTGCCTGTCTTAGTTATGCTATCATTTCTTGTTAGAAAGCTCTTCCATGAATTTGTTCACACTTGTTGCTTTCCTTGACTCTTTTCCTCTTCTACTACACCTTTTGAATGAGGGGAACAGAAACTGCACACTGTATCTGGGTTGTAGATTAGCCATGGATCTGCCAAACGAGCACTCGGAGTGTTATCATGGACTCATTCATAGAATCAGGCCTGTTGAATGCCATATTAAGATCTTCAACTTTCCAAACTGTTCTCTGATGTGGAAATTCTGATTTAGTGATGGGAGTTTTCTCATTGACTTTACTGTTTTTTTTTTTGTTTGCCATCTTGAATTTATTTGGTTTGGGAATGATATCTGTGTATATATTGAAGGATGGGAAGGGAGTGGTGGTTAATGAGGATGTGTTGAGTAGTGTGAGACCTGTGCATGATGAAAATGGTGTGGAATAAGGGGTGGAAATTGTACTAGTTTTGGCTGGGATAGAGTTAACCTTCTCCATAGTAGCTTTAATAGTGCGTTTTGGATTTGTGATGGAAACAGTGTGGATAACACACTGATGTTTTGTATTGCTCAACAGTGCTTACATAGTGTCTAGGCATTTTCTGCTTCTCACACCACACCACCAGTGAGCAGGCTGGGGGTACACAAGAAGCTGGGAGGGGATATAGCCAGGACAGCTGTCCTCAACTGACCAAAGGGATATTCCATACCATATGACCATATGCTCAGCAACAAAAGCTGGGGAAGGGAGGAGCAATGAATGTCTGGAGTTATGAGGTTTGTCTTCCAAAGAAACCATTACGCGTGATGGACTGCTGCTTTCCTGGAGATGGCTGAACACCTGCCTGCCAGCGGGAAGTGGTGAATAAATTCCTTACTTTATTTTGCTTGCATACGTGGCTTTTGCTTTACCTGTTAAACTGTCCTTATCTCAACTCACAAGTTCTCTCACTTTTACCCTTCTGATTCTCTCCCCCATCCCACTTAGGGGAGTGAGGGGAGTGAGCAAGCAGCTGTGTGGTGTTTTGCTGCTGACTGGGGTTAAACCACAAGTATCTCTCAGGGCTATGCCAGGCAAGGAGAGTCCCACTTTCCCAGACAATAAATGGTTGTGATGAGAATTTCACAGGGTAGGCTGCTGGTTTGCTTCTGTCTAAATAATCTTATAATCACAGGTATAAGGGTAGTCAGCCTATGCAACACATTTTGTAGGGTTTTTGGGTTTTTTTTTCACTATTATTAAAGGTATGTCAAACTGGTATAACCCTATCATGGGATAATCCATCCAGTCTTCTCCTCATAAGAATTTACTTACCTTCAGTCAGTTTTCCGTTTTTGGGGGGTAGTTCTAGAGTGCCAACAGAAACGGTTTGACAATTTTCCAATCATCCTTGAATCTGTAAGAGCTCATATTTCCCAGATGCATTCAGATTAAGGATGTGTTGATGAGAACATCCAAATTCCTGACAGTCATGTTTCAGTAGTAAATAAGCGTAGTCCTTTTTTTTCCCCATGAATGAAGAGACTATTAAGCTAAGAAAATGAATGTTATCTCCCCTGAATTTTACAAGTCTCCAATTTTGATCCAGGCTGCAAGTTTAAGATGATATCCTTCAAGTATTCACTATGGTCTTCTTAACTAGCAACTACGTGAAACTGCTCTATGTCCTTTTAAATCACTTATCTCAGAATATTCATGTCCTTAATAATATCTTCTGCAGTGAATAAAAGGCTATTTAAGTGAGTTTTTTATAACTCATTGTTCATTGTTGCTTTAATTTGTGTTTGTTCTCCTCTGTAAGGTGTAATGCGTAGTTCCTGTATGGTTGCCTCTTTATCTGCACAAAAGAAAACAATGGCAAAACAGAAGACAAAAAGAGCTTTTAGGTCTGAGATACCAGATTTGCTATACAAAAAGGTACATTTTGTAGAGGCATGAATATATGTGATAGAGCACAATAGAATCATAGTGACATATAATCCACTATCCTTTGGGCTTAATGCACAGGGGTGGGGTACTGATTTTTTAGTGCAATTCTTGAGCAAAAATAAATAAATGAGCACTTCTACCTATTTATTAGAAGAAAGAACAAAATACTATTAAAGTTAGGTCTGCTCCTAGAATGTAAATGTTAATATCCTGGAAAGTTATTTTCTGTGTTTTCAGGTACAAAAGTTAGGTCTGTATCCTGAGCCTCTTTCTTATAACCACCACCACAGAAATGTGCTAAATGCTATTCATCACAAAATCAATCCCCCTTCTCTTCATCAAAAAAAAAGTTTTGAGTTTTTCTAGGTAATGCAGGTGTTATATTGTGCACTGTAATTGCCCTACGGGAGGGCAGCATTTGCTAACATTTGTCACAGGACAGTAGCTAAAATGCTGAAATCTTTGTCTATATTTGGAAGAGGAAATTGGATGCTTCCAGTCAAGTAAGGGTAATGCAGACATTTTAGTGTGACTGCTGCATTAACGATAAAAGGAGTCTAAAAATGGGCTTTATACCTGCACAACTGAGTCGTCACCTGACATTAGTCAGCAGAACTTCATTGCCTCTGGAACAATAACATACACTGGATAAGAATTTGATTCATAGACCATTTTTTTCTGTATAATTATACTTTTTTCTCATCTTTCAACTCCTTCCTTCACACCTACATGTTTCTCCTCTGTATGACAAACCATTGAATATTCTAGCCACATTTCCAGTGTTCAGCAGGTTTTAAAGTTAAGCAAAATATGTTCAGCCAGCCATATTTCCAGACACTACTCCCCTCCTCCCCACCAAACTAATGACTTTCTATTTCAACAGCTCATTCCTGACTACAAAACCAGATGGATTGCTCTGGGGGGTTGGACTAGGTGATGCACAGAGGACCCTTCCAACCCCAAAAATTCTGTGATTCTGTGTTTCTGTGATTCTGTGATTCTGTGAGTGTATTCTTGATTGGAAAGTAGCAATCATTGAATACATCATGTACAATGTCATCAGGGAGGGAACTGTTCTGCATTCTGCCCAGCAAAGCATGTTGGAACACCTGTTTCCCATCTTGAAAATGTTTACAATGACTGCCAAAGAAGTTAGTGCTGAAACAGCACCACCAAGCCAAGTTATCCTGCTTGGACACTTGTTGAAAAAGAAAGCTGCCGAGGCAATTCCAAACCTCAGCTGGTCCCAGGGATGTTACACCTCTCTAGGGAAATTTTCTTATCAATGAGAAAGTCTGCTATTTGAGGAAAAGGAAAGAAGAAAAAGAAGCATTCTAGTTTGTCAAAGCTTTCTGTTGTGGCAAAGAGTCTCCTTTGGTGGGTAATGTTTACAGAAAATACCAGCAGTGAAGCTGAGTACTGGTGTATTTGAAGGGCATAACGTGAGCTCCATTCCTTGCAGGTGGAAATCATATACTTTGAGCCTGAGTTACAATCAGAAATAGGATTTAAAAGCTTTCTTAATACAGATTTGTGCATCTTGGATTTTGTTGCCTGTGTTAACTAATTATCCATTATCTAGCTCTAAAGCAGACAGAATCACAGAATCACAGAATCACAGAATGGTAGGGGTTGGAAGGGACCTCTGTGGGTCATCCAGTCCAACCCTCCTGCCGAAGCAGGGTCACCTACAGTAGGCTGCACAAGACCTTGTCCAGGCGGGTTTTGAATATCTCCAGAGAAGGAGACTCCACAGCCTCCCTGGGCAGCCTGTTCCAGTGCTCTGTCACCCTCAGAGGGAAGAAGTTCTTCCTCATGTTCAGACGGAACTTCCTGTGCTTCAGTTTGTATTTAGTCA
>Ga0065711_1030358_pt1 | contig 32737 bp, 21 predicted proteins | sample Hoacrofraction12_FD_59098 | JGI IMG/M metagenome (GOLD analysis project Ga0065711, IMG submission 59098) | Hoatzin crop microbial communities from Cojedes, Venezuela - Epithelial fraction 12 v2 (version 2) | ecosystem: Host-associated > Birds > Digestive system > Esophagus > Crop | place...
TTTTTTTTTTTTTTTTTTTTTTTTTTTTTTTTTTTTTTTTTTTGAAGTAAAGAAAATGGGAGGCTGAGCTTTCAAGTGTTGGCAGAGTTGTACTTGTAAAGGATAGCATGGCCAGTGTACGTCACAGCAATACTGTGGAGCAAGTAGAGTTGTGAAAGTGTAGTTTTGTTTTGAAGTTTTCCTCTAATGCAAGCTGAGCTGGAGAATGTTGTGTCATGGTCTCCCGGCTCTACAGGTCTTTTAGAAAGGAACAACAGGCCAGTATACTTTTGAAATACCGTCTCCAGGCATGACTCTGGGATTTTGTACCTTCAACAGTCTGTCTTCTATAGTGGCTTATTATTTCCAGTTTCTGAGTATGAAGTGAATGGTAATGTGGTGGAAAACTAGGATATAGTTGTCCTCAAATCTTTACTGGTTTTTTTGTTTTCCCTATGTTTCTGACTACTACTAAAATCTCTCAGTAAATGTCTCCTCCATTTGCTTTTCTCATGGCTGTCGGTGTCTTCTAAATTTATAAGCTCATCTCTCTTTTCAGTAGCTAGCTGGTGTTCCAACATACTGCTCTTCATATCTGCACTGTCACATTTTCTACTTGACCCTCTGCAGAACTTTTTTTTTCCCTTAACATTTCAATTTATGTGTTCTATAACTCTTCCTGAAGATGACATGACACAGACTGCTTTCTAGCATCATGTTTTGAGGACGTGGACATTCTGCTTTCTTCTTATTTACCAGAAGATGTTTTGAACTTTTACCACATATTGTATTGTATTGTGTTTGGTTTTTTGTGTTGCTAAACAGATAATCATAAAATGATAGGATGGTTTGGGTTGGAAGGGACCTTGAAACGTTATGTAGTCCAACCCCACTGCAATGAGCAGGGACATCTTCAACTACATCAGGCTGCTCAGAGCCCCATCCAACCTGACCTTGAATGTTTCCAGGGATGGGGCACCTACCACCTCTCTGGGCAAGCCGTGCCAATGTTTCACCAACCTCATCATAAAAAATTTCTTCCTTATTTCTAGTCTGAATCTACCCTCTTTTAGTTTAAAACCATTACCCCTTCTCCTATTGCTTCAGGTGCTACTAAAAAGGTTGTTCCCATCTTTGTTTTAAGTCCCCATCAGTTACTGGACGGCTGCTATAAGGTCTTCCTGCAGCCTTCTCTTCTGCAGGCTGAACAGTCCCAACTCACTCAGCCTGTCCTCAGAGGAGAGGTGCTCCAGCCCTCTGAGCACGTTCGTGGCCCTCCTGTGTACCCACTCCACTGTTTTACTTCCGTGTGAAAGAAAAGAAATGAATGCATATTCATTTTTATATGTGTATATTTATATTTACATATGTATGTATATATGTATACATACATACATGTAAATAAAATTTTTTTTTTCTCTTACATAATCACATTCAACTGTGGCAAAATATTCTAATTCTTCCTGAAATAATTGTAAAAGAGAAAAAAGTATTGGAGTGAATTTTCTCATATTGGAATTTTATAATATTAACTTCCAACTTTAATAGGGGTTTCTCAGTCCTGGTATCTGCACTTTTTACCTGGAAGCAATGTGGGTTTGTTAATGTGATAACACCTAGGTTTCGTTCTTTGCTTTCACAGTTTGTTACAGTTCAGTGCAGATTAATTCTTAAAGAAAAACCTAACTCGTATATTTATTCTGCTAGAATGTTGCTGCAATCTTCCTGTGTTCTGACTGTTAAAATAAACAGCCAATTTCATTTTCTAGTATAAATTTCTGCTGATATGTGAAGCTCTTAATTTACAAACTGCTGCATTCAACACTTGTCTCCTATCTACTCTGAACCACACTGCAGCTGTTGAGTACTAACAACAATTCTTTTTTTTTTTCTAACGTGTGTTTCAGAAAAGGGTTTCTGTATGAGAGGAGATATGTGCCCTTTTGATCATGGAAGCGATCCTGTAGTGGTAGAAGATGTGAATCTTCCTGGCATTCTGCCTTTTCCAGCACAACCCCCTGTTGTCGAAGGACCACCTCCTCCTGGACTTCCTCCCCCTCCACCAATTCTGAGTCCTCCTCCTGTTAACCTTAGACCTCCAGTACCACCACCAGGCCCCTTACCACCTAGCCTTCCACCTGTAACAGGTAATTAAAAAAGATGAAAACCCATTTCTTATTAGAAAAGCCTGGATATTGCTTGGGTTGTGTGCAGTTCAAAGAACGCTGCTGTAAGAATGCCAACTATGTTTTAGAAAGTTGTACTATGCTCTACTATGCCTAGCTTACCCCAGAATGGTTGGGTTTTGTGGTAATTGTTGCAAAGTTGAGTGTTGTAGAATTACCACCTTAAATGTGAATCCTGAAGGTGGAAAAATACTTTAACTGTGCTTAAGCAAAAGTATGACATGGCAAAACTCAGTTCCTTAATTTTATAGAAGTTGTCAGGAACTCGCTGCTGTTAGAGAAGAAGGGAAAATCCTGGAAACAACAGATATTTGGCATTTCAGTTGTAATACTAAAATTAAAGAGAATTCATGACCACATCACTTTTACACCTGAAAATGTAATTTGCGATTAATTTTGAAACTAAACTTGTAAAATAACTTCGCAAGAAAATTCGCCAGCTTGTTTACTCTTTCTTTGGAAAGTACTTTGGCTCAAGCACTAAAAATTACATGAAGACTTGTGTGCCTGGCTCTCATTTATAAAATAGCAGTTTAGTGTTCCATTCCCTTGTGTGGTTTAAAAACTGTTATGTTAGTTTTGTTACGATTTTTCCTTTCTCTCTCTTTTAATTAACTTAGATGTCACTTAGTAAAATTATTTGAGAATAATTGATATTTGATATTGCTTGAAAGTTTCTTAAACTGTTTTCTGGCTGATAGTATATTTAAGTAAGAAGTGATTTTATTTATTTGACTTAGTATAGAGTCTAACTGTATTGTTGGGGTGAGATCCGTTCTACCTCACATGCTATTTTCAGATCTGTGTGGAAAGTCCAAATATGTGACTTGGTATATTTTTCCAAAACCTGTTTTTGCTAATGGTTAAGTAGGTCAGGCTTGACTGCTCAGCTGTGAAAGTGACACGTTACCTGTTGTGAAAAAAGTCAAACCAACCAACCAGCCAAAAAATCCCCTCAATTTCAAGAGAAATCCCTTTGACTTTCCACCATTTGTAAGGTTTCTTCTTGGGTGTTTGGAAAAGTAATTTTAATCAAGTTAGTTATTGTCATCATAGAATAATTTTGTTATACACTACTAAAAATTAATATTTCTTTCTTTGAGGGGGTTTTATAGAGCCTTAAAGATCTTCTGTTGGTGAAGATAAATACTGGGTTAACAAATTTTGCTTATAGAAAGAAGGTGTTTGGAGAGATATTAAACTATGCAAATGCTTTTCTCTGTATTCTAAGTTCTGAGTCATTTGCTGGTGGGGATGGTTTCATATGAATGAATGGTACAGCATCATGTCTGTATGCATGCCCTCTCACTCCCTTTTTTTAAGTAGCGTCAAAAACATTTCAAATCAATTTGCTTATGAGTTGAGTGTAAGATAAGTCTAGTGGATAATAAGTGAACACAGCGTTTATTTTGTTTTTGACAGGACCACCCCCTCCACTTCCCCCATTGCAGCCTGCTGGCATGGATGCTCCCCCAAACTCAGCAACTAGCTCAGTTCCTACTGTTGTAACAACGGGTATTCATCACCAGCCGCCTCCTGCTCCACCCTCTCTTTTTACAGCAGGTGTAGTACTGAGGCTTTGCCCACAAGGTTTGCTAAATAGAATAACATTGATTCATATTATAATGTGCTTTTTAAAGATTGTAATTTCATAGTTCAGAAGAGTAAGTTTGCATCCTTTAGACTGTGACAGTAACTTAACACTTTTTTTTTTTTAACGTCAGGGCAGAAGTAAAATTTTCATGTAAAATGTGAATTTTGACTATGGAATAATATTTTGACTCTGTTTCAGCAGAAAACTTGGCATGGGAGTTTTTTAGCATAGTTGTTTTACAGTTCTTCCATTGTAACTGTGTCTTGTAATTAAATGGAATAGTGTATTTGAAACCTTAGGGATTTTAACTGCAATTTATTTTAATTAGACAATTTCTTTGTTACCAGAAACGTACGACACAGATGGCTATAATCCAGAAGCTCCAAGTATAACAAATACTTCAAGACCTATGTATAGACATAGAGTACATGCCCAAAGACCAAATTTGATAGGACTCACATCAGGTGATATGGATCTACCACCCAGAGGTATGCTCTCAAGTTATACTTACTTAGTTTAGCTGGTTTTCTTACATTAGTGCAGGTTGAGGCAGTTTTCAGATAATGTAATACTGGAAAACATTGTATTTTTTAAAATCTTCTGGAATTAAGAGACGTTTGATTGAATAGGGAATTATACTCACAGTTGCTTTGTGTGCGCATTTTTACAGGTAAATTGAAATCTCTTGCTAGAGTATTGCACAGTTTACACTTGGCTGTAATAACTGGTCACTTTGCACATCTTTTATAGAGAAAAATGTTGATGTATCTGTGACAGACTCTTAGGATGATTTTTGCTGTGGAGAGGAGGGAGTCGTTTTTATCTGGTAGCAGACAGTTATGCATGAGTAATCTTAACCTCATAGTTCGATGTCTCTGAGAAGAAGCAGCAACATACAGAATGAGAAAGGAAGAGGGATAAACTCAGTTTTTTTTCTAATGTGGGTTTGTTTATATTTGGATGTATTTATATTTAATCTTGATATGTTTCTGTTAGTGTATATTCAGTGAGGAGTCCCCCAGTATGATTTCTGTTCTTCGGCAAGAGCCACTGCTTTCCCACCCCGTCCCTAAATCTTGCTCTTAGGTGTTAGTGGTCTGGACTACTGTACATTTCCTATCATGAGCATTTTTGTGTGTGCCACTTAATAGTAGAATGGAGTGGTTAGCAGAAATGATGTGAGGCTCGGAGTATTGTATGGGACATTGTGAATCAGTGAGTGCAGTCATCTTCAGGCATATGCCTTCTGTCACACCTCTTGTTTTGCTTAGATAGGATGTTACTGTGACAAAATGAAAGCTATTAGCTATTTTGATCTGTCACAGCATCTGTTGATAGTTAAGGAAAGTCTGTGGCCGAGATTTCGTCCAATTTGAACAAGGTTCATAGTCATTTAAAATAAACAGTTGTGCTTTTCAGTGCAAATTCAGTGTGAGCAGAATACCTTTTTACAATCAAATACACAGAAAATACAAAAAATACTGTAAAATCTTTTTGTCTGTTTACAGAAAAACCTCCTAATAAAAGCAGTATGAGAATAGTGGTAGATGCTGAATCCAGGAAAAGAACAATTGGTGCAGGGGATGGTGGAGTTCCTGCAAAGAAGACTTGGTTTGACAAGTGAGTGATCATCAACACAAGGTTGACTTAGTAGTTGGAATTCCACGGATGACTTTTCTGTAATCTGAAACATAAATAAATTTATGTAAATTGCAAGAAATTAAACTGTGGATAAGGTGACTATACTAAAATAAATCACACTATAGTGTGATCTGTATTTGACTGTCTTCTCTCAAAGGCAGTATGGAGATAGCTGAAGTTGCTTTGGATGATACCAAAATCAACTCCCTGAGAGCTGGAATGATCTAAGAATCAGAGAAGCTACAATGTGATGGTTGTTAGGGATGACTGGTTTCAGTTTTAAAGTGTCAATTGTATTACTGCTATTTTGGATTGAATTGCCAGGTGTGTTACTGACAGATAATACACGGTGCAGTGCTTAATGTCCAGATATACCTGGGGTGACGAAAGGTTGGAAGAGATTTTGAGAGACTGCTGGGACTGAGGAGAACCTTGAAGGAATAGTTATTTGAAATGTTAGTGGGGAGATTCTGTGGAATAGCTGAGAAATAATTTTTGGAGAGGAGCAATGTGGAAGTCAGGACTTAATGACACAAGCAAATTATTGTGAATTATCTTGGAGATCTATGCGCTGTGGTATGCTGAGAGTATTGGTGGGGAAAACTGCAGATATATGGTCCTGTGTGCCGTACTCGTCCATGCTTTTCTAAAATTACTTTTTTTTTTTAAGTCTGCAGGTCTCTCTGTATCTTGTTAATACATGCTCCTATACAAGCATATACAATTTAACATTGTGTTTGCTAGCTTGCTATGGATTTCTGCCTTGATTTTTATTCATTGCAGGCAAAATTTTAACAGAACAAATAGTCCAGGTTTCCCGAAGAAGGTGCAGTTCGGAAACGAAAATACAAAACTTGAATTGAGGAAAGTTCCCCCAGAACTTAACAATATCAGCAAACTTAATGAGCACTTCAGTAAGTTTGGAAACTTAGTCAACTTGCAGGTAAGTCAACAAAGAGAAGGCAGTGTGCTTTGTCTTAACGATAGAGGTAGTTACTAAAAGGAGAATGTCAATTTTTTTTTAACTGCTTCCCTGAAACTGTTCTCATTATTTTCCTGACTTGTTTCTTAAACATGATCTCATCGTTTTTAATGGAAGCAGAAATGAGATGTTCTAGTCTTATTTTAGATTTTGAACAAATGTTTTCTTCACAGGTAAGACAAGATACATGGTTTAAAACACTGAAAATTGACTGGAAGTGGTTTTCCTTCACCGCTTTTCTTGAGTTTGGATCTGTTGTCATAAATCCTCTTTATTTTGTGAAATAAATTGTAAATACAAAAAACCTGTGTTTCTCATACAGAAAGCAGTCCCTGTGATATAGTTGCTTTATAGTCCCACAGTAGTGGTGGTTTATCCCTTGTAATTACTTCATAGTGTATCTGAGTGACCCACATTTATACACAGAAATAAGCAAACAATTAGAGAAAGATACAAAAGAGATGCAAAGAACTAAGGCTTCACTTAGGTTGATGTTATGTATGGGAGGCTCTATGTGTAATGTCTGCATCCAGTCTCGAAGCTACTCAGTCTGATCTTTCATCATGTTTCATTATCAACAACAGGTTTCAGGTGCTAGCTAGTGTTTTTATGTACGCTTTCTTGTTTGCACTGAGAGTTTGAACGAAGAGGTGTAATGGAATGTTTTTGTGTGTGCTGGTACGGTACAGAATAAACCTCCTGGGCCTGTCTGAACACTGAGGGAATTTAAATCTCGCTTTCTACAACCTTGCCATAGTTTACCTAAGAACATGGATGTATTAGCAGGCAGTATGATTCAGTAAGGCAAGTAAAATTGTGAATATGTATAGACAGAGACACACATATGCAGATAGGGTACTGCAAGCCATGCTCTTCTTCCAAAAGGTGTAATTTGGTCGTTTGAAGGTGTCTAAAATAATACGTTAATGCTCAAAGGAAGAAAACCAGAATGGACTTCGTTGTCTATCTCTGACACTAGACAGGACATTTATTAACTACCCTCTGTATTTTTTGTAGCATTTTTCGTTACTTCAGTGATGCTTCCTCTTGTCTTTCAAACAGCTCTTTGTATTTGCAGTTAGAAGTACTGTTTGACTGTTTAGGTATTTTACTTCAGTTTGTTTGGGGTTTTTTAACTATTCTTGAAGTATATCAGCTTAATCTCAAGGTTGCTTCTTGACACCAGGCTTTTCAAACAGAATCATGAACAGGAAGTATTTATCTGCTGACCCGTATTGGGTTTAAATTGTAAGCTGCTGAGCCTTGAAACCAGTGATTTTGTGATAATAGTTACACATTAAAATCCTACATGCAGTAAGTTTTTTTTCTTCTGTTTTAACTCTTAGGTGGCATATCAAGGTGATCCAGAAGGTGCCCTTATTCAGTTTGCCACACATGAGGAAGCAAAGAAAGCGATATCGAGTACAGAAGCAGTATTAAATAATCGCTTTATTAAAGTTTATTGGCATCGAGAAGGCAGTGCACCGCAAATCCCAACTACCACACAGAAGGTAGAGGATCTAAGTCTGTTCTATCTAGGATGTTATGTAAAATATAATCTTTTAAACATTTTTTTCAAAGTTTATATAGAGTAAGCTAATTACTGTTGAAATAACGTATACTTCATGTATTTCTTTTCCAAAAGTTACTCTTTAATTGTACATTCTTTGACCTCAGATACAAGGTTCAAGAGTGGATTAGCAAGATAAGATGGAAGGTATTTAAAGAAAGCCCTTCTGTTACTTTCAGAGAATTCCACTGTGTTGTCATCTCATGTGAAGCAAGATTTGACGCTGGTCTCTGCTGAATAACATCTATTTTGCTTTAACTAGTATAGGCTTTTTTTTTTTTCTTTTGCTGAGTATAAGAAAGAGCAGAGTTATATTTATTTTCTTGGAGTATACTCTCAGTTTTCTTCCAAAAGGTGCTGTTTTTCCCATCTCTTTCCTTTCCTGTTGAACGTGCATACTGCTATAGAAAGTAGTAGTAGAATTTATTTTACACTAAGGTACCTATATGTATATACAGATATACACACATATGTATGTAGAGAGAGAGAGGACATGCGAAAAACAGTGTGAGAGCTGCATTAGAGAGACTATTTTTGTGGAGATGAGTCAGGGACGTTTGACAGTTTTTAAGTGGAGAGGGAGGTGCTGATCTCTTCTCCCTGGTATCCAGTGACAGGACGTGTGGGAACGGTTCAAAGCTGTGTCAGAGGAGGCTTGGACTGGACATTAGGACGTATTTCTTTACTGAGAGGGTGGTCAGACACTGGAACAGGCTTCCTAGAGAGGTGGTCGATGCCCCATGGCTTGTTTAAGAGATATTTGGACAATGCCCTTAGTAGCATGTTTCAACTTCTGGTTAGTCCTGAAGGGATCAGGCAGTTGGACTAGACCACTGTAGGTCCCTTCCAACTGAATGCTTCTACATTTTTTGATTGAATTGGACAGTGGAGCACCAATTGGTAGTCATCATGTGCATAGTAGTATTGGCAACATTTTAAGAACGTGTAAGAGCAATTACTGTTGAGGACCTTAAATTTGTAATCTGTGGCAAGCCAAGTCAGATCTGGTAGCAGGCGTAGTGGTTCTACTCAGACTTAAGGAGAAGTTTGGATTCTCGCAAGTTATGTAGGTTATTGGATAGAGAGTCTTGTCAGTTAGCTCCTGGTGTAGCAAGTCTGTCTAAACACTTGCATATCCTGCTTTATTGGATTTGCTGTCAGTGTGGAATGACACATTCTACACGGAGAAAATAGGAGGCAGACTCTGTAGAGGAAATGTTTGTGTGTTTGTACACACTTATATAATGAACAAATGAGAGGATTCTTTCATTTGCTGCTCTAAGTTTTGAATTCCTTCACTATCTGGATTGTGTATCTTGGGCTGCATCAAGAGAAGCGTGGCCAGCAGGTCGAGGGAGGTGATTCTGCCCCTTTACTTTGCTCTCCTGAGGCCCCACCTGGAGTACTGCGTCCAGCTCTGGAGCCCCCAACATAAGAAGGACATGGATGTGTTGGAGCAGGTCCAGAGGAGGGCCACGAAGATGATCAGAGGGCTGAAGTACCTCTCCTACAAGCACAGGCTAAGAGAGTTGAGGCTGTTCAGCCTGGAGAAGAGAAGGCTTCAGGGTGACCTTATAGCAGCCTTTCCAGTACCTGAAGGGGGCCTACAGGAAGGATGGAGAGGGACTTTTCGCAAGGGTGTGTAGGGATAGGACAAGGGGGAATGGCTCTAAGCTAAAAGAGGGCAGATTTAGATTAGATATTAGGAAGAAATTCTTCACTGTGAGGGTGATGAAACACTGGAACAGGTTGCCCAGAGAAGCTGTGAATGCCCCCTCCCTGGAAGTGTTCAAGGCCAGGCTGGATGGAGCTCTGAGCAACCTGGTCTAGTGGAAGATGTCCTTGCTCATGGCAGGGGAGTTGGAACCAGATGATCTTTAAGGTCCCTTCCAACCCAAACCATTCTATGATTCTACGTATTTCATCATTGTTCAGAATCAATGACCCAGTTTTCTGTAGCAATCCTGCTGTAGGACATTTTAGGTAGCAGTTTCCTTTCTCTCTTTCCTTTGTAACAAATGCCCCACTTTTTGTCTACAAAAATGCAGTTTTAATGACACCTATCTCACTATATCCCCAGTTACCATCCTTTAGATTTGAGTTTGGATTCAAATTTATGAATCTTCTTGATGCTTGATCTGAACTAGTGCTACTCAAAATGGTTTTTATTTTCTAAACTTGATTTACACCTGATCAGCCAGAAGAGGGCAGTGGAGTATGTAATTTCCATTCATACAATTGTTTCCTCTCTTGAGAAGGATTGCTTGAATAGTTACTGACATCAGCTTGTTTGCTGATTATGCTATCCAGCTTGGAGTATTAACTGTGTATTTCCAGACAAATATCTGATATGTATAGCTGTTATTTTGCAAAACATCAATTTTACATAGTCGTATGGTTTTTAGTGATGTTACTGGCTTTCCAGCACACCAGCTTTGGGAAGTTAGCCTTGACGGACTGGGAATGAATTCCCCTTGGTATCAGGTAATGGTGTGAAGGGTTCTCGCTTCACTAAGGACAGCCTTTCATCATATGTCAAGAAACTACAATTTGAAGTCTGTTATGGGTGACAGAGGGCACACAGTGGCAAGAAAAAGTTAAGCAGGAAATTAAAATTTCAAGTGCAGTGCTTTCATCTTCGTCTACCCTAAAGTATAACAATTATAAAACTGTTGAGTCAGTAAACGGGTATTTTTAATTCATAAGCCTTTCAGGAGCGTGAATATTTGCTTCCCTTTTCATTAAAATTAATATTTGGTATCATATCTACAAGCAGTACAGAAACTCTTTTCTTACGGGACTTCACATAGTACAAGTATTGAATTTTTGTCAAGATTTCTGTTGTATTAGTACACCTGTATTTATAATATTTCTGGACAGATTTTTTTTCTCTGTCAGGCACTAAAGACAGGCTTTTGAATTTTTTTCAGTGTAAAATCAATTGTCCTTGAAGTTGTCCCTTCAGTAGTGTCTGGTTTTGCACAATTTCTTGACCATTGTTGTTTCCTCAGCAAGATTACTTTGGAAGATTCTTACTGTGGCAATTCTGAAGTGAGTGGAAGTACTTAGTAAATACAGTGGGAGTCAACCATAATAAGTCATCAAATAAAAGGTTTCTGCCAGGAAGCAGAAATAATGTACTCTCCACATCTGTGGTGGAGAAAACATGAAGTACTGGGCTTAAAAGGCAACACAGGAGACTTAGGTTGGATATTAAGAAACCTTTTTCTAATGCTAAAGGGTAGTGAAACAATTTTGCCTAGAGAGGTGATAGGGCCTCTTTCATTGGAAATCTGTGAGAACTAGATGGATAGACACTGTCAGTAATGGCTTAAGGCATAGCTGACTTTGCCCTGGAGTGGAGGAATGGGTTAGGTGGCCTCCTGAGGGTCGTAAATATGACAGGATGCTTGCTTGGAAACATATTTTTTTGGTCTGAAGTGTTTAATGTTTTCATCAAAGGAGGAAGGTGTTAGCTGCCAGGGCATATCTGTAATAGGTTCAAAGATTAGCTTCTTTGTTTTCTTTTTGCTCAGTCCCGGGACTGCGTGTCTCTATGTCCTTCTTTCTATTTTGTCCAAGTTAAACACATAGGAGGTGAAAAGTGACATATCGCGGTAAAAAGCGAGAGTCTTTATGATAGAAGTTTATGTTCTGCCTTTCTGTAACTAAGCAGTTGATAATGAAAGATTTGTGAAAGGAATCAGAAGACTGTGTATTACTTTTTGTTCGATTCTAACGTGTGGAAATTAAGATAGTCTGAGTAGGCTTGATTAATGGAAACACACCAGAGTTATTTGATCACTGCTGTGAGTTGCAAGTGTGAAATAAGTGTTATTGCTGTATGCACTACACAAATAGTGACTATAATATCCTAAATCTCATGAAGTGTTTATTTTTGTCATTGGGTGTAAAAGCTATTGAATGATAGAAAGGAAGAAGCGTAAATCTAAACACCATTGCAGCAGTTTCAATGTGTATTTATTGAACTACATATGTAGCAGCCTTTTGTTGTTAATATTATGATGTGCTTTTCTGGGGGTGGGGCGGTGTTGCAGGTAATACAACCCCTGGTTCAGCAACCTAGTTTACCGGTAGTGAAGCAATCAGTCAAGGAGCGATTAGGTCCGGTACCTGCAAGTAATATTGAACCTGCAGAAGCACAGAGTGCCAATACAGAAGTCACTCCGGTATGTATAACAGTCCAAAAAATCAGTTTGCATGTTTTTCTTTCAATAACAGGTTCCATAGTGGATGAATATATTTGTATAGTGCAGATACACTTTCACTGCTTGTAAGTGCATTCTATTTGATTGTGAGTGGTGTTTTGGTATTGAAGTTTTCTTCAGTACAGTGATATTTGGCTTTCTTACCCAAGTGTGGTACTTAACTTTTAGTATCATAGCTTTTTACTTAGTTTAGAAAAAAACAAAATACTTTGAAAATATTTCAGTAATGTTGTGTTAAATTGCAGTTTCCAAATTTCAAAATAAAGTTGATTTCTATCCAAAGAACTAAAAGCTGTCATTTTTTTAATATTAATCTGTTAAACAGCTAAAACAATTAGAGACAGAATGGTCAGCATCTGAAAGTGTTTCCAGTATTTGTATGTCACCCTTAGTACAAGGAAGAATGTAACCACAGTACAAATATGAATAATGACAGAATCTGGCATGTTACTCCCATTAGAAATAGCCTTTAAATTTTTATTGTTAGAAGTATGTCATTATTAGCATTGTGCCACTACTTATTTTCATTTCTGGAAAGGAAGACCACCACACTTCACAAAACATTTGTAGTTTCAGTTGAAACAACAACTTTCTGCAATTGATGCCTGCAAATGCCAAATTATAAAACACAAAAACTGAAGTGAATTTAAAAGGACCTGTGTAGATAATCCTGTGCCAGCTAGCATGTCATGGACTTCTTGCAAAAAAAATGTAGTGTATAATCTTTGATTCCAAATTTGGCTTTATCTTTGCCTTATGCAGTCTATTTATAGACATAGATTAGCTGTAAAATCAAATATCTAAAATTCATTCTATCAGCTGATTTAATATGATTTTTCTTGTATTATTGGTCAGAAGTCTGTGGTTTTATTAGTTCTATATGTTTTTCCTAAATTCCTAACATTTGGAATTACACAAGAAACGGTAAAATATTGATACAAGAATGTATATTTCAACTATGATATTGTTTTGTTTTCTTAGAATGTGACTAAATTATCTGTGAAGGATAGACTGGGGTTTGTGTCAAAGCCAGCTACTCCAACAACTGAAAAGGTAAGACAATGTCTCATAGTCTCTTCCTGTCACATTCAATCTCAGTAGAATTAATTTTATTTTAATACCCCTTGTGTCAATATTAAGTTTGTTTCTTAACTATGAATAAAGTTATTTGTTAAAGGTTGGTTTTATGAAGTATAATATATCAAAACTCAGCAGATGTCTAAATGATTATACAAAGACTAAAACATGCTAGGACAGAAGCCGCTATTCTGTGGTTTTTGTTTTAATGTAGTAGGTTCCATTTATTCAGTCATGAAAATAAGTAGGTAAGTTTCAGGATCCTGAGCTGTTATAAGAATACAGAAATAAATTTTAAAACTGAACAATTTTTGATGCTACATATGAATGTATAGAAAGACTTTCTATAAGAACGCTTTTGGGCTTTTGTGTCCCTTCAGAGGTGATGGTGTAGACATTTACCCTCTTATTTGGTCTTACAATTCGCAGTACTTGTGGAAAGATAAAAGTGGAAGTTAATCAGTGTAGAAGGGACAAGGAGAGGTAAGGTGGGAAAGGTGCGTCTACATGGTGGTTATGAGTTACGTATTTTGCCCAGTGGTTGCAATTTTCAGAATACAGAGTTGTTGATGCGTTTAGTAGCAAAGTTTGTGATGCATGTTTCCAGATCTGTTTAGCATCTTAGGGGACGGGTTTCCCTGGTGTTTATGACGTTCATTTGAGAAGACTTTTGGTAGAAAGATGACAAGTTTTGGCTGGTAACAAGTTTCCGCTGCCTGGGTGTGCATCTCTTCTATTGGGAATTGGCTTGACCTGAAATGAATGAAGCATCCACTGCATTTCACCCCCCCCACCCTGACAATATGTCTAGTAATGCACATGGTGGAATCTAACGAGTAAAATTCACTCCAATGATACTATACCAGACTTAGCACACAAAGGTAACAATACTTAATGTTGAGTTTTAATTGTAGAGAGTGTCTCTCTGACTCGTTCCACGTCGAGCAGTCCACCTAAATGCACTGATGTTGACTTCTTGCCTATATTTTGTTGTTGCTTTGATCAGTTGCATTTTTGTTGCCCTAAATTCATTGCAGATAAGTATCTTACTGTGTATTCCTGAACTACATTTTGCATACATACTATATACTTTTGAAATGGGAAGTCTGTGTAAGTTTGAGTGGAAATACTTTTTTTTTTTTCTCATTTCATAGGAGTTGAGTTATCCTGAAACACTTTTCTACCAAGAGTAAATTCATGCTAAAATGGTTTTTCACTGTGTTGTCTTATAGTACAGACTGATTTTGATTAGCTGCTGGGCTGTTCAATGGACTGGTTGTGAAGCAGCAGCTTCCTTTGGCATTGTTTAGTAGGGTTCTGAACTTGGTTTGACCTATTTTTACCTACTACTCTCCCTTTACAAGGAAATACCTTGCGTACTTTGCAGTGATAACGCTCTGTAACTATTAGAAATTGAATGATTGACAGCTGTCGAAAAGCATAGATGTCATGTCGTAGATTTTTTTTGCTTAAGACAGTGCAGGGTTTGAGAAGAACTTTCCAGTAAGAAAGTAGGTAGCTATGCTTCCTGAAGAGCAGGAGGAAAAGGAGATGAAACAGTCATCACGAGGCCTTTTCAGATCTGTAGAGGGACTTGCAGTTTATGAACTTGTGAAGAGATTCACACCATTCCTTCTCTTGAGTAATATTAAGAGATTTAGAAGACATTAATGTGTTGCTTCTTGCTCTTCTGTATTAGTTAATGCCAGTGCATCTACTGTGGCATCTCTCCTTATATTAAGAGAGATGAGAAAGCATGGTTTGCTCTTGCCCCAAATTGACTTCATGGCAAAGGAGTGTGTCAATATTTTTGTCTTGACTTGGTCCTCTATTTGTGTCATAGCCTGCCCTAAAGCTACTTTGTAATAGGAACTAGATGATTGGGATGTGCATACATTAGTGTGCCTTAATAAGTTTTACAAAATGTCCTTCATCTCCTTTTTAATGGCCTGCTTAGAGCATTTTATGTCACCTTTTTTAATACCCTGTAACATGACTTGATTATTTTTTGTCGTAGGGTTTGTTGTGTTGGTTTTTTTGTTTGTTTTCCTCTCTGCACTGCCTACTCTAGAAAATACTTGACTGTGGGAAGAAGTAGTGCAAATAGCACAATGAAGCAAAAAGCTTTTATATGAAGCGTTCCTGTTGTAAATTCTTCTGATCTCTTGATCTTTTCTGTCTTTCTAATGTTCTTGGCTGTCTTTTTTTTTTTTTCTTTTTCTCCCGCTGCTGGACATTGTGTCTTATTTTGTGGAATGCATGGTGACCAGTAGTCTCTGCATGCATCTTTTAGTTTTCCATATATACAAAAAGTATTTTTAAACTCCTGGAAATGATACCAATTGCATAATTGCTGTGATTTGCTAACAAGGCAGACAAGGTCATACCTATATTATCTCCAGCACTTAGACATGGATTTTTCAATACTAGCATGGCCAAAATGTCCTTCAAGGAACATGATAAGAAAATAGAATAGTCCAAATCTTCAGTTATTGTGGAGATGTACATAGTATACTTTAGAGAGGTCGTAAAGCAGACAACTGTGTTATCAGTAAGTCAGAGAAATTTTCATACCTCATTCAAAATGTGAGAAAGAGAACAGAGAGACATAGGAGTCTCTGCTGTATGATGTTGAAGACTTCCCTGCACTTGAGTTAGTTCTTGTTGATTGTGCAAGCTCTACTTGGCACAAACTTCATATGAAGAGGAACTTTGGGCCTTAATCTCTAAAATTATGTTGAATTTTTGCTTGGAAAATTCATGCAGCCATGAAAAATTAGATTTTAAACTTCAAAAAAGAAAAATATTAGTTATTCTTGGGGAAATCTCAGTCTTCTATTTCCGTAATTATGCTCAAATACATAAAATTTTGTATTTGAAACTTGGAAGTACATGTGAAATCTCAATGGAAAGGATTTATAGTCTGATGTTTATATTTCTTAAATATCTGATGTGATGCTACCTCTTCAAAAATTGTTTAACTTCAGCAACTCCAAATGGAACTGTTACACCAAATTTTTATATTCCATATCATCAAAACAGACAAAAGAAAAGATGCTTATATATTTTTAAGCACTCATGTGGGTTTATTTTTTAAAAATGAAATTCACTGGCAAAAAAATAAAATGATTTCCTTCTATAGGTTTTATCTACTTCTACTGGCTTGACAAAAACTGTGTACAACCCTGCTGCTTTGAAGGCAGCACAGAAATCTTTGCCTGTTGTTTCCACTTCCGTGCTAGACTCTAATGAAGCACAGAAGAAAAAACAGGTAAATTAAATATGCTTCTTTATAAAATGAACCTGGGAACTTGTGACCACTAGAGATAGCGCACTATGTATGTTCATCTCAACAGCATAGATGAAACTCATTATAAGACTAAATTCACTACAATGGTTTCTTTTCAAAGAACAAGAAAGTTCAACATTGTTTTGTTATTTTTTTCAGTGTATGTTCAGGCTGTGTAAGCAGGTTTAAAACTCTCTAGTGGTTCAAAATGTGAAACACCTTTTCCTGGAAGCAGAACCTCCATGTTGAGGCATGAATTGTCTACTGTGAGAGAGAAGGGAGTAGAGTGTAGTCTCTATTCTTCTCTCTTAAATCTGTTTGGACTGGCCTTTATTCTCATTAAATTTGCCTTTATTCTCAGTGTGTTTTGTATTTTTGACCAGAATTGTTTCTTCACTGGAGAGAACTGAGAACTGCATGACTCTGCATTTTATTGTTTCTAAATTATAGTTCTACTGCATACATTTTTATTTTTTGCATAGTACTAGCTTTTCTCTCTTTTTTTTTATTTTTTTATTTTAGAGAGGAAATGCAACAAAAATGCATTTGGCTGTGAATAGGTCACTTAGTTATAGTTTAGCTTGCTTAGAATATTCAAAAGAGCCCAGTAAAGCTCGCCTTTCAGGTTTATTCTTATCATTTAGAAACACAAAATGTAGGACAGTGTTTCAAATCACAAATCAAGAGTTCAATACTAAGTTAGATTCAAACATAAATATTGAAAGCAGTATAATCATTAAACAAAGATTTTAGGCCATTGGTAATCTTCTGTAACCAAAGCGTGATATAATTTGAAATAGCGGTTTGTAGCTGCACATCAGTTGCAGCATTGGTCCAGACTTCTAATTTTGGGATTTCATTTCAGATTTGTCCCCTAAAACATGTTTTTCAGAATTAGATCCTTAACCTTTCAAGTTAAGGCGCTAAGTGCCTGTGAAATGGCAAAAAGCTCGTAATTATTGACTTACCCCAACAGCTGTAGGAGCTTTTTTGAGAGAAGACACTGAAGATGTGCAAAGTGATTGACTCTGTTTTCATGTGCTCTTGTGCTCTTTCCTCTCTTCAGAGATTTCTATTAAAATATACTAGTACTTGTGGAAGAACATGATTTTGGGGGACTCACTCCCTTCTTTCCCTCTCTCTCCCTAGTTTTTCTTAGCATTCATCCATTTGTCTTATCTTCCCTTTCCCATCAGAAAAATGATTGCACACTATAGTGCAAAACTAACATTTCAAGCAGCAGAATTTGTCGGTATTTGGGAAGACATACAGAAGCCTTATTGCTATTTCTTTTTTATGGCTGTTCTACATTTACACTCTTTATATGAGGTAGTCCAGTCGCAGTCTGATCCCAGTTGATTGGTGTTCTAGAGGTGCAAAATCATCTTCTGCCTCTCCTCTTTTATATCATTAAATATGATAGTATCAAAGCTCTTAATTGTATTCTGCAAGTATCTTACTATCTAAGACTTCTGCATTCTTTATCTGAGAGCAAGAGGTAATTGCTTTCTCGCAAGCAGTTTTAGTAGGAGCCGATCACAGCAGCTGTGGCATCTCCTGCTTCTCCTTCCGAGTGCAGTGTGTCACAAATTTATCGCTTTCAGTTCATTATGATTTGACCATTGCAATGTCATGATTCTGTTTTTAGCAGATTGAGTGGTAGTACTTGTCAATTCCAAATTATGGTAGTCAGATGCAAAAGAGATGGTTTTCTTTGGGTAACATTTTAATTTTAGAAAATAGAATGTATTTTCTTTTTGCTTGTAATTATACTGGAGAATGTGTTTTAATTGAGGGACTTGATTTACAGTTGCTTTCAAGATACGGTCCTTGCACATTTAAACTCTTGTATGTTGTACCTCTTGCGGTAGTGTGTTATATTGCCTTTCAGCTTTCAGTGGAGTTGTGTAAGGGGTTGCTTTGTACGTAAGTAATAATGAAGTCTTCCCAGCACAGATCTAATTAAGAAGGATCATTAGATCCTTCACTAGTTTTGAAATGCATTGTTTTCCAAAACATAAATTGAAATATTGCCTAGTAGTACCTGGAGTGTCTGTTACTAATTTTTTCCCTGTTATCGTAAGTTACTACTGTATAGTTGTCAGGTATAGTATGTGCTTGCATTACTTTTCAAAATCTAGAATCTTTCTGTGATTTTTTTTTTTATGCTTCTAGGAAGCATTACGACTTCAACAAGATGTAAGAAAGAAGAAGCAAGAAATCTTAGAGAAGCACATTGAAACACAAAAGGTAAACTGTTAGCATTAAAGAAAGTCAGCAGTTCAGTTTTAAAATCTCAGTTCACTTCTCTAAAATATTTCAGAATTTGTAAGCATGAGCCACAAAACTGAGCTATAAAATAAGCTATTCTCTTAGAATGGTAGTATCGTATTATTTTAAGTCTAGGGTTTTAATCTAACTGGTCTTGTTAGTTCACTGAAAAAACTACGAGCTTTTAGTTAAAATTGTCTAATTTGGATGCAACGTACGTATGTTTTTTGAGAGAAGCCAAACCTTGAGAGTTCTACTTGACAAGGGCAGGAGAGATTGATGAAGAAAAGTATGCATGACTGCACTCAGGCTTAGGAGCAGAAAAAGACGAAAATGTCATTTAAGTTGAATAAAAATTTTGAAATACTTTAAGTGTGTAGAGAAAATCTGTCCAAACGAAATGGAGATATCTGAAGTTCATTAGCAAATGAATTAATTGGAGATTCAAAGACTTCAATTTAATAGAAGCTGTTAAAAGCCGTATGTATTGAGTGTGAAAATCACAGCAAAAGAAATGCAATATTCTGTTTTTCCAGTAGTTGTAAGAGTACTGGAAAACAGATCTGTAATAGTAGTTGCTAAGTAAAAAAAATTTTTTTTTTTTTTAACTGCACAGATGCTGATTTCAAAGCTGGAGAAGAACAAAGCCATGAAGTCAGAAGATAAAGCAGAAATCATGAAAACACTGGAAATTTTGACTAATAGCATTACCAAGTTAAAGGATGAATTAAAAGGTGTATCACCAGGAGGAGGGACTCCTTTAAAGAGCATGAAAACTAAAACTCAGGTACTCAAGTTTTGGTCAGCTTTTTAATAAGATGCATTCACATACTTATGTCAGCAGAATAAAAATCTGCAGCCACATCAGCACAATTTAGAACCATGCTGGTTTAATTTTAAAGTAGTCTTTGAAGTGATATTGGGTTTGCCCCCCTTTTGCAATGAACATAGTTGATTTTAAAACCATACTGTTGTTGAAAGGGTTTATTCACTGTTATCATCTGGAAAATCAGAAAAAAACCCCATAAATCTTATGATTGTTTCTTTTGTCTTATTTGATCTTTTGTGTATGGTCTATTCCTTTCTTAAATTTTCAACAGACATTATGAAAATAGTATTTCTTATGCAAAAGGATTATAATTATGCAAAACGTATCTTCTGGTCAGGTTTAATACACGAAACAAACTCCTTCATGAAACTGGTTGACTACTGTACTGGTACATAATTTTCTGGGTTTTTTATGTCACTGAAATTTTTCAAAACATCAGGCTTTTTAGATTGAAGATTATACTGGTCAGTTTTCCTTTGATCTAGCTACCCGTGTTTGGGTTGTACCTGTGAGAGGAGTTTCCCTTCTCTGCTATCATTCTTGTTAGTGTATGGCTATAACCAATTTCCCAACTGCTTCAACATGCAGTTATATTACCTTTTTTAAAATGCAGTGTTTTGCTTTTTATAGAAGTATTTTCTCTTAAACAGGTCACAAGAATTAAGACTGTGAGAAATAACATTTTGAGAAATGAATGTGTTCTTTTAAATACATTATAAACATTTTTGCTTTATCAAGTGAGAAGTGCATACTAATAAAAGAGCAGATTTTTCTACAGTATATTTTGCAGTAGAAGACAAAAAGCCCTGGTCTTTTCATTCAGTTCTTAAATCTTCGGAATGCTTAGTCTTCTCTTTTAATGTTTGGGATTCTGTTTTAAAAAGCTGGTGTAACATTACAACCCAGATTTATTTTAAGTGGGTCATTAGTTTTCAGTTTGAAACAGCATTTCTACTGCTTTATTTTACATAGAAATACAGGCATTAAAAGTAACTGCAATGTAAATTTAAAGTGTACAGTTTTGAAAAGAAATACCAAAAAGAAATACTGAAATGACCTGTATGTACTCACTGTAACTTCTTATGTCGTTTGTCAGTCAGGAAGAAGTCGAGCATATTTTTATCCTGAAAATGGATATAGATTATAGTTTCTGGAAGTCAGTTTATACCTCTTAAAACAACTTCAGTTGCAGTGGAATACTTCATTGTGTTTTAGAGGGGATAATCCCGGAATTCAGACACTGCTATAATACGATTAAAATCCTTTTTTTTTTTTGTAGATGAGAGATGAGATTTTTTAAATATTTTTGAAAGAGAGTGGATGTTGTTTGGTTAGAAAATGTTTCTGAGAGGTCTGAAGGAAGTTACCTACCCATTTGAACTACAAATACTGTCAAAGCTGCATTTGATTGTTAAAGCCTGAGGTTTTTGAGAAATACTTTTCTGCTGGTGGTGTAGAACGCTTCATAAATTTGAACAGGCAGAATAATTTGTAATAGTTTTGATCCAAGAATAACGGTTGGTTGTGGATTTCGTCACATGCAAGGAAAAGAATCCAGACCCATAGAAATGAAGACACAAGTTGTATCGTGAAAACCCGGTATATTCTTGACTAGGAAATGTGAATGCAGCATTTTAACCCATGACAGTTATTTTACTGTGAGACTGGTCCAGAGAGTTTAGAGCAGACAAGAAAATAGTCCAGTAACACAAAATTGCTCAAAATGCTTGAGATTGGAAGGAATCTCTGGGGATCGTCTTGTTTCATCACCAGGCACCACTAAGAAGAGTCTAGATGTCTTCCTGACTCATCCACACTGGGTATTTATACACATGGATAAGCTTTGTCCCCCCCGCCGCCACCTCGTCATGAACTCAAGCAATCCCAGCTCCTCTGCTCAGAGTAGTAGATGCTCCAGTCCCTTAATTATCTTCGTGGCCTTTCGCTTGACTCTCTCCAGTATGTCTCCCTTATGCTGGAGAGGCTGGAACTGGACACAGCACTCCGTAGAGTGCAGAGTAGAGAAGGATCACCACTGCAGAGTAGAGAAGGATCACCTCCCTTGACCTGCTGCTGGTGCTCTTCCTAATGCAGCCCAGGAGGCTGTTGGCCTGCTTTGCCACAAGGACACATGGTTGGCTCATGTTCAACTTCTCTGCTACCAGTTTGTCTTCGTCTGGGCAGCCCCCAGTCTGTACTGGTGGATGAGGTTGTTCTTCCCCAGTTGCAAGACTTGGCGTTTCCCTTTGTTGAAATGCAGGAGGTTCCTCCTGCCCCATTTCTCCAGAGTGTCAAGATCCTTCTGAGTGGAAACACAACAGCTGGTGTAGCTGAATGGAGACGCAACCAGCTGTTGTAGCAGCCATGCCACCGAATTTTGTATTGTCCATGAACTTGCCAAGGGTGCACTCTTGTCTTACCATCCAGGTCATTAATGAAGGTGTTTAACAGTATTGATTGCTGGGGTACACCACTAGTGACTGGTCTCCAGCTGGACTTTTTGCCACTGATCAGAACCCTTTGAACCCAGCAGTTCAGCCAGTTTTCAGTCAATCTCACTGTCTACCTATCTGTTAGCACGTTATCCTTTTGGCTGTGAGAATGTTGTGGACAACAGTATTGAAAGCCTTACTGAAGTCAAGATAAACAGCTTCTACTCTGCTCTTGTCCACCAAGCGAGTCATCTCATTGTAGACAGCTATTGAGGTCAAGCATGATTTCTCATTCCTTTTTCCCAGTCACCTACTTTTTCTTGATATGGTTGGAAATGGTTTCCAAGATTATTTGATCCTTCATTCTCCCAGGGATTGTGGTGAGGCTGACCAGCATGTTGCTCCCCAGATGTCCTTGCCCATCTTGAAGATTGTAGTGACACTGGCTTTTTTCTCAGTCCCAAGGAACCACCCCCAAATGCCATGACCTTTCAAAGACAGTTGAAATTAGCTTTGCAATGACATCAGTGAGCTCCCTCAGTACTTATTGTTGCATCCTATTGGGTCACAGGTGTTTGTGTATGTTTAGTTCGTTTAAATGTTTCCTAACTTGATTCTCTTCCAACAAAGGTAAGTCGTCTTTCTTCCAGGCTTTTCCTCTGGTCTCAGGATCTGGGATTGCTGAAGGCAAGTCTTTCCAGTAAAGACAGAGGAGTAGGAGGTATTGATTGATTACCTCAGCTGTTTCTGTGTCATTTGTTCCCAGGTCCCTTTTCACATTCAGCAGTCATCCCATCTTTTTCACAGCATAGTGTTCCTTTTGCTGCTCATAGGCCTGCAGAAGTGTTTCTTCTTGTTCCTCACAGCTCCCCCCACCCTTGCCAGATTCAGCTCCAGGTGGGCTTTGACTTTCTGAACCAGTGCCTGCACGTTCAGGCCGGTTCTCTGCATTCCTTCTGTGATCTGATACTGCTTCCATCTCTCATACACTTTGGTTTTGCATTTAAGTTTTGTTAGGAGCTCCTTGTTCATCCAAGTAGGCCTCCTGCCACTTTTGCTTTATTTTGTGCATGCTCTGGGACGTGGAGGATGTGATTCTTGAAAATCATCCTGCCTTTCCTGCAGGTATCCAGGCCCAGGGTCTTCAAACAGGAGGCTTCTTCCAATTGTCGGAAGAAGGCCTCATCTACTTCTTTTACCTGCTCAGGCAGTGTGTAGTACACACCCTCTGCAGTGTCACTCACATTTGTCTGCCATCTTAATCCTGGCTCATCAGCTTGTCACCCATACCCAGGTAGAGCTCCATACAGTCATACTGCACAGTCACATAGAGGGCAACCACCACTTCTCACCGTCCTGGCTTGTCATTCCGTAACAGACTATTCCGTCCACTGCAGCACTCCAGCCGTGTGAATTTTCCTACGATGTTCGCATAGTCTTGGTGAGATTGTAGCCCTGTAACTGCGCACAGGCATCTAATTCCTCCTCTTTGTTTCACGTTGTGTGTATTCGTATACAGGCTCTTCAGAGGCACTGGTTTCTCAGAAAAGAAGTGAGATCTTCCCCCCGATCCTGTTCTGTAGGCCCGCCCTCATTTGTGTGGATTGGTGTGTTCATATTTGAGGTGGTCACCTGCTTCAACCCAGTTTGGTGATCTCGAGATCTCTTCTGCCCACATCACCCTTTGCTTGGCAACCTGGTCCACGACTTTATTGTGTGATTGTTGTTTTTACTTAGTAAAATGAGGCAATACACTAATTAGAATTACAGTTTTAATGAAATTTTTGAGCAAGTTTTCCATTTGTTTTGTGTTATGGAGAGTGAAGAAACATTTTAAGCTACCCCATTTCATAATGGACAAAATATCCAAACTGTAAAGAAGTTGATTTATTGATAGTTTTCTTCTCAAGGAGATTGTGCTTCATCTGTGAGCATTGTTTTGTTAACATTTGAAAGAGACAAAACAATCCAGTGCCATCTGACCTTTGTGAAAGTGAGGAATTAACAGAGCCTTCAGTGAAAATGTACAACTTTGTCAATTTTCTGAAAGACTTTGCGTTACGTTCTCTTGCATTTTCTTAGCATTTAAAACCTGGACAGTTCGGAAGACCCTGCAAGCTTGAAGCATCAGGTGGATGAGGCCCATGTGGCTGTGCCGTTACCTTTACCTGTTTTTTTCTTGTTCCAGTTCATGGAGATTACAAAATAGTCTTCCCCCAAGTGTAGAAACCCTTGCTGCTTCTTGGTATGTCTTGAAGGAGGTACTTTCTTCTTGAGACCTGGCACAGCTCTATAAAAGGGATGTCTTCGTTAAGAGTGCTAGAAATAAACCTTGAAAGTGTAGAGACTTTCTTTACGACACCCATGTCACTGGCTACTTCGTGAGTCGTAACTGCTGGTCATTATTAAACTTCGGAAGTGGTTGTTTTGCCATGTCATTGATGTGTTGCATCACAGTGGGATTTGAGGAAAAAATACTGTTTCAAATTTTGAAAACTTTATAAGCCATTATATAGGAGATAATGAATTTTTTTCTGTGGTTGCTGTAGATATTCAGAAAATGGGGCTGAAAGGGGTTCAGGTTGAAGTTGCCGATTGAATAATCCAGCTTTTTTTCTTTTAAAGCTTCCAGGAAAAAACAAAGAAACAAAAAAACCCCTTCCTTATCGTTCAGTGGTAATACTTGGTTTCCAACTGTCACAACTGCAAAACCTTCATCTCTTGACAACCAGCCTTTGAATACATTACATGCTGTGGTTTTGAATCAACGGGTGTAAATGTAGAACTGTTTCACAGTCATCTATAATTTTATCCTTCATCTGTGATGTCACTGGAACATTTGGCTGCTGCTTTTTCCATTTTTTTTTTTTTTAAAAAAGAAAAGAAGACTTGCAGTTTTGAACAGAACTTCAAATAAAATTTTCATGGTCACTTCAAGCCCTTTCCTGCATCTGTACCCGCACCTGCACCTGAGTGGTTGCAGTGAACATACCTAAACGTGGGTTCAGAGACATCTTTCAGTTTCATATATATTTTTGAACTTTCTAATAACTTTTTTAAGGTACTGTGTGCTTCAAGGCAACTCTGGGTGCATCAGAGCCCAACCTTTGCTTTTTCTACTGTAGTCTTAACAGAACTACCGTTTGTGCTTTTTGCATTATGGAATTGTGATAAACTTAGATGCTTTTTCTCATTACTGGTTATAGATTTTTGTATTCATTTGTAATTGTACAGCATTTTTTTCGTAGAATCCCTTTTTATCTCATCATCACTACCATATAGTTTTGCATTTTCTATTTTATGTATTTCTAGTTTAGAAAAAAATCTATTGGCTTTGACTTTATGTGGTAATCTAAAAGCTCAGAAACATACTACCACACATTGAAGTTTTATCTTTCCAGGAAGGCTCCTAAGCTTGTGCTTGGTTTGATTTTGAAGGTGGAAATCTAAAGTAGTAAGCAGTATACCTACAAAGTTACAGCTGTGATCTGAATAAGCCACAATTTGGTTATGTTTAAAATTTCACTACAGCTTCTAGTATTCACATTCCCTTAGAGTTTCTAGGAACTTGTTTTCCAGATAGAGGTGCTGTGGCAGACTTCTGCCTTACCTGGAGGCCCGTGCTGGCCAATTCTTAAGTCACTGTGTATTTTTGAAATAGCCTGCTGATGGAAACGTAGAAATAGATTTGTGAGTTTTGTCAGAAAGTTGTTTCCTCAGTCGAGAATGTGAACTGTGGAACTAATAATTTACCATAACAATTTCTTAGATGCAGAAAGAGTTACTAGATACTGAACTGGATTTATACAAGAAGATGCAAGCTGGGGAGGAAGTTACTGAATTAAGACGAAAATATACAGAGCTACAGCTGGAAGTATGTTTGTCTCTTCTTTCGTAGCAATTAACTTTTAATCATATAGTTTCGTATATGTTTTATTAGCTTGAGTATTGTATCGTAAGATATTTTTTTCCAGAATATAATATTAAGTTTCATGTAGATAGAGACATGTAACAATAATATTTAAAAAAATCAGTTTCTGAATTCCACTGAGGTAGAGAAATAGCATTGTCTTTAATTTTGATTGCTAATCTGTTTAAATTCTGTAACTATTTAGATGACATGATATTTTATAGATTCGTGGTAGTAGCACTTCCTTAAGAGCGTGGAGTGGTTTTAAGTTGTTGCCTGTAGGTGGTGGTGTGTTTGATACAGAAGAGTTAAAAATCACTGATCTTTTGTTCTTAAGTGTTAGCATCCTCTTAATGAGATTAACCAAAAGGTTGAAGTGCCAAAAGTAATATTATTACAGCATTGGTTTCAAGAGAAGGCGGACTTGCCAAAAGCAAATACAATGTTTCAAGAATTGTTCAATGTATAGAAACATGCTTTTTCTTAAAGTACTTGCTTTTAAAAAAAATCAGAAAACTCTGCAAGCTTCTTCATATCTGTGTCGTCTTTTAGGAATTCTGAATGCTGTGGGTATTACTCTGTTATATTGCACTGTCTTGCCTATATGACTGTATAATATCTACTTAATTGCATGATAATCTTATCTCTCTTTACTGTTAAGCAGGCTGCTGTGTCGCTTAAATCCCTCTTGTCTTAATGAAGTTTGATCATGTCTTATTTATAATTACATATGAACACAATGCATATACGTATGGCTAAGTTGCATTAAAACCTTTACAACTCAGTTGTTATGCAGCTTTGGTAATTGTGGAAATAGGTTTATTAATAAGCTGAGCCAGTTGAATGGAGATGACATTAAAAGCTTATGTTAATGTATATTCTGATGGTGAAAAATATTTCATAGGTGTACTGAAAGCTTATTTATAAATCATACGTTTTCGAAAATAGGTGAATTGAATGATGTGTAAAATCGCAATTAAAAAGTAGGTGCTCATTCAAGATGAAGTTACACTGTAGTTGAGTCTGTTAATCCTTCTCCATCTCTCGTTGAGTCTGTATTTCGAGTTGGAAAAAAAATTGTAGCTCTTTCAGGAAAATAATTTCTGCTAGTAAAATGAATATTCTGAGGCCTTTAGCAAATACTGCTCAAAGTAGATGGAGAACAACAGGGTTATTAGTAAAACACATCTGTATATTTCAAGGAACAACCAGAAATGTATCCCTTGTATAACCTGCAAGAGCGATATGTTTTTTTTTCCCCTTAGTGTTTGTTTGATTCTTCAGTGTTCTTACAAATTCGTTAGAAAAACTTTTATTCACACATTGACTTTGTGACTTTAACTCCCACAATATTCGTGTTGCTTCTGTGGCTCATAATCTGCTCTTCTGTTTCAAGTGGCCCTCATTTTACTGTAGAAAACCCAGACAGTATACAGCCTGATTTTTGAGTCAGCATAATCTTTAAATTCCTGTATTACTCATTTTACTATTTAAATTTTATTTTTTTTTACAAAAAAACAATCTATAAATACACCCCACCCCCCGCAGGATTCTCTTTACAAAATATAAAAAAGTGAACTGTATAATATTACAAACTTATCTGAATAATGTTATGAATAAAGCCATAACATTGATCTTATGGCTGATATCACTGGTATGCATTAAAATATTGCTATCAGTGCTTGAGTTGTAAACACTGTAGGATATGTTATAAACATTGTTAAGGTGATTTAACATTTGATTCCTACATCAGATCTATATGGGTTTGAAAAGATTTTTTTTTTCTTGTTATAAATGTTGAAATTACATCCTTGAAAGTGCTTTCATGAAACTTAAAACAACTTTCGTGAATTATTTTTTGAATGGCTGTCAGAGACACTGGCATTGGCCTTCGGCATTGACCTTCTGACTTTTCTTCGAGAGCACATGCCAGTTCTTTAGAAGGGATACATAGGTATAGTGGGAATGGAAATTAGTGAGTACTTAGAGCCATATTTTTAGCAAATACTTTGTCCTTGGCGGTGCTCCTTCGAGCCTCTGTTTCATACCTCACAGCTGTGGCCAAAAGCTATTGTGCTGGATTAATGGTTGGTTATGGTTGGACTCAGTGATCTTGAAGGTCTCCTCCAACCTGAACGATTCTATGATTCTGTGATTAATTCTGGTCAGAATGAAAGTCCTAGTGGACTTTCAGAGACAAATTAGGAGACAAAGAGAGAAATTAAGTAGTTAGTCACCATGTCAAGAAAATCTGTTGATGGAATTTCAAATATTGTACTCCAGTTACTTTGTCCTATGAGGAATTATCCTCACAGCTACAGGCTCTTTTGATGTCTGTTCTTAATACTTGGTTCTTTTTTCCTGTTTCCATCCTATTTTCGATCTGTTAATAATTAACAGTATTCGTTTTTTAATGTTCTTAACATGTTCACCTTTTGTCATTTTAAGACCTGTAAGCTACTCTTTCTGCGGCTTGTCTGGGGATGTGTTTTTAGGTAACATGAGAATATGTTTGTTAATTTTGTCTAAATATTTAGATTATGATTTTTAATACAACCATATGTTATGTATAAACATCTTAGGCTGCCAAACGAGGGATTCTTTCTTCAGTTCGTGGTAGAGGGGTTCATGCAAGAGGTCGGGGTGCATCACGTAGCAGAGGTAGAGGAATACGAGGCCGGGGTAGAGGCAGAGGAGTTCCTGTGCATGCAGTTGTGGATCATCGACCTAGGGCATTAGAAATCTCTGCATTTACAGAAAGTGATAGAGAAGATCTTCTTCCTCATTTTGCGGTATGTGGCAATTTCCCTTCTTCTGTTCTTTGGATGACATTCTTCTGTTGAATGACTTGTTTTCTCTTGGTTCAGTTCATCTGGAAATACCATTTAGGAATGAATCTTTAACATGATATACTTGTTAATGGAAAAAGAGGATGTATCAGAAAAAGGTGAAACAAAGAGAAATTAGACCATTGATTCAACTAGTTATGACTGTAACCCCATAGCATTTACAAGGCTTTTTTTTTCTTGAAAAGAAATTGGGAATATAAAGTAATGCCTTATAATGTTTATTTGTTCAGGTTACGTGTAAAATTGTTACAAATTTTTAGGCATAGAAAGGTAAAATAACTGAAGGTATGGTGAGAGCAAAGACTGATGCAGTGCAAAACTTCCAATACTTGCAGTCTGTTTATTGAATTGTCTTAACAAGCACTTAATGTAAACTTTAACTGAAAATTTTCAGTGCTTTTGCCCAATTTTCTGAATTTAAGAATCAAGATGAGAATGGTGCGATTATATGCAGATCTTGGCAGGGCAGCCAGAGGTTTTTGACTGTTCATCTCTGTAAGCTTGAAGTCAGAGCTTTTTCTATAGTAGTTGTTTCTCTGGTTTTAGTCTAAAATATGATAAATTGACATAATTTTATGCAAATTTTTATGTGCAAATAGAATAAAGTAAAAAACCAGCAGAAATATATATATATTAAAAAAAAAACCACACCAAAAAAAAGTGCCACTATTATACTAGGGTTTTTAAGGTGTTATGTTTCCAGGAGCTGTATATATACACATACATAAATGTATGGATATATTTTGTTCCCCTTAAGTACACCGCATTGTACCAATATGGGGGAACAAAAAGGGAACCAATGTAACCCATTAAGGGAACAAAACTACTTTCTATAGAGATGAATGACAGACTGAACATTTATACATACCTGTATATATATATGTGTGTGTGTGCATTTAAGCAGAACAAAAGGATTTTCTACAGAGACAGATGATCGACTGAACATTTGAGCAATGACTTCACAAATTTTTGGTGTAAAATTAAGAACAAAAAACTTCAAAATGAAGCAGTACAATCCATTTGGTCAACCATAGGACATTTCTGAGTCCAGTTGCAACGATGAGTATAAGAAAAGTCTTAATCTACAGAATGATATTGTGATTTAGTCTACCTTAGGAATATTGCTAAAGTAAATTTTGCTGATCACCTTTCATATTTTTTTGTTTTATTATGTACTTCTCTTACTGACTGCAAAGAATGTCAAAATGAAGACAGAATCTGCCACTGTTAAAAACTTGCTGTGTGGTGTCAGTTTATGGTCATGAATTTGCTCAGAACTTAATATTTTCTTATAATTTGGTTTTATTGCAGGGGGAATTAAACTTACTATCTTTAACAAACTAAAATACTAACAAAAAAACTTAGTAGCATCAACAAGTATAATTCTATTTGTAGTGTTAGTAGTATAACACTGAGGAAAAAAGTTAATTATTTCATTTTGTGGGTTGTGCATTTGCTGTTTTTAAACTTGCTCCAAATTCCGTGGAAGTGCACTGAGCTGTGTTTCTGTGATACAACATCACAACTCTGTGCACATCAGCAGTGCACTACACCTGTGCAGATATGTTGGGCATTGCAGCTTACAGTGATGGTAGCATTAACGGTAGCAATACCATAAAGACCATTACAGGAATAGATGGGTCAGGTTCTTAAGATGCTGAAATGAAATTTAGTTCCGAAATTTTTTCTACTGTCCCTGTGTCTAATAAATCTTTTTGTGGAAGAGTTTCGTAATAGACTAATGGAATCATCTCAAGATCCCTTCTTTCTGATCAAGAGAGAAATATTGAAGCAGAAGAAGCTCTTTTTCTGTCATAATTTTACTTCATATCTGTATGTTTACAGTCAAGAAATCCAGAAATTACAGCCCTTTTGTGCTTTAGAAATGCAAGTAAAAGTAACTGTATTCCTTTCAAAGACAAGTACTCTGATTGCCGTTAAGGCTGTGAAAGGTACACTGTTCTAATTTTGCAAGATTTTTGAGTGCATTTGATTTAGGACAGCATTTTTAGAGGTGGAGAACTATTTCACTAAGCTTTTTTTCTATTATTTATTAAAAGCAATATGGTGAAATTGAAGATTGCCAGATAGATGACTCTTCTCTCCATGCAGTGATTACCTTTAAGACAAGAGCAGAAGCTGAAGCTGTGAGTATTTGTTGAAAACACTCTGCAACATTCAGCTGCTTTCTAGTTACATTATATTTCTATATTTGGTTAAATTTAATACTGCTAATTATTTAAAAGCATTTTAAAAGAAGTGTGACACGAAAGTTTAATTCTAGATTAAACAAATCTGTCAGAACAGCATATTACTGAAATCCTTAGGAAATGAAGATGTTTATAGCAAACTCAGATACAGGATATAAAAGAGAAATTGAGATAAACACCTGGGAATTGATAGTTGGATGTCTTGATTTATGTTTATTTAGTTGCCAGTTGTTTTCACATGAAGACTTCCTACCCTTACAGTCCACCTGAAATTTCACTGACATTCCACAGAGTGAGCCTCTGATGTGGTGGGGTCCTTGTTTGTTTGTGGGTGGTTTTTTTTTTTTTTTTAGCATATTTCTTAGAAATTTAGAGAATTACAGAAGTAACTTTTAGAGACTAAAATCTGGAGTTGAGTTATGTTGTGATTCAGCATCCTTACATATGGATCGTTGGGACTTTATATGTTTAGCTTAGCGGGACTCCTGCCTCATTCAGTCAGTGGTGTAGGCGGTATGTGAACCTGCACAAAGTAATGACCATAGTTGTTCTGCAAATGATTTTGTTTTCTTTAAAATCCTTGCATCACTGTTGGAAATGAATATCCTGAAAATAATAGGGACTCCAGAAAGAATGGTTTCATATTGACGGTATGGTTGTATGGAAAGATGTAAATTTTTTATTTGTATTTTGCACAAAGTTGCTATTTTTGCACGTGGTTAATCTTGTGGAGCTTACTTCAACACAGTTTTCATACCTGGCCAGACTCTTCTCATTTTGTGTGCTTTATCTTGAGACACCAAAGACATGAGTGACAAAATAATGATATTTACAGTGCAAATTAAGCCAATGACAATAGTTTTGAACACTTACAGTGTCATTATGGTTACATATTCTGCGAAACGATTTGATGCATGTGCCAGAGATGTTTTAGAGAAACATAAATTTTGTTTGTGAAACTCTTAAATATAGCAATGAGGAGCACTAACTGTGCAGAGATTGTAATTATTCTGTAAAAAAGGAAGTGTAATTAATGGTACATAGTGTGTACTGACTGATGGGGAAAAACAGTACCATATTGAAGGAACACAGTTCACCAACGAACAAAAGTTCTGTGGAGAATTAGAAATACCTACTTGCAGATAAAACCTGTCATAATTAGTATACTCACAAGTGGGCTGAATTAAGATTGGAATTTTAGGTTTGGTGCTTCCTGACATTGGGTAGTTTTTGCGGCTTCATATTCTTTGCCGTTGTCATTTATGTGAGAAATATTCTGAGTATTGAGAGGAACTTCTGCTTCCCTGAAAATAAAAATGGGTCACCTAGAACAATAATCTGTTTTTTATGGACTGTCCAGATAAAGTCTTTACTTCTCCCAGGTGGAGTATGAGTCACAAGGATCTTGACAGTATCTTACTACAGATACTTGTTTATCAGCAAAATAAAGTTTTTACTGTTACAGCTTGTTTTGCCTAAAAATTGGCATGGAGAATCATTTCAGCCTTGGCTAAATTTCTGTACCCAAAAAGCAGGTAGTGGTAGTATTTTGGGACCAAACACAGAAGTGTAGAGATAGGAAGCACCTGGAAAAAAAGGCAGTGCAGAGAATGGAGAAAAATGTGGGCAGGGGCAGAAGGAAGGTATGTTTGGTGGAAAGGTTGAAGTCGACATTATGTACTCCCCCCG
>Ga0065711_1003892_pt1 | contig 32735 bp, 24 predicted proteins | sample Hoacrofraction12_FD_59098 | JGI IMG/M metagenome (GOLD analysis project Ga0065711, IMG submission 59098) | Hoatzin crop microbial communities from Cojedes, Venezuela - Epithelial fraction 12 v2 (version 2) | ecosystem: Host-associated > Birds > Digestive system > Esophagus > Crop | place...
AAACGTGAAGCGAGAGAAGTTTACACCAATCGCCAAAGAGAATAATATTGAATATGCATAAATAAAATAAATATGTATATTTTTGATCTATATAAACTGCATGGAAAGGGTATGAGGTATGCACGTTTGGTGGAATTATCCCCCGTGCATCCAGCGCTGCAATAAAGAATGTCTGCCTTTTAACACTACATTGGTGTTACGAGGTTTTATTCCCGGATTTTCGGTGACAAGACTGTCAAGGCTAGTCTGTGGGTGTTAACAGGAGTTTGGGAGGCTATGATGGCTTCTGGTCACTTCTGAGCAAGGTAAATTTCAAATGACTTGAATAGGACTTGGGTATTTTTTTTACTTTCCTAGAATTTTGTGGATGTTAATTTATGGAGAGCATTTTATGGGTAGCCAGTATGTTTATTTCTAACCTTGTGGCTACCTGTACAAATTGATGTTGTATGCTAACCTCTGCTCTGTGTGTTGGTGTTTGTTCCTGCTGGAAGTCCTCTCAGGAAGTGGTGATGTGGGAGGCCAGAGGGAGTAAGCTGGTAGGAGAGAAGTTGCTTGTTTGATGTTGGGTTGTTGCTGGAGCTGGTACTAGTGCTGTGGGTCTGTTCTGGATGCCCTCAGTGAAGTGCTTTGACTCAGTCAAGCTCTCAAAGCTGAAGGATCATGAGGTTGTCTGCTATGCTCCCTTAGCTCACCAGGGAAGGCTGCAGCGCATAGTGTGATTCCAGGTCAAAGAGCAAGCCTGGTGTGTGGGACAGCTGCAGCAGCGTGCCCAAAGAGCTAGAGTACTCGCAATCAGAACTTCTCTCTTTCTGATCTAAAATTTGATATGTACTGTGGAAGAAAAAGAACTTCTATGTGTTTTAATAATTTGATACTGAGCTACTTAAAAACAAGTTTAAGTAATAAAGGCTCTATATTAACCAAAAGTTACCCTACTCCATAAAGGAATAGTAAGAGACTGCACTTGACATCAGATGCTCTAAAAGCACCTGGCTGCCATACCATCTGTGTTCCAAGATGTCACAAGCACGTGTCTCTTCCAGTAAAGTGATATAGAATGCCAGGTGCTAAACTTTCTCAGGAAAGCTTCTTCCTACATAAATTTGAGAATGTCCATATTGTATTTCACTGAAAACTAATTTCTAAGTACCTCTGCTTAAGCTTCGAGGAGTTTAGTGCCTACTAAACCATTTTTGAAATATCTTCTGTAGTACACCAAAGCCCTTTCAAGTTAAAAGAACCGCAGAGACAGCACAATGCATATGGAGCAGAAACTTTCATGGAGGAAAAAAATACAGTATTAAGATGCAAAAAGAATAGGATAGAAACACTGGAAATATTGAGATGTCACTCCATAAATCATCATTGTACCCTCTCTTAAAATAAACTTTTGCTTACTTCACCTGCCATAGAACATAGCAGAAATAGAACAGATTCAAAATCATGTGATGGAAATGATTACAGGAGTAAAAAATGAGAGCTTGGTATTGTTTAGGGAGAAATACAACAGCATAGCGTGACTTGCACAAAAGTAATAAATGAAGTGCTCTATTTGTTCTTTTACTTAATGAAATGAGACAAATCACAAAACAGAAAGGTAGTATAGTTAAAATGTATTACTGATGGAACTTGTTCTTATGATGTTTAAATGAAAGCCTGGGCATTGCAAAAAAGATGACAAACATGAAGTAGAAATGGAAGGGAGCACCATTTAGGTCAAGGCAGATTCTGGATTTATGTTGGTTGTTGCAGGAGGCAGAATGTGGTACTGAAAGAGTACGAAACGACTATTTAAAACTTCAAAAGAAAAAAAAAAAGTAACAACTCTGTTTCAAAAACCATTTTCAACTCTCAAAAGGTCAAATTCAGCCCCAGAACAGCAGGTACAAAGTACACACAAGCTGGTTCTAGAAGTGTATGAGTTTATCATTCATCTCCAAGATTTTACTGATTTTTTTTTAATTTATTTTTTTTAAAGCTCAGACTGAGTTGTTATTCTCAGCACAGTCCCATATGCTTTAGTGTGACTATCATACTTTATTTGTGCATTTTAGTGAAATGCATTATGTATCAGAAGTGACCTTGTAAGGGGTAACTTTGAAAGTAGGAGAATATTACAATCTTATGAAAAGAAATATCATTAAAATGCTATAAAGTTAATAAAGATGGAGAATTAAGTAAAAACCAAGAAAAATGTATGCTCAGGGAGGGCAGTAATTCTAAATGGATGTTTGAAGTGAATATTGTAATTCTGACACAAACATTCTGAATTATTTTTGCTGCAAGTATGTCCATTGCTATAAGCATTTGCAACTGAATACAGTTAGCATGTTTCACTTTGTCAGATACAGAGTGATCTGCTTTACACTGACTCCTTTTATTGCAATATTAAAAAAAAAAACAAAACTGATTAAATATTTCCTAATGGACAACAGCAATTGCAAAATACAAAACAACTGAAATAGGAAATAAAATAAGAAATGACTAATTATTTTCCAAACAAAGTATGGTGGACCTGATTATCCATTTACACCAGTGCTACAGGACTGCAAGAGACATGTAAAACACTAAAACGCAGAAAAGGCACAACTTGCTATACAATGCAAGCTCTAGCCCATGCTCTTGGATGAGGGATGGAAAATAACTTCCATGTGACAACAATGCTGTGGAGGAGCAGAGCAGCTGTGGTTATTAATAATGCTGAGCAGAGGGTTAGCATGGCTCTTCCACGAGCCCTGCGTGAGTGCCAGTGGCATCACTGCTTTGTCATCATTGCCTCCTCGCAAGCTGATATAACCAGGCTGGCCCTGCCCTTGGTACTAAAGATATGCGCTGCCACATCTGAGCCCAGAAATCTCCATGTATGCTACAACTGCCTGTTCCTCCCCTACCTACAGGGTTGTATACATATGATATGCAGCAGATATATGGAGGTTGTGCTTATGGTATTAGAATCCCAAAGAGGAGAGTGAAGAGACATGTTTATATCCACTGCTAATGCAGAGAAGCAAAATGTGCTAAATTCTGGCTCCTAACTTGCACTGAAAACTCAGAAAATCCCATCATTACAGACTTATGTACAATACTGTCTGAGGATGTGACCATGGCAATTTGCACACCTCAGGAAAACTAGTGATTATTTCAACATGGCCAGAAGAAAAACTCCTGACAAAATAGAAACAGAACGGAAAAAAAAATCCCCCAAAATCCCTAACATATAGTCCACCAACACATATGAATCTGATTAAATGCTGCTCTCACTGAGGAGAATTGAGTTTTACATGCAGAAGCTGTGCCATGCCTCAGATACCCACGTGGGTTAAATAGCTTGAGTGTTTAAACTGAAAATTGCGTTATCCTCTTTTTAGCCTAAATTATGGGCAGACCTTGGCACGTGAAGCCTGACTTTGGAGATGTGCCAACTGTATGTCACTGCCTCTTTGCAGCGATGATGTGATTTCTATTAGTGCGTGGCAGTGAGAGGGGGGCTATGCCCACTGTAAAGAGCAATCCCATCACCTGACAATAGCTCCATGATGAAATCTCTTGCACAGATTAAAGAGGGAAGGGCAATAACTCATCAGAAAAAGCAGAACTGTCTGCTTAATTACCTGAAAAATGTCTCAGCTACTACCTTTTATGACACCTGGCGGGTATAAACATGTCCACAATTTTAATTAATTTTACCTCTTCTTCCATTGCACCTGTATAGCCTGGAGAAACGGAATTCTAATGAAATTACAATCAAGCACTTCTATCAGAGTTTGAAACACACTGGCAATAACCAGAAAAGTTAGGCATTTCCATGGATTTAATTAGGGAGAGAGACTGTACTTGGAAAAATACTTCCCTACAATTGTAATTATTCCATATCAAGCCACAGTGTAAACTCCCTTCTCTTAATAACATTGCTTTTTGGTGTCCGTTTTAATTTAAAAAGATAACGGAGCAGGATTTTGCCCAGGGCAAAGTAGAGTTACAGTGAAAATCCCTCTCTTGGCATTTTCAAAGCAGCAACAGCATAAACTCATACCTTTGACCTTGCAGTCCTGCAACTCATTTAAAATTGATGAGACAGACCCTTGAATTTATTCTGCTGAAAACAACACTTTTTATAATGATGTTTATAAACATACTACTAATTGTCCAGCATCCTAAAGTGCCAGCTCTGCAGAAAATGAAGGAAGCCAGAGGTCCTTCTCACCTCCTTTTTTTGGGAGGGGGGAGGAAAACAGATTTGCTTGCATTCTTTGGGGATGTTAGGTAGGAGTTGCTGTCTTGTCAAACACAGCCTGAGTTTGTGCCAAAGCTTAATAAAAGGCACCTTGCACATTCCCTCTTCCACATAGCTCTAGAGCATAGCTGTGCTCGTGCTGGTCTAAAGCAGATAAAATGGTGATAAAACCCTAAATACCAATTTTAGACAGAAATCTAATGTTCTCTAATGCTCATAACAGTCAATCACTATATATAACCGTTCTGCAGCTGCAATCTCTTTCACTCCTTTCCTGTATTAGTCTGTAAAGTTGTTGCGCATCTTGTAAAGAAAGTGAGTGCTTTAGGTGTTGAAATCCATGTGGATGAAATTAGGAGAAATGAAAGGAGATAAATATTTGGGGAAACAGAATCCAAAATCTGTATTTATAGTGCAGTCACAGCAATATAGTATCGACATTTCTATCAAACCTGAAGCTCTACAGCTCGGGAGTATGGGTTGGTGTAGTACCAGTGCCCAGGTACCAGCCAGCATTTTCAGTGCTCCACAGCACTGCAAATAAATACAGTGCAGACCTTTGGCTTGGCTAATGCAGGCCAGAATATTTTGCATGGACCCCAGCCATAGAAACATGAACCTTCTGAGCTGGTGAGGAATGGTTTGAGGCTAGCTAATAATTTTACTTTTCTCTCAGTTATTAAATCTCTTGTTCTGTGGACAGATACTGTGTAGTAAATGTAGCTCTAGCCTCTCATAAACTCATTGACTGTTAATGTTTAGCAACTTTACACAGGCATTTAGATTGGACTTATTTTATGCAATCAAGCACATTACACTTGTGTTAATTTTTTGCTTCAAAGGCTTAACATCTGGAAGTTACAGAATTAACAACTTGCTGAAAATGTCATCCCGAGTATACAAAATATTTTTAAATAACCTGGCAATTCAGGAAAAAAACAACAGTATGATGGTAGTCAGATGCAAAGTACCACACCAAGAATTTGCAAGGTTTTTGTCACCAGTTTGAGGAGCATTTTGGATTCCATATTTTTTCCTATTCAGATTCCCTGTGTTTATCAATTAGCATCACTAGAAAGCTCTTAAACGTTCGCACGCATATAAAATTATTTATCATAGATACATTGAATGGGTTGGGCCTATGATGGAAAGTGAGGAACCTGTACCAGTGCAGCCCTGGACTGCCAAATGACTCCAAGACAGGCATGTCTCGGAATGACTAGTATATGCTTTGGAAAGTGGGCATCTGAAACCCTCATATGTTTAATTGTTCTGAATAAAGCCATGGAAAATCTACTGTGCTGAGGCAGGAGAAATCACAATATGCTTCTTATCAGAAATACAGAAAAATGACGACACCAAAAGATAAGTCTATTCCTTTGAGTGCCTCACTCCTCCCAGTGCATGTCATTGCTGACCAGCCATTTTTTATCATGACAAAACACTGTTCCTCAATGAGGTGGAAGACAGAGCAGAACTGGACTCTGTTTTAAACATGGGGTACTGGGGGAGGAAAAAGCATTGCTGGTGGGCAGTTGATCAGCAATAGGAGAGAGGCTGTTAAGTGACAGAAATGAAAAACTCTGAGTCAAAAGCAGGACTGCAAGCAAAGAAGAAAAACCAGAATTGGAGTAAATGTTCTGCAAAGAGTGACTTAAAGCAAGCAGGATCTGCTGCACCTCCTGCTTGTCAGGTGGATTAATTTGGGAAGTCACACTTAGGCTAAATATGTTTACACTGAATTTAGTTGCACAGAGCAGTGATCTGAGCTAGCTATAAATCTGTTGTTTAGATGTTCCTGCAGTAGTTACAAACCAGATAGGCTGCTGCTGCTGCTATCCAAGCTAGCTTTAGCAGCACAGTGCTCATCATGGGCTAATTGACCTTGTTAAGAGTGCACTGGCTCCGCCAGGTGATTTATGGCTTCGATGCTACATCACTATCATATCTCTATGATATGGCCTTTCCTATCCATCTTCCCAGTTAAACTTTCATTCAGGCTCTTGCCATACCGTGTCTTGATTACAGCAACAACCTTTTCTCTGGCCTTGACAAATGCAGTCTTGCCCTTTTGATAACCATCCAGAATGCTGCTGCAAAGACCATTTTTCTAGCTCACTGCTTTGGCCACCACACTCTCCCATTGCATTCCAGCACCAACCCCCCCCTTCTCCATCTCATCATCCATCGGCTGCTTGCCCTCACTTTCAAAACCCTTCACAGCCTATTCCCGCCCCACTCATCTCTAGTTTGATATCAGGAAGCCAAATCTTCCCTCATATCAATGCCTGGTGATAAGAGCCTTTACTCCTTACCTGTTTGATTTTCATTTCCTCATTTATTACACAGGCACCCTCATACTCTCTCCCATGCTGCTTTTCACACTTCGGAGTTCTCCATAAACATCAGTGAAATGAGATCGTGAATCTCCTTATCTCCTTAAAAGCCTCTCTTTTGCAGTGATGATTAGTGGAAATGTGATACTAAATATTAATCGTGTGTTGTACTACCACTACTGTCTCTCATGCTGACTAGTGTTGATCCCTTACTACTTTGTGCGCCACAATTTGTTCATATCTGTTGTCTCTGTAATTTGCATTTGGGGTAAGGGATGATCCAGCTGTTTGGACAGCACCGAGCTAGCACAAGAAGAGTTCGTAAGTACAAGTACTCCTAAATAATGCGGTTGTATAAATAATATTTATAGTGGCACTATAGAAACTGCTCACTCAGTAATCAACCAGTTAAACCCCCATCTTCACTAAGTTTATGGAAATAATGTATGGTTAAGTGCCAGTGCAGAGTATAGTATTACCCTCCACCTGATTTCCCCTGCAGACTCCTACAACTTTTTAGACATTGTTACTGCCACTTATTCTCACGCTAGTTTGATGTTCAGAGAACATCATATCGTAGAAAGCATCTGCATTTCTCAGAAGCAGTCTTCCAACTTTGCTGTATGCTTCAGCTCATGGTAACAAACTGCAGTTTGATCAGCTACCACTGTACATCTTCATTTCTGGCCCCTGTAATTTAGATTAGTTCATTCATCTGTAGGATTTCTGTCAGACACTCCAGTTACATGTGAGTCCTTGGTCTGGAGAAGGAACTGACTCCATGCACTCGTTCTCCACATTTATCATGGCAAAGCACCCACAAATGCTTTGGTCTGCGCCAAAGGGCAAGAAGCAGCACTGATTTACACGCTATGAGCTGAAAAGGAACATCAGAAGGGAGTATTTTAAATGTCAGATAATGCTGTTCTTAGCTGGCAAGACTTGTGGTTTTGATCTTTTTCAGAGACATAGCCAACAGTGAGCTATCTGGCTGCATGAATCCCCCTGCTTTTCTTCTCTTGGTTAAATATGCAATTCGAATGCACGTTCCAGTACTCGGGAACATTATGTGGATCTGCAAAACTTTCTGAAAGACTTCCTGTCCATTAGTCATTGGCTGCTTTACAAAAAGGCATAAAGATAGAATTTTTGTCCTGTAACAGATGTAATCTCCTTGCAGTGTTGTTCGCACTGTTTGAAGGAAAGAAATATTCCTTTTCTCTTGGACTCACTGAAATAGTGGCATCTCTCAACATAAACTGAAAATGTATTTGGAACTTAATTTGATTCAGCTTTCTGAATTTCGCACATGAGGGATGAACACATGAGGATCAGCTTTCCGTAATTAGTGAGGCTTGTTAGAAGGGCTGGATCCGGTAAGATCATCTGTGCAGCAAATGACTGTTCTCGTAGCGCCAAGAAGCACCTAAGATCTGGTCTTGGCATGACCCACTAGACTGTTTTATTTCAGTTGTCATTCTTGAAGCTTATATGAAACAGCTTCACATTTCTAATTTCTGAATATACTGTAGAAATTGTTACCCACAGTGTGGAGTGAATTCAGCTATTTTGGCTTCCAGTTTATGCTCATGACAAATGAAGTGGAAGAAAAGTAGTCCTAAAAAACATTTTGTCCTGATTAAAATTTGGAACAACTCTGGGCGTAATTCAGACCATCCTAAAGGCTGCTCCAGCTTGTGTTGGTTACACAAGTCCCAGCATACCGGCTGTCTGGAAGGGCTTTTCTCAGGTCCACTCCACATTCTCCAGCTGCTGGCATGGTCTGTCTTCTGAATGTGCTTCTGAAATAGGGGCAAGATCAAAGAGCAGATGGCACCGAACTGGCTTGGCCAACCCTCTGCCGCTGGAGGAATTTTTCTGTGCCAGTAAAAATCCTCTGCTCCATCCTCAAGCCTGCTTTTTGCCTGCCTTTCACGGCCAAGGCAGCATGGAGCATCTAAACCAGGGTCTATGTGTTTCCACGGTGACTTCAGTGGACTTGCTCCAAACTCTCCAAGGTGTGGCTGAGGGTGCAGAGAAGCCCATGAGAAACAAAATAGGTGATTTGTAATGAATGAGGCAGAGCCGTGCAGTAAATTCGTCAGGGATGCTGTGGCAAGCCCCAGAAGAGGCAGAGGTCTAATATCCGTTGAAGAAGGAAGATAAAAATAAATGTTGAACAGATGCTCTCCTCACTTTGCACTAGGCAAGGACATTTTTAAGGGTAAATGTTGTTTAGAATAATCCATTGTGCAGAAACTTTTGGATTATCCACCCCTCCCATAACGCCCTTCAGAACAGCTGCCTTAAGTTGCATGAAAAGACTGTCCACAACCATTTTCCTAAGAAAATCATTAGGAAACCCACTCTATATATTTCAAAATCTGAATAAAGTACTTTAACAAACTTCACAGTGGAGCAGGAGCAAGCTGCTGGGTGAGTGGTGACAAGGTGTTTCATAATCGAGGATCTGCAAACCCTTGCTGACAGCAAGATCAGCACAGCGGGACCAGTGTTCAAGGAAAGATATTTTAAGTCTAGCAGAAATTTTACGGCTCTTCTACAACCTGAATCATCAGAGAATCAGTTAAGGCAATTTTTATTTCTGAAGGGCAGCATCTGGCCTACTTGGCACACTTAAAAATTTCAAGTGTGTATTTTTCGAAGCAAAAAGCGTAACAAAAGTATGTAACTCAAACTGGCAGAACACTATACTTTGGGTGACATTTTGCAGTTAGTAACAATTTAACATGGCATAAACTCCACTTCTGTGTTTCAGCCTGATGCAACCTAGAAAAGCATCACACAGAGTTTAGAATAGAAATGCTAAAATATCTTTTAAAAGCACTGGTACTAGAAGGCTCTGCTGCTCTTATAGGAGCAGTAGCTTCTGCAATGTTGCTAGTGACCTGCTTTAGCATTCGATATTTATTGTAAAAGGATGGGATTCTGAAACCATAACGGAATGCGAGGGATAACACCTTGGTCATGGGATTGCAAAATTTGTACCATAGTTTTGTCTGTTCCCCAAATAAGAAAATAAAAAGGCTGTACAAACTGTAGAAGACTTGTACCAAACTCTGTACAATTAGTGGGAGTTTGACTGATGTCCCCATTCACATGCAAAGTCCTCCGTGGGACTGAACCTGACCCTGCCTGGTGCAGGATGATCTCCTGATCCATTCATCCTTTACATTCCCCCCCTGTTTGCATTCAGTGTCTTTTATACTTTCATTTCCTTTTACAAACTGCCCAAATATAATTCAGGCATGTCTTGGAGAGCTAAGCTGTGCCTAAGCAATGTGACCGAGTGCCAGCTGCTGTTGTTTGTCTTCCAGTACCATGATACTCCTCCACTCAGTACGTTCTGGAAAAATCGTGGTAGCCCCNCTACCGTGCCCAGGAACGGTCAGACCCCGGGATGTGTATGCACACCACAGGTTGGAGGAAAGCCAGATCAGCTAATTCCTCATTTGTGGTGATGCATTTAAGCTTCTTCCTAACAATATTTTGACCTGAGTAGAGAAGAGGAGCCATGTGGCATCTTTGGCCCCTGACAACAACTGCTGTTAGTGCAATCAGTGCATTACCTACGTGATTTGTTTAGATTCAGCTGTGTCACTAACTTGTGGCAAACTCAATTATAATTAAGTTGTGTATTAGCCAGGGTCCCAGTATAAGCTGGTCGCATTCCCACATGCCATTTGCATTGTATTTTCTGCCATAAATCTGTTTACAGATAAAGCATCCTGACCAACTGCTGTTCAGGGCTGTCACCTTTTCCACCTTCTAATCCAAGCCCCATGTGAATTTGTCTAGCGTGGCATCCCCAAGAAATCAGACAGCTATAGCATCAGCCACAGAGCCATGCCATAATCACAGTAAAAAAAATAGAAATAATGCACAATCACCAGCCGTAGCACCTCATCTTGCTAAAGTTAGCCTTCAGATCCTCACTTTTTTATTACTTTTTACATTTGTGTTTTAATTATATTGTAAGCTATTTAAAACAGGGACAATGCCTTCCCTTATTTTTGTACAATATCCAGCCCAGTGAAGCACCAAGTCTAACTGAGGCCTTTGAGAGTCAGAATAAGCCACCATTTATTTTAGCCATTTGCTGTGCTAGGATGTAAATGATGGGTCAGGGAATGGCTCTGGGTTTCAGCAGTGTTTTCTAAGGTGTTTATCATGTTATTTTCTCAAAAAGCATATATGAAATAATGATACCTGTTTATGTCTTCTAGAATTCCAAATTTCCCCAGACAGTCTCCTGTGTTTAGTAACAGGATGAAAGAGCTCCATAGTGCCAACCCTCGCTCCCCACCAAAATTAAGCACCCCCCTCCAATGCACTGTGGACAGAACAGTGACATCCACTCCTTTTTACAGTATAGATTTCTGAATCAAATATTAATGCTAAGCATAATGCAAATTGGTTCATAAAGCTTAGAAAAGAACAAAATAATGTTGAAAGTTATTTAGGGCTATTCTATTTCTCAACTTTACTATGTTAACACGTTGCTTAACAGAAGGCATGCAGTTCTTAAAAGCTTACTGCTTAAGAATACTGAACGGCAAAAAAAAAAATTGTAGATACTGTCAGATCACACACAATCATTGCAGCTGCTTTACAATCTTTTGCTTTTGAACCATAACCTCAGAACAGGGAAAAAGATCATAATAATCTGATTACAAATAATGACCAAATAGAGAATTCTGGCTTTGATAAAAAATACTTTCAACATTGCAATGATAAACAAATTAGCACCCCTTTTACTATGCAGTAAATAGCTACAGTTCATTATAAAAAGAACAAAAGAATGTAATTTCTGTAGGTACTTAAGTGCGGGACAAAACACAGGGCAGCAGACAATGGAGACTTAATCCCAAATGAACACTATTAATACCATAAAAAATTCAGCAATTCTGCAAATTCTCTGCAAACTCTGCCTGGAAATGGAGACGACCAAAATGAGATGCAAATCAGTGCCTTTATCTAATGAATAATGCAAATGAGTGCTCCTCTTATGGCGCGGCAGTCTGCAGGAATCCTCTCTGCCTCACCTCACATTTCTTGTGGATTTAAGCACCATGTGTCAGAAGAAATTAGAGAATGGAATTGCCAAGAAATGACAAAGCCTCGGAGCCCCAAGTCAGTGCAGACAGCAAAGTATATTAAGATGCACGGTGCAGAGGAGGAGAAAGCAGACATCTCATTAAAATGAAAATGTTGCTATTTTTCTTTCACCTAGTTAATGAAGTTGTACGACATTGTAATCTGCAATTATTTGTGTGGCTACTAGTTGGAAGCATCCTCTAAAATGATACCAAGATGTGATCTCAAAAACTTTATAAAATCTTTCAGTTCGTGGTTTTTTTTTAATGCTGGTGCTATTTTATCTCTCCAATATCAGTCAACTGCATCAGCATTCTTCTCCTAGCACAGAGCATACTGAATGTTATCCATTAGTTACAAGCCTTGCTGTAACTTTCCCTTAGCATCTAACATTACCCTTCAAAAGTATTTTCAAGCAAACAAACTGGAAGGCATGCAAGACCTGAAAATTAACTCTCTTTTTCCCAAATATTATTTTGCCTGAACATATTTGTGATTCAGAATCCAGGACAGATTTCATTGCCTCCATTAAAACCTTTTAGCACACGCACTAGCTGCGCTGTCACAGAGGTCATAAAGTCCCTCCTCTTTGTCATTGCACCAGGTCACCAACCAGGGGATTAGTGAAACAATGCTCTTCTGACAGGTACTCTTAAAATACAGAGCAGGGAGACCCAATCTAACAAAGCCATTTGCTCCTCAGACAACATCTTAGTTATGAGACACATAGCAGTGAGGGAGCAGCCCAACTGTGAAAATGATCTCCCAAGAACTGGGATGCTGGGAGGGGATCCCTCATCACTCAGATGCACAGGGGATACACAGGGACTACAGGTCTGAGCATGCAATTTGACCAGGCGGTGATTCAGGAAAGCACATTTTGGGATGAAGGCAAATTGTCTCTCACTTTAAAAAGGAAGGGCACCTCAAGGTCCTGACCTGTAAAGCTGAGAACATAATGCAATCACTAAACTTTTGGATGCCAATCATATGACGCAACCTTAGGGCTGTGTTCCTGTTGTTCACTGAGCTACATTGTGAACCAGCAGGCAACAAATTGGTGTTTTGACTTGGTAACCATCAAACATAAATCTATGTACTAAGCAGAAGAGGAGATTAGAGATGTCTTACTATATGTACTTTCAGGAAATGTGGAAAAAAAATCAACCCCTTTTTCTCACAAGCTGACAAAGACGACATTGCTATTTATAGTCATGCTGCAGTTCATCAGTTGGAGGCACACTGCAGAAGATGCTAAAGCGACATTGCTACTAAATTAAGATCTTGCAGTTTCTTCTTAATAGTTGAAAGCAAAGCCATCTCTCTGTTGGGCAGCTTGTTGCAAACTTTATAACAGTGCAAAAAAAAAAAGTATATTACTTTGGATGGATTTTCTCTCAGCTCAATCCTAGTGAATCAAGGGGGAACTGCCTGGGATGCAGGTCTATAAGGATTTTGGTGTGAACTCCATAAAAATGGAACTTGCACTCAATATAGCGTTTTCACTCTCTTAAATTAGAGGGACATGGATAGGTTCTTTGCTCCTGTTCCTGTCAGCAGTTACCATGCCTGGAATATACAGAGATTTTAGGTTTCTTATAGTAAGGGCAATGATAACTATAGAGAAAAAAACCTACTGTTAAAGCAAACTAAGCAGTTGATTTGAAGCAGGAAGACAATTAAAGGACAGCATTTTTGAGAGAGCAATAAAAATGTCACTGCAAATGATGGATTGTTACAAGTCCTTGGCTTCTTCATAGCATTGCAATAGAATATGGTGTTAAATCAGTTCCAAGAGATTATTAGTGGTGTATGTTACATTCACAAACTCAAGGAACTGAGTATAATTTCATAAATCAACTGCAGGTTAAAATTAGATTATTTTTTTTTTACAACTTTAGTTCTGTGACCTATACAATTAACAAAAAAAAAAAAATTATAAAAAAATAACTGGAACCTGATGCAAACTGAAAAAAAGCTAAAAACCTTCCAGTAAAAACCCAAACCAAATTAAAAAATAGCTCTTTTCTATGGCTGCAGATCTGTTGAACTGTAGATACTGTAGAAATGGATTCTTGTTTCTCATTAGTTTAAGGCTCTGTAAATTACCTGTAAAGCATGCCCATATTTTGTGTTATGTGTTTATTGCTTTTCTGCATAAAGCATTAAGAAACCTAGGTCGGAAAACTATAAATGATTAAAACCAACAATAACTGAACCCAGCTACCCAGCATGTGGAGATCTATGAAGTGCAAGGCTGAAGCAGACACATGTATTGTCAGATAAAGCAGTATTGTAGGCTCAGATATAAGTTCCTCTGCTCCATGTGTTAATGGGCCAGATAATGTCTTCTAACAAAGTCCGTGTGATGATATTTTTGAAATCTCACAAGGATTTATTACACAAAGAAAAGCTGATTTCTCCTGCAAACAAATTATCCAAGAATCCTCCAAGATCGGCACAGAAATATGAGGGATCTCTGTTGTCTTCTTCTGAGATGCAACATTGCTACAGACTTCTTTCCATGTGCATTGGTTGCTTAACTGCTGCAGCCCCTCCTGGGACACTGTGGGTGTGTGTAGGATCACAGGGCAGGGTCTGCCACCAAGACCAGCATTACCTTGTAGACTGCCATTGCTAGCTCAAGCAAGAAGGTTTATCGTCCTCTTCTTCAGCAGCAGCCCTTTGCTGTAGCTGCACTGCTGATGTTCACATGTATTTCCCACCAAAGCACTGTGGATCTGATCCCTGCTTAAGACAGACATTTTTCAGTTCCAAAGGTATTTCCAATTTATGATTTATTTGATTATTGTAAATGTGTTCTGCTCTTCCTGCATGGCTTAATACAGCTAATAATTATAAACAGACCAATTACTAATCCAGAGTAAAGGCAGTGACAGCTAAGGCTTACTCAGCATAGCTCTTACATCTACCTTCTGAGGCCCTGGACATTGGTTAGGATGACAGCCAAAATAAACCAACTGTGACTGGCTTACGTGACAGGAGTTTAGAGAAACTCATGTAAGGTGCTGTCGTTAAAAAAAAAGTGTTAAAACAGGTCATCACAGGTGCCATTCATCTCTAATTAGTTTGTGAAAGGCTTTTTTTTTTTTTTTGGTCAGCTCTTGTAAATCTTCTTTTGGACTATCAGAAGCAACTGGCCTGGCAGGAGGAGGATGCTGACAGTTGCATTAGTATAGGTGCAATGACCTTGAGGATGAGAACTGAAAAAAAACCCAACCAAACCCTGAGGCTAAGGTTAATTCAGTGGGGCCGTGCTCCTGTCTGATTTTTGTTTCTTATCTTCTGCAGAGTTTTATCATTCCAAACCCATCACTTGCCACTACAAGGCCCTTGACAAGATACAATCACCAGAATGGCATTTACTCCAAATTCTTAGCCAGATTATTATTGATCAGGAGAGTCGAATGCTGCCTGTAAAAAGGCTGCGCCTACTTTCTCTGCACTCCTGCAATGTATTTACTCTCCTGGGGACTGTGCCTAGGAAAAGCAGCATGATGAGGTGGGCCTCATAAACCAATCCACATTTCCACACGTGCTTATCCCACCCTATTGCTGAACTCCTTCAGACTTCAAAAGGATTTCAAAAACATTTCACCGGTACTCATCTAAGGTCCACAACTGAGGTCTGTATGGGTCTGTACCACTTGAAAAGAGACTGTTGCCCAAAAAAATGTAGCAGAAGTCTAAGTTAGAACAAACTCATCAGCTCTTCTGGTAGAAGAAAGGGAAACAAACATATGTATGGCTTCAAAACACAGACAAAACCCCTGCAAATTCTGGACATCGACCATTTGTCCATTGTTTAATGTTTAAAAATAGCATATTCTATTATGGCTAAAAACTTCACAAAATGTTATGCTGAAAACCCCATCTCTTCTGATGAACAAAAAAAGGGAACTGTTGAACTCTTGTTTAGAGACTTGCTTTTCAACCTATCAAACGTGAAGTTCAATAAACGATGATGCTTAGCTCATGTTCAGTGCTGCAACTGATGATGATGCAACTGTGGAGAACTATGGGAAGATTCTTCAGTAACAGTCTTCTGTCCTTTTTAATAATTTACAAATAAGCCATGAGATGCATAAAGCTAAAGTAATATATTTTAATATACAAACCCTAATATGTATTCTATATATGTATTCTAGATGGCACTTTCCAGGTATATGTTCTACAATATGCTTTCGGTGCATTCTCGCATGCCCCAAAATTGCCCAAACTATACCCAAGAAGAAAATGTATGCCATTAACCAAAACCTGTTCTGCCATAGAGACAATCAGCCTTGTACTGAAGCTCATGGGGGCAAAGTAATCCAAAACCAAGCATTAGTATAACGAGTGAAGAAGATTTTATATCTGAAAGAGGCTGGAAATAAATGAACTTCAGTGAAATTGCTTCTGACAAGAAAAAGATTAAAAGATAAAGGCATACTGTTTTTTTGCTTTTACTTAAGATGGTTTTAAAGTTTCCAGTGAAGAGTTTCAAACCGGTATGGTACAGAGGATAATATGCACAACTAAGGAAGCAGTATTTGGCCACAATCCATTGCTGTCAGTAGAAGTCCCTCTGTTGACTTACACAGGATATGTTAACTTCGATGGAAGATCATATTTTAAGTCCTGTTTATGGAAAGACAAACACTGACTCTTAAGTATGAAATATACACCATGATTCACCTCTACCTGCATTGTAGTTATTGAAGGATACCTTTTTTTAAAAAATCAAAGCCAGTGGTTCAGATAACAAAAAGCTTGTATGTTCTTAACCTTTTATTTTCAAAAGCTTCTCTCGCTTCTATTTGAGGAAAAAAGAGACCCTGGTGCAAACTGCTGGCAAAAATTTACACCAAAATTTTAGTGAGGAAAGCTACAATGCTTGAGCCCCTCGAAGCCATTAAACCCATTACTTAGCGTTTCTGGAAGTCTAAGCAAAGTCTTGCAAAGCAAGACACCTTGCTAGGATATTTCTGCAGGCTATCCCTACAGCATTCATACTGTTTGGCAGATCCATATGGTCAAGAAAGCCAAGAGGCATGTCAGAGTCTGGAAGGCGGTGATAAAAATAGATGGGAAAAATAGCATATGTAGAAAGAGTTGTTTTAGCAGTCAGAAAATCACCTCCTGTACTTTTTTCTCTAGCTATGCGCATTGTTGTTAAAAAAGATCAGGGCTTTTGTGTAGTTGTTTGCTGTTTCTTCCCCTTTTCCCCCAGTCATTTGTAAATGTCACCTACAAGCAGCTCTGTTTCTAGTTTTCACTGGAGGAAAGCACCTTATGAGCAGGTGTAGATGGTAAAAATCCAATTGACGAGTTAAACTGACGGCTCCTGACAGTTTTAGAGATAAAAATCTAAAATGCACCAGGATGCTGGAAAGACACAGTATGTACATGTAAGAAAACATTCCTCTCATCATAATGGTGTCCTCTTTTAAAGGTTTTACAGCTACTTAGCCACAAAAAATTCTCTCTGGGCTGAAGCCTGACATAAAATATCTCTGGTATAGTACCATTTCTTGCTTGTAATAAATATAATTAAAATTCATTTGCACTCTTTTCTTTCCTCTCCTTTTTTTTATTCCTAAATTCCATATAAACAATCTGCTGAAAGAACTAGAAGATAAAAAATAAAACCATTTTACAGAAAATACGATACAGCAAACATCAAAACTGCATGAAATCACTTATGTGCGTTGCCAAGCCAGCTCAATGCCAGAGATTTTCATGTCCCTAGCTATATTTGTACTTGTAGATCAAGATGGTGTCACTGCAAGTGACCTGTGAAAACATACACATTGTAGGTATGGAAGTTTATTAACAGCCATTCTTTCTACAAGTAAATAGCGTACAGAACTACTTCCTATTTTTCAGCTGGTGAGATTAGCATCCCAGTGTACACAGGGACATGCATCTTGTCAGTCAATAACCTTAATAGTATCTGGGATTATTTTTGACTTTTCAGATCCAGCTAGTACTTAAAGGCCTTGAAAAAAGTCAAGAAATATTCGGTTTAACAGACCTCTTAACTGGTTTTACCTTCTCTTAAATAGGTATGTAGGGTTTTTATGTATCAGAAATTTGGCAAAACAGTATCAGTACTGGGTTTTTTTCAAACAAAGCAGTGGTACTCATACTAAAATTAAGGAGCTCCTACAAGTTCATCCCTTTCTAAACTCTGTGGATAAAAACCAATGGCGAGTTTTCACCCTTGTCTAACGAGATAAGTAATTTGTCAACAGGGACTGCTAACACTTGTCTGGATTTCTGCCCCTCTGGTCCACAGCATAGAGCCGAAGGGATGAGAGAGCCTGATTATCGTCTCAGCCTGTGCATTTATTTTTTCTTGACTGCTCTGGCACAATACCATGGGCTTAAATGTTTGCATGTGGTGTCTTGGGCTGTATATAGGACTGGCTGCTTTATAAGAAACATAAAAGTCTAAATGTTAAAATCATTACTTGGGAGTCAACTTACTGACTTCTGCATTCTTGAAGGACTTCAGGGAGCCTGCTAACCAGACTGGTTGTCCTGATCTACACATGGTTTGCAGGACTCTTGGCCAAGTGCACTTCGCTTTGTTTCAGCTAAGATGATTACAAATGGAAATTTTAATATAAGGAAGTGCCTCACAAACCTGCATTTGGTTTCCAGTGATTCTTTGCTGCTACAAAGTACAAGTCCTCTAAGAAAGAAACATGAAATGCTGTGCTTGAGAGACATACAGGTACTAAATGAAGAAGGAAAAATATGTTTGTCCAGATAATCTGGACAAACCTGAGCAGCATAAAACTAGCTCTGTTCAGTTCTGCCAAGTAAATCCAGAATTCACACTCTTGAGACTTCGACATCACAGCGGGTGGAAATATAGTATCACACTCCTTGTACACTGTCCTGAAAGCTGCAGCCTGTAAAGACTAATGCTGCACAGCTCACTTAGGACCGCAGGGCATCATGCCTGACCGAAACACGCGAAGGCAAACCGGCTGCTCCCCATGAGGGGGACAATCCTGCACCACCACTCCTCCAGGCTGATCGCGGGACACCAGTGGGTTAGAAAGCAAAAGTAGCTCTGCTGAAAGGTGGATTTCCCCCTCCCAGGGACAAAAAAAATTTAAAAAACTCAGTTTGGGGTTTCTAGCAGAGGAGGAGCAAGGTTGATCCACTACCAGGATCTGGCCCTCAGTCCAGGAGGGTGGGGGTGATGTGCTGTCCTACCCCAGACGAGGAGCGCTGGTTGCGATGCCGCTTTACTGCATTGTTCCTCTGTAACCCAGCAAATCCTGTTAGGAGAGTCTCCCTGCAGTGAGCCACAGGCTTGAGATCACCTCTGCCTCACTAGAAGAGGTACAAAGTACAATACACTGCTAGTAAAGATTTTATTTATAAAGTAGTATTGTTTTAATGTAGAAGGTGGCACTAAAGGTGCTGCTGAGGAACATTTCTGGTCTAGCTAGACTGAGAGCAAGCCATTTAGATTCCCCTCTGGATGTCAGAGTGTCCATTTTACAATGGAAGCCATCTATTTCTTTATAAAATTGCTGTTGCTGTTTCCATTTCCAAACAAGACCAAATGCCCAAGTTCCCACAGAGTACTTGGGCAGCTCCCCCCCTGGCCAGTGGGGGAAGGCACTTCAGAGGGCCCGGGGAGCCAAGGGCAGCAGGGGAGACACCAGCTCAGGTATTTGCAAGAACCTCTTCCCCAAAGCCAAAATCACCCCCAGGAAGAGGGTGCAGATGCAGCAGGTAGGGGACAGGACAGTACGGCACGGTGGCAGTGAGCAGCCACCATGCCTCCACCAGTATGAACCTCCCAGCTGGTGGCAACTGCCTCAATGGCCCTCCAGGAATTATCTGCTTGAAATTTTCCATGGACAGGAGAAAAGTGTTTAAGAAACAAGTTATCCTCAATACTTTAAAAAAAAATCAACCTGAAATTAAAACATGACTAAATATTTTGGTCTTGACATGGCCATCAATAACCTGCCAGTAAAAGGCACCACTTCACAGCTGTGTTTTGTTCAACCATGTGCACCACACGGCTCTTACTAGCTGACAGAAGCCCTAAAATAATTTCTATCACTGCTGAAATTTTACATGATATGTTACAATCCCTTGCTTTCTAAGATGAAGTATTATTACAATAATCACTTATTGATCATTGTGCTAGCTACAAATGTCTAATATTTCCTGCTAACTTCAAGCAAAAAATAAAATAGGAGAGCAAGTACCAAAGGGATAAAGGCAGGGTTAAAAGCAGCAGTTAAACAGTTTCTACAAAGTGTATTTATATAACATACATCTCGTTAAAAGGATGTACTTTTACACATAGTAGTGCTATGTGCATTAAAACTCTGCAACTGAAAGTAATAGAAGCCCTTGACTTTGTTTAGGAACCCTGGTTTACTCCCAAGTATTTTTAACAACTTAAGTGCTTTGTGGGCATGCTTTTGCTTTGTTTAAGGTTTGAAAACATTCTAGTACCCAAAGTGTAACTGAGAAGGGAAAAGAAAAAAGCAACTGCATAGAGTTTTGTTAACAATTTACTAGGGAATCTTGGTGTGTGATAATGAATAAAATGCAAATCTGTTTTACTGGCAATCCTCAGTTTCGATTTATGAGAAACTATTAATTTTTAGATTGGTTCCAGTTGGAAGAAAACAGAGATTTTACCAAACCATTTTTTATTATTATTCCTGCTGTCATTAAATATATCCATTTTTTTCTTCTATGAAATCAAGAACTCCTTTCTCAAGAGGTCCGAGGAACAAGGTGCCTTTGAAGTGTCTGTGGGCAGGCTGCTACCAAAGGCACAGGCAGGCTGTTGCCTCTGTGCTGACCAGGGGGACAGAGCAGGGAGGGTACGGCAGCAGCAAAGGGCAAGGTGTGTGCTTCTTTCTTGCCTCTTGGCCTGCAAGCTGCTCTGGTCTGAGGCTGGAACATAAAGACAAAAGTGGTGCTTTGATGGGAACACCTATGTCAGTGGGGCAGCAGAGGTGTCCAGACCTATGCAGCAGAGAGGAGAAGGGGCGGGGCGGCTGTAGCTCACCATATAGGTCTTGCAGTACTAGAAATGAAATGATACATCCAGTAACTTAAGAGAAAACACCAAAATAAAAACTCTGCTTCCTGAAGGATAAGGTTCTTTCCAGCAATGAAAAATCAATACTGGTATTAATTAAATGTGCTCAAAATAGTTCAAAATAGATGAATGCAGGTATTGTAAATAAAGTCTGCAATAACTTTGAGCTGTACATAAAGTATACAACTATGACAATCCACATCAAACAAAACAGCAACAATAACCTCATCTTTAACTCCCTGCTGCCATTCTACCCCATGCTACCTAACAAGATTACACAGATGGAACTAAAATGAAGGATTGTATGTCCTTATTCAGCCCATAAAAGAAAAAAGGTTTTTTTCTTATGAGCATCTCTTAACTGTATTGTCCAACACTGTTTCAAAATCGTTCCCAAGAATGCATGTATGCCTGTCAAAATGCTTCCAAAAAAATACATTTATTTCATGTTTTGATTTATATGTTACTCAGAAGAGTATATGTTCATTTAATTATTTCAGTAAACATAATAATGGTATCACTAACTACACTACAGAGTATTTTCTGTTTTTTAAGGAATATGAGCCTACTTGTACTTAAAGGAATGCTATATTAATGATGCTAAAAGTCTCAGAGGGAAAAATTTAATGTCCACCTCATAATATTATGCCAGAATTACATGCACAGAAGACTTTTTAATAATCTTTGTTTTTTAATTTAGTTTTGATTGGTTATGAAATACAGAGTAGCACTCAAGGGCTCAAATTTCTACTGACATCAGCATTTCTGCTCTATAAATTGTACAAATGCACAGGACTCCCATTTGTAGGCTTCTTTTCGAGCTTCTGTTTAACCTACAAAGAAAACAGGCTGCAGGCAATAATAATTGCTGGAAATTTAATCATTTTTTAACCATTGGGATGTGAGATGATGTTAAGATTGCTAGGTCTAAACATAAGCAGGAGCCTATTTTTATTTTGCCATTTCAGCTGCAAACACAGGTGGGTAACGTAAATTCATCTCCAGTTTGCAAATTACAGCAATAGCCACTAGGAGTCTCCTGTTAAGCTTGTGATGAATGTACATGCTAATCCTGCCCAAGGTTTGAACACAAACCCCATGCAAAAAGCTGGATTTCAGCACAGGGGCTGGCCGGTGTGACTTCGGGGCGAAGGGACCTCTGACCCATGAGTGGCACCACGGGGGTTCCTGATGGGGTTCCTGACGCGTGTACTCGGGCTGCAGCTGGCAAACACTTCAGAAACAAAGAAGACAGAAGTGACCTATGCTCTGTTCTTGTAGTGCAAAGATGGCGACAGTCGTGAAAATTCAGCTTTGTTTCTTTTTATAACTGGACAGAGTGTTGTGAAATTATAACCAGCGCTTATGAAGACGGAATTTAAAGCAGATTTCTGTTAACTGAAATGTTGCAGGCCACAAGAACTAGCACCCCAGGAACTTAAAAATTTGCTTCCAGTATCTCTGCAACGTGAATCCTGCTGTTTTGAAAACATGAAGTAGCTTCTTTTTCTTCTCTCTTCTCCTTCCCCTTCCCTCTCCTCCCAGGCCAACTAAGTGTAAGCGTATGGTGCCAGATAGAGTTTCACCAATGCCAAATGCTCAAAGTTCAGGAATTACAGACCCACAGGAATTGTCACGCTGGCTCAGATGCCGTGACCGTCCAGTCCAACTCTGTGACTGACAAAGGACAGCAAAATTTCCTCAAAGGAATGCCACAGAAACCAGATGTGCATTCTCACTCCAAGCAGCTAGAGACTGCTTTAAAACGTATAGGGAAGGCAGAGGTGACTGGTCAACCCTCTCTGCAGGAGTCTGGTTATCCTGCAGGTAGGAGGGGAAGGATGCAGTCACGTCCTCCTTATAGACACTAGCAATTCCATGGCCATAAAGCATGAGTGTTCACTGCTCTTAGCCATTCATTTGCTTATGTGTTTCTTTCATGCATCTCTCCTCTCAAGCAAAATCCTTTCCCAAGCCCTAAAAATCATGAGTGACTTTAAAAATCATGATATTTTAAACAAGTAATAATTTGGAGGGCTATTTATATGGCTTCTGCTTTTTGAGCTTCTCAGTTTCATTTTCAAACTTTTCTCTGCAACCACAAGGACTAAGAAAAAATAAAAATGATGTTTTAAATCAAAGCTGAGAATCTCACATAATCATAGGACTCCAGAGGTTTGAGGTTTTGAATAATCTCATGAACTGCCAATATTGAATGTCACCAGAAACTATCATGTTATTCTCAGAACAGATTGCATAAAAGCAGTTGTGGGATAGTGTTCCTGCTGCATGTTCCCCGTAATAACCTACGAATGCTGTTCTGGAGGGATGACCCAAAGGTGCTTTCAAGTGGTGAGCTGCCATGTGCTGGGTTTAGCTACCAACTAGAAGAGTGTGGCATTTTGCAACAAATCCACACATGCAAATTCCTGTTATTTGGTCTGTCAACTAAATAAGCTCACCGAGTAAAAACTTGTAATGGACTCATAAGAACATTTAGTTCCATGGGGAATACGCAGAAATAACTAGGAGGCAAATTTTACCATTAACTGCCCATCTCCTCTGTATTGTACGCTTGTGAGCATCGCAATACATAATTGCATTGTGTGTTATGGCAGACTATTACCATCTTCCTCTCACAGACTGGTTTAGATTTTACCATAATCTCCCAGCAGGACTTGGGTAAACCTCTCAGTCTGGTTGTGTTTCAGGGATATAATCTATACTACACTGATAGCTGACACAGACTCAATAGCTAGTACCTTAGTCTGTATAGTCTGTAGGGAACAGAAAATTACTAAGCCTGATCGGAGAACTGATATGGAAACAAAACAAGAGGTTGCTTGAACCTCCTCCTCTTCCTGCAGAAACAGGCTCAGCTGTTTGGTACCCTTGCTCATTATTAGGGTATCTGAAAGGACCTTGATCTCCTCCAAGGAATTACCAGAAGGCAGTTGATCGTTAACCTGATTTCAATAACAAAACACTGATACATAGGTTTAGCATGCAAATATCCAATACTCACAACGATAAAGCCGAACATTTGTATAAGTCAGTTTGGCACTTCATCATGCTGAAAAGAAACCTTTGGATCTCTGTCGTTTCAAATTTGGGTCTTTGTAGCACAAGAACATGCCGAACAGGAATGCACTCTTTTCCACTACCCACCTTCTCCAAGTATGTCAGTGCTATCTTAACTCCTTTTCTAAAACTAAAAATGAACACAAAAATAAAACATTCCCTTGTTGGGAAATGCCAAAGGCTCAGCCCTACAAATACGTAGGGCCTCATTTTGAAGGAAATGTGTAATTTCTGTATGTAGTTATAGTACAGACAGACATAAAGCATTTTTAATGATGAGAGTGCACTGCTGCTGTACAATACCTCAGGAACGTCAAATATTTCTGTAATTTTCCTCATGTTTCAAGCAGGTCAAGCCATTACCAATGCATATCTGAATATAGTGTATATGTACAATATACCTCTATACTGAAAGCAAATAAAACAGTTTTTCACGTAGATGTCAGTCACTCTACACTTACATCACTAAATTACACACTCTCGTTTTGCATGCTTTCTCTCCCTCTACCCAGTTATCACTCTTTCTCTACTCCTTGTGTCAGGATTCTGGTGGCCTTCTGCATCTCAAGGGCTTAAGTAGCAAGTGAGCTACAGCTGTAACCTCACATCATTCTCAAGTAAGCTTTCATCCCACATCACAGCATCAAACACCTCGATAGGCCAAACATTTTCAGGGGGAGTTCTGGCACCATTTTTAATATTAAGATTTAACCAAAACATCTTTTGTTTGTTTTTTGTTTAAAAACATTATTCTAACTAGAGAGTGGACTGATAACCAAGGCATTCAGAAACTTAAGAAATTACTTAAGACAGGAACTGCTGCAATGTTTATCTGCACTAAAAGGAAGAAACAAGTTTTGCTAGGCAGTTTCTTTTGCATTAAAAGAACAACTTTTCTTATTCATTACATGATGATTTACTAAATATCACTGAGGACTAAATCACAACTATTACTATTCTGAGGCAGAAAATACATTTCAAAATAAAGAAAAAAGACCATATTACATGGGCATGTTGCTTTTACTTGTTTTTAAACAGTGGCTGCTCGAAGCTGCTCAGAGGTTTAGGGTGTCAAAGCCATGTCAGCAGAGATGTATTAATGGACAGACAGCAAGTGGTTGCAGTCAAAGGTTCACAGGGAATTTAATTTATTCACGTAGCTCTGCAATTCATCACGTGGCTATTACCATAATGTATGTATGAAGCAGCTGCATGTGTGCACATAATGCCCTAAATGTATGTGTGGTTGGACCTTAACTCCTTACAGAACAGTAGTGGTTGAAAATTATACCATAAGGCATTTAAAAGCAATTTCCTTCCTGTGGGGATGCTATCACACAGCAATGATGATTTGTACACAGACAAGTAAGTATCTTGCGGACTTTCGTCAGTTATGATAATCTCACTTACCAGAGCTCATTGGTTTTCCAAATCTAAATTATGTAGGTAATGTGATGTACGTTTCCAGTGCTTTATTAATAGATGCAAGCACATATGTTTTGCATCTCAAACTCACATTTTCTAGTCAAGGAATACTGTCTGTTCCACTCAATATTTAACAGAAATATTCAGTAGCAAAGAAAACAAATTCTCCATGTTTGTGAGGAGAAAGAAGTTACCTGCAAGTTGAAGATTTCCTTTAACTCCAATGACCTCCCACAGCACGATCTATCAAACACTTGGGAGCAGCACAGCTATAAGGTTGATATATACGGTGTCTGCCTGGTTTCTCATACCTGTACAATTGTTTACCAAGCCCAACATTTCGAAAACTAATCTCTAATTTTAGGAGTATCTAAATTCAGGAGCTTGACTTTGGTCTCTTTTAGTTGGCTTGCATGCCTACAGTTTCAGTCAAAGAAGAAAGCTGTCAGTAGTTGATAGAGCTGGCCCCCACCTGAAGGTGTTTCTTGCTTGCACTGTCCATACATGTAGGTATGGACCTCCTGGCATGCACCTGCTGTGTGTGGTAGCAAGGCTCCAGCAATGCTCCCTGCTGCTGCATGGGCTTGTTGGAAAAACTCCACCAGCCCAGCTCCCACCACAACTTTTTAAGCTTCTACAGTCTGAGTTTCTAATAACGGTCTCATGTTCGGGAATGATGCTGAATTCTACCACGCTGTGATGCTTTCAGGCAATTGTATAGGAACCAATTCACTCAAGTCTTATGTGATCCAGGCAAATGCACCCCAGTTACAGGTTAGCGCACTAAGACTTTTATGCTGCTTTCTCTTAAGTCATTAGAAGTTGACCTAGAGAGACAGCAAATTCAGACAAAGTCAAGTTAGGTCACCTTAAGTAGAACATCTCATTGCCCAGCCTAATGTACTGCTCAGCATTTTGTTCAGCAGAATCTTTCACATGCGGAATATGATACAGATTTTTCTTGGGTAATTATATGTGCACTATAGGGCTTCCATTTTGAAGCCATCTATCACAAATATATACCCACTAATTATGCAAAATTCAAAGCTTGCCTTACCATTGCACAGAAAGTCTCAGGAGGATCTCCACACGTTATGTCTGGGGGATCCAGTGTCACTTTTACGTATTTGATCATGTCTCTGGCTTCTGGCTGGCAGGCCATGTAATCCCACACTTTTCCTTCTTCTGTGTAAATCTGAGTCTTACACACGTCATAGTGTCCCCATACGGATGGGTAGTGCTGCATCACAGAGGATACGGTAACCCAGAGGGCGTGAAGTGACAGGAATCTTGACAAATACATTTCTAAATCCTTTTACGTCACCTTTGTAAGGATGCTCAGTACTTGCACACGTGCAGTCTATAGATTATACACATACGTACATATACATGTATGTATTTTATAAAACAGGTTCCAACTCAGACGTGAAACATTACGATAGGGTGTTTGTTTCGCTAAGTTGAAGACTTTGGTAGAAGCCACCCAGACCCTGATGACAGCCTTTTACAGCAATGCAGTGCTTGTCCTTTGTCTTCTAACGTATCTGTCAGGGCTTCTTGTAAAAGACGTCCAATAGCAGACAATAATTTGTGAAGTTGCAGGTCTTCAGCTACGCTGTTGATAACCCTGAGTGATCCTCTGTGATCAGGGCTTGCAGGGGATGCCCAGATGCACTGATAAATCAGTATCCGAAGCAAAAGGATGAATGTTTACAGGCTGGTGTCTGTTTCCCATCAATCATTCCTTTCTTCTGGCACCAGCACCCTTTTAGAAACAGTAAGAGTTAGAGTTATTGTCCAAGAATCAATGCATTACAAAATATATGATATGTTGACATTTTGGAGGTTTGATGCAATATAAAGCAAATTGGTATAATATGGATAACCTTTACCATGGGTGCTGTGCTAGAATGAACAAGCTACCAAAATCATTCACAGTGAAAAGTATTTTGACATGAAGGATTTAACTTTTCTGTAACAAAGACAGATTTACAAGGTTCCAGGTGAGTTACAGGTTTCTGCTTCCATAACAGTATTTTCAACCTAGCAAAACCAGAGAGCAAACTATGGAACTCAACCATTGCCCAGACCGGGCAGGCAGGCAGGCAGGCAGGGCAGCAGCAGGAAGGCTCTTGTATTAAAGTGACACAGAGATGAGTATCAGGGCTGCCAGGTGCTGGTGGTAGTCTCTTGGCAAGAGCACCTCAGTGAGGTCCAAAAGCCTTATACATCTCTTAAGACTGGTTTGTTTTTTTTTGGAAGATTAACAAAGATATTGCAAGCACACTTCAGTTCCCTTGAGATTTCCCATTAGCATTGGAAAAGCTTTGCTCCTTTTTTTTTTTTCCTTTGAACTGTGATTTACTGATCACACTGATGATAATCTATCGATAAAGATAACTGTTCACTTGCAGCTTTGCTATAAGGATGCTTTCCCCCTCTGTTACAGCAGTCTTATTTTCCTAGGTTTGGGGGTGTACTCCTTATTTATTTCATAGCAAATCTATTTCTTTTCCTCTCTTCAGAAAGCAACTAGAAATTCGCTCGGTTTCTATCACCTCAATCATATTATTACAGGTATAAAATCCTAAGATGTTATTACAATGACTTAGAATATACATTTACTAAAAAAATACAGGTAAAAATACGAATTACATAGGAGGAAAACTGCGAAGACACAGTAAGTACCCTAAATATGGACAAGAAAAACCAGGGCTAGGAACTCCAACTCATTTCTCTCAGCCTGCGCCTGGTGTCAGCTGGAGCCTGGGTGCCGGGCTCTCTGCAGGAGGATTTCAGCCAACCTCCACAGTACATCTGGATTCTTTTTGTCTGGATGCTAAAATCTCAGCAAATCCATCAGACAGATGTTAAGAAACAAAAGCAAGTCGCCACTTTCTGCAGCCCGCTTTGCTTGTCCCCAGTTTTAAATTATGCCCTGTGTCATGAACCCTCCTATACCCCAAAACCACAGGAAGTGGTATGTGACCTGGTGAGCTCCTTAGCATGCCACTTTGGTAATACACATTTTCAAAACTTATCTTCAAAGCTGTTCGAAAACAGCCTCCCTATATTTAAATAATGCCTCATCCTAAACTGAGCTAAACTACAGACACTATGAAATGCCAACAGATGGTTGAATTGTGTTTCCATAGCGAAGTAATTTACAATAATTGCTGTATGGACGTAAATGCAATTTTCCATTCTATTCACTTTATCAAGTGTTACCATACAACTCTCATATATTTTATCAGAATATGCAGAGAATATCTGAATTTTCATGCAATAACAATTCTCAATTAGTTCAAATATATTGAAGCTTCAAATCTGAATTTGACACAAAAGCAGAAATATCTAAGACCAAAATAAAAATAAATCTTTTTAAGAAGCACACTGTCTAGTACCACTGTTTTTGTAGCGACCTTACATTCTTTTTTGTTTTCAGTTGGAATGTTTACTTATTATCTTGGAATCCAGTAATTCAGAGAACACTTTTCATGTCATTCTGAAGACACCTCATACTCTTTCCCTCTAGACTTTTTCAATGTATTTTACTATTTTGCAGGGGAAAAAAACACCCCCCAAACCCCATTACTTAGAACAGTCATTATACAAAAAGGAAACAACTACTCTGCTAAAAAATTATTTTAAAATTGTGACAAATCAGAACATACTGGAATAAACTGTAGGTGAGTATCATGTTTCTGTGTAGAAAAAAGAAGTTACTGAGATTAATTATCCTTAGACTACAAGCCTGTATATTCAGGCAAAAATGAATTTGTTTGATATTTTTCTTGCTAGCTCTTCAGTTACCCATAACCTTTTATAACTCCAGAGACTCAGATCCACTAATAAACAGGACTGGATAGGACTAAAAGACTGTGAAGCAAGCCACCACCCTAACACACTGTGCGAAAATACTTCCTATATAACGAATTCTCATTAAAGTAAGCCAGAGTCATAATGATAGTCGTTACACAGAATTATAGACTATAACATCGATTGAATTTAGTGCACTGACAAGGAAAAAGTGCAGAGGAGTGCAAGACATCTGAGCATTAGGCAGCTATAGCACTGTACAACAGACATTCCTGACAAGAAGCAGCCAATTACACTTTAAATTTCTGGCACATAACCAGTTCTGATTAATAGTTCTCCATTACATTACAGACATATTATTAATGTATTAAAAATGTCAAGCTTTGGCAAGAACTAATACGGCATGGCTCAGTTAGTCTGCAATGTCTTCTTTTAATGAGCTTCCATTGATACAGAGAAAGATATTGACCAAAGCACATTAAGGATCATGGGCTGAGCACTGCTGGGTTTTTTCTGACGGAGCCATACGATTTTTCTTGCTTATATTTATTCCTGCAGAGTCACTCACGATTAGCATTCTACATTTCAGTGCTCTATTGCTAAGGACATATCTATTCGAATTATTCTGTAAAAAAACATTTAGAATAACATTTTTGAAGTTTACAGTCACATAGTGCTGAGCCTCTAGCTGCGGGGAACACAAAGCAATGTTTTTTTTTGTCCCCTGTCATGCCTGTGTGTTTCACCTTACAAAAAAAGCAATCAAACAAATCAGGAATACCTGATGTCTGGTGCCCCAATCCCCTGCAACCCGCGGTGCTCTGCTAGTTGCACACCCTGGGTGTTGGAGGCCCATGGGGGTGGCAGAGCGGGAGCAGCGTCCTTACTGACTGAGGGCAAGGGAACGACGAACTGCTGGAAGGACACCAGCTAATGTATGCAAAGCCTCTGGAGCACACTGCTCCTGGAGATCTGCTTTGTAGGGAGGGCAACAGCTGTATGAACTGCGGGATGTTTCGGGCCTTGTGTAGACTCTGCCATACGGAAAACACCAGGAGGCACCGGTGTCGAAGGCCACTTCTCCTGTCTCTGCCTTCCCCCAGCACCGCTCAGTCTGCAAAGCGCTGGGCATTCAGGCCGCAGTGAGTATGTTACAGCTTTTTGAGGAGAATGGCACACAGCTAACCCCCGGACTAAAATCAGCTATGAAAGCAGCGCAGAACATATGTGTCCCTTTCCAGGTGGGTAAGTCACACCTCACGAAGCATTTTAATTCTGCAGCCCAAACAGATACCCCCTTCACAAACCAGATAAAATGCGTCTTGGTAGAATCAGTGCTGGTAAAGAACTTTAGATCTCATCAGGGGTTGTTAGCTAACATTCCTCCTCTGCCTCCTTCCATCACCGTGAAAATCCACCCCCTTTCCCAAATAACTCCCTCTGCACAGACAGTGTCGGCTGGATGCCCCGCACAAGCTCCCTGCCAGGCAGTCGCTGTGCAAACCCTCCCGGTGGGCTCCTGGCCTCCCCCTTTGGCAAACAGCAGGAAAGTGAAGGAGGTAACAAAATAACAAGCGATCGCCTGTCACACAGACCGTGCATTTGACAAAGTGTACAGTGTCACCAGAATGAGAGCCAAACGCGGTTACAGCGCACGCCAGCCTGAGGAGAACCGGCTAAAATGATTAAGCGAGGCAAGGAGTGCTGGCTGTCACCTCCTAACACCAGCGTCTCCAGAACAGTTTTTTCCAAAGGAAATGTTTTAAGTTTGTATCCCTAACAGCTCCAGCAGATGAATGTATCTAATCAAGCCCAGGTAAAAAGACCCTTTGTGTCCACTCCAGTTATTAATTATTTAAAGACACTTTAGAGCACAGGAAATAATGTCTATTGCAAAACAGAACTAATGCTCCTACCTGCAACTTAAATTTAATAAAACCCAAGTGTTTTATACCTTGCTGCACCCAGACAACTTAGGAACCTGGCATATATAAAGCTCCAAAATTTAAAACAAAAAACCCACAACACAGCCCCTTTTATAAATGCAAAATTTTTCATCTATGCAAACCAGAAGGGAAGCTGTATTTAATGGTTTAATACATGCTTTCTGTCAGTACTTCTATGAAATAGTATACTGCAAACAACCGCTGTGGTGCCTTTGGATTCAAATCCTGCTCCAAACAAAGTTTAGGTTCTATTTTTATCCAGCTTATTTAACTACTTAGCAAAAAAAATTTCTTTGCCTCAGGAGGAATTTAAAATGTCAATACCTATTGGCTGAAGAAAATAAAATACGGCGTTCTGCTACCTAAAAAACTGGGATTCAGCACTATACTTAAAATATTTCTGGTTATCTCATATCATTGTTTGCTGAGAGTCACCTCACACTACTGCTGCCATTACTTGCCTGGGTATCATGAGCTGTCAGGATATGGAGTAAAAGCACTTCACCCATTTAAATTTTAGAGCCTTCGTATGTACCTGCATTTTTTCTCTAGAATTTTTATAACTGTGCCTTACTGCCTTAAATATCTCTGTACCTAGCATCAAACTGTTCTGCAAGTTTTTCATCTCAGAATTTAAGCCAGCATTTGGGGTGGCTGCAGTGGTTTTGGTCATTATTTTTCACTCTCAGTAAGGTAATACGGGCTCCTCAGGCAGTGCATCCAGCGTACAGGGCTACCAAGCTTCGATGTCGCGGTGTGAGGTGACGACTTTCTAACTGTAAGTTCTTAGCCTCAAAACTGCAAAAAACTGAATGCCTCCTGGATCCTGAATTTGGTCCATGCTATTTGCCAGATTTTACATATGCAGCTAGAAAGTTGGTGGCAGTCCTTATCACTGTCACAAGGCTGAGGTTTGATGGCAAAGTCCACAACTCCATGAGAGTATCACCACTAACTGCTAGAACACTCCTGTAAACATCCTTTAAAGCTCAAAAAATACACGAGAAATCGACCTTTATTTCTTTCCAAATAAAAAAACCACAACAAAAACCCCACACACCAAAAAAACATGCCAGGGAAAGTTCTACTGTGGTTTTGTTCCCTTCGACGGGCTGCCCAGGCCACAGCTTCTCATCCTCAACCGCATTGTCCTTAGGCAAGGCAGTGATTTATTCCCTCTTTAAAGCATCTCCACCGCTTGTTTCACTCACTGTCTCCGCAAACATCTCTGCAGAAGTCAGGCTGGCTCCTAGCACATCAGATCCAGTTGATTGCAGAACAATAAAAGTACGGTCATCAGAGGCCAAAAATGCACACGCACCAGCTCGGGAGCGCAAAAGCACCGGGTTCGTCGGCCTCAGCCGAGCCGCGCTGCTCACCGCCGCGTGGGGATTCGTTAGGGGTTCTGCGCGTGCGAATGGGTCGACACGCCGCCCGCCACCCCCAGTGCACGGGAGGGAACCGTTTCCCGGCCAAGCACCAGCGACCGGCCGGCCGCGGGGCCGGGCCTCGCACCCCGCCGCCTCCACCGAGCGGGACACACGCTCTCCCGAGCCCCCGCGCAGGAAAGCCCGCGCGGAAGGGTGGGCGCTGGCGCGAGGGCCGGGCCCCTCCCCTCCCTCGCGGCTCTCCCGCCGCCCGCGTGCCTTCAAAGCCCGGCGCAGCGACCGGCGGGG
>Ga0065711_1030359_pt1 | contig 32734 bp, 13 predicted proteins | sample Hoacrofraction12_FD_59098 | JGI IMG/M metagenome (GOLD analysis project Ga0065711, IMG submission 59098) | Hoatzin crop microbial communities from Cojedes, Venezuela - Epithelial fraction 12 v2 (version 2) | ecosystem: Host-associated > Birds > Digestive system > Esophagus > Crop | place...
AAGGTCCAGCAGAGCACCTTTCCTTGTTGGTTCCTCCACCACTTGCATCAGAAAGTTATCATTGATGCTCTGTAGGAACCTCCTGGATTGCGCCTGCCTAGCTGTATGGTCTTCCCAGCTGATGTCAGGGTGGTTGAAGTCCTCCATGAGAACCAGGGCCTGTGACTATGAGGCTGCTTGCAGCTGCCTGTAGAAGGCCTCATCAACGTCCTCCTCCTGGTCAGGTGGCCTGTAGAACACACCCACCATAATATCACCCTTAGGAGCCTGTCCCTTAATTCTAACCCAGAAGCTCTCAACTCGTTCCTCTTTTGCCCCCAGGCCAAGCTCAATGCATTCCAGTTGCTCCCTCACATATAGAGCAACTCCACCACCTCTCCAGCAAGGTGGAAAGTCCAGCAAGGCCATCGACCCACAGGGACCCACACTGGAGCCATTCGTAAGGAACTGCAGCCCGTGGGAAGGACTCATCTTGGAGCAGTTCATGGATGACTGTCTCCCATGGACCCCACTCTGTAGTGAGGAAGTGTGTGACTAGTCCTTCTCCTGAGGAGCAAGAAGCAGCAGAGACAACATGTGATGAACTGACTGCAACCCCCATTCCTTGCGCCCCTGAGCAGCTCGAGAGAAGTGAAAAAAAATTTGGGGTAAAGTTAAACATCAAAAGAAGGGAGGGGTGGGAGGAAGGTTACTGAAAATTTAGGTTTTTACTTGTCTTTACCCTACTCTGTTTTGATCGGTAATACATTAAATTAAATTCCCCAAGTTAAGACTGTTTTGCCTGTGACAGTAATTGCTGAGTGATCTTTGCCCACCCTTACCTCAACCCACGAGCCTTCCATCATATCTTTTTTCTCCCCTGGCTAGCTGATGAGGAGTGATAAAGTGGCTTTGGGTGGCACCTGGTGTACAGCCATGTTAAACCACAACAACCTTCTTGAATTAATGTCTCAGGGCAATCAAACTCCCTGCTATATCTGATACCATAAATGTCCCTAAAGAACTAACATCCCAAGGAAATTTTAAAATTTTTACACTTATGAACCACATTTCAAGCTGCATCTAAATGATTTTATTCATGGAAAACTACACTTCTGTATTCCAGGAGCACTGATGATGAAGCGTCGATTCCAGTGTTTGAAGCTTACAATGCTCAGCTGTGCACATGCATGTGTGTTTCTTCATATTTTCTCTTGATTGTAAGAGAAAGAGATATAAAAGAAGTGGGCTGTTTAAACTCGGAGAAAATGTTTAAGACAAAAAAAGGAAAGACAGCACAAATAAACAGTCTGTTTTTTTGGTTGACTGTTTAAATTAATTGCATTAACAGTCAATATTATTATAACTACTTAAGAAGAAAAAGATGTCACCATCCACTTTCACATTCTCTGTTCCTTTTGTTTCTATATACTTCTTCAATCTCTGTTTCCCAGCAGCTCACACATTATTGACAGGTGAATCCTTCATACTGAAATTGAAAGGAATTTTTCTTAATATTTTCAGAAATAGTAATTTCCTTGGATGATTACACTGGTCACAGACACATGAAAAGCTATTTGTTAGAGAACAACCAAAACGATGAACATCTTCCCTGAGCTGCGCATCTGAGAAATATTTTACAGTGTGGTTACATCCTCATTAGTGATTTTGCACGAAAAGATAATCTTCTCACTTTTTACTCTTTAATTTTGACTTTCTTTTAAAAAATATTTCTTTCCATCTAGAATATAAGCATATAAATTCCTGCTTTTACCTGAAAATTTAATTTGTCATCAAAAGTAATAAAGATACTGTTATCTATATTACTTCTCTGTAAATTTTGCATAGGAAAATAAAATAAAATAAGCAACTAACTAGAAATTTGGCTAGAAAATACATTCTAAACAGCAAGCTTCATCTTCAGGTTTAAGAAAGGAGAATGGATGATTAAATAGTATTTCACAAGAGAAACAGTAATTTATAGCCATTGTGGAGGTACATAGGAAGTACCTAAATGAGATAATATGGGCTAACTTTTCCACTGTGGAGTGGGAAAAAAAAAACAGTGTTTGATAAAACCAAAGCTCTACAGCACAATTATCAAGCTCCTGACAGTAGCTGTAAGAGCACAGTCATGTTTCCATGATATATGCTCTCTGATTCTGAAAATACGTGTTCAGATGCTGAAGATCTCATTCACATTCTTACACTTCCTGGCCTCTGGTAGATTTTTGTTCCATTAGATGATTTAATCTTTTTTTGAACTGGATTAAACTTTTGGCTTCGACCGTGTCCTGTCGCAGTGTGTTCCAAAGATCAATTTTCATTATAAAAATTTGCTTTACTTAACAAGTTTTAAACCTGCTGCCTAATCAAATTATTTAGTACCTTAATTTGATTCTTGCGTTATGAGATCTATTGGGCAATGTTTCCATCACTCCTGATATCATGTATTTCAAATGCAGAAAGCACTAGCTTATTTAACTTCACTAAATGTTTCTTTTACACAATGTGTTGGTTATGCAAGAATCTCTGAAGGAGAAAAATAACTTATAACCAAGGAATTTTTTAACCTCCCCCCACAGCAAAAGTGATCAAAATGAGCTGTGTCTGTTTATGGCTATAAGCAATTCACTACTTGTTTACCTGATATATGCGAACTACCCTCCAACAACATTTTACCAGGGGCATGTTTTAAGGTGTTTCACAAACTCTTTAAGAAAGCCTGAATTTAAGAAAGCCTTACACTGAAATAAATTCTGCAAAACCAACTACAGTTCATTCGTCATGCAGTTGTGATAGGAAGAGCTATAGACCTTATATTAAGTAGGACTGAACTGTAGCTTTTTCACTAATATTTAACTTGTTTGTTTTACTGTGGTGAAGGTAAAATATAAATTCCTCTTCATCCACTGAAAAAAATTAAATGCTTCTAGTGAAGTGCCATCACTTGCAGAGAATCATTCAATGAAATATATTTAACAATGTACAGGATGTGTACATAAAAGATAAAAGAATATCTGCAAAGACACAAATGCTCTCAATGAATTATTTCAATGATAAATGTGGATCTTCTGTTGGGCTAGCATGATATATTGATTCTCTTGGGGCTTGAATATCAGTAGAGTTCATGAAAAATCTAAAACAGTTCAGAGAGAGAAGAGGTGATAGAGCAAAACAATGCACTTGTATTTTTAGAGTGCTAACTTTGAAAATGTGATAAATGCTATACAGTAAAGCTCAAGGTTTTCATACTAAAACTGTCCAGCAAGTTTTATATAGGGTTTGATAGATAGCTTAAATCACATATCAGAAGGGGATAATGTATCTTACCCAGTTGATCGATGTTCTTTCACCTTGCTCTGTCTCTTGGTGAATGAGAACAGAGGAGCACCACAGAAGTGTGAAATGTTTTCTGTATGGGTTAATAAGAAGATTTGAATATTAGCATATTCTAAACACCACCACCACCACCCCTCCCGCCAAAAAAATCTCTGATGTCAGAGTTTTCTCTTTCACGAAAATATTTCTCATGGTTTGGTTCAGAAATAGGAAACAGCCTATGCAGAGCCCCTCCAGCAGGCTTTTCAGACCAAACAGATTTGCTTTTAGGTAGATAGAGCAAGAAAGGAATCTCTCTATCTAGAAGACAAAGTTCTGTTAAAGTGGAGAGAAAAATCTGTGAAGATATGATCAAGGTAGTGCCACTACAATTAGAAGGAGCACTTTGTTAAATGAGTAAGTAACCCAAAAAGTAGCTGACTTATACTCCAACCAGCTGTCCAGTCTAGATGACCAAGCATACTACAGACTGATGCATCAGTTTAGACATATCTTCCGCTGCTACCACTTCACTCCTTCTTGAGGAGCAATCAGCGGACTCAAGAAGATACCCTACGTGTTCCTAGCCAAGAAGCGCTGCTGGCCAGCACAGTGCTTCTTGTAGAGGGATCACATGGAGGAGAATATGGCTGGACCTTATATAGGATCCTTGTTTCAAGTCTTTTTGATGGCTTTTAAGTAGCTGCTACTGAATTTGGTATTTGGGGTTTTTTTTCCCTCCTCCAGACATAAGTTACAGATCTAGTTTTACTAAGTTCATCAGTTACCTGATAGAAACATATTTGTTTATTAATGGTCTTTTTCTCCACTCCCACATACATCATTTACACCTAAATTTGCACTTAAACTTTGCAGCCAGTTTTATAGGAGAGTTTTCTACACATCTGAGGACGTGATTAACCTTTGATGGTGCTGCTGCATATCAAGTTAGTGAAGTGTTTTACGGGCAAAAGGGATGTAGACCTTTGAGCACTGGTATTTCCTTCTTCACTTAAATGTTCCAAAGGCTGGTTTGATCTAATTAACACACACATCGGTATAAATCATTAAAATTTGCTGTATTGAATTACACAGCTTCAATCCCCTCATGACTATAAATGCAAGCTATATAATGTACAGTTTATTGCAATGAATGGTGGACATAACGAAGGAACAGTAATTAAGCAAGTTTTCTAAATCTTTAATTTCTCAGGTTAACAGTGGAAGATGAAGGAGCTCTTTTCTGGCAGAAGTCAGATATACAGGGAACACTGTGGGGCAGAAGAGAGAAGGTAGATCAAAGCTCAGTGACAGATCCAGAGCAGCATTCAGGCTAACAATGTCTGTGTGCTTATAAAGTGTAATATCGTAGCATACCTTTGAGAGATTTAGAACTATGCCTAGTAACAGCTAATCTCTAGGATTTGTTAAATTCATTTATTAAAAATTCTTTCTTTTTATTTAATCAATATACTGCATAGTGGCATGGAACAGTCTTTATTTAAAGTTCCAGTGATAGTTTCAATGATATGAGACTAGAAACCTGGAAATGTTTGGAAAAAAAAATAAACCAATTCAAGGTTTTCTGAAAGATAGCACATGTGAGGCACTGATTTCTGGCCTTGTGAACAGCTACACACAAAGCTGAAAACCTGAAGATATTTCAGGTGGACAGGCAGCATCTTTTCAATACCATTGTATACACTATGATAAAACCAAGGTGAACAATCTGGCAATACTACAACTAAAACACAAAGATTAATTAATCAGGTTCTGTCACTACTGCAGCAGAGACATTTGCCCGCTCACTGAGGGGTACTTGCATATTCTTTATATTATGGAGCTACTTTGGGACAGTATATTCAAACACTATACGTTGATACATTTATCTCAGTCTGAGACAAATTTTTTATTATTTTATGCATGTGTGGAACCCACATACGACAAATCTTGTGTTTCATGAAGTGCAAATTTTACCTGGGAAACTATTTCTGCCCACAAAAATGCAATAGAAGTTAAATACTTACAGGCTACTGGAAGAGAGGACAAAAATGCAGAAAGATGAAGTAACTTCCCTTGTTTACAGAATAGAATTTGGCTAAGAATAAATAGGTACTTTAATATTTTACCTTTTCATTGCCTTTCTTTTGTCCTTGGTCGTCTGTAGACCAACAGCCTAATTGTGAGCTCTATATCCTTCAAAAAAGGCCTTTCATTACGTGATCCATTGCTCTACTCTATGATTTGAAGAAATCATTAAGTCAGAATTGCAAATCTATGTATTGGTAAGACTTAATTAAGAAATTGGGAGACCACTGCCACACAAAAGCAATGAATCACAGAAGCTGAACTGAGTAAGAGTTTCACAGGGCACAGTACAGACATTTTACTGTCCTAGCTACCTCCCCCTCTCCTTCTTTTATCCCTTTGGTTATAGTGGTTCTAGAAACAGCTTTTGCCATCTCCTTGACAGTCTTACTTTAAACTCTAATTCAAAATTATTTAATATATCTTGTTACTAAGGGATCACTTATGAACACCATTCTCCACGGCTTAGTTCAAGATATTTCTTAAGCATGTGTTCTAACTCCTGTAGTTTATCTTCAGCATTTGCTTCAGTATTTTTAAAATATTTTTAATTCCTGTCTATTATCAGTGTAATGTCACAAACTGTCCATTTGAGCCGGTTCCTTCAGCAAGGCGCTTAAGTGTATCACTGAACATTATCATGCAAGCAAAAATTTTCTGTTCAGTGAATGGCAGGTAATAACTTCTCTTAAGAAAAAACAATGTTTTTCTTATACCTATAGAGGAAAAGAAGATAAGCTGTAAAACAGACAAGTAAAAGCTAATAGAGTTATATGGTGATGAGTAAAAACTAACTGGCCTGCTTGCAGAGCATATTTCAAAATTTTTGTCCACCTCAAGAGTGAATACAGACACTCAAAATTACCTGTAGACTAACAGCTTACAGAACAGGTAGGTTAACTTAAAGTCAGAGAAATACAAGGAATTGAAATGATTCATTATTCAAGAAGTCCTCCGACCTTTCTCCTTGGATAGCTGCCATATGAGAGAAGGAAAATGTGCTGGTATATTAGCCATGTTTCTGTCGTTAGCTGAAATCACAATAGCTTTACTTGAGGAACTCGCACAGAGAGAAATGTGGTAGGGGTTTCATCAAGGACTGAGTTTTCTGTAAGTATATAACTAGAAGTGTTTTCTCTGGCTTCTTTTGATCTGATAGGCCTCATTTTTTCTCAAAGGCCAATTGCTGTCACTAACTGTGTTTCAATTATTTTTGAGAATATACCCTGTGAATTGTGATGTATTTTTTTGCATGAGATATATGCAACTGCAGTGATGAATGTTCATCATTTTGGCACTGCCCAATGCAACAGCTTTGCAGGGCTTAGTCTGTAAGACATGCATCCCTATCTCTAAGCCTGAACTAGGGTTTTGTCTCCAAAATTAGGAAATAGTTTGGTCTGTTCCATTACGGTACAAGAAGTAAGATAGCAGTTATGTCCAGATATGTGCTGTTCCTCACTTGCTTTTTTGGACTTTCTCTTGACAAAGTCTAAACCATAAGATCAAAGCTAAAAGCATTTCAGAAAAAGTGCCACTCTAGTGAAGTATGAGAAGTGCTGATAAAAGAAAGGACCAACAACTGTAAAATTTGACTGTCTATGAGCAAAGTCAAGAGACTAATGCATGAGCAGTAATGAAGTTATGGTACATATAGATGCATATTTACATGTAAACATCCTTAAATATGGTCACAGACAATGCTCAGCTTCTTAATATTTTCTTCTGATTTACAGCAAAAACCTTTCATATAGTTCATCCAGTGCTTCAGATAGCCTTCGTGTTGACACCTAAAGGGATCCAATCTGTTTCTTCTGTAATATCAAAGCAGTATGTCAGACAAGGCAAATATCACCCTTCTTTCCTCATCATATCAGAAACAATCATTTCTGCACCCTAGTAATGAAAGTGTATTTGCTGATATAGGTTTCGTAAGCCAACTATTCATAATCCCTGTCAGGAAGAAATTACAAACCTTTTTAGAAAATCAAACTATGAGAAGCTCTGCCTTATTTATGAGAATCAGTAACAGAAGCCTTTGGCTTTCAAGGTTCAGAAGCATTTCCATTCATTATAAAGACTTTAAAAAAAATATTTATACGACAGTTTTACTTTCTGCTGTGTGATGGCTCTCTTATCATGTTAGGCATAGTATGTATACCACACAGCCTCCACCATCAGCTCCAGAAGGCAGGAATGCTTCAAGTTGTCTATATCTGCTAGTCTTTGATATCATGGGGCATCTCAGCTGCCCCTGAACTCATGTTTATATATGAGTCACTGCTACTGTGCAGACTATTTTTTCTCCCGGTTCTGAGATAGTAGTCTTGTTTTTGTGACGTCTATAGTAAATTCCATTTAATACAGTAAGTGAAGCTAAATTCTATATTTAGCTTAGTTAATTTTCTAGGGAAGATATTTGCTGGATACATAATAACACTATTAAGTAGTTTAGCTTTAGTATAAATTCAACTTTCTCAGCATCTCTTCAGAGAGATGTATTGAAAAAAAGGAAGTTTTAGCAACTTCCAATAATTATTTGCCTTTTCTTTAAAAGAATGTATTATAATGCAGTTAAAATTAGTAATCGGGGTGTGTTTTAAGTTTCATACAAAGCAGGGTTATTTTTGCGGTTACAGGCTGTGACGTCCATCCAGCAGTACAAGAAATAGTAAGCCAACAGTACTGTTATATACATAATGTAGCTTACAAATGCAAGACCAGCTTTAGAACCTTAGATGTGCCTTTTTTGCATGAAGGTTACATACTGCCATTCAATTTCTATTTTCTTGTTAGAAACAGCAAGCTAAATAAATAATAATGGAATAGCAAATTTTTTTCACAGTGTGGTTGATAACTCATGATTTAACATTCCTGCCTTACCTGGGTTCTTTCATACACGCTCAGAGTATGATGGGGTGGCATACATGCAAAGCAAAACCCCGCACTTGAGAACTAGGACGTCAAAAAATGAAACTAATAATCAGGCTACTCACATTATTCAAAAGAACTAAAAATCAAAATGCAAGTAATTAGCATAAATAAGGCTTTTTTGAGAATACCAAGTATTTAACAATTATACAGAATTCTGTGATGTTGTAATAACAAAAGTGACATCAAGCTAAACTCTTCACGGTGACAAACATTCAAACAGTGAGATTAATATATGTCAGCCACATGGCACTTCTAACATGAAGCTACTCATCGGATCCCTCATTTGTTATTTTCACAATCTGTTTTGACATCAAAATAAAATATTAGTTTAGACTACAAATGTGTAAGATCAATATGGAAACTCCTAAAAGAGATATGATTTTGGACAGTGACTGAAAAGATTGTCTAGAAGTTGAAAAGCACTCAAATAAAAGGTAGGGAGATTAATAACCTACATGTGAATTAAAGCACTATTTTCATTAATAAAAGCTGCATTTGAACAAAAACCCTCACTTCATTCAGTGGAAACTGGATTTTAAGTAGCCTTGCTACAGCTGACTCATTACAAACAACGCTAAAAGGGCTTGAAAAATTTGTGCTTGTTTACTTGGAAGGGTTATAGTTGTGATTTCCTAGATATAAGAAGTTATTCCTGCATATCTACCACGACGATAACAACAGAACAAGATGAAAAAAATTAGAACTCAGTCTTCCTTGAAATGCCATTCCTTACCACAAGCTCTTGCAAGGTGGCTGCACTGACAAAAGAGAAAGAAGAAAAGATGGACTACAAGGCCTCTGGAAGAACACACAGCACCGCTGGTTCTCCACTAGCTCCCTTCAAGCAGAGCTTAACACCCCTTTAATATACACACAAGACCCGTACACTGAACTGACTCAGATGAAACCAATGTTCTCACATCTACACATAAAAACAGAATAAAAATTTTTCCTACTTTCAGCTGCGATAGACTTCATTTTCTTCCTAGTAGCTGTTATAGTGCTGTGTTTTTGATTTAGTATGAGAATATTTTAATGAAACACTATTTCTCAGAAGGACAGAATGTAAAGAATTCTGTTGTCTATTTTTTAAAGTATCTAAATGACTTTACCATACTGAAATTTGACTGGGCAATAATACTGAAACTACACTGGGTTATTCCTCCACACTAATATCTTCAGACCATGACAAGTGTAACAGTCTACTTTAGTAGTGCCACTTCCTTTAAGAACTGAAATAGGCTTGAAATCAGTCCATCTTTTCGGACTAGGTCTACATCACTAACTCATCTGAGGCTTTGCCTGCTGTTGCAGAAATTGCATAGAGGCAAAACATGTATGAAAAAGTAGAATAAGTTAAAAGGTCAAAGATTCACTAGTGAAAGCAGTGTGCACCACCCTCTTTCCATATCAAGTACTAAATCTTGGACCAGGGACAATTCGGACTGAGAAGAGTAGAGTTTTCTGGTTATACTGGCCAATTTCCATTACCAACATCTGAGGTTAGATCTGTATTGTATATGAATTAAGCTCACATGTCAGTGAAGTGGTTCACAGTATTTTATCTTTCAAAAGTGAAAAAGCTACCTCTTACATGAAAAATAAAGCTCTATAAATTTATTGTTTTACCCAATGAAATGCAAAGATTAGCAACGCCCTTTGTTCTAAATCCACTCTTAAAGAACTCTGATAAAGGCAATTGATTGGAAATTTGTTGAACAGTTCTTCCAATATGACATTTGGTCTACATAAACTAAAAAAAAAAGTCACTTTCACATTTCAGTTTAAACATACATATCTGCATCACCTCCTCGCCTGTTTAGGGAAGAAATACTGGCATAACTATCTTGTAAATTAGGCAGTAAGATTTTATGTTCATCTTGAGATGTATGTACTCTTCTGAAAGTTACTGTAGTGCCCAAGAATGTCCTTAATGAGAGGAAGCTTTAGAGCCATCACAAAATCATCAAAACCTACCACATTAAAAATAACAGATGTATCTTGTATAATTTTATAAACTGAATGGCCCATAAGGCTACATTTGCGCTACATTGCTTTCAGTTGTCTGGAAGGACTTGTTTGCAGTGAAAATTTAATACTATGGCCTCAGTTCAGATTAGGTTTCATGTGCCAGTATGGATGCTCTACTAATTCATAAGCTACGAAGCTACTGAAGTACTTGGATGTCCCCATTTCAGCTTTGCCACTGACATACTGCTTGTCAAAATGGACAGATCACTACTCAGAACCCAGACTTAAGGATCTAGATGTCATGTAAATCTCCTTAAAATTTTATGTAGAGTAGCATGGAAAGGACAAAAATATTTTCTTTATTTTTGATACACAACTGTGTTCTATGTACACTTTAAAAAGCTTCTCCTACTACTCTGTAAATACTCACAGACATGATTTGGATTGCAGTTGTTGTGGTTTAGTCCAAACCAGCAACAAAGAATGAAGTAATCACTCTCTCACTCATCCCTCCCCCCTGGTGGGATGGGGAGGAGAATCGGAAGGAAAAGTCAGAGCTCATGGGTTGGAAAAAGAAACAGTTTAACAGAACAGCAAATGAAGAAGAAAAATTAAAAAGTGAAGAAGTGAAATGTTCTCCTCTAACCTATCTGAAAGTGGTTTTCCTATAGTTCATATATTATTCAGACATAGGGTATTCTGCAATGAATGGGAAGATAAACATGAAGAACTAAACTTTCAGTTTTGGGTGAGATTGTCTGGTTTAGGGTATTGTCAAAATGACAACTCTAGTAGTCAATATAAAGGCTAACGGAACACTAAACCTCTCCAGATGAAATAAGGCATGTCTATATTGTTCCAGTCTTTTCCAGAAATACTAAATGGTGCTAAAGATGGTTTGACATCTACCCATATGCATGTATCTGCTTGCTTTGGACTAGCAAAAAACCATTTAACATCATGGAAAATACTGTGTAAGCAGAGCACTCTGAGTTTGTAGAAACAAGACCTGAAAAAAGCAGAGTCCAGAAGGATGATAAAAGCTGTGGAAGCCAGGTACAAATCTTTAGATTTAACCCAGAACCAGGGACAAAATGTACAATTATTGGGTTGTAATCCAGGATCCTGATCAGAAAACACAAATGGGAGTCTCTTCAATATCTCTTCAATAAAACCCTATTGCACAAAGGAAAGGGAGAGGTAAACCATGGAAATGTTTCCTAACACAGGTGCATGAACAAATCATAAAAACAAATTAAAAAATATTTATGATTTCCCTTTTTAGGGAAACTTTCATTCATTTCTGTGGAAGAAACAGTGTAGGTTGATCATTCTGTGTGAAACCTGAGGAAACAAAAAAATCACCCACTTCAGGTCAGTTCTTTGCAAGCATCTTATATCAGCAAAAGTTAAGGAAATTAATCCAAAATACATTTCCTTCTTTAATGTAATGGCTATTAAACTCATAGACAAATGCTAAGTTCAATAGAGTAAGAATATTATACACCAGATCTTGAATGACATTACGATACTAGTAGCCTAAATTATTCTTAATTTCTTCACCATCCTTATGAAAAAGAAAAGTAATTTTTAATAATGATCTTTTTTGATGTTGTTCTTTCTGTTTAAGGCAATGTGTTCATATTCAAAATTTTTTATTTTATCCGTCAATTTTTCTGTATCATTTATTTCCAAAATTTATGTGATTTTCCAGTGTGCATCAGTTTAATCTTTGTGGAATATAAAATCCGAGCCTCTATTGCTCATTTCAATAATGCATTCTTACTGGCACTGCAGATCTTCTTGAAGCTATGGTAGGATTTTTGGTTTTGGAAACAAATAAGTCACTAGTATTTTTGTTACTTCCTCCTGTTCTTGCATGTTTTTATATTTTAGGCCAAATCATTTTAAAATGACAGTTCTTTCAGAATACATATTAATGACCCGCAGAAATCTATATATTATTTCAAAATGAAAGGGATATTCTCACTTATTCAGACACTGAAAGTCATAATATCTAGCATTTTCTGGCAAATTTTAGTCCCTAGAGATTCAAAGAAGCTCTAAATTGTTTTTTTCTGGCCAGTTACATTTATCCACACACTGAATGTATGGGTAGCTGGTGTCACACAAAATAGCTTAAAATGCTAGAATATATCAGTAAAATTGAAACACATATTTTGATTCACGAGTTTCTGGAGTATCTGGCTGTATAATCATGCCACATGTTTTTGGAATTCCCACAGCTAAATATAATGGAAACATTATATAATATATATAAATAATTTCTATTTCAAAATATATTCTGTAGTATCTTTTTTTTTTTTTAAGGTGTTGCAAATTCATTTTGTACGTACTAGTATGCATCTCATTCTTTTTCTTCTGCTGTTCATGGAGGGCTTGCTCCTTCTGTTCCCAAAAAACTGTTTTACTGAGTCTATATACAGTTTAATTCTGTATTCAGGCTGGAAATAACTGTCCCAGTTTTGTCCATCCAGAAATTCTAATTCATTTAGTAGGAGAGAAAATTGTGTATTTTTAGCACTGGAAATAATTATTTTTGGTTCTTGATCCAAAAAATCTACTAAGAAATCAAAATACTACCAAAAGTTGAGCTGTCCCTTTGATGTTGGTCAGTAACTTCACAGAACTGAAGTTTCAAATGTGTGGGTTATGGTGATACTCAATACCTGAAATACAAAGTTAAATTGATGGAAGTTTTGTCAACTAGCTCCATCTGACAAGGCTTTATGATACAAATAAGCAAGTAACATGACTGTCTCAGAATGTAATATCACTGAAATTAGGTATATTTATAAAATAAAGGCATCAGTTCACAAAAAAACATAATTCTTTAAGCTCTTTCTCTAAAGCCTTTTAAATTTGTCATTTTTTTAATGGAAAATTTATGAGATTAGTTCAATGTCTAAATGTACAGTCAGAAGAAGTTTTCTAGACGTACTTCATGTCTTTTCTAAGAATATAAAATGCCATAGACTGTACAAAGTCTATTTATGACATTCCTGTAACCCATGAGTTACAGGAAGAACAGTTGCACAAAGTGCTATGATAGTGTTTTTCAACCTGTCCTAAGTGGTATCTCCACAAAGTACTTCTTAATTCTGTGAATTTCAAGCATCAGGATATTTTTAGTAGTTTCTTTGGGCAGAAGGTGAGGGGTGGGGTGGGCTGGGAGGGCCTGGGAAAACAAATAAAGAATGAAACTGCAGTCCTAAATAGGGTTTGAGTACCAGAATTACACCTAAGTCAGAATTAATTGGATTGTTCTGGTCTCTGACTAGAAAAACATTGAAGTATTTTTGATATACATAGTGATTTAATCAAATTTCATTGTCTCTGCAAAAGACCCACTTGCTTCTTTAAAATGTTTATATGTTTATGTACTAGTGTGTTCTGAAAGAGGAAAGAGGCAGACAGATATAAGTGTATGAACATTAAATTTAGCATCAACAGTAGTTTGAACAAAATTTTTGTCTTTAAAACAGACGGACTAACTGAATACTGTTAGTGGTGGTGCTGATATTTTCAGTGTTGGTTTTTGCAGTATTTTCTCGGTTCTTAAGTTTTTCTTCTGCAGTACTGTTTCATAGTAATTTCCTGAACAATGGTGAGAATAGTAATCTCATTTATCACAGATCAAGTTTAAATATGAACATGATAAAGTTTGAGATTTGAAAGTATTTACCTATAATCACCACCATGGATAAGCCGAAATTCAAAGAAAAATCATCAGTGGTTTCTTTGTCAAAGTATACCTTATACTTCAGCGGTGAGAGGCAGCTTTATGCATAGGATTATTGCCATTTTTCTATACATGATTTCCTTCAAGATCCTATAAATTTTTGAAAGGCAAATTAATAGCTATAAATGTTATACAAACCTGTGAAAAGCACAGTTCATTTGATGTAGAACATAATAAAATTGTAAAGGTGACAAAACCATTTCGAACTTACATTTAATTTTACGAGTTTTAAGTTGTACTATATAATACTTAACAGCATTGTAAACATGCTGTAAAGTGTACATAAAATGTTATAACTGAGCTTCAAATGTTGCAGTGTGCCTTTGCCTATGTCCTAGGAAGATTGCTTATTAAGTCTGTCTAATTAGGATATTTATGCTTCAAAAGAAACTACACAGTCTACCTTTTTCAAGAGACAGATTGTTTTCAAAAGTTACCTGCAACTCTCAATTTCCTGAACTGCACTTGTGACAGTGGATATAGCTATCTAGGCTATTTTGTTTAATTAACTATATTGAAGAAAAAATTGTTATGAACCAATTAAACAGTCTCATTTTAAAAAACTAGCTATGAATAAAGCATGTGCTTTTATCAGGGTATATTCAGCCTAGACAATCAAACACTAGATGCTTGCATAGTCCTATGGGATTAGGGCATTTCTCCTGAAAAACTGTAGCACCCAAGCTGTGTTCGTGTCAGGTTTATGTTGGTATCTGAACCACCAAAACCTCACTTCATTACTGAGGTTCTCGTGGTGATTAAGGAGAATACATTTTCAGAAATGATCTACTCTTCTCTGTCAAGTTACCTTTGAACTGAACAGGAGCTTAACCCAATACGCTTGCCTGAAAGTCCATTCAGACAAAATAAAACATCCTTCTCAGCTCAGGACTACAGTAAAAAGCTGTACCAGTAATTAAAAGTTAACCAAAGAGCTATTTTTAAACCAGATTATTTCCTTCACAACCCAAAATAGGATTGAGAAACTTCGTTCTCCTTGGAAAACTGAAAAGGCAAGGGCTGAAAGGCAATGGTTCCTGAGATCAAAATCCATATTATGAAGGCAAAAATATTAGAGAACAAGTTGTACAGCCCTGAGAGAAAACAGAAAGAGAGAGAAGATATTGGTCAGGAACTCACTAAAATGGCATATTTGAGGCTTGAATGAACAGGAATCATGTTTGGTTTTTCTTTTATTTTTTCTTTTTTTCTTGTTTTTTTCTTTTTTTTTTCTCTTTTTTTCCTGATAAGTAAACAGTATTCATATGAAGAATATTCCTATACTTTATCTCCAGTTTTTCATGTCTCCAAGAAGGTGAGTGTTGATTACCTGCCTGAGGCAAAGGGGAAGGACAGCTGTAAGCAGCAGTAATGCTTCAGGATGAAGTCTAGCGTGTTTATGTCATCACAGTATTTTTGAGAATAACCTCTTGCTACTGTGAAGGTGTAGACATGTGAATGTGTTTATTTTGGTCAGTTTAGTAATTAGTACATTTCTGAGGTAGCTACAAGCGACTAGTTACCCACAAGCACATAGTTTTATGTAAGTTATGTTCTTCAAAATCCACCTGATGAGCACATCTTACTATAAAAATAATTAGAAGAACCTCCAAAAAAATAATTTTTTCTATGCTGAAAGTGGAGCAAGCTTCCTGTCAGTCTTTGTAGTGGAGAAGTGTGATAGTATAGAAGTTAAAATTATTCTTATGCGTTTGAATTTGCTGTTGGAAGCCAGATTTAGGAGCACACAAAAATGCAGTAGCACAGCAGCCATAGGAGCTCACTGTGGTCCACTTGGGAATTATCCAATTGTTAAATAATCTCAAATATGACATAAACTCACAAAAATTGTTCTATTATTTCATACAGGGAGAACAAAAAGTTTGGCATGAATTGAAGTACTTACATTTTGTCTTATTATACGTGTCTGCTTTTATTAGATTTTTTATTCCTAGACGCATTCTTTGGTTTCTTAAAAAAGGTCATATTATGAGTAACATGGATTCAAACTAACAGGGAATTTGGTTATCTGGTCCAGAAACAAATATTTTCTGAAAAAAAGTAATTTAAGGATTATATACTGTTACTTTGCAGCAGATAAAAAGGATATTAAAAAAACTGAGAAAAATTATTCTGCTTAGTAAACTCAAACTTCCCATATATAACGTTGGTAATGTATATACTGCAGTTATGGAGGTGATACAGAAAGCTCACCTATTGGTAATAATTTTTAACATATTGAGGAAAGAACTAAGTATCCCTCACAAGCATGACAAGTATACAGGCATTTCATGAAGTATTTTTTTTCTGCAGAAATCAGAAGGCAGATTTCCAAATAAAAATAAAAGTTCCCAAAAGCTTTGAAAAATTTAAAACCTCTAAGGATTTTTTTTTCTTTCCCCTAAAATGGAGTAAATTCATAATTCTTTTGGTGAATTGTCTTTGCTCTTATAGCTAAACAAGTTAAAAAGAGAAACTAAAAATTAAATTTAATTTTTGAGCATTTGCTTGTGTTACGTATCAAATGAAAAATGTCTACTAGTAGAGTTTCATTTATCAGTTTGTGAAAAACAACTGCTTTATGCAGGAAGGTCATTCCTTAACAAAAAATTAGATCGTAGAATCATAGAACACCCTGACTTGCAATGAACTTATGAGCATCATTGAGTCCAACTCCTGGTTCCACACAGGGCAACTTAGAAGTTAAACCACATATATAAGGGCATTGTCAAAATACCTCTTAAACACCAACAAGCTTGTGACAATGATCACTTCCCTGGGGAGCTTGTTCCAATGCACGACCTCCTCAGTGAAGAATTTTTTCATAATATGCAACCTAAACTTCCTCTGAAGCAGCTTTAAGTCATTCCCTCACTTCCTGTTACCAGACATCTTCTCCCTCATAAAGAAGTTGTAGACAACAAGGTTACCCCTCAAGTCTCCTCGCTAAAGCACTAAACCTCCAAACACTATATTTCATACTGTGCTGTGATATTATATTATACTATTCATTTAGTTCTTCCAAATTTTGTTGTTTATCATGAGGCAAAAGTGTCTGGCTGAACTAGATTGCCTCAGCACGACATTAATATGAGTACTCTTAGGAACTACTTCTTCTCTTCAAGAGCTCTAATGCAATATAGAAACACAGTCTGTAAAAGAGAATGAGTCACCTAAATTACTGTAGAAAAGTGCTTCGGATTTTTCCTGAAATCTTTTCCTTTTTTCAAATAACTTCTCCCTACACTTCTTTAAAACATATTTTCAGTGCTCTGCAAGACTTTATTAAGTTCATCTTCTTAGAAAGTGGGAAAGAAATTTTGAGTTCGCCAATAAGTTTTCTCAGAACTTGTCTGGGTATACACTGCTTGGCACACTCTAATTTCAAATTAAGGTTATAAATTCAGATGCATTAGGCCATCCCTCTCTGGAAATTTCTTTTATTGAGGTGTGTGCTCACTATGAATAAGAGATGAACAAGACAAAAACTTGAAAAACTATTACTGTATCCCACTGCTTACTTGTGTTGGAACTCTGGCCTGACAAAGATGAATGCCAAAATCACATTTTCCGCAGCAGAACTAGAATTGCATTCTCTGACAGTGTTGCGGTAGATTGGCGGAAGACAGGCAAGAGTGGACTGCAGCAAAAGTCTGACTTCGTTCCCAGGTCATTCTAAGTGAAATCACCTCTTCCTAAAATCACTTTATGTTTTTGCTTACCACTCATTGATATTATCCATTGGTTTGTGGGGAGATGCAAGAGCATTCCTGAATAAAAAGTACTCAATCTTGAAAATGAAAATAAATTTTGCTTTCTTGTGCAGGTTTTGGTAGTAGGTCCCCTACTGCACGGCTGATGCCCATTGCCTCTACTTGCCACAAACCAGTGCTGTATCACTTCAAGTCTCTGCCTCCAAAAGATATGATCACATTCTACATTTCAACCTCTATTGCTGGTTTTACAGAGTGTCTTTCTAACTCCTTTTTTTAATCTCTAGACTGTTTTTTAGTGATCTAGTTTTCAGAATAAGTTGCTGGCAGATACATTTAAATAATATTCAGAGCTTTATATAAATGTGTTTTAACCCCGTGTGCCATTCATACAGTATTATGATCATTGTTTGACTGGCAAAAGTAAACTGCAGAGGTTAGTGGTCAACAATACACTTCTGTAGCACTGTAACATTTACTTGCATTTTCCTACCCCTATTGTGTTGCTATTTTCTGATATGTGTGTTTGGTACAAACTCAAATAAAGAGAGAATTACAAATTATTGTCAAAAAATAACTTGGGAAAGCTTAAGCAATCAGAAATGGAATATATGGTTTAATTTCTAGGTTTCATGTGCAAATTCTTTTGGAACCAACATAGAAATATATGTCTCTTGAGTGGGTGGATTAAATGGAAACTCGAAGGGCCAGATTATTAGGACATTCAAATATCTAAATGAGCAAAGGTAATACAAGATAAGTAGATAATTAAACTATTCTCTTTTTTTTAAATTCTGTAACACTTTAGAAGTTATGCATCTAAATATTGTTAAAATCCCTATTACCTACCCATTGATAAATAGAGATCACTTACTTTCATTAGGAACTAGGGTGAAGCTAAATGCAGGATTTATTGACTCAAAGAAAGTAATATAGATACAGACCAGTAAAAGATGCAAACATTAAAATAACAGGTACTGGTCAGTAGCAAAATAGACCTAAATGAGGTGGAATTTCACATTTCAGTTTGAAAATTCGTTAATGAGTTAGTGAAATTTTGAAAAATAAAAATCATTAAGGAAATCATTAAAATATAACCAGACAAGTAAATCAGGTACAAAATACCTTTCTTTTCAAGAGTTATCTGCCAAAAAAAAGAAAGCTCAAAAAGAAAAAAAATAACCTTTCTTTTAAAGCTTTAAATTATTCTTTTTAAAGCTTCTGTCATATATCTGGGTTTCGGTGTAATGTATGAATTTACACATGAATAATTTACAAAATGTTTGTGTTTGTGCTACTCCTAGTCTAGTTTTGTTGCAGAAAACAGTTAATATTTAATGTGAGCGGCAATAAACAACACTATCTGATTTTCTGAGCAGAACAGAGGAGATCTGAATTATATTTTTAGATACAAATTATTTTCAACCTGTAATGCCGATGATCCTAAAAAAGATTTTGAATAGTTTCTGGAGTTTTATCTCTTCTGAGTATCTGTGTTTTCTGTATTAAATCATGTTTCTTAATTTTTCTATTCTAAGGTCAGGAAGTGGAAATAACTAATAAATATGACTGAGAAAATGTATCACATTTAGACTGCAAAAATAAACACAGGTCTCTCATGGTCTGGGGATGATCTCAGTAATGTTAATGGAAAGTCCAGAAATAAAGTGGTGGAGGGAGTCAAAACAGGGCTGGTAGCAGTTTGCAGGTATTTTAAAATATTGTCTAAGGTACTATAAACACAATTGGAAGGCATTAATATGCAGTTTGCTTGTAATATTTTCTTCCTCGTACCTCACTACTGCTTGCTCTTATAATAAAAGGTGAACCTGGGACATTATTTTGTCTCTAGGATGAATGATCAAATTGTTACCTAAGGGAATATACTCTAGACTTCTTTCCTAACTTCTGCTTGTTTGCTTTTAAATTCTTCTGTTTGCAGTGACAGCTGCTGATGATCATTTTTTCTACTGGAAGCCATCAATCAAACTTCAGTGGTTAAATTAAATTTAAATTCAAAAATGAAATAAAAAAGCCATATACTGCTCATAGCTTTGGTTTTGGGTTTTTTTGGTGGCTTTTTTTTCTTTGTTGTTTGGTTTGGATTTGGTTTGGGAGTTGGAGGGTGGTAAGTTTTTTGGTTTTCTTTTATCTCAGAAATTGCAGTGCAAGCCTTACTGGATAGTCAAAGAACGTAACTTCTATTTCACTTGAGAATTTTTCACCAAGATATGCTGGAGGGACACCATTTATCCATCATATCGATCAAAGTGCATTAAGTACTTCCCAAAAGACTGGAATCTACAATACTCCAACCACTTTGTGAACTGATTATTCTGCTTTCCAAACAAAAATGTGCCTTGACATTTTTCCTCACGATGTTTGATTTCTCTCCCCGTAAACCTGTGACATTGATATGCAGAGCCAATCCTGCAGAATATTAGAGCATATTTTCAGATCGTGTGTTTGGTAGAGGTAAGACAATAACAGCAACTAATGACAACAGAGAAGATCAAATTTTACCAGCTGTTTCAGTATCATTTTCACTGGATTTGATCAAAGGTTATCTTGAACAGGTTGCTGAAATTTGCTTCATGAGGGAAACTAATTTTAGGTGTAATCTGAAGACCTGAGAAGACATGAATCAGGGAAAAATAAATATTAAAAAGAATAATAATTCTGTGCACAATTCACTCACATAACATCTCTTACCACTCCTCTGTAGACGTATTTACAGTCAATAGATCAATAGAAGTCCCTGTTTTATGTGGAGAACTATCCCCTAAAGCATGCGATTCACATATATGGTTCAGAAAGGGCTGTTATGGTTTTAATAAGGTGATACATACCTACTCCTAGAGGTCATTGATTCTTTGGGTGCATAAATCTTTTGTTGCTTTCTTTCTGCTCTGGTGATTAACTGGAGATAGCAGCAGTCATTTTTTGTAGCTCCATGAACAGTAGTGAGTTGAGAACCCACTTTCCCTTATTCCTTCAAGAACTGGAAAGTTTCAGGTTTATTATTGTTTATTTTGGTTTTGCAATTTTTTTTTCCTCAGAAGGATCATTTTGGAATGATTAGCAATGTTTTTTCATATTTACCCTCTATATGCTAATCCTCAACAGTGTGTAGACAGGTACAAAACAGGAAGAGCATTACTAAATCAGAGTGGATAAATAGCTGTTTCCTATCCTCTTTTCCTATAATTCCAGAGCTGACAGCTTGGAAGGTAGATCATAATTTTGCACTTCTTCCATATTTCATTAAGATTGGCTTCTGCAATCTGTCATCTATGCTCAAGAAGTCTAAGTGGGTTTTTTTCTGTGTAATGATGGCAGTGTATCAGAATGTAAATGGATACTGAGTGGATGCAAAGCCAGACTCAGTGAGTTTAAAAATGTAGATGTCTTTCCAATAAAATTACAGATTTCATACTGAATGGCAAAAACTCAGAACATCCTACCTCCACCACCAAAAACTCCATTTAGAACACACACAGCTTTCATATTTCTTCTAAAGAGAAAAATAGTGCCGCCATTTAGTGTTAAATAACTTAATTTTACTAGAAACTGTAGAAGGGTATTAATGCTAGGAAAATATAGGGTAACGTATTTCCACTAAATTTAATGTGTATAATAAGAAGGCCTCTGAAAGGTCTAACAGCAATACTAATTCTTACATGTAATAAGTTGTATTGAAACGGATTACAGTGATTAGTTTCTCCAGACTCTGAATCTTGGGGTCTAAAGTACTCTTTCCCAGTGGAAGGGTGTGGTACAAAGACATTCTTGTGCTTATTCTTGAGGTCAGTATTAAGTGTAACAGTCAAAGGCAGAGATAACTGTATGACCTAAATCCCAGTAATTACGTCGACAAGCATGCTGGATCTAAGTCTGTCTTCTCTAACTTGGAAGTGTGGTGTAGGCAAAGGCATAAATACACCTTAATGGGCCTTCAGCACTAAGGAGTGATAAGGTCAGTATAATAATTTATATGTTAATGAAATATTTTATTCAGCAAAATCCTTGGCTTTATGTTCTGAAATTATTTGACTTTGTTAATGTGGTATGACTTTTAGAGACAAGGAAATGTTATTATTCCTCAGCCTAAAGGGAAGTATTTGGATGGTATTTTTCAGTAACTTTTCCACAGATCTATTGATACTTTCTTCGCATAAAGCCAGTTGGCTGGACCTTCCCTCTCATTTTCCAGACTTCTGCTTCTACTCCCAACCTGTACTCAGCTGTGTAAAGCACTCATTATTCTCTACGAATGTGAAGTTACTTCTGAAATCACAAGGCATTAATGTCTTCAGCAAAACTTAGATTTTCATTCTGTCAGAAGACAACAGACTCACTGTCATTCCAGAATTTCAAGGGCCATGAAGTTAGCCTCACGAATTCCTTTCCAACTGCGCATCAGCAAATGTCAACAATACGTCTGTCTTAGTTTGTAACATTTCTCCACTAAAATATCATTTTATTTTCAGCAGTTTGTATCTCATCCTCATTTTAAGGTATCTGCTTAGGCATATGTGATTAGTGGCTAACAATTCTGAGCAAAAAAACCCCCATTTTGTAATCTTTCTGTTTGACAGTTTTTGCTTTCAGAAGGATAAACAGTTGCTGACTTGGTGAATTTCCTCTTTCACTTCAGCAAGGGATATAAAAAGAAAATGTTCCTAGGCAACTGAGAAGGACTTGCAACAAAAATATATGTATCTTCCAACAGAGGACTCTGCTTCCCTTCCAGTTCCAATATCACCAAAACAACCAATAGGGATAACTATCTTCAGCATCTGGCAAGGTACATTTCATTCAGACCTTAAAGCCATGGCAAAAAGATTGCACAGGAATTGGCTTTAATTCTAAGTTTTTGCCATCAAAGGAAGGGCAAAGAACTAGCCAGAGATTGCAAAGTGCCAGATAGTTCTTTAAAGAAAGATTTGGTCTTTTAACTACAAAAAAACAATTAAAAAATAAATCTCAACTATAATCAATTCCCTTGTTTACATACTTATCTCCCACAATGTGCTTAATCCTTCTGCAGAAACATGGCTTACTTTGAGAGTATTCCTGCTTTCCCTATATGAACATGCAATGCCTAGCCAACATCATATGGTAGTAAATGAAGTATAAACACTTTTAAGTTGGGCAATTTAGAGTTTCTTTTCTTCTCACATGACCCAAATAGGTAAGTTTCCTCACTCTTTAATTATCACTGCACCCAGTTACGTTTGTGCTATTTGCAGAAATGAGCATAAACATAATACAAATAATTCTCCCAAAGCATGTTGTAGGTGATGGAACAGAGCACTTTATGTGTTACAGCTCATTTCTTTGTCATTAATTCAGAACATTACTGTCACAAATTCTAATTAGAAAAAGAAATCAACAATGCTTAGAAAAAGATAGCTACTTGCAACTGTTCCTCTAGCATGTTTAATGTAGCAAGTGTACATGCCTTAATCTCTGGATAGAGAAGCAAAATAAGGCAGATGGATAAACAAATACTGGTTTATGCACTATGTATTTGGCTCCTCTGACTTTCTCTTTTATTAACTGTATACAGTGGGAATACTTAGCTCCTCTTGCCGTGACTGAACCTGGAGGACCAGGCAGCCACCGGTTTCTAGATATGCAAGTATGAATATAGTCTTTGGATGAATATGTATACTTGCTGCACGTCTTCAGACTTTAAAAAATTTCCGTTACCTTTTTTTTTATAAGGGCTTAATGTCATCCATCAAACAAAATAGAAGATAATCATTGCAGAAAATCATTGCAATAAAATTAAGTCTCCCTGTAGAGTCAAGCAGATATTTAATACTCATAAGCATATCAGAATCTGGCCTTTTGACAAGAAGACTGAACTATTTTCATTTCAGGATGACTGTAATGTAAAAGCATTACAGGGTCTGGTTTTGTCACTCTTTTCCCACTGTTAATTTCTGTCCTGAATGTTCAGTGAGGACATATGGAGAGATATACTAAGCTCTGCTCTCAAACTAACAGAATACTGGGCACATATCTGAAGTTCCATAATAAGGACCAGAAATGCCATGTTTTTCATGTACTAGCAAAGTGACATAGGATGCAGTAAGAACTTTCCATTTATGATGTCTCCATTAGGATATTTCCTGTCACAGTCCTGGGTGCTAAGGACAAATACAAGAATTCTTATGAGCTGATTCCCATTAAGGCAAATGAAAGTGGATTGCTGGACTCAGTCCCATACACTAAGCTTTGGCTGATAGATGTCTTTGGCCTGACTAGAGGAAGAGGGTATTGATACCTGCGTGAAGCTATTGGTTATTTCTCTTCATATGTTTATTCCCCTTTCCCAACTGCTGTGTGGTAGAAAACAGCCTACAAAACTTTAGTATGCTACCTTTAGTCAATGCATGTATGCTTTTGGATTATTCAGGCTGAAACTAACACCAAAATAAATGAATTGAAAGATCTTGAACACACATAAAAAGTGAGTAAGCCTTCCTTTCTCATATGGCATAGCTTGGGGCTGTAACTTTTTTTTTTGAGTGGTCTCACAGACCTCATGCGGTTTGGACTGTCAGTAGACATCTGGAACTGGCTCACAGGGAAGGATCAGAAAACAAAATTAGGAATCTTCCCTTTTCAAAGCCTTATGAAATCAAGCAAGAAAAACAATTTCTTACATTTCTTTAATTCACAGCAAATTCACTGTCCACATATAGCAGTACGAAAATTGTACCTGCTGCAAAATTTTTCTCCAAAGTAAGAAAAAGTTCCTTAGATACCTTAATGTAGATCATTTCTATATAACAAAAATACATAAAAACAGCTAAAGCAATTCCCATTTAAAATAATCACGACAGAAAAGAACTCTGCTTTTGCCTTGTATGCCACAGGGCTATTTCCTATGAATTAAAGACTTTCATGTAACAAATATAATGTAAAATACTTGGGTTTGAAGGTGTGTATAGCTATCAATTCTTTTGTGTGTGTAAGTGTGCACATGTACATCCGTGTGAAAGAGGGGGGGAAGACGAAAGACCATACTATTCATAATCAGTTGGCTTCTATAAGGTTAAATCACATCAGTTAACAAGTAAGAATGTGATGAGCTATGCACTGCCTAAGCTGGTAGTAGATCTGTTCAGTGTGCACGTCTGTATTGATGGTGGCATCATCTCCTGCAATGACAGGAGATGTACCTGCTCTGGCACAAATCAAAGGGGAAAAGTTACCAAGCCTTAGAAGAACCTTCTGGCAATTAATTAAACATTTTGACAATAGGTAGGTGAAGCATTGTCTTAATTCATTGTCCATCTTTTCTGAAACTCTAATCTTTGCCGAGAGAACAATGTTACTCACCTGCTGTCTGGTATTTCAGTGTTTTGGCTATCTTAGTCACTAGTAATGCTGAAAATGATACTGCCACCTTCCTAAGAGCATGCTATAACATCCATGGATAAAAAAAGAAGCTTATTATGATATTGCTATCCTTGAAAATTAGAACAGTAATTTTTCACCTTTTTTTATTTCATGTAACCAATTAACCTATATTGGATTTAGGTGCCAAGGTGCTGGCAGCTGGGGGCTGTGTGAGTGGCCCTTGTGCGGAGAGGCCAGGGGTTGCCCGTGCTGAACATAGCCAGTTCCAGATAGTTCTAGTCAGCACCAAAAGAGACCCACCACCGAGGACAGGTGGGCGCCTCAGCCGTATTGGTGGTGCCTCTGCAAGAACAGGTTTAAGAAAGGGCGAAAAAAGCTGTACAGCACCTGTGGTAGAAAGGAATAAGAAAATTGAGACAAACAGCCCTGCAGACACCAAAGTTGATGAAGGGGGAAGGGTAATAACGGGGTATATGATACAATAAATAGCAGACTCATCATGACCATCCAGCTTGGTTAAAGTCTCATGCAGTAGTCAAGGCTAAGACATGTTTTGAATAAAGATTTGAGTATTGATGATGTATAAGTTTTACAGTGGGGATTCTCTGGGGGGTAGCTGAGTGCTTTGGGTGTCCTTGGAGAGTGAGCCTCTCTTCTACACCATGGAGAAAACAGTTCTGGTCTTGTGAACAGCTCAGAACATGTACAATGATTTCAATGACAACAATAAAAGGTAAGGACATCTATTTTGGGATAATTCTTAGCTAACTACAGAGTCCATTTCAGTCTTGAATTTTCAGCAGGTCTACTTCATGTTTAAACTGGACAAAAAGTTCATTTTGCGTTACTACCCTCCTGTGACTGGTTGTTCCACAGAAAAAACTTGAATTCCATAAATTTCCTTTTGGCATAACCTTGTATCCCTACTACCATATTCTTGTTACATTAGTAATAGAAGATGACTGCCTTTTCTGTGTGATAGACTAGTGTCCACAGGCAAATGAGGTGGAGGGGGAAAGTAACACAGTAAGATGGCATCTTTGATAACGTGAGTGCCATGTGAAGTAAGAAGAGAATAAACAAATGGCATATGATAACAGGAAAAGATATGAATAAGGTGCACAGACAGAAGAACAAAGGTATCCTGGGGAGAGTGAAAAAAAAACTGAAAAAAGCAGATGATGCCCTGCAATCCACTAACCCGCTAATGCCATGACCTCATCAAAATCACGAGTAGGGAAACCCCATCCGCAGAGGCAGAAAACTGGACAGCTTGCTATGTTTGTGCTACAACTTCACAATTGTAATATTATCTATACATCTTTGTTACTCATCTGGTTACTGTTTACATATCTGATGTGTAAGTGCTATAAACAGGAAAGTACATGTGCGGAAACTATACGGATAATTTGTGTCATGATACTAAAAAGAGTAGGCTGTACAGGCTTTGGTATCTGGTCTACTGAAATGTACAAACTTCCTGATTGGAACTGTGGTCCTTTTATTTGATAAGACATAATGGACAGCAGGAGTGGCCAGTGAGAAATAGTCCAGAAAATAACTCTGCATGAGGATTTGTTGAATCATAGGCAGATTATTTCTTAAAACTATAAAAGAAAAAAGATCAACAAAAGTATTTAATTTGTGAGACGATTAATCTGGGGAAGATAGCTAAAATCAGAATGACAATTACAAATTAAAAAGAAAAAAGAAAAAAGATAGATTTTTAAATATATGTGATGAGGAATACTTATATCAGGAAAGAGTCAGAGGAGATATCCTTACTTTCCTTAGAGGACGGATCTAATCACCGAGAAGTACTTGAAAAGATTGCATTCAAAGTACTTTATTTTGAAAATTCTTCTATTTAATAAGAAAATATTTCATTTTCTGTCCCCAGACTGTACTTTCTTCTTGATCATGATAGCTTTTTCTGTGCCAGAGAGAGAACCAAATCAAAAGCAAAATGCATTCCTTAAAGGGTAAAAAAAAATCAAGAAGTTTGACTCTAGTAAGAATCAGAAAAGTTAGAAGTGAAAGTGACTCACTTGATCATGTGATACATTTTCTGGCCAATGCCAAATTATGTCTGGTGTATATGTCAGTATTTTGTCAGTCTGTTGATAAATGGATTCATGAGCCTTCAGCCAGTGAGTATGAAGAGGAAGATTCAGTTATTCTGTCTTTAAAAAAAAAAAAATTACTGCAGACAGGACTCGTGTTGATCAGTCAGGAGTAGCTGAAGGGAAGCCAATGTACAGATACTGTACACGAACCCTGCATCATAAAAGTCTATACTGTGTAGATTCTGCAGCCTTTTCTCACTATGCTTATGATGTGGAAGAAAAACACATGGCATAAAGATGCAGAAATCACTGTTTTTTTGCTTTTTTTTTGCAGAGGCCACTGCATCTGAAAGACTACAAAGTAACCTCTGTTTAGCCAACCTGTATTACAAAGCTAAGACAGCTCTTACTTGAATATTAGTCCTGGGTTCGGCCAGGACAGGGTTAATTTTCACCAGAATCTAGGAAGGGACACAGCCTGGCGGGCTAACCCCACCTGGCTAAACAGAGCAGGGTATTCCATACCATGTGCCGTCATGCTGGGTTCTAGTGGGAGGGAGCGGGGCGGCGGGAATTCTCTCACGGCTCGGGAGCACGCGGCACCAGTCCGGTCCGGGAGAGCGGCTCTGTGGGTTGTGCGGTCTGTGTTGTGTTTTCTCCTTATCTATATCATTGTTGTTCCTGTTCCTTTTGTTTGCTGTTCTGTTAAACTGCCCTTATCCCGACTCACCAGTTTCTGCCTGTTTCTTTCCATTCTCCTCCGCATCCCAGCCGGGGGAGGGGCGGCCACGTGGTGCTTTTGTTGCTGGCCGCAGCCAAACCATAACAATATTGCTGTACGAAGTTTTACTCTCCAAAAATATGCTTATAATTCGGAACTCTGGTCTTCAGTTTTCATTTTTAAGTTCATAATTTCATCGTTTTATCAGATTTATGCTCCACATTTGGCAGCACCTGGTGACCCCTGCATTTTTTGGTATGCTCAGACATCATCTCAATGGCTTTTCAAGTAATGCTTCATCTCTTTCTACCCATCAGAAAACCAGATTCGAAGATTCTTGAAAAATATACTTGGAGACAATAGCATATTAAGTATGCTATATACATAAGCCATCATACCATATGATGTACCTGTCTGTTCTGAAAATTTGTCAACAAATTTCCAGATAATAAAGTAACTACAATGTGAGTGTACATGACAGTACATTTACAAATAGGGGATTATATTCAAAGATCTTTCATGCAAACTTTTATGTACAAGAAGGTCACATTTTTTTTCAGAGGTGAAGACACTTCCATAAGTTCTGTCTGATCTCCATCCACAATGAGTCGTGAGGGGGCTAAATTAAATGGCATGTTCTTGAAATAACTGAACCCTTAAATGAAGTCCAGAGGGATGGGATTCTGATAGCATTCTCTTATTTTTAAAAACCCTGGATCTGCTATTAAACACTTTTCATTGCTAAGGTGCCTTTTTTTACTAACAGCTGGTTGTTATTTATTTGCTTATATTTGAGGTGTGGAAAATGTCATTGTCATTGTTTAAATATACCAAAAATATTTAGGTAAAAAATTCCCTAGACTTTCTTTTTTAAGTAACACTGTATTTCTAAAATAGAAATAGTCTATTCTTCCTCAGGGAGGGAATAAGGAGCCTAGAAGTTCTTTGCAGTACATCCTCAAGATGACAGAGAAGATCTGTTTTAAAAGAGACTTTGAGGTAGGTGGTTTGGAGGCTTTATCTACCAAACTCTCTTTTAAAATTAATCTAGTGTCATTTGACTGAGAGTGTGGCAGAAAGGTGCAACAGGTAAAGCAGTGGGTTTGAAAAGTTGAAGCATGGAGTTGGCCTTAATATATGAAAAATTGTACCTTAATTTTTTGCCTGAAAGTCATCAGGCAGGAAACAAAGGTCTTGGAGAACAATGACTGTCCCAGAAAGGAATTTCTATAGGACTTCCTATGGAAGTCTTCATTCTGTTTTCTTATCACAGTCCCAAATGGACAGCATGGCGGGCCATTACAGTCTCACAGTTGTCAGCCACACAAAGTGGCTTCAATTTACTGACTAAATGAAGATAAGTAAAGTTCAGAAAGTAGAATGCTGCAGGCAACAGGTATGTCTAGCAGGAAGTGGGAGTTGCAACACTAACTCAGGTACTTTTTTTAAAGTAAAATTTCAAAATTGAGGACCTCTTTGCCTTCTAGTAGACTACTATTAAACAATGCTGTTGTGTCAACCCCAGATCATAGACTGAGAAATATGGATTAAGAGAAACATTTTCTCTAAATTCATTGGAACTTTTTCTGTGTAGGAGGAGTGACAATGCTTTCTGAGAGAGTAGTGTCATGGTGCTTCTTGAGTGGCCATGTCTAATTCACAGGAAAGCTAGCACTGACGGAAACCGCTAAGTGAAAGAACTGTGCTGGAAATCAAGTCTCTTGGTGCTTGGCTAATGGAGGAAATGAAGATGGAATTTAGGTTTATTTTCACTTTTCCCTGTAATAAGAAACTTTTAGTCTTTCTTGTGTGAACTTTTAGAAAAGTAAAATACTGCTGTAATTTGCCATTAAACTCTGAAATGAGTGTTCCAGACTATGTAGATGGCACCATTAATAAATATTTTTTGTGTGTGTTTACTACTCATATTTTATCAAGAAGAAAAATACCTCCAGCAAGTTGTTTTTCTGTTCAGTATTTGGTAGATCCAGGTGTGGATACCATTGGCCAGAGCAGCAGAGTATTAGTCATAGAAATAATATTTTCTTTCTTTTTCAAATGTATATACATATACATTGACTTGAAGATTTCTCTGTTGACACATTAAGCTTTTCTAATAGTACCAATATAAATATTACCCAGATACGCCTCTCCAGTCAGTGACGAATTGTTGAACCATTTGTACTTTACTAGGTATCAGGCTATTTGAAATAATGTAGTCATTTTTCATTTCCATGGTTGATATATACTGGAATGGTAGCTTGCATATTAAAACAATTTGCCCATTCAGAGTACGAGCCTGAGGAGGAAATGTGCTCCATGGTACACCACAAGAATTTTCAAATACATATGTTAAAAATAAAACATAATAATATCCATTAGAAGGCCAAAATACCTTTTCTGAATCAGTACGCCTGAGATCCTCATGGATTAATTATCTGTCACTCAGAAAGTTTACACATTGCAAACCAAAGTTAAGAATCTACAAGCACATGGACTAAACCGGGATGCTATTCTAACTATTTTCCTCTTTTATTAACCAGAGAAAATAAACAGCATTCACTGTTTTAAAGGATTTGGACTGTCATAAGAAGTGCTCAATTACTTTAACGATAATAAGACTGTATTGCTTAATGGTCACATTGTGTAGGCCCAGAACATGAAATGCATGTATAATTGTGTGGATAGATAGACAGATAGACAGGTACATAGACAGATAAACAGACAGACAGAGAGATATACAAACACACATTCATATACTTTGCAATACACTCTATGCCGTCAATGCCTAGGAAGAACTTCCAGCTCATATCATAGAAAAGAGAAAATATTTTTGTATGCAGAACTGTAATAGTTCACCAGAATAGAACCAAAGAACCATTAAATCTGGAAAAGGCCTCAAAAATCATCAAGTCCAACCATCAACCCAACACCACCATGTCTGTTAAACCATGTCTTGAAGTGACATATATAAAAGTTTTTTCAACACCTCCAGGGATGGTGACTCCACCACTCACTGGGCAGCCTGTTCCAATGTCTGACCAGTCTCTCAGTAAAGAAAATTTTCCTAATATCTAATGTGAATCTCCCCTGACAAAACTTTAGGCCATTTCCTCTCATCCTGTTTCTAGTTAGTTGGGAGAAGAGACCAATACCTGCCTCACTACAACCTCCTTTCAGGTAGTTGTAGAGAGTGATAAGGTCCCCCCTCAGCCTGCTCTTCTCCTGACTAAATGATCCCAGTTCCCTCAGCCACTTCTCACAATATTTGCTCCTCAGATCCTTCATCAGTCTCGTTGCTTTTCTTTGGATATGCCCCATCACCTTTGAATAGGCTACAAATTCTTGTAAAACCCTTCAGCAGCCTTCATTATGAAGAAACATAGAATACTAGTAATGAAGGTTGGAAATGACCTCTTGAAGTTATCTGTGCCAACCTCCTACACAGTGAAATTCCAGTGAGATGGTGTTGCTCAGGCCTTGTCCACCTGAGTTTGGAACATCTCCAGCAAAATTCCACCACCTCCCTGGCATCTTGCTCTGATGTTGTGTTACCCACGTAGAGAAAAAGAAGATATTTGAATTCACATTCTTGCAACCAGTGTCTGTTGCATTTTGCCCTTCTGCTGTACTTCTCCAAGAAAAGTCCAGTCTTCATCCTTTCCACATTTTCCCGTTACATAAAGGCTCTCTTTCACCTTCTTTTGTTCCAGACTTAGAAAGCCATGCTCTTTCAGTTTCCACTTGTTCATCCAGTGCTCCGGCACCCAGCAACTTTGAAAGTCCTCTGGTGAGTTTCTCTGATGTGTCATTATCTTTCTCATACTGTAGAAGCCAAAACCAGATGTGATCAAATGATATTTTATGTGTATTAGTGTCATTCATATTTTTAGTTAGATACATTCACATGACTCTATGTCAATAGTGGAAAATTGTGCTTCAACACATATACAAATCAGTTTTTTAAAGCACAATCCTGTGACATGTATTTGAATAAAATGCCCAAATTTTCCACCATGCTGAGTATTTAAACATGCTTTTCTAACCAAAAAGGAGATCTGAATATTTTAAACTTTAAAAACTGTGCATTTTTTTGGTACTTACATAGATAATGATCTAATGTAAAAGTGTGAAGTACTAGTACAAAAAAGGTAGCAAAAGCTCTAAAGTTATTGCTTTGGTTCTTAGTTGAGATGAAAAGTGTGTGGAGTCCTGGCTGGACGAGAGGGGACATAGTTTGGTGCTGTTGAGCAACCCAGGCTTGGTAACGGAGATAGACCTTGAAAGTAGCGAACACGGAACACTGCTACAGAAGTAGAGTGGTGAACACGGAACGCTGGAGCAGGGGTACTGCCACGTTGTTGCTTCCTGCCTTAGCTGAGTCCGGCCACGTCACCGCTTTCTGCCACAGCGCTGCGTCCGGCCACGTCACCGCTTCCTGCCACAGTGACGCTCCCTGCCACAGTGCTGCTTCAGCATCGAGAGATGAAGCTTTGCACCAATTGCAGCAGTTTTGACTATATATAGTTAAGAGTAACTAACCAATTAGAAGCCGTAATTGCTTTGCTATATATACCCTGTTTTGATGACTAATAAAGAAGAATGATCTTACTCACATTGGGATTGTATTGTGTCTACTGTTTCCGAGTTCCCACTCCGACAAATGGTAGCAAAGGATGGTTTGATGATTTATGGATTAACCTCTCTGCGGCAGAGGATGGGCGATTTCCCTGCCGGGTCTCCAAGACTGCGGTAAGCAGTGAAAGGAGGGAGTGGGATACGTCGGCTGGGAGTGGTGCTG
>Ga0065711_1009385_pt1 | contig 32732 bp, 18 predicted proteins | sample Hoacrofraction12_FD_59098 | JGI IMG/M metagenome (GOLD analysis project Ga0065711, IMG submission 59098) | Hoatzin crop microbial communities from Cojedes, Venezuela - Epithelial fraction 12 v2 (version 2) | ecosystem: Host-associated > Birds > Digestive system > Esophagus > Crop | place...
ACATGAGGAAGAACTTCTTCCCTCTGAGGGTGACGGAGCCCTGGAACAGGCTGCCCAGGGAGGCTGTGGAGTCTCCTTCTCTGGAGATATTCAAGCCCCACCTGGACACAGTGCTGTGCAGCCTGCTCTGGGTGACCCTGCTTGGGCAGGGGGTTGGGCTGGATGACCCACAGAGGTCCCTGCCAACCTCGACCATTCTGTGATTCTGTGATTTTCTTTTTAAATCAAAATAACTTTCTAAGAAAAATCAGAAGACATTTACCTTCCATGAAATAAAACTTAGGGTCTTCCTCCCCTGTCTTGAGAGCTTCAAGGCAAAGGAGTGACTACTCTTTACATGGAACAGACAGACGATCTGTAATAAGGACCACGACGTTTTCATTTTTGTCTGCTCCCTTTTTGGAAGGTATTTTGAGCTGAGTGACGTCAGAGGCAGTGGGAAATCAGGTCAGGCTCCAGGACTTGCTGTCTTTAGGGGAACTGCTCCAGGGCTGTCTCTGAATGCAACAAAATACCCTGGGTGTATCCATGGGGCCCGAAGGCCGGGTGACACGTGTCCCCAGAGCCTCTCAGCCTGCCCAGCCACTCTCTGCTGGTGACTGGAGGATGCTCGGCCCCTTCACGCTCATGACACCAGTTCTCTAATGCTCTGCATGTTTGGAAGCTGGTTTCCCAAGGAAAAGTTGTTTTTCACGGTCTCCTTTGTTTGTTTGCGCATGTGTCTCCCTCTCTCTTCAACGCTGAAGCTGTTCAGCAAAGGGAGTTTAACTGTCTCCAAATTTTGTGATACGACGAAGCTGCAGAGATGAGGGAGACGCCGTAAATGTTTTGGCTGTGACGTGGTCTCACACCTTGCTAGACACCCGAGAATCCACACGAGTGAGGCATTGTAATGTCTCGACCACAGGCTGTGTCATAAAGCAAAATCCATCCAAGTTTCCTTAATTCCCGTGTTCGCGATCTGCTGGTTTTACTTTCACCCGTCTGCCTTCCCGGTTATTGCTCTTAAACACGTTTGCCACACCCTCCCTCTCTATACTCTTTTCAGTCCTTCCTGGAAGTAGATCTAATGAAATCACTTAATGGGAGCATCAAGATAGTTACAGGATGTGAGGAGTGATCCTGTTAGTGTGACCGTTGTCCTGCCTTCCCCGGTCCCCACCCACCGCTTTCATTTCTGCTCCCCTGGCCTGTTGTGTCACGTCTCCACGGCAGATTACCATTTCAAGGCAAAGCCTGCGCCGTTGTTTGCTGAGAACCACCCCGGGTAGCCAGGGGAGCTCAAGTAAGAAGAACTATTATTAATAGCGTGGTAGAGAGTGGAATTTGGCTGCTGGATCCGTTTTGTGTGGAGGGCCTTAATACTGAGATACGTTGTTATGCTGCGGCGTGTACTTGCCCTTGGAAGACACAGAGCGATGGACGTGTCCTCAGTTTTTAATGTTCCTGATCCTGAAAATATTTTGGAGTCAGTGTAGCTTGAAAAATCTCCTTTGAAATGAACTGCTCCTATCGCCGTCGTGGGTGTGGTTGTCCCTAGCTCTGCCCTAGGTAAGCTCAAGGCAGCAGCAGCGCCGGGAGCCCCGGCCCAAGGACGGCGCGGTGACGCGTGTTCGGAACAGGCGTCTTTTCTTGCTCACAAACTGCTCGAGGAGAAGTGAGGGTGACTGAGTGAGGTGAGACACATAGGTGCAGTGGGGGGGGTGTGTGTGTACCACTGCTCCTCCAAGTCCTGCCTACCCTGGCAAGGAAGAATATTTTTACATAACTGATTTAATTAGCCCAATCAAACTAGCAATTGCACAATAAACTGAATATGCGACCTTTCTTCTAGAAGAAAAAACTCTACACGTTAGCTTGGTGAACAGCTTTTCTTTAGTCACCTGCCAGACACTTGATTTGGTTTGTATCGTGACTTGATAAAGAAATGACATCATTAATACAATAATAACAAATCATTTCTATGTAAATCAGTGGACCGTCTACCTGGATTATTTTAATGTTTGCCCTCCAGCTCACTTTTTCTTTCAAACGGCGCCTTCACATCCAGTAATAACTATTCATTCATTTATTTATGATTGTTTTGGACTTGATAAAGGAAACCAAAAGGGCAGAACACTTCAGAAGCTTCAGAATCCAAACAAATCAGTTCTTGTATTGCCTTTTATCAGGTTATTGCAGCTTGTGGAATGTTTATCACTTTAATCTTATTTTTTTTTCCTGAGTTTTTGAGGTTTGGAATACAAAGTATTGTTTTATCATTGTTACCATTTTGCAATATCCCAAATTATTTTATGCTTTCTATAGAAAAGCAACATCTCTCGCAGCTCAAGTCATCTCTTCATTAAAACACAAGGTTTGCAGTATCATCTGAAGTCAGAGGAAATTTGACTTGAGCTAGGCCATCCATTGGGGAGTTTCCTATCAGCTGCGATTGAGTCTTTTGACCTCTTTTCCTGATGATGCCTTTAAGTCACTGTCTGGGGCTTGTAATTTAATTAACTTTTTAGCACTTGCCTGCAAAGCAAGGATGATTATTTTATCCTCACAAAGGAGAGTTAAGAAGCTTGACTGAACTGTGCCTTTAAAGTCCGTGCCTTACTACACTACAAAAGATTGGTGTGTTAATGTATATCACGTGCATTACGTGTAAGTAGCTTTAGACCAAGAACCTTCAGTGAATGCAGACTTTGGAAAAGGCCTTTGTGTGCATCTCCACTCATGGCAGTATTTTATGTCAAGTCGCTTCTTTGAGTCAGAGTAATTAATACCTTTTGTGCCTGAAAGCCAAAGCCCCACAATTAACAGTAATGTGCAGGTGATAATTAAGCTTGTTCTGTATCCTGTGTCTAGCAGCTGATAACATGGACAAGCTGAGCTGCCCGGTCATAGCTGATATTTCAGGGAAGGGCGGCGAGGAAACTAAAATTGTTTAAAAAAAAGATGATGTAGTCACGCAGGAACGCAATAATCCGAAAAGTACCTATGATAGATGGGGAAAAAATGCTTCATTCTTCCATAACTAGGTCTCTCCAATGGTTGCCTATGATCAGCATAACACATGTCAAAAACTGAGTTTATGTGGACCAAGGCTTGGCAGGTTTTACTGCCAAAGCATCAGCCATCTAGTGATGTGAAGAGCTGGCAAGGTGCTTGCGCTAGCAAGGCAGCCCACACTTAGGTGATAATTTATGGCTACCTGTAATCTCCCCTAAATAGAAACCATTCATATTCTCACTCGGGAAGCTGGAAATGACCAGACAATGTGAGTTCAGCCAAACCAAGACTTCATATAACTTTACAAAAGACAAACGCTCTCTGGTACTGACATTAACAACGGTATGGGCTCTTAGAAAGTAGTCATGTTTAGGTTATATTTATTTTAGAATTGTTTGCTTGTGGAATTTCAGAAACTGGCAGTTTCTAAGAGCTGAAATAGAGTTTTAACTCTTGGACTTTGATTCTGTTTATTTAAAGCACAAAAAAAGCCTCAGGACCAGCCCAAGTCAGCGCCATGCCGTGCAGTGTTGTTTGTGCACTCCCAGCGAGTGACTTGCTGATCGTTCCAAATGTGCGCGATACTGAAGTCATTAGTCACTGATGCTATCTAGCGTGGTGCTGCAGAGTTCGGGCAGACGCTCTCCTTGCCCCACCCTGTGGTTTGGCATCGCTCTGCCCTTCCCTCGTGTGCTTCTGCCTCCGCTCTGGGAGGTAAAGTGGGTGCTGGCAGGGTGGGCATGGGCCACATACACCATGCTGGGGATGCTCTTCCCTCTCCTCAGCACACGGCCACAGCCGGTGAAGAGCTGGCGTGTGCAAGAGATCTTGGGAAGATCTTGTACTTTGGGAAAAAGTCTGGTAATCCTAAGTGAGAGCAGGGGTGGAGCCTTAGCTCCTGCTGATACTGGGAGTGTGTCACCCTGCGTGCGTGAAGTCTTCCAGGAACAGGTCTGAGGCCTGCTGTGAGATCAGATAGGATCACCGGGGAACAGCTGTCAGCAAGGAGTAGGAGAGGGTTCTCTGTCTGTAGGTCCTGGGTCTCCTTGTTCAAAGATTGAGTTTTCCCACAGCTGGTGGTGTAAAGAATGCAAGTGTTACTGCCTGCCTGTAGTTACACGCTGAAGTTAACAGATCCACGTTGAGAATCTCAGTTTAGGTCGACCTTTTCCTCGAACCTGCTTGATTCATGTGCTGAGATCAAGGATTCCGCATGAAATTCTCTGAATTCTGTGGGCGCTGATGTCTAGTTTTGGTCTGAGCTGTTCTCTGCTCTGCCTGTTGGTCTATATGTGTTTATCTTTGCACGTATGCATAGTTATACATTATTATTTAGAAATGTTCTTCATTATCCTCCTGAAGAGAGTGCAATACTGCAAGAGGACAGGAACTCTTTATTCTTTCTATACAGCAATACAATACAGCCTTTAGGTATCACGGAAACTGAGATCCTTAGTTCCGTTAAGTTTAACCAGTGAGGAAGACTGTGCTTGTTTCACAGTTCTTTGTGTTTAATTAACTTCTGTTTTGTGGACCAGCAGGTTCAAGTCTTCTCTTCCCTCTGTTTTTATTTTTTAAGTTTTCTTTTTTTGTAACTGTTAAGCAATTCCACCTGGAGATGTGAAAACTTCACAGGCTATAAAGCTTACATCCTGCAAATCTCCCTATCCAATATTAAAAACATCTAAAGGAGGGGAGGCACCACTGAAATATTTTGAGTTATGTTTAGGAACGAGCACAGGGATTGGATTCGTTCAACAAGATAGTCTTTGCGGGTTTAGGAACGGCCCAATGAATGAATCTTAATGCAATGGAAGTATGGAAAGTACCTTTTACCAGATAGTGGGATGAAAAAACTCCTTGAAAACTGTTAGTGGAGTTAAAGCCATGTGAAAAAGATCTTAAAAGCAGAAGGGATAGTGGCATCTGCCACTGCCTTTTGTTAATTGTGGAAGTCCCTCTTGCCCACTGATGACCTTTGAAAAGATGCTGTTCCTTGCAAAGAAAGGGGAAGCATCTGCTTCTCGTGTAAGTTAATACTTAACATAAGCCACACAGTAGAAATACCTGATCAGAAATCAGATAGAGGCAAAGACTGGAAGGATGGGTTTATGCATCCATAGTGGAAACAAGGTGATGCTTTCAAATCAAGTAGAAGAACGTCGATGTTGAGTTGAAAAATATCATAAAAGAAGCATGGGATCATTTGCATGTGTGTATATATGTATGCCTATAATTAGAAACTGTTTCTAATAGGTGATGTTTTTGGAAATGCTAGCCTTTGCGTTAGTAATCTCATCCTCATATTTATTTAAGATGCTTGAAGGGGTAGCCATGTTCCGTTGAGTTTAGTACTTCTTTCTTGTTAACTTGCAGAAAAATGTTCTAGTTACACTTCCAGACTCTTTGGTAGTACAGCTGCCGTCACACCATGGTGCCGTGCGGTGCTCCGGTGGTTGTTTACGAATAGAAAGACTGAATGCCAAAGCAAGTAGCGATCTAAAGCAAATCTACAGAATATCCTCGTCCATATAGCAGGCTTGTATATCCGCTTGATGAGCACCGAAAACTGAAGTCTGATGTCATGTGAGCATGGTCAGAGAAGTGAGAAAAAGCAGGTGAGTGCATAGTTATTTTATTGAAATATCACCCTGTCTTTGCTTAAATGTAGGCAGCAGTATGCGGAGTTTTGTGGTTCTTTCTGCCTTAAAGGAAAACCTTATAACTTGTTTTCCTTCATGTTGCCATAACACTTTGTATCTTAGCAATAAATATTAGGTAATTTTAGTGTTATCACAAGAAATTTGTGCTCCAGAGATTTACTGTTCCACTCCCACAGTACCTTTAAACCCCACATCAGTAGTAGGACAGCAATTCCTGGGCTGCGTTAGGACCAATTTACCTCATTTCCTCTGCTTCAGCAAAGTGAGATTGAAGAGGTTAGAAAAATAACAAACATAAAAACAGGAGGAAAGCTATTGCTAACCTCGGTGTGTAACGCTCCCCGAGTCACCCTGCAGAACAAGTCCACAGGGTTCTGCTCAGCGGAGGTGAGGGGAAATCGTTCTTCTTTTGCAGTGCTATGCAGGACCCCGTTTAAATCCGTGCTTGTCACTGTTGTCACGTCTCATCTGGGTGTCTTTAACACGAAATGAAATACTGCTGTGTTAAGGACCAAAACAAAGTGGAAAATGCACTCATCCGTGTCCCTCACTTGTGCCAAAGAATTTTTCATTCCCACCTCAGCTCGAAGTTGAAATGTGTGAAATAAAAATCTCCAGGAGAGTATCCAGAATAGATAGGCATGTTTAGGTCAGCATACTACTTGGCATTGCCATAGACCTCATCTCTAATTACTAAAAAAATAGTGAGTTAGTGAGTTAAAATACGCAGCGACTGTGACCTAAATCATTTCCATTCTGGATACAGGCCTGAAATAAAGAGGGCTTTTCATTAGCGTGGCACAGATTTAGTGTCGTGGGACAGAGAGTTTGTGCTTGGGAGGAAGTGTGGTCAATGGCCCATTAAGTTTTGAAACAGGAGGCAAGCATCTTCTAATCTCAGTGCTGTTGACAATAAATATTGGGGAATAGCTTAATATAGATTCATGATAGCTATGCCAAAGTCATTCAAGTTAACTCAGAGTTGTAATACTGTGAATGTGCATGCACTGCATTCACATAATGGAGGGATCGTTTGCAGGTCCCAGAGGAAATCTTCCCTTTCAGCCCTGGAAGATGAGAAACCGGCTGGGAAATCTAACCCAGTGTATAGATTGAATGGCGATTACTTGTATTGTGGGGATTTGCCTTTCCCTTGCTGAAAATAAAATGTTAAAATTAGAAAACTGTTCCTGAATTTTGGCAGTTTCCCATTGAAAAATAAGTAAACAAGCCAACCTCCAAACCAAGATTTACACCTTCTGAAACCCTTCAGGGTGTGCGTGGAAGGGGAAGCCTTCACGGCTGGGGGAAGGCAGCAGGCCGCGGTGATGCAGCCCGGGGTCCCTGGAAGCGTCACGGGGGGACAGGAGATGGCTCGGTTTGATGAAGGAGGGTCTATGAACCACGCTGGAGTGCCTGAAGTTGCCACTTTTGGGGCTGTCATTTAAGCCTTTATAACTCCACGAGGTCGGATCCAAGCAGCCTGTAGCTTGTTGGGGGGCGGGGGGCTGAGGGAGCCCCGCAGCCTCCTCCCGCCCGGCTCTGCGGGCAGGGTCCCAGCTAAGCTGAGCCACACGAGATGCGAGAGGACGGCTCATTTAAACAGCCGTGTGTATTTTCTGCAGGATTAGGATGCTCAAATTTACAGAGGGCAGCTGCGTGTCCAGGTCCAGGGAAGAAGCTTTGAAAGCCTTACCCTTCACAGCTGAAAAGCCTTCAAATTTCATTTTATATTCTTATATAAAAATCTTTATATATTTTTATAACCCTTAGTTTGGAACATTTTCAGGTGTGCCCACCCAACATTTGCTTGCAAACTCTTCAGCTGTCGCATCCCTAAAGCCCACAAGGCCGGCGAGGTATCGTTCTGTCGTAGCTACCGGGCTGTTTTGTGCTGCGTGAGCAATCACTGCGGGGAGCTGACAGCGAAACTGGGCAGCCCAGCCGCTGGTGGTACTACTGCTCACTGGTTAGCAGCGCTTCAGTATGTTGTTTCTTCCTCGTTCTTCTCCACGTGGCCCAGGTTGTACTTGCAGCATGCCGCTAAAACTCTAATCTGGAGATGGAATGATTAATTTACCATTGGTTTTGTGATTTTCATTAGTTTTTTATCTGAATGCTTCACTAAGATGAGTGTTTTTCCCAGTGTCTTAAGTCAAAAGGGGATGTGTTTTTACTGTCATTTAAAGGTGGAAGTTGGTAGCTCAGTGTTGTTTTGTAGAATAAATATATTTATTCTACAAAACAATTCTGAAACAGCTAGAATCTAAATATTTTTGGTTTGTGGCATTGAGCATTTTAATACAGTGTTTAACTCTGTGGCGTGTGCTTGATAGACTCTAGACCAGCCATCTGTTCCAGGCTAAGACCAGCCTCTGTCTTCGTGAAACTTGTTGCTTTCTTCACTGTGCGTTTTACCACTCCTTCAACAAAAAAGCTTCTGTGGACAGCAGTTTGCCTCACTAGGCTGCTGGAACCAGACCATCCTATGAGCAGGTCCTATGGAAAAATAGCGTGTTATCCTGTAATTAGGCTGTGTCGTAATGTACACACTCAGAGAGGTCAAACAGAGGGTGAGCAGGCAAAGGCAACCTTATTTCTGTCATTTCCTTGGTTTTGACTGTGCAGCCTTAATAAATAGTCTTTTCGCAGTTTCTATACGCAGCGGCATCAGGCGGGTTCCTCCTGTTCCGTGCTACCCGAGCGCTGGCTCCGGTGTCCGTGGGATGCAGGGGTGAGCTGCACAGGGCCGACGGCAGCCCAGGCTGGCTGGCGATTTCTGTCTGTGGTCCCCAGCCTTGGACGGGAAGAGCCATGCACATCTGCTGCGCCGACACGTGAGAGCTCCTGGGAAATGGAGCATGGGCTGGGAGAAAGGAGTCAGCGGAGATTTTAGCTACTGAAGTGCCACTGTCTCTGCAGTGCAGATACATGGACTTTGCTGACTAAATTCGCACAGACTTATTTAAGACCAGGAGAAAGTGTGCCCCTGCCACGAGAACCTGCCTGTCTCATCCCCAGGCAAGTGCCAGTTCCCTGTAATGAAGCGTGGGGGGTGCGAAGCCTTCTCAGAAGAAATGTTGTGACTGTTTTGACACAAAGACAAATCAATTTTTTTTCCTATACTTCTTTTCAGAGACAACTCAGGTTTAAATTACTATAAACAATTCCATGAGAAGCAGACACTTGCTTGGAAGATTGCAACCCAAATGTTGAAAGTAATCAAATAATAATTAGTTGGAAATAGTATTTTACAAGTCTGAGCAACCTGGTCTAGTGGAGGATGTCCCTGCTCATGGCAGGGGGTTTGGAACCAGATGAGCTTTAAGGTCCCTTCCAACCCAAACCATTCTATGATTCTAGAAGTCAAGCAATACCAGTAGTAGGCTGTTGTGGTAGCCCTATCTATAGGAATTTTAAGCTGATTTAAACATTCACTGAAACAATTCGAAGTGGGTGCATGGGTATACTTTGAGAAAGTTTGATCGAGTAGTTGTGTGAAAATGCTGAATGGAATTGAAATGGGCTCTTGGCATCTGCTCACTGAGAGTTTTGTGACAGCACAGTGTTTGCAAAGGAGCAGGTAAGGGAAACAAGCAGCAACGAGGGCTGGTAGTACTTGGAAGCAATTGCTAAAATTCCTCTGACTTGAAGGAACTACAAATGCTATTTTCTGGGCTGTCATCCAGCCTCCCCCTTGCAGAAATCACAGCCTGTGTCCAAGGCTGGATGCTCAGCGAAGCTGTCCCTCGCAGCGCGTGCCTCCTGCTCTGCATCAGCTCCGGGGTCCTGCTGGTCCCCCAGCTCCGCGGCTCGCTGCGCTGCCAGCAGCACTGCAAGGGGAGCGTAAAGCTTTATATACGTACGTACAGACACACACATATATATATACACACACAGCTGGATAGGTGTGGATACATCTATGGACATAAAAAGAAAAAAGAAAGCTACAGCTTGATCAATTTATGATTATTTCTACTGGTTATTTAAGTCTCAAAGAATGCAAAACTGCTACTCCGTAAAATTTCGTTCAAGTCTGTTTTTCTTCAGGCTGGGTTTTGCCTGGCAGCCGTCCCTCACGTAGGTAGGCCCCGGGGGAGGAACGTGCTCACTGCGTGTACGTCTGGGAGAAGCGGCCAGCCACCCTGCTCGAGTATGGAGTCTTTGGTTTTTATTCTAAACCCTCTTACGCGGATGAAATTTTCTGACAAACTTCAGCCAAATGAGGAAAGGGAAAGCTGTGTATGGGCTGAGCTTATCGGTGAGGCAGAGGGCTGGCAGAAACCCTGCGTATCGCTCAGGTAGGAGCTTGGGGTGCCGCTGGCACTGGGTCGGTGGGCACAGGGGCATCCCTGAGCTGCTGTGCCCTCGAGAGCCTGAACGCCCTCGGTTCGTCCGGCCCTGCAAGAGGCTTCTGGCTTACTGCGTGTGGTAGCAAGTGAAGGCAGTAAATAGCTTTTATCTGGACCTGATGCATGCTCGGAAATGTGATGGCTCGGGGGAGGCTGGCACGTCGGATTTGGAGGTGTTTACTGCTTTCATCCGCGCCTCGTGCCTCTGTGGCTGGGCTACTCCAGGCCTTGCACGGCGGAGCTGCTCTCTGCTTCCAGCGCAGCTCAGGGATTCCAGGCCAATGTTTACCAGATGCTGGGTGAACAAAGGTTACCGTAAAAATCAACTTCTGCAGTACTGGAGGAATTAGTTTATGGGGCTGGAGAAATACCATGGCTACCTCAACATACTACTAGGAGAAGTTTTTATTTCTAGCCACTAAGTAAACCTGCAGAGAGAGGGGAAGAGCACCTACGATGCAAACAGGGTACCACCTGCGTTAGCAGCATTGCTCACCATGTCTGGGGTGAGTTTACTGCAATGAATCAGGACACTACAGCACCCTGTCTGCCTCCAGACTGTTGAAGGGTGTGCCCAGATGAGGTGACTGGGAAGCAGCTATGGGAACAGTCCACCTCTCTGGTGAGCATCCCTGCTGTCGCGGTCACAACCAGCCTGGCCTCTGCAGCAATGGTAGTTTCTGGTACCCTTACTATCCACTCTAGCTACCTTCTTCATGCTGCAAAGTATGTCCAGGTTTGTGCCACACTGTTGAAGAACTTTGAAAAGAGAGCTGTAAGTCATTAGCCGTGCAGCTGTTCTAACAAAGTCTCCTGGACTTTGCCTATTTTAAAAAAAATTTTCTCAGGATAACACTGATGCTAATGGGAATTAAAAAACTGAAGTCAGGAGAGTTTATCTAAGTAAGGGCTGAGTTGGAGGGGAGAGCCAAAATTTGCAAGCACAAATTTTGCTTGGCTACAGCAGCGTGTAACAGCATCATGTGGGGATGTGGCACCTGGAATCCTGTCCGAAGAGAAAAATCCATGACACTGGCTCTCCTGGTCAGGCCTGCAGAATTACTTTGATAGTGGCAGGCACAACACAACGCACGGAGCAGGAGACAGCTGCCGCTCGGTTCCAGCTTTGAGTTTTGGAAGTGGATTCACCTTAGGAATGTTTCCACGCGCAGGAGTTGATCACAGGATTCCGGTTTGGTACCGGCTGAAAAGATGAGGTAAATGTTTTTGAGGCAGCTCTGGAACTAGAAAACAAGACAAAAACAATGCTTGCGCTTCAAAAATGAAGGTTAATGGCTGTTTAATGTTAGGGTAGTGGCTCATGTGTACCCGTTTTCAGTCCTGTGTCTGTGAGCGAAGGTCACTGACGCTGCAGGCTGTTGACGTGGCAGGGTAGGAGCTCGTCTGGCTGTGGGCGCTGTACCAAATCCCTTGGAGGGATTTTGCCGACAAGGCTCTGCGTGAGCAGCCATGATGGAGGAGCAGTGAATCTGCTCCCTTCTCATGGGCTAGCAGGTAGCCTGATGCTACCCTTTGTGGGACGCTGCAGGCTGTGTGATGCAGACCTGCTGCCTGCACGGGCTGTGGGCTGGAGGTGGGCTTGTGGTCCAGGAGAGATGTCCACTCCATGGCAGGTCGACAGCTCTAGCCTCCTTTCCCTTCCAGAAACTCAGGGGCCACTTGCAACTGCCTGGCAGGAGGGTGAGGGCTGCCTGGTGTCCTTGCTCCCAGAATTGAAGCCAAGACTGTTGTGGGTGCTGTGATGAGGAGCCCGGAGAGAAGCTGCAGCTTCTTTCGCATCTCCTACCTTCCAGGGCATCCGTACCTGGCACACGGCCTGGGAAGAGATAAACTTAGAGAACATCCTTGGCAGAACTGGCCAGGGAGAAAATTTACAGTGCCTGGCTGAGAGCTGCCTGGGGGCTGCCTGCTGATCTTTCAGGTTTTGGAACAACAAATTCACCTTCAAAATTTGAAAACTGAGAGTGTGTTTGAACGCAGGGTGTTTCAATGCTTCTATGGAAAATAATGTTATGCTCACTGTATTGATATGTTTGGAGCTCTGTGCAAAGAGTTAAGTTATTGTATATTTTAGTTTTTTAATTGATTCCATATCTTCTGGCAGCAGAATAGACATTGATCTGTTTTTCTCCTTTGCTTTATTTAGGAAAATACAGCACATAGTGTTTACTCTGCCTCCACACAGCATTACTCTGTAGGGTGAAAGCGAGGGCGAGACCACAGTGAAGAATTCCCTCATTGTCAATTTTAAAGGCTTCATAATAAATGGTAGGCTTTTTTGGATGGGAATCAGAAGTGTTTTCATGACAGTGTTTTGCTTAACCTTTTGTATTCAGATGGGATTTTACAAACTCTTTTACATTTGCTGTTTTGATCATTTAAACGTCTCCTTCTGGGCACCAACTACTTGATCAAGTTACTGGAGTGACACTGTACCTGACATCTATTAAGAAAAGATTTGAAAGATTGAGCTGGTGAGTGTAAAGTAAAAGTTGTCTTCCGTGGCAATAGGCATCGTTCCCCCTGGCGATAGCATCCAGGCTGCCTTTCAGAGGGAGAGGATGGGGACCTGGACCCGCAGTTCTGCGTGGTGAGAGGCAGAACTGTCTCTGCACTGGAGTTTGGACAGAGAAAGGACTACAGCGCTGAGTCCAGCCTCAGAAGGAAACGGAAAGGAATGGATGCCCAGAATTGATCTGTTCCACGTCTACCAGCTGAGCTACCTACTGAAGTTGGTTTGCATTGGGCCGGGCCAAAACCATGAAGTGGCACTTAGCTCCCTGTGACTTTCCCTTTGAATTCAATTCCTGTGGTTAGGAAGCTGGATTCCTCCAGGATGCTTAGCAAGAGCTTGCTGGTTTCTGTAAAGGAGTAATGTTTTGTATTGCATGTGGGCTGCTAGCACAACAGTAGCATATTGATTAATTTTTTTTCCATATTCCCCTAGGCTTGAGACAATGTCGGTTTATTTGTCTCTTCACAACGACAGATTGGCCAGCAGTCATGCGATTGTTTTAAGGGTTACTCTTGGTTTCCTCTGAAAACTGTCCAGGCCCTTTGTTTTTCCTCTTGCTTTTTATTGTAGTGCTTTGTTCTTGGAGGTCTCCGTGGCTCTTGCAGCCTTCCTCTGAACGCTGTATTCAAACAACGTCTGCAGTGTTGCTCACGAAGTGTGCTTTGGCGCAGGTCTGTCTCTACATGGTCTCACTGCTCAGTACTTGCCCGCTGAAGAATGTCCTGAGGGGTGAAAAGCTTTGAGGAGAGGAACCCCTTTGGAAAGCGCTGGTGTTTTGCTCAACTGTAATAGCACAAAGCAAGAGGGTGTGATCTTTGTGATTGATGAGCAGCTGAAGTATTGATGCCTTTTTCTGTAAAGTCAGTACTGAGTTCATGCATCTGCTAGAATCACCACTTGTTGTAATGCACATTTCTTTCACTTCTTTTGAAATGGCAAAACTTCCTCTGAGAAAGAAACCTTGTTACCCTGAGTGCTATGCAAGCCACCCACAGAGCCTCTTGGTGCAATCTGAGGGTTGCTGGGCTCCGTTTGTTTGTTTTCACCAGGATCACTAACAGTCGCAGTACTATTTTGCTTGCGCTGCTGAAAGATGTCCTGGAGATCTGTTTTATCATCTTAGCACCACAAACTGCTTTCATTCTTTCAGTCCCCTTGCAGAATATCACATGAGTGGCAGGACATGTCCTGCACAGGGGAATTGTTATTAGGCAGAACTTTACTTGGGAGGTTGAATGTACTCCCAGCGTTACTGATCGAGTAACACTGTCATCCTCCCAGTTCTGGGGTGGACTGAGCTCACCACCCATTGATTGCATTTAATCAGGAGCTTGGACTACACGTTTGTGAAGACCATTTTTGCAATTTCTCCACGTGCCTGGTGGTTGGGAAGATCTGCTTCAGCGTGGCATTTTTGCTTTAACTGTGTGGACTAGTGCAGGCCAATCTTTAGCTGCCAAAAAACATAACGAAGTCCACTTCAAGGAACTTCCCTGATCAGAGTGTGCTTGTGTCAACCTGCTGACCATCATCTTCCAAATTCTTGTGATTTTGTGGTAGAATTGCATGGGGTTATCTGGCTACTTCAGAACCCAAAGTGTAAGTTTAATAATGCAAATGCTGAAGACTCTCCCCCCGCTCTTCCCCTGCCTCACGGTCATGGGTTTGGGGTTTGCTTTTCTTCTGAAGAACCTTAGGGGAAGAGAGTGGTCAGTAGCAGTGCAAGTCACCACAGTTGGGATTGTTTGTGTTTCTCTCACTATTAGATAGGTTGCTTTGCTTTATATCTTTTGCTCACCCCATGAGATATGTTTTTCTCTTCTCAGCAAATGAGAGTGCTTTCCCTTCCCTGGCATAGAAAGAATATACTCAAACTTGCTTCAGTACAGGAAATCCTATATCCAGCGCGGGGAGGAAAGGCCTTAATCAGTAAAAATTCCATTGTGTTTATATCAATCCTGACCCTCGGTGTCGTTTGGACAAAGCTTTTCAGTCTGGGCCCCAGGCACGGGTTGGTGCTGCCAGTTCACAGCTATGTCGCTGCAAGTCCCCGAGGCCCGTATGCGCCAGATCTCTGCCCCGGGAGTTATTCTGTATGGAGACGGGCTGGCCCCTCTGTGGAGAGGCTGAGATAAGGGGCGAGGGCGCCGGGACCTCCTCTTAATTGCAGGCTTTTCCCTTCTTTGGAGAATAGGTTAATCCCCCAGTATTTCCTGAGTATGAAAGGCTTTCAGAAGAGAAAAGATGAGAATTTAGGAGATTTTGCGATCTGTTTCACAATCCGTATCCGTATTTTCTAGCCCATGCTACAAGCTGGCAGCATGGTGATCTTACGGTGACGGTCTGGCCTAGAGGGAAGCAGCCTGGTGAGATGCCGGCCCTCTCTGGGGTCTCCGAGGGGTGACAAGTTGCTGCTCTGTGCCGAGAGGAAAGCTCCATGGTGTGGCCCAGAGCCTTTAAATCAGGAGGAAAATTTCCAACCTGCCTGGCCCATTAGTGAAAGCTTTAAATTAAGGATTGACACTCCGAAGAAAGAGCCCTGTGCAAATAAACATTCCAGCAGCACCCTTCCTTCGTCTCTCAATGTGTTTTTTATCAGGCTTTGAATTAACCCACTGTCCAATTATTGGAAGGCATGATTTTCAGGAGTCGTCCAAAATATAATTAATGGCAACTCAACACATTCTCTGAGAGTGGAAGGAGAGTCTTGCTGCTTGACCTTAAAGAGGCAGCTCTGTGTAACTCGCCCGTGGGCGTCCGAGCAGCACACGCGTAGCAAGCTGCGGAGCAGAGCATCCCGGCCGGGCAGGTGGGCCAGCCTGGGCAGGGGGCCTGGGTCCACATCTGGCCCCTCTGGCTCTCTGCGAGACGGGGAGGGTGACCAAGGGACGTGACCGAGGTGCAGAATGAGGGCTGGCTGCACGCCGTCTCCCAGCCTGCTGCTGGGGTTGGGGTTGTGATGTCCATGGGCAGTGAGCAGAGGCCTCTGCCCTGTTTTCCCCTCCTTTCTCCCCCCAGCACTCTTTCTGCAGACCAGCAGCTCCCCAGGGCTCCACGCTGGCTGCGGGGGAAGCAGGCTCAGCTCAGCTATGGTCCCTCCTTCCATGGCTGCTGCCCGGTCTTCTCCCCAACCCTGCCCCGGTGCTGGCCAAAGTGGGCTCTGCACGCTCCCCACAGTGCTGCTTTCCGCTGGACAGAAGGCTGGGCTGGTCCCCTGGGGACTGTCCCGCTGTTCGTCCCAGGATCTGCCGGTAGCTGGTATTTGGGAGGCAGCCGTGTCCCTTCCCTGCACGTTCCAGGCATTCCTACACGTGGCATCTGAGGACCTTCTTTCTCTGGTTAACATTTTCATCTTGTAGGTAACGAATGAAGATAAGTCATCTCACCAGCACTTTTCTGGATGTTTAATTAAAGCTGTGCAATTATGACAGGAAAGGAGAGCCAATATGTGACCTCTGAAATGTTTGTACAATTGATACAGAGCTTTTTCTTACCTCATCTCATGTTTGTGTACAAGATACTATGTCAGTGCATTCCCAACACAACGCAATGCTTCGTTATATGACAGACATTTAAAATAACAAACTGTTTTTGTAATAGTCAGGGGTATCTGCTGTAATTCTTGGACTGCGGAATGGGCTGGCCGGAATCTTTTAGATGCAGATGGCAATAGTTCAGGTACCAGTATTATTGTTATTTTTTGCCAAATAACCAAATTAACATTGAGTAGTTTGGCTTGATGCTGAAATATTCACTTTTGGAAGTGAATTAGGTTTTTTTTTGCCTTCCAAGTCCTGGCAGTAGTTGCAAGGGCCTCAGCATTGGAAGAAATAGATTTGGATGGTCTTCAAAGAACACTGCTGTGGTTCTGCCGTTTTTAACTTTTTACCTTGCTGTTCTTTCTCCCCACCTCTTCCCTGGGGAACTGAAGGTAAATGATTGATACTCTGTCTCTCCTGCTCGCTTTCTTTTTTTAAATCTCTTTTGGCTAGACTTCTCCGATGTAGAAATATTTACCAAAAGGAAAATTGCAAGGGCGGGGGAATGGAGAGAAAAAAGGGAATTGAGAAATAAAACGTAAACATTCAGCGGTCCAGGATGGTGATTTTGTTGGGGAAAGAGGCCGAATTGTTTGTAGAACCTAATGAGATTTAGGATTAGATTTCCTGTATCAGTGGGCAGCCGCTGGGGAAAAGTAAATTTGCTGCACTTAATGTGCTTTGCAAGAGAGGCATTTATCCGACGTTGTTTGCACGTGGCTCTACCTAAGGGGTCCCCGCCTTAGTAGGTGCCTGTCCCCAAAAAATTCCAGTCTAAAGCAGAGAAAGAAGAAAAAAGACTGGTGAAGGAAGTAGGAGCCTGGAGAAAGGCGGACACGTGCCCAGAGCTGCCCAGGAGACGGTGGGCAGCAGAGCCGAGGTGGCCGTCCCTGCGGCACAGCCAGCCCAGCGCCTGCCACACTGCGGTTGCGAGGAAGGCAGAGAAATGATGGGCAGGCCGTTGGAGTGGCATGGTGCAAAATATGGATCAATGTGTGTGCTGGGAAGCACTTACCGATGGGGTGAAATAGATGGGGTGAAATTTCTACCTGTTCTGTGCAAACTTTTCCGTCAGTCTACGGGCCAAATAGTTGGTGTGATTTACAGTTGTGTGGGTCCAATGTGCAACCAAATGTAATGGGAATGTTTTCAGTGCCTGGAAGGTGACTTTGCAGGTACACAGTTAAATTTTGCCGTGTTTTTTGTACTTGACAGGTGTCCATTTTTCAGCTCAGATCAAGTATCCAGATTTCTAGCTGTTCTCCTAAAACTTTCTTATTAAAGACCAAAGCATTTGCATCCAGGAACTGACAGGGCATCTCACCTAGTTTAGTTTTCACTTGAAATTGTCTTGTACCACATTCTGACTCTGAGTAGATTCATTGCCCAAGAAAAAATCTTCTCCTAGCCCCAAAACTTCAGGGCTTATGTTTGGTGTGAGTTTTTGGTGAAAATTTTTGCATGGTTTCCTGTTTTCATGGTTAGTATCAATTGTTAGGTTCAGAGAATCTTCTACAAATTAATTCATAGGACAGAAGTTGGGTCTGTAGGAGGAGATGCATCCCCGTGCAGTGGGCATGGCGTCGTTAATTCTTCAGAGGCTGTGGGTCTGGGGAACCTCTGAAGGCTGTGACCCATAGCCTGGCCTTCTCCCCCTCTGAAATCCAGCCAAGACGCCCCTGCGTGACGCTGCTGCTAGGACCCTGCCTGAGAGGAGCTCTCCCAGTGCCTGCCGGGGCTGCAGCCACGCAGACCTCCACCTCACCTCAGGCCAAGCTGAGTTTCTCCACAGATACCCTGCGAGGCTGAGGAAGAACAATACCCTACAGGATGAAGCTGTAAGTTTTAATTCTTCGGAGCTAGGCTGCATTTTTTTCCATCCAGGCAGATGGCTTTGGAGGTTTACTTGAGGCAGCCTGACCTAGCAGGCTGAGCACTGCTGCGGAAACCAGGTAGCTGTGATTCTGATTCCCTCAGTGGATCCTGGAAAGACTGTAGACAAATCATGAGTCACTTTGACTTGTTTTTTTACAGTTATACCAATATAGGTATTTTTTCCTTTTCTCCTTCTAAGCCACATATCACACTCTTGCGTCTTGGCATCAGTGAAGGTTCTGTTTTTCACATCAACATATGAAAAAAATCTTGCCAGATCAACTCTGGCAGCTGTCAGCAGCCTAAGGTGCAGGAAATTCTTCCTTTCAGGAGACCTGGCTCAATGAAATGTCATCTCTGACGTTAAGGTAGCTATGCAGGAGATCCAGTGTAAGGGGGGCAGAACTTGTAAGACTGTGCTTATTCTTCGTTGCCAGCTGAAGGTATGACCTCTTGCTGAGTGCACAGCTGAAGCGTTCTCTGGCTGAGGAGGGAAGATGGGAGGGTGACTGATGTTTGATTCCTAGGGTGAAAGTTTCTTTCTCTCTGCTTCTGCCTGGGTCTTTTGACCAGGCTCTATCAGCAGGAACTCCCATGCCTTCACTTGGAAGAACAAGTGGAGCCATGTCTCTCTTTTCCATACGCAGCAACAGGAGTCAGCTGGTTTGGAAAAGGATCTACCTTGCATTGGCCAGTGGCCCAAGGAGGCATATATTCCTCCTCCATCCAGCAGCTAAAAGGAGCTCTGAGAGCAGGGGAGTGCATCTAAGACACAGCTTCTACTGGGCTGAAGGAACGATAGCCCACACTTAACACAGGCCTTGCTAAGAACACGCACAGTCTTCAATCCTCAGCAAAGTCGTACCAGGCCATTGTAATTCCGTTGTGCTAAAAATGTCCTCAGTGTCTTGTGTTTTTTAAGCTAACCTCTGTTTCCCTTTGTGATGCAGATCCCTTTTCAGACAGTCCTCCCCCCTGCCAAAACAAAATTCTCCCTGAGACTTAATAACATTTTTTAATATATACGCATAAACCAAATTTCCTTCCCCAACCATTCGTGTGGTTTTCCAAATCATTAAGGGAGTTTCCTCATTCTGTGATGTCAAGAGTCACCCAGATCAAAGCCTTCACTGATATTACAATTAAGCACTCTACACCATTAAATTCACTTTCCACACTGTAATTTTTATAATAGGTCGGGAAGGAGCTTCATGGTTTGATTTCATTCCAGCCATGGCGCCAGATTCTGATTTCTCATTAGCTCTTACACCATGGTTTGTGAAATGCTGAAGTTAACGAGGAGTCTGAATTAATATTGAACTGGCATCTCTCCAGCTGAGTTGTGTTCGGTGGACTTGCATGCGTATAAGGAGACAGAGAAATGAGATGTTATGGTCAAGAGAAAGTAACAGCTTCAAGATAAGGACGAGGCAATCCCTCTCGCTTCCCCCAAGATACTTTCCTGGGTAAACCAAGGTTGCGCGTAGCTGATTCAAGCAGTTGCTTCGGTTCTTCATCTTTGCATTAGAAGTGGAATGTAGAGAAACTCAACGTGAGGGAAGAGAAAGGCCAAAGTGACCATGGATCTGGCAGCAATGGCAGAGAGGAAAAGGAAAGATGGACATCTTTGTTCGTGGAGTGATAATGGGATGGTTTTCCATCGCCTTCCTTGCAGGTGTCTGGAGGGAGTGCTAATTGCTCTCCAAATGGAAGGGTCACTGGACCGCTGTAGATTAAAAGAACCCTTAAATGTTTGCTCTTCTTTCCATGTGGGGAGGAATGAAAGGGAAACAGCACACACGTGTGCGTGCATGTGCTTGCCGTTCCCGTCGCTGTTAATGGGAATTGCAGGAGTGCAAGCACCTGGATCCGGAGTGCACTGACGCTGTTGCAAACCTGCAAGGATGTGGAGTTTTGCTGACAATTGATACCAGCCTTGCTAAGAATCGGTGTCCGGCCCTCCGAGAGGAGAACGTGTTGCTGGAGGGTTCGTAGTCTGGAACGTTAGCCTGCATGACTTTCTCTGCATAGCACAATAACTGACACTGGGTGGGTGTTTTTTGAAAACCATTCAAGCACATGTCAGAAAAACTGATCCAAAGAGAGCGTTTTCAGGCAAATATTTGGAGATACATAAGCTACACTTCTGCCTCGAGCCATAGAGACGGAGCGCTGCAGTTCTGCCAGCTCTGAGGCACTCGGGTGGGAGTCATGCTGGGTAATTTGTAACAGATGATGTTTATTACCTGAGTTTCTGCGGAGAGGCAGATTTTGGAGGAAAGGGGGGAAATATTTGACGAAGTTGGGAGCCAGTGATAAATTTATACAAACTTGTCCTAAACCCACAGCGCATGCCACCACCTAATCTAATACGTTCTCCTGAGCTGGGACGAGGACTTGGTTTTGCACCAATCAGATTTACTGTCTGAGCATTTTGGGTTATAGCTGCAAACTTTGCACTGGGCTATGAATCCTGCATGCGTTTTTTTTAAAAAAAAGTGTTGTCTAATGTGTTTTTCCTGGAAGATTCCTCCAAGAGCATCTCCATTCCAGATGCAATTGCAAACCGTGGCCAGACAGGTTTAAGGTCTGCTACTGAGCTGAGGTCAGGACAGAGGATGGCTGTGACAGAGCATCTCTCCTGTACATGTCATGTCTTCCCCCACCCTGGTTCTGGCAGACCTCTCTCTCAGCGGCCAGGGGATAAAAGGGCTGTGCTGGGATGCAGATGTAGCTGCAGTGGCTGGAATTCATCATAGGCAGCCTGCTAATGGGCCCTTGGCATTGCCACAAAGGGGACAGAGCAGCCTTCTATCAGTTTTGCACATTTTTTTGGACTGGGGTGAGGTGTCAGGAGCCTTCATAACGAAAACGCGGTGACACCCCCCAAAGACTCAGACTTTGGGGAACCATCTATCTCCCCTTGTGGACCAGGCCTGGCCTCGGTACTCCTGGTCCGTGAGACAAGGATCTGGGGGCTCGCCTCAGAGCGGAGATTCGTTTCCACGGTGGGCAGAACCAGGCCCCAGATCTACACCCGCCTGCTTTGGCATTGGAAATCTGGTCCCTGCTTTGAAGGAGTTCGAAGCCACCTCTGCTGCTAGGAGCTCTGGGGACTCCAATTCATGATACTGCAAATAAAATCAGGCTTCTTTTTACACATCCTGAGTTCATAAACCAAAAAAGGAGATATAGCCATACCTTAGATGAGTTACCTTTGGCAGGCATAACACGGATAATAGTCTTAATTCAGTTTTGGTGATACTCTCGAAAATGTAATAATCCAAGACTAATTTAGTGTGAGCAGCCACTGAGCACAAGACGCAGCTTGTCGGCAGATCCCAGTCACGCTGACCGGCTGCACCGGGCGCGTAGGATCCGGCGTGAGTAAGAGCTGCGGCTCTGCCCCGGGAGCACGCAGCTTCCCGGTGCCGCGGTGGGGGAATGCGAGGCAAGGGGCAAGAGAACGCGTCTCACGCAGGACGCGCAGGCCTGGACATGTGGCCACATTTACTGCTTTCCTTCACAGCCCTCGCTCTCCGCAAGTAAACCTCATCTGAGAGAACGCCGAGTACCCGTACGGCGTTGTGAACTCCGCGGGACTGCTGAAACAGGTCGCTTCGTGCAGCATGGTTGCTCAGACTGGGCTTCCTGCCTCCTCCCTCATTTTCCTCGTCCCTAAAGTGCGGGGCTCCTCCAAGCCTGTGCTGGGGCTCTTCCCTGTTTCTGAGCAAAGAGCAAGTCTTCAAAGCAAGAGCCCGGCAATAAATTTTCCCTCTAGTGTCCAAATTTCTGTTTGGCCAGGGGCCAAATACCAAGGTGTGGCATTGCTAGTTGTGCTCTTCGGCAGCAGCAGATTCTGCTCAAACGCTACCGAGAAATCTCAGCAGGTTCGTCCCGAGATCATCTTCCCGGGGCAGAAAGCAGAAGTGGTGGTTCCTTCAGCTGTCTAGGAAGAAGCTGGAATACCTCTGTGCCAGACTTTGCTGCGGCTCTTTCCTTTTTCCTTGGGGCTCATTTGGCATCTGGCTTAAATTAGAGGCGTCTCAGTTGCGTGGTTTAACACAGCAGGTGGGGACCGGAGGTGCAGTAGGCGCAGGACAGAGGGATGGCTCTCGGCAGCGCAGCCGCCCGCCGGGTCAGTCCTCAGCCGTGCTTGGGGCGGTGGGGGTGGTGTCAGAGGGAACGCGGCCCCGTTTCCCCTGATGCCTTTCAGGTTAAAGTCTGCGAGTTCTGGAGAGGGGTGCTGTGCCCCAGGAATGAGCTCAAAAAGCTGAACCAAGGGTGGGTCAGGCTGTTCTATTTGTGGTACTGATCAGTAACTCTAATACATTGCAGGCTTGATAGCAACACACTAGCACTTTCAAACAAAAAAATATTTTTTTCCTATTCTGTAACAGAAATCCCCTGGAAACTGCAGAACAGCCTTCTATCTTTTTTAGTTTGTTTTTTTTTTCCGGCACATTCCTGCAAAAAGTAGGATGAAACTCCCTCTGTTTTAGGCAAAATATTTTGCAATTTTCCAATGACCTTGCCAATAAGAAAATTATTACCCATATATCATGGGAAATGCCTGCTTTCTCACAAGGCTGTAATGTTAAACTATCACCAGTAAAAGACTGTGCTGGCTGCAAGTTTGGCAGGAACACGAAGATCTTCTGGTATGGTACATTACATGAACTATTGACTTGAGAATGCCAAAAACTTCACCCCATTTTAAATGAGCTCCACTTTTTAAAATAAATCATCATGTGAATTGGATGTGTTTATTCCAGCAAATAAGAGTATCAGCCTCTGTACCGGGTTTACATCATTGCCATTTTTGTAAGAGAAATCAATCTCGAGTTAACGGTTGAGTTACTTAATCATCTCATCAAACAGTTTTGTTGAATTCTACAGTCCGAGGGACGGCACAGTGACCAGTTTGCAACTAAGCGTTAATGTTGTCTTGCCTAGAAGTGTCCCTTTCCCTGGCCAGTTAATGGTATGTGCATGCCAGGAGCTATTCATTACGGATGAAGAATGGTTTTGTGGTTAAAGTGCTGGACTGTGCTGTGGGAGATCTGAGTTCAGTCCCAGATTCTTCTTCAATTTCCCTGTGCGACTATGAGCAAGTCGTTTTATCTTTCAGTGCCTCCATTCTCGTTTGGTACAATGGGAATAATCCTATTTCCTCTCTTCCACCCTTCACTTTTACACTATTTGTTTTCACTGTTGCCTGTTCATCACATCTGTAGGACATAGAAAACGGTCAGTGATAGTGTTAAAACATTATAAAAACATGAATAATTACTTAGTGTTTCACTTAATTTTTCTTATTTCTATTTTAAATTAAGGAAGATAACAAAAGCTTGATGGCAGTGCTGTCTGTTCCTATGCAATGACCTACTTGTCCCAGAAAGCAGTATGGCCAAGAAATTGAAACAAGATCTCATGAAGTGCCATTGCAAATAAATCTGCTCAACTTCCCTTCTGTCAAGGCATCTCACGCTGGGGAAGGCCACTGGGAGTCATTAATTGTATAATGGATATACTTGGTTCTTTAAAAGGGCTGTTTTCCCAAAGATTAAAGCAATTATGAGCAAAGTGGTTTGAAAGGGAAAAAAAACCCTAAGCCAAACAGTCTGAATGATAATGGGGAATGGTTTAAGAAGACTTCAGCAGATGCTGTAAAAGTCACAGCTCTGCAATTGTGGAAGAGGAGTTTGTCGGTGTGACCCAAACACCCCCTTTCCCCTCCCGCAGCCCGGCAGAAGAGAGAGATGAAAACTGCCGTGAGAATATACGTGTGAAAACACACACACTTGCAAATGAAAATAAAATGAAAATAGGGGACTGATAATGAGCCTAGAAATTATTAGTATTTATGAAATAAAGATTGCTGCTGAAAGAAAATAAGGAAAATCATTAAAAGTTGTTGATGGAGGCGATAGAACTGGCCACAGCAACACAGAAAAGACAGGAGAATTCCCTAATGAGCTGTTTCTATCTTCACAAAAGTTACACGATATTTTTAGAAGTTACAGGAGTACTGAAGTGGTTTATATTCCTACACCCCAGATGCTGAACAGCAACTGCTCCAGCTCCAGCGCTTACGTGCGGAAGCTCTGCAAGGTGAGCTGCTGAGGTGCTGGAGCCAACACTGGCAATTGAAGAAGCTTCGAGCATCGGGTGGGTCCTGGCCGTTCGGGAGGTGACACGAATGTTGGGTCAGCATTCACAGCGGGTGGGTAGGATGAGAGCAGCTGCAGTGCCCTACTTAGCTGGGTGTCAATTCAGTATAAAATCATGTGGACTTATCAGTGACATATTCAGTAATGGTTACAGGACAGGAGCAGAATTAGCGTTGATCAACAGGATTTTTAAGAAAGCAGATACTGTCAAAGAAATTTGATGCTGATTTTCATGAGCCTGTGGAATGAAATTTTTCCAAAGTACAATTTCTGCAGGGTGTAAGATTTCGTATGAAGCTACGTTTTGTTTATGAAATCTAAATCATGTGAAATCGAGAATGTGCTTACCAAATATGGTAAAATCTGGTTAACTGATATTTCTCAGACAAGTCCTTGAAAATGGAGAAATGTTATCCAGTACTAAGGGTTTCTGGGAGAATGTCTCAAAAAGCAGGTTTTTTACTGATGCTCTTCCCTACCTGCTTCTATTCGGTATCTCGAGTTTCTCATACGGAAAAAGTGTTGGTAGCAGCTGGTAGTGTTAACCGCAAAATACAGCGGTGAATAAAAGGATAATGAAAATTAAGCAGTTCCGTGAGGTTATAACTTTTTAATCTCAGATGAGTTAAATAGTGTCCATCACGCATAGTGGGCCTTTATTTAGGTAAGCAGATCCAAGTGATTAGCCAACCTTGTTGATAATTACCGTCTGCACGGTTCTTTTGAGGAGTTAATACAACTTTTTGCGAGCACCAGTAAATACACGGAGATTAGGTTTTCACCACTGATGTAGAGACCCATGGTTTCATTTCTGATCAGTGATTACAAAAGAATTGAAAAACTGATGTGAATTCAGAAATTAGTTAGAAGGATATTTTTTGTTCTGGAAAACCTGTCTTGGAGTGAGTAATCGACAAGTTTGAGGCCGCTTAATTTCTCAGAGAGATTGTGTGAGAAGGACCCAACTTGGTGGAGCTTAGGCACATTGATTACCGGGAAAAAGAGGAAACGATCTGGAGACCAGAAGCTGGATATATTCAGTCTAGCAGTATGGTGTTTTTTATTTTAGTTTCGATTTCTTAATCCCTGAAGATAGGTAACCATTGGAACATCTTATATAGGTAGGTGGATGATTCTCTGCTGTTTAAATGCACTGCTTAAAGTTCAGCTTCTAGCTTGGCAGAAATTCCTGTGCAGTGACACAGCTGGAGGTTGTGGTCTGAATTTACCAATTGCTTGAGGAAATTCTTATTTTTGCATATGTGGGAGGTCGCAGCAGATTGTCACAATGATTCCTTTTACCTTAAAAACTATCGATCAGCGTGGCAGCCTGCGTGCTGCATCAAGAGACACTGTGTTTGTAGACACCAAATGCCATACAAGAACAACAACAAAACCCCCCTGTGAACTTCCTCCGTGGATGCTGCTCCCCACCAGCCTCCGCAGCCGGGACCCGTGGGGTTCCCTTAGTGGGAGCCTGCGCTTCCCCGAGGGCACGCGTCCTCCTCCGGCTGAGGTCAGGTCTCACAGTCCAAACACGACGGGACTGCGAGGGAGACGCATTTTCTTGATTTCACCAGGAAGCTTCGGAGGTGGCAGCATGAACATGGCCAGCTGGTCGTAGGGCGCAAGACATTTCCCTCCCCAGCCTGGTTAGGAAGCTTAAACCACAGTATCCTCTCCGCCGTTGTCATCATGCCAGGAGTGCTTCTTCCTCCCATGCCCACTGCCTGGTCTTACAACCGAGGTGGTGTCTGAAGAGGCAAGGCTTTTAATTCCCCTGTCACAAAGCACAGCGTCACACCCGGCTCTAGGGACGGCCTGCGGGGTGCAAACCGGGGTGCAAACCGGGCTTCTCCTCAAGCCTGCGGCCCTTCAGGCATCAGCCCCACGTCACCCACGTGCCACGCTTCCCATCCCGCTGGGGCTGAAAGAGCCATCCCCCTGGCCGTGTTATTTCTCTTTTCCCCCTTCTCTCCGCATTCGGGAGCAGTTGGGTGGGGGGGGGGCTGTACCCTCAGGACGGACAGGGCTGTCCTGCACTCTTCGGCCGAGCCGCTGCTCTCTGCTCTGCGGCTGGCTCGATGCTGGCTGCTGTGGAGGGCCTTGTGAGTAGAAGGATTACTTTGCAACATCTCTTCCAAGTGAGCAGTGACAGAGGCAGGCAATTTTCAAGCAAAAAGTATTTCAAGCTAGGAGCTTAACTTATAAGGATCAGTTCTGCTTTGCCCCCATTCAGTCTCCAGAAATATCGGAGAATAAGAGAATTGTGACTTGTGAGCTTGCGTGGTCTGCTTACGAGTGTAGCTGGTGTTTTAATGAAGGTACTGACACCTGACATTATCCAATCTCAGATTGTAACTTGACAGACAGCACAGCTTCACAAGAAGTGCCAGCTAAGCTTCAGTTAATACTAAAGCAGATCTAGTTCTCGTCTGCAAAATGAAGTAAAATCAAAAGAACATCATCAGCTCAGTTCAAGGAAAAAAATTTAGCGCAGTACACACAGTCCCCTGTGCTTGCATGCGTTCACCTGGACGTCAGTTCAATTTGATAGTTTGGCTTGCGTGAACAATTTGTTAACGTTCATTCATCTCAGTTTCTTTTATTTAAGGATATGGCTTCTGAATCTCATATCTGTGAATGGCAGAGCCTGGGTTCCTGCCTGAAATTCCTGCCATAAACAAGTGGATACTCCCTTTACAAATATACCAGCATGAAATGCATTTTCCTGAAAGCAAGATCCAGTCCCCTGATAGCGTAGGGACATAAAACGACTCTTAACCTGAAGAACCTGTGCCTCTGCACATGATCTTGTGAGTTCTTTCTTGAGTGACAGCACAGAAGTTATAATTAGCTTTTGCAAAATGTTTTGAACGAGCAAAGCCTTTCATCCTGTCTGAATGCCTTCAGAGGCACGGCAGCGAAACTGAGGAACTCCTGTGATGGACCTGCAAAGCAAAGCTGAGTGTACATTTAGAATGGAACTCATTACAGCAGCTTGGGATGATCTAACAACTCTTAAATCGTATTTATATGGTTACTTCAGTCTGGCGTACGCCTGCTCTGTTGCTGGCAAGGGCGGTTCCATCCTCCCAGCCGCTGCCTGCTGTTGCTCTTCATCCCTCTTCCTCTCTCTTGTGCTGACATTACCATTTTATTGGTTCAGTTATTTTTCATCTGGATCAGTGCCCTGATCTGGATCGCAGCTCGGCCGCAGAACTGTAGGGCTGGTGCAGGGCAGACGGCGAGAGCAAGCAGCCGTGGAGGAGGACACGGTGCCAGCAGTGACTTATGCTGGATTTAATGACCCTGTGATTGCATCGTGGTGTTTTCTACAGCTCTTCTCCACCCCTTTGTAAAAGTTGAAAGTAGGATGGAAGACAGAGAGCGAAAAGGTTGTCTGTAGAATTTAGTCTGGGTGCTGTATTTACAAGACGCCGTGATAAATAATGTTTCATGGATAGAAATAAGTACTAGCATTCCACGGCTAGGTTGGGGTTGGGGCAGCCCAAATCGCGTCAGAAGAATTTTGCTCTCTTTTGTACTGCCTGTTGAATTTGAAAAAGCAATAACAGACATGAAATTTTTATCCTGAGGTCTTCTCATAACCCTCCCAACCCTAGCTGCATCCAGCCTTTCCGCGGTGGCGAACTACCCGTCTCACCAGAGCTGCTGTTACCTGTCCGTGCTGGCATCGGTCCCTGGGGTAGCTTCTGCCGTTCGAGGACTCCCAGAGTAGAATGCAGTCAAATTTTACACCTTTATGCAAAAGCCATCAAAAAAGGAAAATAGTTTAAGGTTGAAATTGTACATCGATTGATAATTCATCAGCCTCAGCTGGCTGCTGCTTTTTGCCTTGCTTCCGTCTGCAGAGCATCCGCGTCTCAAAGAGAGATGCTCTGTGCTCGTGTGTGCAAAAGCTGTAAGCTTGCAGTTTGGTGGCTTTCATTTATTCTTGTATCAGTTACAGCTGGGTGTGAATGCTGGCAGATGAATGCTGGGCAGGAGGCACACGCTTCTTTTTCGTTGCATACACATGAGCTACCTTAAAAGGAGATGGTTGTTCTGCAAAGTCAAGTGCTTGGATGTTCCGCCATGTCACGGCTAACCCGGAGCTGACCCCCTGGCACATGTATGGTGTTATCTGTCTCTAATGACAGCCTGCTAGGGTTCTGTATGCCTTTGTTTTAACCCTTTTCCTCTGAAGCTGCTGAACCGTTTGGTTAGGAAAAAAAATCAGTACCTAGCGTGGAAAGCTTCAGCAGCAATGGTTAAAGTTTGGCAGGGTTACGGGCAATGATGGAAAGGGTTTCTTTATGGCAGACTTGGACAATCTTGATAAAAAGAAGGGTTGCAACGTGTGCGTGAGCTAATAGCTCCTATACAATTGTTCATACCCGAATAAAAGCAAAGCTGAGACCACTATTTATTCAATAAACAGGATACATTTGATTAACTGGAGAAACAATTTGGCAGTACAATGATTTATGTAAAAAGTTATTAAAAGTACAACTAAATTTAAATTAAAAAGAACACATCATCACCACGTTTAATATTTTTCTGTAGCCTAGTTTTGAAAACCATTAGTAGTAATAAACTTTCCTCTCATAAAAGTTCTGCCATTTTAATTTCCAATTAGAACTTGCAAAAGATATATACGTGGCAGTAAAAGTAAAGAAATTAAGTCTCAGACCATGCTGCAGCCTGACACGATGATGCCCCAATGCTCATAAATCAGTTTCTGTTTGTTGTGAACCTCTTAAATCCACACGGGTAAGAGGTGTAGAGGTATTTGTCTCCCATGAAAACATTCTCCCACACCCTTTGTAATTAAAAGTAATCTTAAATTTCATCTCGTTCCATGAGAAAGAGCTTTCATACAGTAATTTGAGTTGGACTCCAGGAGGATGGAATGTGAGTTGAAAGCTTAATGAATTTACTCTATAAATCTTTTTCTCTGTTTTTCTTGTCAGTTATATCAGGGCATTACACATATTTTTCCTTACATTGCTAGCTGGGGAATTTTTTTAAGAGAACCTCAGTGCGTGTTTTTCTGTGGAACTGCGTCTGCTGAAGTTCATTTTACTAATACTGTAGCATGATTGCTGCTTTTTGGGAGCAGAGTTGAATGCCATTCTTCTAATGAAACAAGACTGGGAAAGCTTCTCTTGGTTAAGTGATTTCAGGAGTGTTGTTTTAGTTTATTGGCTCTGTAGCGTGATAGCACAACAGAGCTTTGGTTATGCATTCAGCAGTATTATTTATGCAGTGGGATTTGCTGAACGCAGGCCTTGAGCACTGCTCTTCCAGCTTCTAGAAAAAGCTGAAGAATGGAAACGTGCGAAGAAGGGCTTGCTGTATGTTCTTATTATTTGTAGTTCCACTGCTCCTGGAAGTCATGATCTGAACCGTGGTGTGCTAACAGGCGAGCAAAGGTCTTCTGCTGAGGACAAAATGCCCAATGAGCTACAAGCAGGGCTGCTTTAGCGCTCAGACTTGTCGCGTGCTTCTCTTTAAGGCCTTCGTTATTGCTATTTCAGGTTGCCATCAGGCGTGTTTCCTTCCAGGTGCACTGAAATTAGTATTTAAATGACTAAAGGAAGAAGGGGAATGATGACAGAGCGGAGTGGGTAGGGGAGCACTGGGATGAGGACCAGGAGAAGGTGGGAAAGATTGCCAAGGAGCTTGGCAATTAGGACTTCAGAGTGACCTCACCATTCTCCCACGCAGAACAATTTGCTGAAACTAGACAGATTTATAAGGATTATGGGAAAGTTTATTTAGCGCTACCTACTGCATTTTGTTACATATATATATATATGTAAACAGAACGGAGGTTTCCTCAAACATTTTTACAAAACGGAGTTCAGCAGTGTCCAGAAAGATTAAAAAAAAATCACTGACGAATTTGGGTAAATATAATAAAATGTTAAAAGAAAGGGAGATTAGCAGGGAAAGCTGAGGTGGTTACTGCTTTGAGGGGGGAAGGAGGGAGCCGTCTTCCCTCTTACCCCCCAGATCCTCCCTGTGGGAGAACAGGGCAGTGAAGGAAGGACAGGTCAGAGGTTTTCTGACAGCAGAGCCCATCCCTTTTCTGGCAGTGTCTGCAGGCACGTGAAGTGAGGGTGAAAATCCACCGTTCCGATCTGGCAGCAGCATGAACTGGTTGCACCAGCGCAGGTACCTAATATGAAGTTGAAGAGAGAAGTTGAGGTTGAGCTTTCCATAAGCTCAGATGCTTCTTGGGTTTTTTTAGGATCAAAATACGAATCATTAATTAATAATGACCTAAATTCCTACATGCTGCTGGCTAAAGCAAATAGAAATGCTTCTTTTATGTTGACAGCTTACAGGACTACCTATGAGCTTTGCATTTTTTAATAATAAAAACCAATAGTAAGTGTTCAAAAAGCAATGTCAAAACACAGAATCATAAAGGGCAATTGTGTGTTTAAACAGAGAGACTCCCTGTTTTGCGTTGGCCTTTTGTGCCAGTGCTCTTGCTCCTTCAGCTTCGTTGCTCCGAAGGAGAGGCGGCAGGGATTGACATCATTATTTTCTTCATTCATCTTTCAGTATGGGAGACTGCGGTCTGTCACCTGTCAACGCTGCCTTTATTATTTCGGAGAAGCCCAGGGGGAAATAAGTGCCTAGGGTGTTTCCATATCGGTGGGTGTTGCAGTGGGGTCTCCGTAGCCAAAAAAATGTTGAAATATCACAGGTTTTTCTTACCGCTGCTTTCCATATTTCACCGGCAGCGACCCGTCTTGCAGATGGGACGCAGCGAGACAGCCCGTATTTTCCTTTCTTAGCAGACACTGGCCGGGATGAGCCCTCGGTGCCGCAGATCCCAGCCGTGCCTCTGCCTGACTTCACAGCCCCAGCCTGGGGCTTGTGACAGCACTAGTGCGTTGGTGACGGCGTTTCTTCGGGTTTAGACTTCTGCAGAGTTGCCCCTCACAGATAAAATGGCAGAAACCCCAGCACCTGTGCTAGGCAAGTACTAGAAAGTGGGCTCTTGGAACAGACCTGCTTTGGCAGAAAGTTCTTTGAGATATTTTTGCCATATCTAGTCTATCAGTGTTCACTGAATCTCATTTTGTGGTAGCCCAGATTGCTGTCACTGGGAAAACTGGGATGTACTTTTGGTTTGTAGGCAGCAGCTTGACCCTTTACCAAATAATCAGTGGTTTTGAACCTTCAGACTCCCCCACCATGAACATACAAAAGTGGAATTGAGATGAAACGCAGCCACTGAGAGCAGCAGCCAAGAGAGCTGCTTCTCCATGCAGGAGTGACCGTCACAAATACTCGATTGCTTTTCCCAGGCATTTTGCCCTGTCAAGCTAACTTCTCCGTTTTCATCTGGAAAGGGTGGCAAACTGCATGGAGGTACTGGTGAGCCTGGCCAACCCATTTCACAGGGTGCAGTGAAGTCCACTCAGACGGCCAGCGGTTTGGTCCATCAGAGCACTCCTAAACAACTTCAGCAGCACGGAGTCCAAACCCAGCACTAGGTTTCTTTATGGAAAAAAAAAAGGCAAGTTGTGATGATTACCGCAGACGTCCCGTGGAAAGCAGCGGGTATAAAGGCCTCTTCATTTTTGACAGGTGCATTGTGCATTCTGGGCTCCCAGCCAAGGCACATTGTCATCAAATGTTAATAAAATCTGCAAATGATATACAAAGTATTAAATTGTGCTTATTCTTAGAGTAATTTGAGACATAAATTTATCAAACCGTGGTATACATTAAGATTCCTTAAAATGAAGAAAATCAGAAATATGAAGCAGATAAAAAGATTGTGATAACAAAGGGCATTCAGTGAGCCATCACCCTGTTGTAGGAGAATTAAGCGTTTAAAACCTCTCAGTATTTTTGTTCAGAAGTTGTTCTAATGCAAGCAATTACATCCACAAGTAAAGGGAAGCGGGCTGGGAGGAGAACGGAAGAAATTTCCCTACAGCCGCACACTTAAGCAAATAGTAATTTTTCAGTCTTCTGCTTGTGGCTGTGCCCTTACTGCTAAGGAGTGAGGCTGCAGGCGTCTACACCCAAGCAGAGCACAAGTCTTAGAAGGAGACGCTCTGTTTTGAGGCGGGAGGGCTTTCCGCGGCTGCCCGTGCTGTGCGCTTGGCCGCTCGCTCTGCTTGCTGCCGGGATCCTGCCTGGCAGCTCTGGCCCAGCGCCGTGGTGTCCTCCCAGCGCTCCCGTCTGAAAACGAGATCCACGGTGGCCTGAAGGTTTGTGTCTGAGCAAGGGTGCTCAGAAAGCCGACTGAATCTCCTGGCTTTTGGTACGCTCAGTTACAGGAGACTCTCCTTTAACAAGTATTATATATTCTTTAAATTAAATGTCGTGTAAGAAGTGTTAAATGCACTTAAGAATTATTCAGCATTAAATATAGTAGAAAAATGAAATCCACCGTGTAGCAATGCTGTAGAAGCAGCCTGCCCACCAGAGGAGTCCTTTATACTCAATTCTCACAGAATCACAGAATCCCAGCATGGTCGGGGTTGGAAGGGACCTCTGTGGGTCACCCAGCCCAACCCCCTGCCCAAGCAGGGTCACCCAGAGCAGGCTGCACAGCACCG
>Ga0065711_1030360_pt1 | contig 32731 bp, 25 predicted proteins | sample Hoacrofraction12_FD_59098 | JGI IMG/M metagenome (GOLD analysis project Ga0065711, IMG submission 59098) | Hoatzin crop microbial communities from Cojedes, Venezuela - Epithelial fraction 12 v2 (version 2) | ecosystem: Host-associated > Birds > Digestive system > Esophagus > Crop | place...
GCCAGGGCTCCGTCACCCTCAGAGTGAAGAAGTTCTTCCTCATGTTCAGCTGGAACTTCCTCTGCTTCAGTTTGTGCCCGTTGCCCCTTGTCCTGTCGCTGGGCACCACTGAAAAGAGTCTGACCCCGTTCTTCTGACACCCACCCTGCAGATATTTATGGGCATTTATAAGGTCCCCTCTCAGCCTTCTCTTCTTCAGGCTAAACAAGCCCAGCTCCCTCAGCCTCTCCTCGTATGACAGATGCTCCAGTCCGCTCACCATCCTCGTAGACCTCTGCTGGACTCTCTCCAGTAGCTCCTCATCTTTCTTGAACCGGGGAACATGGCAAACAGTTATAAAAAACTCCTGGAAAACTGGGCTGGCTTCTTTGGGGAAGTGTGTTAAGTCACAGAGTATATCTTAAAGGTAACGCACGTGCTTTCATCTTGCCAACCTCCAAACACAGAGCACGGAGTGATGCACGAATATGCATAACTGCATTTGAACAGCATAAAGCAAATTCTGGATTCTGTGGCACTCTTACTCACCTTGCAGAGGATTTCAGTCCGTCACAGTCTTGCTAGTTTTGATAGAGCATTTTGGGAGGAGCTAAAGGACACGTGAAACACTTGTTCTTCAGCTGTTTTTTTTATGTGTATGGCGGAACCAAAACCTCATGGAAGAAATCATTAGCACAGAAGGATTTAAAATGGAACAGACCTCTGGAGGTCATCTAGTCCAAAAAAAATTACTTGGTAGCATTTTGTTGTCTAGTTTTAACTTTGACTTCATATTATTCTCCCAGTTCCTGGAAAAACTCAGGTATCTCTTTATTGGGATATACCATTCAAACTACTACATGAAGGCATCTACAAATTGATTAATCAGAGCTTGTTCCTACCCGTATTTAATGATAATCACAGAGCACAATCATGAGACACTTTAGGTTGGGAGCACAACAACAAAAGCAGTTTCTGTCATGATGAACTGCATCAAAATATACCTGAGTGGACTGACTGTAATTCCTCTCTACCAGAAAGTAAGTTGAGAGTTGGAGTCCTTTAAGAAATTCCAGGTAAAATGATAATACTAAAATTGCAAAAATTAGTAGCAGTTCTGTTGTTGTGTCCCACAAGTGATGACAGATAACACACAAATCCCCTCTCATTTGGCAACACACTGGCTTTTTAGTTGGTATTCTCTAAGTTTTAGTCAGGACAAGCGGAGCCTCTTGTTGCCTTACTTAGCGTGTATAATTAGAAGGCTCTTCTTGGTTACACTGGCACAACCCAGGGCTGTCAGTGGAGTTCTACTGGTATACCTCAAAGATGTTTGACCTCCATTTCTTCTCAGACAGGCTTAAAAGCACTAAACTCTTCAAATGACAAGCGTAGTCTCACATCTCAGGCTTCTGTTCAAGTGCTAACTTTTGCTTGCCCACTGCCAGGATTTACTGCTCTGCAGCCCAAACATTCCTGGGCAGGAACCTTCATGTCTGCCCAGCCTGTGGTTTTTCTGATTTGCGTATGAAGTTCTAGAGGGACTAACTGGTTTGATGGATGAGAGGTGTCAAAGTTAGGCCATATGGCCTGCTTGGTCTCTGCCTGTGTCTGTGAATGCGAGCGAAAATATGCTGGAATTTTTCTCCCTTTAGAGTTTCTTTCAGGAATCCCATTACAGGGTGTGCTTTTGCAGAGCCTGTAATAACGGAGAGGCAGTTAAAATAAATCCTTGGGGTTTAAAATTGGCAGCTAGAGTGTGCCGGTACAAAGGGTTGTATGTGAACTAGGCTTTCTTCTTGGGCTCAATGACATGACGTGAGCTGAGGACGCAGCTCTTGCAGCCTTCCTCCCACCCCAGACTTCTTCTGATGCTCCAGTCTTAGTTCAATCAACAACGATGTGTTTGATGCCTTAGGTCAGATTTTTTTATCATAGTTAGATCTGTCTGTCTCATGCGGATAGTGCAAGACAGCCGAAGAGTATGTAAAGAAGTTTATAACTAGCTGTCCAACTTCCAATGCTGATTAACTAATTTGCATCTTTTTAAGACAGAACAAGCCTTCCTGAAATACAGCAGTGAGCAGCCCTGCCCTCAGACCTTAGGAGAGCTGTAGTGGTAGCAAGTGCGGAGGCTCATCCTCAAAGATGAGAGGACAGGCAGCCTGGTAGCATACACCTTCTGCAAAGCACTGAACTTTGTGGATCTAGAAAATGAATGTATGCAATCCCTAATGTATTTGCTAATATAGTATAAAGCTTGGAAGTAACAGAATAATTTATGTATCAGAAATCGCCAAACTCTTGCTCATGATGATCTGGCAGTTCCCATGGGATAGTGGCACCTTTGTCCCCATAGTTGTACTATGGGGAAAGCAGGGAAAATAAGTCTGTATCTATTATTTATTTAACTGTTAATTTATCAGAGACTCGAATGTTCTGATTCTTATGACAAGAACATGCAGTCCTCAAAGGCTGAGATGTTCAGTGCTGATATGAGGAAGGGACTAGAGACTGAGGCACGGGATGCCTGTTGTGAGATTGAGCTGAGCAGTGCTCTGCCTACTCCAGAGGAAGACAGGATATAAAATATCTGCAAGAACACAAGGCTGTGCCAATCCTGTTCTGCTGTCTCCTGAGGCTGTCTTTGCTCAGACCATAGGTGAGGGGGCCTGCCAGAAGCAGCAGCTGGAGCTGTGGGGCACACCACCGAGTTGGTGTATGGTTCCAGGAGGCTGGGAGAAGTAGGGACTCTGCTCCACTTTGTGCTGTGAGAAGGAACTGTTGGGAGGGGGGTTGTGCCTTATCACATGTGTTTGAATGTCGTCTTTGCTGTGTTCCCCTGCCTTCTGCTCACATAGGTGGGCCACACCTATGACAGCCTCTTCCCAGTGAATGAAGTGCTTGTGCACAGGAGGCATCTCTGGACATCTTCATGAGTTTACATAGAAAATCAGAGTCTTTTATACAACAGAAATTCAGTAAGACTATATTTGCACTGGCTATCATCTTCATTAGCTCCACCTGCCTGCAACCTGCACACTATCTCCATAGAGGATTGAATTCCAGGAGAGGAACGGGATGTGAAAGAGAATTGCGTGTGTGTATATTACTAAGAACTGGTCAAAGTATGGAATAGTTTAGGAGAGAATATCTAATGTTTAACTACCTTTTCATGCAAAATAATCCATGTTTCCTTGGCTTTCCTGCACATCCCCAGCAGTGGCTGTGAATTGGTCATTAAAAAGATACCACCTTAGTATAATGAACACCGGCTCACAGGATTTTGCTTATGTGGGGGTAGGCATCATGCTGGGACAGAAGAATTAATTGAGCTCTTTAGAATTCCCTTTGATCTGCACCAGAAGTACCCAGTATAATACCTCTGACCTGATTATATTTTAAACCTCAGTTCCTCAAGCATTTGGGCTCTGCACTGTCGTTCCAAAAGGCAAATGCAAGCTCAGTACTTTTGAGGGTTTTGCTTGTATCAGCTCCTTTATTTTAACACCACTTAACTACTACCTGGCCAATCTGGTGCTGCTTAGTGTACCAGAAAGGTGGTGTTTTCACTTGGAGAAAATGTCTTTTGTGGTAACTCCATCCCTCACTTTGGTGCTTACCAGAATGATACAATTAAAAATCTATTAAAGCATCGGGACTCTGGAACAATGATCTTTCACAGATCGTTTCATAGAAAGGCTCAAATAACTAATTGCTTGTAAAGAGGGTGAGCCAAAGCTTCTGGTGGGCATATATGCATATATATAAAAATGAGGTGTATGGCATTCTCATGTTTTCACAGGTGGAATTGTAACGCTTTTCTTTTGCAAAGGGTTGAACGAATAGTTAAGTTCATGTGTGTTTACACACTCTTAGCTGTTCCACTAAAGGAAAAAAGAAAAAAAGTCTCAATGGAATATTTTCAGTCAGGTCTAATAATTAAAAAAAAAAAACTCACTGGCTTTTCAGCTCGTTGAGGCTTGCGGGCAGATGTGTTCAAATCACTCAGTTTCTGCTACAGGAAACTATGCACAGGCTTGGGTAAAATAGTTCAAATAAATGTATGTATGAGAAGAAAAGACTTCAAAAAGACTTAATTTAAACTTTAAAGAAATTAAGGAATGGGCCATCAAATATAATTCTTTACCTGTGTTCAAATTCATGTATTTAGGAGCACATCTGCAGAGTTTCTTGCGTAAATAATAGAAAGCTCTAATATGTGTTACTCTCCATCCCACCGGGTAGAGATTCCTTTGGTACTCTTTGCTACTTTCTAAATGTACTTTACCAGTTAGAGTCCAAAGGCTACAAGTGGCCCTTATGATACTCAATTTTCTATATAAATGAGAAGAGAGATTTCCACTGTACTTACACATACGTATTCACACAATGGGTATGTTCCCTTTCACGGTGCTTGCTTGCACAGGACATGCTCTGTGCACGTAGACACATATACAGGCAGCGGTGCACAACAGGTGATAGCAAACACATGCAGAGGGTGTTTTTTGAGCTGCCAGCTGTTAGAGCTACGGCCTTTTGGGAACCTGGCAACCCTGCACAACACCTGACTGATCTGTTTTTGCGATGGAAGTTCTGCCCCGGTACCTGAATGCAAGATCGGTGTCTGCTTTGCATAGGCAGCTTGATTAGGATCGCAAAAACAATGCAGTGTATTTATCTGTGTGAGTATGTGCATAATAATGCATTTCAGAACACATACGCTGCCTTCTTTCTGTAAAGCTCTTGCCACGTGACTGGGAGTTGATATACCTGTCGCAGGAATGCACTAGGCATCACAACATATGGTTTCTGAGTGCTGTGCTCGGTGACAAATAAATTAAGAAATAATGAGTCCTGGTCCCATTGTGGTCGTCATTAAAGAAATGGTTCTCCTCATTCAGGACAGGAAAACTGCAAGTATCTCCTGTGACTTGTTGCTGTTTAAACTTGGTGTGGGGGATCAGGAAAGCAGAAAATAAGGGAAACTTGGGAAATAATTCCTTGAAATTATTTTTAGAAGACATGAGACTGAATTGCCAGCTTTGATGTCTCCTCATAAGGGAGGAATCTCCAAAGTTGCACAAAGTGCATCTGCCCTCAAAGAGGAGAGGGAGTCAGAACTGATGGAGCCTCGTACCACCTCCATGTAACTTGGAGTGTCTTCTTTCCAAAGGACCTTGTAACTCTGCCTGTTTAAGGGCAAAACCTGCAGCTGCAGATGCAGAGAGACATCCACGCTCCTCGTCAGCAGAGCGTAAGCCATTCAATGCCCTTCCGACTGCAAGCTGTCATTTTTTGTGTTCAGAGTGAATGAACTAATGTGAGGACTGTGTTGTGTTCTACCAGAGCATGTAGTCCGTCTGAGGGTGTTTGTTTCATGCCCTGATAAATGGCATGTTAAAATATTTCAGGGTACAAGACCAGCTGAGATAGTTTGGGGGTGCCATGCAGAGTGAAAGGAACCAAAATTAGTGCAGCCTCATTCATGCTGGCTTGTGGGAGAGACCTCTACCCCAAACCTTGGGAACAGTTGATTGCAGTAGACCAAAACAGAGCAAGGACATGACTTGAGCCACGAGTAAGAGTCTACTGGTCAGGTTTGCTCCTGGGCTGCCTTATATTTATACCTGTTTCTAGGAAACACATCTATAGCATCCTCATCAGACCTTGTCCAAGCCGCTGCGTCTTAGACATGACACAAGCCAGGGTAATACATCACCGTCTGCACCTCAGAGTGGAGATACTCCTTCCGTCAGCCGGATGCAAAGGCATTCAAGACACAGCATTGTCTGTTCTTTGTCTGTTGCTCCATAAGGATATCCTACGCTTGTGTGTGTCGTCTCCTTGTTCAGGCACCTCTCGTGTCTGGTGTTCTCAGTTCTGTGCCACCTCTCTCGACCTGCTGGCCAAGCTTCTTTTTATGCAGCCTAGGATATGGTTGGCTTTCTGGGCTGCAAGTGCTCATTGTCAGTTGTTTACTTCCAAACTGGAGAGCTGTCAGTCTCACTGCTAATGCTGTCACCTGAGGTGAGATTTCATCCTTTGTCTTCTCTTGCCCTCTTCCCTGGAGCCACAAATCCTCTCCTTTTCTGAAAATCTTCATGTAGCTTCCCTTCCTGATGTTACAGTAGCCACTAGCAGACAGCCTGGAGTCCTGCTCCCAAGAGCCATTCTTGCAGTCCCTTTGACTCCGCTGTGGTGCAGTGATCCCACAGCACCGATCTCCCCTTACAGCTGTCTCCAGTCTGTCTACCCCTTTGCCGGTGTCCCTCTTAGAATACATTTTTTCTGCAGGATGCTCTGACTCCCTCCCTGATGTGTCTGGTAACTGGCATAAGCCACCAGATCCCCCAGACTACCAAGGTCACTTGTAAGGGTATGGGGAAGGATGCTGCTGATCTGTCTCAGGAAAGCCTGAGTTTGTCTCCCCTTGCCCTAGCCCTACCCCATATGCTAGGCAGTGTTTTCTGGGTGTTTTGTATTTTTCTGCATTCCAGTTCAAGGAGAGGAAAGGGGCAACGTTGTTCTCTGAAAAGGCTGACAGCCAGTCTGAGGGACATGGTCCGAAAGCACTTTGTACCCCAGCAGTTCTATTACTTACACACTTGATGATTGCACAAACGTTATATGGTTTCACGTGTCCTAACCATAACCCTTTCTGGGAATATGGAGCCAAATTTTTGTCCTTGGCAGATCACTAAACCCCCATAGAAGTCAATGAAGTTGTAAATGAGACCAGCATTTGGCCTACCTCCTATTATTGTTTTTTATTAAGAAAGTGACTTGTCAGGTATTAGGTTCATGTGAATTTCTGTATTTAAAAACACATCTAAAAAGCAGAAGAATACAAAAGTAACTTCAGGAAAAACTATACTGTTGCAGATCTGAAGAACCACTGGATATGTGCCCAGAGATAACTTCAGGCTCTTAATCAAAATCCTGTCCTAGAGCTTACGACATTACTCAGGCTTCCCTAATGAACGATGATTTGTTTACGTGTTCCTTGGCAGTGAGCTAACAAGGCTCCATTAAACAAAATGTGTATTAATATTGTCCTGTCTAAGTAATGGTCTTTACAGTCCACTGTCATTACGCCAAATTAGCTCTGCAGAGACAACTTGAGGAAACACATGTTCAACAAAGTGGAGTATCGTGTGTGCATCTTTGAGTAACATATGTATGGTAGATAACTGAAGGGAGAGTCTGTCAGTTCAGTAACGTACCCTCGAATAAGAACAGGAAACTTCTTGAATCTCTAGAGCTCCTATACTGCATTTATTTTCCATCAGCGGTATGTATCTGTGTAGATCCTGGCACTATGTGTGTGTAAATGAGTGTGTGTGTCTCAAAGAGAATAAAGTAAAGGGGAGTGTAAATCTCCAAAGACCCCTAGGCTTAGAAGGGGCAAATAACTGGTGGTGTTTTTTTTGAGTGACCCTTGGGATCTATCATGTACCACCCTTCAGGACACGTATTTCCAGTTCTTTCTGATCACCCTGTTTGGTAGCTTTCATGTTCTTTCATGCTTTGCCTAAAGGGAAAACATTATTCAACTATTAGGTCATCTTGTACAACTGCTTTTCTTTCTCAGGAGTCCTCTTTTCCAGAAAGGTACTTCAACCAAAATTGTAGCAGAAATTCCTAAAGGATGAGATACAACTGATAAGCTTACAGGCAAAGCTAGCATGACCCAACACTATGTCACACCATAAGAAGAAAAAAAGGCAAATTTCTTCTGCGGTTGCTCTATGTAGCATCTTTACAGAAATTTTCTAACAGATTAAATGGCAAAGTTTTCTCTCTGCCTTTCCAGTTCTTGCATTCACACAAATACTTTTGTACCACTAGCTATCGTGGCAACAAAGCTCCAATAATGTTCATAATTCTGAAAAAAAAGAAAAAAAGATGTCCATTTAGATGTATGGTTTTGCCAAACACAGGTCTGAGATAGCCAAGACCTTTTATCATCAAGCAAACACGATATTGCCAAAAAGTTAATTCCCGCTCTGCCTTTTAACCTCACAGCAACACCACTTTACCCTATGATAGCTTTAATGTTCAAACATTAAGAAGAAGCTTGTGGTGATGCTTCAGGATGCGGGCGGTATTCAGTAGGTGTCATTGCTCACTCTGTCTTGATATGGTATCGAAGAACAATACGTAAACTCATTTTTGTGAGAATTTTCTTGCCCTCCTATTGATTTTGGAGATTGGGGTAGCTGGGCGTGTTGTGGTTGGGCATCCATGGCTTGGGGGGCAATACTGGCAGTCAGATTTGGTTTATTTCTTGCCAGCTCCTCCACCCTGGCTGCTCCATCTGTTATGGAATAAGCTGGCTCTGTGTGGACTGTGGGTCTTGGGAGCACTGCCTATCTCCCTGGGGTGGGCAGGAGCCCTGGACAGGTCCTGGCACTGAGGCCCAGCAAGACATGCGTGTCCATGAGTTCTTTCCCCAATTCCCCCTTTCCTCCCATCTACATGCTGCTTTCCACTGCAAGATAACAGGGGTGCGCAGGCTGGTTTGTCTTTGAACTAAAAAGCTGATCATTAGCAGGTACTCTCTACCATAAATTTGCTTTGCTGACCCAGAAACCAAGAAACATTTCATTGATCAGCTATGGTTTTGCCTTGGTCCTGCAGGTGGTTTCTAGCGCTGGGTGGGGATCCATCACCTGCGAGTCGTTCTTTCCTAACTGGTGTGTGGCTCCACCCATTGTATCAGTAGTGGCTTTTGCTTGGTGCAGGTGCACATTGCGATTCCTCCATCGCATACTGCTAGTCTTGGATGACAGAAGGTTTTGTGCGGAGGCTGCTTCTGGAAGGATAGATGGATGGACAGACGGACAGACAGAGGAAACTGTGTGGGTGGCAATAGATGTTGTCCTGATACCTGACTAGGGGCAAATTTTCAAGCTCTTTTCAGTGCCCTTAGGGCACTAATAGACTTTAATAGGCCAGACCAGCCTCACCTGAGCCCCCCGCCCACCCTCTGCCAATGGGCCCAGGAGCCCTATATAAGCACAGTCCTGGGTTCATAGTTCTTGCTAGGACTGTTGTAAGTGTGCTTGTTCTCAGTTCTCTCTGACCTGCTCCCCTGGGTGGGCTTCCAGCTCAGTGTCCTGCTGCTTGTCACTGGACCCTGGCATGTCTCCTGGACCTGATCCATCAGCTTGCCCTATAGGGAGTTGTCACTGGAGCATGTTGCCCCCACCCTGTTCATGCCCTGTGGGATGGCACCCTAGCTGGTGAGAGCACCTCTTGTGCTGGGGTCGTGCTTGGCTTCTGGCTTATCTTCTCTCGTGAAGCAACCTTGATTTTGCTGTTCTCTGACAATCTCACAGATCTTGGAAGGAATAGTCATTTGACATTTTGGCAAGGGATTATCTTGTGTGCTGTTTGATTATCTAATTTTAGTGTATCTTGTTCAAAAAATAGAAGTTGTGCTTATTGTAAAGCAGTATTTAATCTCTACTCTTCCCTTGTACAATAATTATGAAGTTCTGGAAGTGGAAGTAAATTATGACGAAGATGATGGTCCACCTGGGTTGGAGATGTCGCCAAGGTTAAGTGAGTGGCTGAGGTCGCTTGGCTTGCTCAGCTTGGAGAAGAGAAGTCTGAGGGGTGAACTCATCACAGTCTACATCTTCCTTAAGGGGGGCAGCGGAGGGAGATATGCTGGTCTCCTCTCTCTCTGGTGATCAGCGATAGGACACAAGGAAACGGAAGGAAGCTGTGTCAGAGGAAGTTCAGATTGGACGTTAGGAAAAGGCTCTTCTCTGAGAGGGTGCTGGGTCACTGGAACAAGTTCCCTAGAGAAGCAGTCATGGCACCAAGCCTGTCAGAGTTCAAGGAGCTTCTGGATGATGCTCTTAGTCAAATAGTTTAGCGTTAGGTAGCACTGCGAGGAGCAGGGAACTGGACTTGATGATCCTTATGGGTCTCTTCCAACTTGAGACATTCTATGATTCTGTGAGTTGCAAAGCTCAGGATGCTTGCTATTGGCTGTATGGAAGCAATGTTTTTATAGGAACAAGGCACTTCCATGGGGAAAATGAACAGTGTATGGAAGGCCACATTTGCTGATCTAACTGTAGTCATCACTTCAGAAAGAGCTATTTGCAGCCACTTGGGTATGAGGAAGCAGTGTTGCGTGATGAGTTGGCAGGACTTCTTGTGTTTTCTTTTCCCAGCTTTGGCTGCCTGCAGATGGGTCGGCTGTGCTGCTGAACAGCCAATGTGGCCTCTGACTGTGGGTGGAGAAGCCCGATAGCACAAGAGAAGGTATGCTGTTCCCTACTTATTAGGGAATTGGAAAAAAGGCACTTTAACACACTGGCTTAATGCAGAGCCTCTGTAGGCTTGGTAACACAGCTGATTCCCTGGACTGCAGGGCAAAGAAGGGTGAAAGGAAGAGCTGAGTATCCTGCATGAGCTATCTGTAGACCGAAGCTAGTGGTAGCCATCAGCAGCTAAAGCAGACAGGGGTCAATGAGCTTTGCTCTCTCTCTCCTCCCCCGCCACTGAATCCACAACCACAATTTGGAACACATTGTAATTGTCAGTCATTGTATGGGTAGTAAGTAACTGAGCACCTTAAATAAAGAGGAAAGAAAAGGGCATGTACCGTCAGAGGTTAATTTGTAAAGCATGATGGCCCTTGGGCCTACAGAAGGGCTCCACAGCTTCATTAGTACAGGTTATTTTGGGGTGACTTGCTCTGCAAGGAATTTTTCTTGAAAATTCAGTAGGCTTCAGTGATGTAAAAATTTGGTTAGGTGTCCCCCGAGCAAGGAACATGGCTGTGGCTCAAGAGGTGATACCCAACTCATCCAAGAGCTGTGGAGGTGATGGAGCCTGGTTTCCTATGGTTTTGTCTTGCAGTGGTGTTCTCTGCTGCTGTATAAATAGATGCAAGCTCCAGTTGTTTCTCCAGTAGAGAGTTCAGGACATTTCGCTCTCTGCACTCAGCCAGGGCATCCATGATGTAGCCTTCTCAGTGGGAGAGTTCATGGGGGTTTTCTCCTCACTATCTGCTTGCCTGTTTGTCTAGCTGGAGGAACTTGAAATATCTGGGGCTGCCATGTCTTTGTTACATAGGACTGGTTGGCCAGCAGGATCAAAGGCTACTGGGAGGAGACTGACTCAAGCTGTGCATACACACAGTGTGCCATTACCTTAACCTCATTGCCTTAGGAAATGACGCTACAAGTAGCATGAGACGTAGTAGAATTATATGGAAAATGGTATTTTCCTCACACAATAAGACAGTCAGTTAAGTTTCTTTGGGCAACTGGTGGTTCAGTGGCATCTGAGCACATACATACATACATACACACACAGAGAAAACTATCAGCAGAACAAAAGGGGACAAAAGAAACCCACCTTAAATATATGCAAGTTGCTACCATATTTTTGAAGTGTGGGTGTGCTTGTAATACAATATACACACAGAGGGGTACTGAGCAGTGGGTATAATTGAAGTTATGTTACTTAAAACAAGTAGAATGGTTTTTATTTTCCCTGCAGAAATAAAGAACGACGTATTCAAGATTTGTGGTGGAATTGCTTTTTTCAACCTCCTCAGTGGAGTACTGTCCTGGCTATAGCAGATAGCAAGTCCATCCACAGTATTAACTTTCAAAAGAAGTGGAATCCATTTCAAACGTCCCAAACACAACCACCTAGCAGTAGCTGAGTCGATTTGTCCTAAGCATCCCCTTACGGATGATTGTAGGCTGTGTTTGGCTCTGCTCCTTGTTTCACGTGGAACAAGATGCTGCGGCTGGTCCTCTAACCCGTACGCTGTCGTAGTGGTCATGATGTGGTTACAGAATTTCCCACTACTCCAGAGCAGTTGTGTGGATGTTAGGTCAGGGCAAGATGCTGTACCCAATGCTTAAGTTTTCCCTCTTGCCAAGGCTATTTTTGGGTGAGTTGCTCTGCAGAGAATTCCTCCCTGGCATTTGATAGGCTTCGATGTTGTGGGAATTGGGTTAGGTGTCAGCTGAAATCTGCAATCCTGCCTGGTATCATTGTAAATGACGGAGGTTAAGTTGTAAACAGCAAGAATCAGCTACTTAAATTCATCGTGACTTGTACAATACTTGTTAGGAAGTAAAATAATAATTCATAAAAGCAGGGATGGCAGCGCTTAGTTCTGAATGGTGTCTATGGAGCTGTTTCCTTTCTTTGAAGTTTCAATAGAGAAAGCATTAAGTACTTGTGCACAGCCGAATTCATCGTAAATATTTCTGAAAGCAGCTATGAATACATGTACCCCTCCAAACTTGAGGAAGTCTCTGGTAAGTGCAAAATATAGACAAATCTGTTTTGCATTCTCTCCGTTCATGTTTTGCTGTCTGTCTTCAGCTTTATGATACCACAAAGTTGGCAAGCGACAGGCAAAGCATTTTTTCCCGTCTCCCAATTATATCACAAACTCCGCAGGCTTATAAACATTATTTGTTCTGGTAGCATCCTCTAACGCAGCAAGCAGAAAGATGCCTAACAGGAAAAAATGGAAGTGCGGCTCTCAAAGATAAATTTAGTAGAAATGATTGCGAACAGAAAAAGTTTTACTATACTGTGGGAGAAAAGTTTCAAAGGCCAACTGGCCACAGATTGTGATTGTTCTTGTACCAAAGCTGCACTGAACTTTGCATGGCAATCTGACTCCCTGCTTGGGACTGCTGGAACTGAGTGACGGTGCGGCAGTATTCCTCGGGGAGCTTTTCTTGGCGTGCCCCTGTTCTCAGCCACCTCCAAATCCAGCCTTCACAGAGCAGCAGGGGAAACAAATAGCATAGGGGCATCTCCTACAATACATTCCTGGTAGTTGTACTACAACTTGATTGAACTTTATGCAGAAGGTAAAGAAGCCTCTGTGTGGAAGGTGACAAGGAGCATCCCCAGGTCCCAGGAATGAGGGACCAGAGTCTCCCCTTCTCCCTGTACCTGTACAGATAAATCTGTATCTGCTATTGCAAGCCACAGACGTTCAGAAGTCTGTCACGCAGAAGTAGTGTGGTTGGGTTTAGGAATCATGTTGTCTTAATAAATATGGGCTCTGCTTCTTCACCTTTTGGTGGTGCATCTACAGATCAGCTTTTCAGGCTTTTTGGTTTTTTTATTTCAAGGGAAAAGTGATATACTTCTTTCTTTTTATTTATTTATTTGCCAGTCATTTCAATAAAGATTTTTAAAGTTTTCCTGCAGCACCAATGAGCACGGCATTTTCTTTAAAAATATGTGGATTGGAATTCTCTGTTAAATCAAAGTAGAGGTTTTAAGAAAGATACCAAATATCACAGGTTTCAACCTAGAACAATTGTTCCCCAAACTACTATTTATAAATATGGACTAAGTGAAAGATGAAGAGGCCAATGAATAGCAAAAGCACAACCTTGATTACACACATCAGAATCAGACAGGCTTCACAAAAGGATGCCAGATAGCAAGATAGAAATCAAATCATTCCCTTATCAGATGAAAGCATCATAAAAATGCCCTCGCAGAAGAGCTTCAGGACCCTGGAGTACTGAACACCCCTGAAAAACTTCAAGGTTGCAAGAAATTAAGAAAGTATTGAGAACAATCAGAGACTGTGCAACCAAGGAGCAAGTAGTTAGAGGACACTCTAGAGATCAAAACTCCTTAACGGAAACCCAGCATAGACAACCTGCAAAAGCTTGATTAGGAAGATTCTGTCTTCATATGCTACAGACTCCACAAACAGACCATCTTGAATCAAGTCAATTGACTCCAAGAGTCATTCATCTCAGTTGAACTGTAGTTTTGGATTGAACATTGAAGTTTTAGCAGTTTGTACCATTTGAATGAAGTTTTTTGAATACCAGTACAACTGGCAGGTGGTTCTGCAGGGTTCAAATCCTGCCGTGGAGAAGAAAGACTCTCTCAGATCTCATGGGCTCTGGTTCAGGCCCCAAAACAACTGGGCACCTCATTTGCCTGTTGTCCTGTCTCAACCTGGACTTCCAGAAGAAGCCATGATAGGCAAGTATCTGTCATCCCGGAGCTGTTCAGAGCCAGACCACCAACACTCAAAGGATGTGTCTGCCTCACCACACAACCTTTTCCGCAAGAATCCAGGTAAGGACTAAATTTCCTCAATGGGGTGAGCAGGGCTATTGGCAAGTCCTGCACAAGAGCCGTAAGCATTCTTTATTCCTAACTCATATGGCTTGGCTTCTGGGGAGCAAATTATTGGTCTGTGCTGGTATGCAATCACCTTTTAATCAAGTGACCGAGGCTTCTGTTTTGCTGTTTAAGAATTCGGGCCTGGTAATAAACTATAATGATTCACTAGGAGCACTTTTCAGGTAAAGGTCTCAAGTAGCACCCTTAAAATGTCACGAAACTCTTGTGAGGTAAGAATTAATGACTGGGTTCTGCAGATGGGTACATTTTGCTCGGGGAAGGCAAGAGGCCAATTTCGTATAGGCAATTAGAACCCCATGGCACCCATACACTTTGGCAAACATGGGCCATGATGTTTTTCCTGCAGTGGGAACGTGGGGTGGCTGGTGCTTGGTTGCCCACTTTTTGCTTGCTAGCCATATTCTTTAGCCATTGGGCTCTTCTGCCTGGAGCAACCAAGTGCTGTGGTCAAGGTATACTTCAGGCTACCACGTTTGGCATAAGAGATGGGCTCTGGCTCCAAGGCAGCCCGGCTTTTGTTTTCCTCTTCCTTCAGATTGCTTTTTCCCTGGTCTCTAGCTAATACCTAGGAGGTTGTAACAACCTAGGCAGTGAGCAGAGTAAAATCCAGAACTCCTAATAATAGTCACACTGGACTGAGAAATACTGACTTTAATCCTTTTTATGTGTGTGTCTACATTTTCCAGCATCTATAAAACCTCATTGCTGAAGTATTAAAATAAAGCAGATGGTCAAGCATTTCTACAGGCTTAAAGCCATGCTTCCGTAAGCGTCTGTTCCTCCTGGAATGAGAGACTGGGGAATGGTAAAGCTTTCTGGTGCGTTTTGCAAAGGCAGTAACCCCTGTGTGAGCTGGTTTAAGTGAGCCGTGCTCTCTGTTGAGATGCTTAGCGGGGAAAACCTCTGTACACAGAGGGCCAGCCTGCGGCAGATGCCTGTGCTCTCCTGCAGTCACCCCATCTCCTGGAGTCTGTGGGCTTAGTATTGGATCTGACATCATTTGGAAATGTGTTTTTTTGTTTTTGGCAAGCATGTTTGTGAAGCCCATCTCACCTGACTTCTCATGAGCTGGTGCGTGTGGATTTTCTACTTGGGTACTTTGTACCACGTTCACCATCTGATTGCTTCTTACAGCGCATTGAGAAGCTCAACTAGTTATCACGTTTGTGCACAGGGATGTTTGAGGGGAGCTTTATTTCTCCAGATACACATTCTAATCCATTACTTAAAATGCATTTACAGAAAACCCAGGAAATCATTTTGTGCCAGGAAGGTGTGAGTATAAGAACTTCTGATGAATTTGATCGCAGCTACTTTTTTTCTTAAAATCAGAGACTGTTTATATTCCTATATAGAAAAAGCCAATAATATTTCCAGACCATGTTTAATATTTCTGAAGAAGATTTAACTCTTAGAGGATCCTCCTCCTTTCCTTATCTGTTCCTACGTGCGATGTGATGTGCTCTCTTCAGGCAATCTTCTTGTACGTACAGATTGAGTCATCTATTCAGGGAATAGAAATCACGTTCCCGCCCTGAGTCACACTGGCCAAATACAGAGTGCCAAGCATCAAAAACTGCAGAGGAGCCTTTGCTTCAAAGAGCTTTTGGAAACAGAATGTTTCTTAACTATTACAAACATTTGTTGAGCAATTCTGTTGTAAAATTCATTACTATCCTGTGTATAGGAACAAAAGTCGTTCCAAGAACAGATGAACTATTCCCATAAATTTCTATTTCATTGAAGAAATATGTAGAAATCCTGTAAGAGTTAAATCTGATTAGTCTTCGGTGTTTGAAGAGGATGAGAAATCCAGTGGAAATATTTTTCTTTACAGAACATGTCTGTCTCTCTGAAGACACCTCCTAGTGTCTAACAAGACTGTTTCTTCTTAGAAACCAGGTTAAAAGGACCTTTTATTTTTGATAACAAGTCGGCCACCAAACTAAAAGCAGCGCCTGAAGGGTTAGTAATAGCAGGTTAATAGAAGGGAGGGAGGTGCTGCTGGAGGAGAACCTTAGGAAGATCCTGCAGTCTCTAACATGTTAAAAGACAAAGCAATAAAGCAAGTCAGATGGTGATAAAGTTATTTGCCTGCATATGAAATAAACTTGAAGTCTCCTACAAGTCTGCTTAGGACTGCATTACCCGATAAAGCAGCAGCTTTATTCACGGTCAAATGCAACCTGGTAGCTTGCAGAGTAGCTTCCTCTTTGAATATATGCAGTGAGAAATTAGACTGATTTGTCTGGTTGTGGAATAGATAAAAGCATGTTGTTTAGGCATCGACCGTTGTTTGGGTGCTTTTGGTTTTGTTTTGATTTTACAGAACTGCTGTAAAGAGCTCCTGAACCCGAGCCCTGCTTATGAGATAGGATAGGTCCAAAGTTACACAGCGTTGTTGCTGTTCACAAACAGAGCTGTTCACGTGCGACTGAGCTCGTATCTGGGCAAAAGTATGGACCAGGCAGACTGAGAGGAGCAAAGTATTGTAAGCCTCTTCCTTCTTAGACCACACAGCCAGGCACATGCAGTCCAGGAGGTTCCTGCAGAGCATCGAAGATAACTTTCTGATACAAGTGGTGGAGGAACCAACAAGGAAAGGCGCGCTGCTGGACCTTGTACTAACAAACAAGGAGGGACTGGTTGAGGATGTGAGGGTTGGAGGTAGACTCGGCTGCAGTGACCATGAAATGGTCGAGTTCAGGATCCTGCGTGGAGGAAGCAGGGCGATAAGTGGGATCAAAACCTTGGACTTTAGGAGAGCTAACTTTGGCCTCTTCAAGGAGCTACTTGGAAAAAAGAAAAAAAGGGGGGGTTGGACTAGATGACCCACAGAGTTCTCTTCCAACCCTGACCATTCTGTGATTCTGGGATGGAACAACATTCAGCTTATGACTTTAACCAGAACACTGCAGATGCAGTGGTTTGACCCGTGATGTTCAGTCTGTGCTCGCTGGCTTGGCGAGGATGATTTGAAACCACCTGCATCAGACCGGGGAGGAACCCGGCATGAAGTCAGGAGGAAGGGTTCAGTTCATGGAGAGCAGGAGTGCAACTAGAGCTACTGCTTTTAAAGAACGGTTGAACTTCACAAGTTTATAGCAAGCAATAGGTGAAACAAGACTCAGTTGTGTACCATGCATGAGCTGCTGTGAGGTGTCTGTCAGATAGTAAAGGAGTTATTGCTTGGGCAAAGCTGTCAGCAGAGCTAGCTGTAGTGCCCTGTACTCAGGATATGATATGCCTGTGAGATTTCTTTCTGATAAAATAATATTAACAACCTGATATCCTGTGGGAGGACTCTGGAAGTGCGAAAATGACAAAGCGTGGGCCCATCTGGAAGGAACTATTTTCAGATTGCTTCTAAAATTGCGCTTAAAATTGGGGAAATCGATATTCTCCACAACCGGTTTTTCTTTTGCCTCCTTTCTCCTCCCAAGGCTTTTTGTTTCCGTGTATCCAAACACGGCAATTTAAAACTAGATGGGAGAAGCCAGGCTGTTCACTGCCGTGGAAAGTGTTGAACAAGCCACGCTCCTGGAACCCGGCCACCAACTGCGCTGCATTTAGTCTAGCAAGGCTCCTGCTAACGACGTAAGAGCTTTAAAGGAGATATGAGCTATGATAAATAAGGAAATAAAAACCCCGGCTTTCTAGAAAGCGGGAGCTGTTTTCCCTTTTTCTCCCCTGTGACTATAAGCCCTCCCATGCATGCCGGCCAACGCCGTGCCAAAGGGCTCGCTGGCTGCCTGCGCAGCTAGTCGCATGGGTGCTCTGCGGATACCGGCGGCACCGCCCAGACGTCGGTCATTAGCCTAAGGTCCTCGGCACCTTTCTCTGCATGGGAGTGTCTGCGTTTTACGTATCGCTGGGGCTCGTCTGGGTGTGTGTGTATTTGTCTGTGTGCTTGCCCTGTAATGATCCAACCTATCTTGCATGTATATTTTTATAAAATGTTTTATGAAGCAAGGGTAGATGTAGTTATCTAAAGGAAAGTGAAGCGCAGGGTCAGAGGTTATGCCCTTCCCTGAAGGATGCAGAGCAAAGCATTGGCAGAGACGTGACCGGGACACCGGGTTTCTGACCTGAAGCCTGCAGTCTCCACTAAGCCACGTTACTTTTTAGCCTCTTCTGTGTGGGAAGCATTATGAATTGTAGATTATCTAACGTGCATTCATGCTGTTGTGCTGCAGAAAGCCCCGTGGCAATGGAGAGAGGAAATTGTATTTCTTTACCTAAGGACCTTTGCCACTGCTGCTACTACTGACGGCAAGACTTTAGCTTGGAAACAATTTCCATTGACTAAAGCCCGGACGGCAAAGAACAGCTAACGAGAGCTCCGTGCATCCTTTAGAAAATGTTTGGCAGAGCGACCTGCCAAGTCCAGCCGCATTCATTTCCAATGACCAAAGCAGGTGGTCACGGACCCAATTACGACCTGGAATGCTAAATCAGAGTCCTGCAGACAACTGGGTCTGACAATTAGCCCAGCCCTCTGCTTTCCTGCGGGTTTGTTTGCAACACTCACTTTCTCTTGAAGTGATGAGTTTTGGTTGGTATGGCAGAGCTTACTGAAGAGTGGGTTCTTTGGTTGTTTGGCAGCTTCCAGGTGTTCAATTTTTTCCTTCAGGATAGTTTTTTCCCCAGAATTCTTCAATAAAACAAAAATGTAGAAAGAGTAACTTCTGGGACTGACATTTTGTCCATAAGCTGTTTTCTTTAGGAAAAATATCAAAGGAAGTCTAGAAATAAAAATCATTCTTAACAAATAAATTAAAGCATTTCAACTTCAGAATGTCTGAACAGACTGTAAAGAATATTTTGGATTTTTTTTTTAGTGAAACCGAATTTCTAGAAAAATTGAAGCAGCGTGCATTATCAGCACTGCCTGTTCTGCACTTCTCCCAGAAAGCTAAAATTTACATGACAAATGTGCCCACCTCCAAAGCAGGCTATAAACTCAGAGAACCAACCAAAGAAATCACTTTGCAAGACACAAATACTTCCCTTTGGTCTTTTTTTAGACTGCAAGCCCCTTAGGGCAGGGATAGTCTGTATTTTATATCAGCTAGTGGGCCAACCCACTGCTGAAACTTCAGAAGTAATAGTTTCTACCAGGCTTGATTCACATCATAAAAATCAGCTTGTGCCCTCTTGTTGACATCCCTGCGTAGGACAGGAACTAAGCAGACATTCCGGCTGGATTTTATTTCATTTCAAGTGGAGTTAGTGAGATCATACCGTGCAGACTGCAGAATTTGCTCACTAAAATAACATGATTTTTTAAAATTAATTTCTCAGCTCTCTTAATCACATTCTCACTGTAGATTATGAACTGCAAGCAATATATGAAATTAAAGCAAAGAACATAAGTGTATTTTTGTGTTATGTTATATCATATGAGTTAATTTCAACGCTCACCTACCTACCTTTAGGCTGTGTAGACTTTTAACACCGTTCTGTTACAGCAAAAATGACTAAGAAAGAGGATTTCCCACACACATACACTTTTTCTTTTTTTTTACGTGAAGAGGACAGACAAGCTTGAAACAAACTCCATTCTCTCTCCTTCCCTCTCTGCCTCCCCCCACAAATCAGTTACAAACGTAACTCAGGAGGTTATAACCTGATGAGTTTGATGTCTTCTTTTGTAGTGATACCAGCAGACGGATTGGACCACTGGGCATACCCAACAGCGCAGAGCGGAAAACGTGCCTTCTGTCTTGCTCTATGCTCTGCTTTTCTACAGGGGAAAAGTACGTGTTCAGAAGTCTTCACAGACAAAATGCTGTCCTCTTCTTTTCTCTGTCGAGGTAAGTTATTTTGGGGAATCCGCTGCTTGGGGTGAAGGAAGGTCAGGCAACAAGTGTTGATGGTCCTGCGTGTCCTTGTCTTTTGTGAGACTCTGCTAGGACCTGTGGAAGCCATATGTGTGCCTATGGAGGCTGGTCTCTTTTCCTAGTCCTGTTCAAAATTGCAGTGCCTCTGCACGTGAATGGACATACGGACAGGTTCCATAAGCTCTTGGAGGAGCACATTCCTTAAATAACTTGTCAGCATCTTGTTCCTGCAATTTATTGGAAAATAGGATAAAGAGCTTGTCCTACAGCCGTGTAAATCGACAGGGCTGTGTTAACTTGGGCAAGCTTGAATATGAACTGAAGTGCTCGGCAGGGCTTTCCTTATTTTGCTCTTTGTCATGCAGTGTTTTCCTAATATCATGCATACATTGTACGAAGCCAAGATTTACATATTTAGTATGGCTAAGATAGTGCTCCACATTAAAGGCCAGATTACAAAGCCTTTACTCATGGTGAGCAGGTCCCTCCTCCATGAGTAATGCCTTGGAGATCCAGGAAGCTCCTAGTGAAATGAAGCGTTACTTAACACGGGGTCAAGACTTAGAGCACTTCCCCATAACATTAGGGACAAATATTGTCTCTTCCCCTCCTGTACGTCTGCATTGAGATGATCCCACACATCCAGATCCTGGGTGGATTTGTGCCACGTGGGAGCAGTTTACACAGCCAATAGCCAGAAACACGTGGGCGGCAGCCTGGTATCGGAGCTGAATCAGGAGAACTCAACCCAAATTATCGCCCACTTCTAACGGATATCTTGGAGATCTGGCAGTCCATAGACCCCCGTCACTCCACAAGTATTTTTTGTAGCTGGATAGAGCATGTGTCCCACACCATGAGCTCAGAGAGAGAGTAGCTCCTGAGCTGACACTGGGGAAAAACCCTCTCCTCAGTTCAAAACTGTTTCCAGAGGTGGTGGATGAGGGCCATTCCCTCCCCAGTGGAAGGGGAAGAGCTGTTCTGTGTACGTTAACACCTGAAGAGCTGGGGGACAGCACCTAAGGACTTTCACTTTTGCTTGCCAATATCAATTCAGTGCAACAGGAGAGCAGCTCTACTGCACCAAACTAAAATTGACCCTTCCATGACACCTCCTCTTCCCCACCCTACCCGACCCCAATGGCTACCGCGGTGTTAGAGCTTTCCCGAAACAGCGATTGCACTTCTGCCCCCATATTTAACAGCCCTCAATGAACTTGAATTCTTTAATGAATTCCTCGTGTACATCACAACGTCCTGTGGCGATGAGCTCCGCAGCGAAGCTGGGCACTGAAAGGAAAAGCGCAGCTTTGGTAAAATAACATTGCTGCCAAGTGTGGGCTATGGGGCCTGCAGGAGATGGCCAGTGACCTCTGCTCTTTTCGGGCAAGTGTTGGCAGGACAAATTTCCCAATGTCCTGGCCCTGTCCCCAGCAAAACTTGTGCCTGTAGCAACGCCATTGCTATTTGAGTGGAAGGTAGCCATCTGCATTAGACCCAGATTTTTGAAGACATTGAAGCATTTAATTCTTAAACTTAAAGAAAAGGTCTGTGCTGTGTTGAGTGTGAAGTTTAATCTGCTGTCTTTGAGTAGAGGCAGATTGGTGAAACGTTGGGATAAAACTTGCAGGACTTGTTATACTTGTTCTGTGAATAAAACACGGCTTTCTATTTCCCAGACTGTCGTTCTGACAAATTTTACAGGCACTAAAGTAAACAAATGCCTTTCCTAGAAAAAAGCTGCTATTAAAAATGCTCAGGCTGGATTTTTTTTTTTTAAGGTGGAAAGAAAGCAAATACATCGTTCCACTCTGATTACCAACGGCAGTGAATTCTTTGTCTGCTTCGGACCCACCTATAGGCACATATGCAACCATTATGCAGCAAAACCCATCCGAGTTCATTGCCCCCTTTCACCCTGGGCTCTGCGTAAGCACAAGTGGGCTCCACAGCATGGGCTAAACGGGAGGGTGGAAGCGTCTATACCACCTGAAACCATGGAGTCCATTGCTCACAGCCTCTGTTCCCTCCACCCACAGAATCACACAATGTTAGGGGTTGGAAGGGACCTCTGTGGGTCATCCAGTCCAACCCCCCTGCCGAAGCAGGCTCACCTACAGCAGGCTGCACAGGACCTTGTCCAGGGGGGTCTTGGATAGCTCCAGAGAAGGAGACTCCACAGCCTTCCTGGGCAGCCTGTTCCACCCCCCCAATGCATGCAAAGGAATGGCCTCCGCCAAGCTTCTACCCCGGTTTGAATGCCTCCTAGAAAATGAAGTGTCAGACGTCTGTATTAACGTAGTGGTTAACAAGCCTGTGGTAAGATCTCTTTACTGGACTGGCTTGATTTATACAGTGCTCATCACCACACCAGTAACGAAGAGTGGACAGAGCAGCAATGCCAATGCTGTATCTCATCAACTTTGGCATCTTTCTATTTCAGGGATGAAGCTTCCCTTAGGAAGCGAGAGTACAGCTGGTCCCTCAAAAAGCAAAGACCCTCTCGGATATACCAAACCAAAATAGTGGAGAAAGGTCAAGTTTTTGACAATATTTAGCATTCCTAAAGCCTGCCTGGGCTGTAAACCACCATGTAGTTATTAAGTTGTTGTTCTTAAAAATTGTTTAGCTATTTGTGCTACTTGTTATCCCCATTTTATAAAGGCGAGGTTGGGCTCAGACGGAGCCCTGGCTCCTACTGCAGTATCTAATTTTTCAGGCTGCACAGAGAAATTTACCTCCTTCGGGAAAGACTTTTTTGCTTTTTGTGCTTGTGAGAAGCGCAGGTCTCCCAGAAAGGCAGTGACGAGCTCTCGCTTGTGTTTTTGAGACTTTTTCATTGTAATTCTTATCTTCCCCTTGCCATCTATTCGGATAAGGCTGGCATTCACATGTGGTGAATCTTCTGGTTCTTGAGAAACTGCAAATGAAACGCGACCTCCTTGGTTTCCTTTCCTGAGGACATTCTGTGTGAGCCGGCGGCCGACTCTGCAGGGAAGCCCTCTGACTTCTGTGTGGGCTTGCTCAAGTAGGTCTGGCTTCTGTTGCACTTTGTGTTAGCTTCAGAGGTGAGATGCATTGATAAAAACAAAGGTCAGGAGCAGATCTGTGAATGACAAACATCAGGATCGTGCAGCGCGTACGCCTCTCCCGTTAGCCATAACAACTTTGGCAACCTTGGACCACACTGATGTCCTGATATATTCTCTTTAAACTTTTTTAAAAAAAGCCTTGAGAGAGCGCTCAGACATGCTGCAGTGTGCTCCAATTCAAATAAGGTCACGGAATTGCACTCTCTAAACCTGTCGTTATTCCTGAGGCACTAGCGAGGATATCAAGGGCACATTTCAACCCCTTCAAGTCAGGCAATTACTACTTCGTGCCAGCTCCCGATTCTTTAACCTGGAAGCAAGATTCATGCAGTCACTCCGTTTATTGGTCGCCGTCCCTGTTAACTAATTTTAACCCAATTCCACAGACCTCGCGAGCCTCATGAAACTCGGTGGTAGGTAGAGATGCGAGGCTGCAGCCTCAGCAGTGATCTGTTCTGTCACCATCGGCCCACATGGCCAGTTGACATGCATATATCTCCACGCCGGCTGCCTCTCATCCAGCTGGCGTTGGAGGGAACAAGAGGGTATTGCAGATGACAAGCTACGACGGGGAAAAAGCAAAATCATTTGTAGGAAACCGGTCTCCGGTAGTTCCTCTGCTGAGAAGCCCCGACGTTTGTTTTTCCTTCTGCTCTGACCATACAGAAAACAGGCAAGATTTTAAACTACTCATCCATTTGCAGACTCGACTGCAATTCCCACAAGCCCATCGTCTCAAATGAACAGATTAGGCAAGGCGCAGAGTGAAAACGCACTCGCTCACCCAAATAAGCCAGCAAAGCCAATGCGTCGGTCTGCATGAGCAAGCACTGGCTGGGTAAGCGAGGGGTAGGCAACGTAGCACGAATACCCGAAGGAAGAAGATGATTGAGGATTAAATTGATAAAACCTTGAGGAAGCTTGAGTCATTGATGATAAATTTCTGTCTTCAGAGGAAATTAGTTTCAAAGGAAAAGGAGCTGGTTTAAAATATATTTAAAGTATCGAATTGCATGTATTCATGCTGAAGTCACTTTCCCACTCCCACAGACTGGGAATAGAAATTGTGGTCCTCGCCCCTCTGAAAACTGCACCATCAGTTCTTTTACAGTCAAATAAGCAGCAAGGTCAGGAAGGAAGCAGGTCTGGAGAAGTGAATGCTCTTGTGCTGGGTCTCATTTTTAAAATGAATTGGGTCTCTGGTTCTGCAGAAGTGGCTGGGAAAGGAAGTCATGCATCAAATCAAATGACGAGGAGCTTGTAGTCGGGGAGCTGCTTATGAAGACAGGGTGACGGAGAATGTGAAGTAGCCTACCCAGCCTGACCCATTTCAGGAAAAAAAATGGCAGGAGACAGGTCGCTTTCTTCTCATCTACCCCTGGGCTGGTTCGTGGTATGCTTTCTGTTGCACCAGGATATTGTGTTCTTACCAGAGGTGCAGGATATCACACGCTGGTAGCTGGGGGGGTCTGACGGAGGTTGGAGTGAGCACATGGAATTGATTAGAGGTTCGCATCCTCTCGGTGGCAAGTCACATGGGGATTTTAAGGCCTGAACATGAGTCTGGAGGAGGAAGCTTCGGAGACAGCTGTATCTTAATTACCTCTGGAAAGTTTACTGAAATGCTCAAAGAATTGCTCATCCATCTGAAGAGAAAGGGAGTACTGCCATCAAAGCTGCTGGGAGCTCCAGAAGTAAATACCAGGGAGCTGAGATCAAACAGATATCCTGAGGTGTGCTGGGGACCGTGTTTTAAATAGGAAGGAAGAAAACGCTCAGGGCACTCAGATGACCTCCCTCAACCCCTCTTTGTAGTCGTATTTTGACAGCAGCTACAACATGATGTCAGCCCTTGATTTTCTGGTTCGTGGCTTAACAAACTTTCCCTCGATCCAGCAGCAGTTCCCGATTCCTGAGGATGCCATGGCCAGCCCTGGCTCCTGCCCTGCCTGCTGATGCGGACCGGTGGACCGGCTCTGCAGAGCTGCCGCTTTGTTTCTGAGGCAGATGTTTTCAGCCCATTATTTTCATTACGGATCTGTTGTACGTTTTGTATTCTCTAGGGGTTTATTCCATCTCGCTGATCTCGCAGGATCACTGGGTAATAGGGAGTGCTCGGCATTTTCATCCCATTTTCATATCAAGCAGTTTTCTAGGAAACCTGTGGAAGACTGGGTTTGTTTATATTCTGGGTTTGGGGTCAGCCCAGTCTGGAAACTTCTAAGATTGAAGTTGGGATCCGGGTCCCGTCTTGCCTTCTAAAGATCAAAACTTCTGTGGGAAGTCAAACACTTTATTGTTGTTTCTTTTTTCTAGAAATAGCAGATTGCAGTCAAGGGTACTGGCAAAAAGAAAAGAAGTGAAAGGGAAATAAGGAAGAGTGTAAACCAACCCCCTTTGTAGACGCCTTTTGGTATGGACCAGGAGTGTGTTTTGAAGGTGATTCCCTTTGTGACACGGTCTTGGGGCGCACAAGCTGCCTTTCTTCCAGGTGAAGCTAAACTGAAAGATGCGCTCCAGGGGCATGGTAGCATGCTCCAACCAGAAATGGACACGGAGTCCATAGGATCACACGACAGGCAGTCTGAACTAAACCACTCAGAAGTGCCTGCAGTGAGGATGTCAGGACCTCTGTACCAGCTGTTTGGCTCCTTCGTACCAGCTGTTCTGCTCTACAGATCCAAGCCTCCAGAACCACATTACTTGCCCAGATCTGTTTTAAATATTGCAGATTACTACACTGACCAAATTGCCACAAGGCCATCCTCAGGGGCATTTACATTGGCTCCTCCTTGATAGAAAACAAAGATGCCGTTGTTGGGAAGTCAGGTACTGCATGACCTCTCTAGTTTCCAGAACCTGCCCTTCTTCTCAGTCGTATTTGGTGATAGTCTCCAACACGCTGCAGAAAACATCTGCTTGAGAAGGACTTCAGAAGTTGAAGATGTGATTAAAGGAAAAAGGCAACTGGCTGCCTGGCCATATCCTCTAGGATTTATTTCAGCGCAGTTGCAATATCTCTGGGATATAGGTTGGATTAATCACGTTGAATTGCCCAGCCTTTGCTGCATGTCTCTTTATTATTTAGCTATGCAGTGCTGAGTAAAACATGATAGAATTTTTTTTAAGCACTATGACTTATTTTGCTTTAAATGAAAACTCCACAGAAAATGGCCACTACTCCGTGGTTAAAACGCTTTGGAGACACAACCTCAGTGTAGATGACAGAAAAATCCTTTTCGCGTTCTCTTCAGTGACAGCTTTGCTACTGCGCCAAGTTTTCATGTGGAAAATGCAAGGTAATGATTTCAATGGCGTATCCCTGGAGTCACAGAGGAGCAACAAGCAATGAAGTGTCCAGAATCATTAAGGTACTTGCTGTCTTAAAGGGCTGGGAGAAAAGAACTAATGATGATCTTTGCTTTTTTTTTTGGCTACAAAGGAAAATTTGCCTACTGAGATACTCTAGTTATTGAGTATGTGCATGCTGAGATGAGTAAGAAGCAGAACTGCTGACTTTGCAATATTGGGGAGTAGGTATGACCACATCCATATTGGTCAATCATGCAGGGAGTGTTCCCTGTACATTGTGCTAGATCATCTGCTCTATTCATTCCTACGAACAGTCCTAGGCTAGGCTGGCTAGTGTTCTCCCAAACACAGTCTGAGTGTTTGCAGAGGCTAAGGATTGCTCCAGGTAGGTAGTCTGGATGCAACCACACCGGTCCGGAGACTGAGTTTAACATTTTGGCGGACCCAAGCTGCTCTGTGGCAATTCATTTACGTGCTGGAGAATGGTCCTGAAAATTTTGAATTGACAGGTATAGTCAGCCTCTGTGTGTCTTTGTTTTAATTTGAGTAATATTTAGGAAGTGATGTAGGCAAGTGAGTTAAGGCGGAGACACCTCCATAAACACAAAATAAGGGAAGGCTGGCTAATTTTATATTCACTAAACCAAATAAGGACTTGTAGCTGCAGTTGCTTAGGAGAATCACAGTGTTGCAATCTCTTATCGTTCCTATCTGTGTCCACTTTGGATACAAGCAGCAGGAGATGGCTGAATCTGAAGAAACCCCCGTTAGCCGCACCCTTGATGCAACTCACATTCTTTGTGTGTTGAGTCAGGGCTATCAGCTTTCCTCGCTCTCTCTTCACCACAGATTTCGCAGCACTACAAACACCTGAGGAGACAGTATTTTGGGCAGCCTCTTGCTGTATTTGCACATGGTGTTGAACTTTGGGTGGGATCTGACCAGGGGTAAATCAAAGGACAGGGAAGGGAAGGGAAGGGGCAGGATGAGCACAACCAGCCCCCACCAACCATCACACCTGAGCTCGGCTTCATGGCACTTTTACTCTTCCAAAGGCAAAGTCTGGGGCACAGGCTCGTGCCTTGTTGTCCCTCTCTCTTTGTCACTGTGGACACATGTGGGCTATGGCAGCCTATGCAGTGGGTCAGGAATTAGGGGAGCAAGCTGCTTCTTTGCTTCTGCAGAACGGACAGTGAGAGTAAAGCAATTAGTACTGGTGTTCAGAACTAGGCACCTACCGTTACTAGCCACCCACCATTACTAGTCACCCATCTTGGAGAACTATATGGTGTGGTCTGGTGATGTTAGCTCTACTTCTACCAACATCCAATTTATGCACAGCATGTTCAGATTGCATTTGCTGCAATCATACCGAGATACATGATTTCTGGTTGAGCGAAAAAGCGTATGTAAAATCAGTGTAAGTCACCCTAACAAAGTACAGAAACAAGGCAGAAGCTTGTTTCTCTGAAGGAAGCTACTGCACTGTTTACTAACAAAGATTTTGGAGGTGACATACCTCGTTCCATCACAGTATCAGTCCTTATGTCCTTACCCATACAAATTTTAAAACTTATTTATGTAAGAAAATAGCAAGAAATGCCTGTCTTAGGGATTTGCTGAAGTATGTGAAAAACCACAGTATTCCCTACATGATGTTACAAACACCAATGGGATGGATGCTGTTGTATTCTACCCTTGGAATTCAATGTATTCTACCCTTGGAAAGGATCTATTAGATGGCAATGGAAATGCCCCATTCCTCAGCAGTTCAGTAGAGATTTGGGGAGATGGGATATAATAACTATATGGGAGTGAAAACTGCATATTTTCATCAATATGGTATAGCAATTCCCATGATACCCTGACAACATTGTTGAGTTTATCCTAGGAATTGTAATGTTTATCTTGAATACTGAAAGAATTTGCTATATCCTTTTTTTCTATTTTGTGTAATTATTTTAGATGCAAAATGCACAGATCAATTTAATTTTTTCATTTTCTGCTTTTTACTGGACAAAAATTGGAGTTCTTTTCAAAGAGGAGCTGTAATGCAGAGAACAGCTGGCTAGCACTTTCTCCTGCGCACTGGGTGGTATAGGATCTTTGGGTGCTAACCCACTACAGCCACACAGGTTTTATTTTTGTATTTACTTTTTTGTTGCCCGCTTTCAGTAGTGAATAAGCTGGCACTGCAAATCCCTGTCAGAGTTTAAAACAAGTTCTCAGTTAAGTGAAGCTTCCCTGGAAAATGCAACATTGAACATGATGACCGAGATGGCAGATAAAACCTGGACATAAAAAAAACAAAGAAGGTGTAGGAACTCTCCTGAGATAACACCACGGTCACGTGTTGAAATACTGACTGTGCAGTTTGCTATAATTAAGGTTTAATTCTGGCACCTCTGTGTGTGTGTGTGTTGGTCTTGTCCTTTCAAAGTGCTGCCGTACAAACAAACAAACAGTGTTAAGAGAAGAGAGAGAATCTGGGTGTGTAAAACCAGACACCTTTTCACCAGGGACACTCTCTCGAAGCAGCATGATCGCAGGAGGTTTAAATACGATGTTTAGGATAAACAGCTCTTGAGTGATAACCTGAGCTCTGTCACTAACGCTCTGCCCAAGGCAAATGATTTTATATTTATAAAATGGAAATGATCGCTACTGACCTGCTTTCCAGGAGATCTGCAAAGATAAATGGGTTAATGTTTGTGCGATGTTTTCAACATGCAAAGTGCCATAAAACTCCACGAGTTATTACCTCAGTTCAGGCTTTAAAACCTCAGCGAGGAGTCCTAGCATACAAACGACAACGTCCACAATCTCAAATGCCATGCAAATGAAATCTGAGCAAGCCGGGTTGCAACACCCTGCTAATTCAGCTCTGCTTCGTTTCTTCCCTTCCAGTAAAAAAGCCTGCCCTTTACAATCACTTTTGCAACATGCAGAGAAGAGCTGCCTTGCCACCGAGGAATGGTTGCTGATGAATTTTTTTTTTTTTAGAGGGACAAATGCTGACCCACTTCTTGAGGGATAATGGAAACCAATGCATTTTTTTGTTTCAGGTGAGGAACCACCAAGTAGCAGGGATTTCTTCAGTCCTGAAAGGCTTTTGAGACTCTGTTCTGTTTTGAGGGAATGTGGAAGAGATAGGAGAATTAATCCTGCCTTTTCCACTGGTAGGGAAATCAGTTATTCATCCTCTTTTAGCTACTTCTCTCCTCAAGGGGCAAAGCACTCAGCTCAGTGGCACAGGCAAGCGCTGGTGAGCAATCACGTTCAGTTCTGCAATCCAGCAGCGTCTTCATATGAAGGAACTACCAGCTTACATGGACTTTATTTATAGGTCAGCACGTTTACGCTTAGTATCTACAAGCCAGGAGATACACACATGCTACGAAGTGAGCGAGTCAAAAGAAAGCTGAAGCAAGATGGTGCATTTAGTGCGATATTTTCACTACGATCAATTTAAAAGTTGGTTGGCCTTTGTCCCGTGACCTTTGATCCAGAATCACAGAATCACAGACTGGTCGGGGTTGGAAGGGCCCTCTGTGGGTCATCCAGTCCAACCCCCCTGCCGAAGCAGGGTCACCCAGAGCAGGCTGCACAGGACCTTGTCCAGGTGGGTGTTGAATATCTCCAGAGAAGGAGACTCCACAACCTCCCTGGGCAGCCTGTGCCAGGGCTCCATCACCCTCAGAGTGAAGAAGTTCTTCAACGTGTTCAGGGGGAACTTCCTCTGCTTCAATTTGTGCCCGTTGCCCCTTGTCCTGTCTCTGGGCACCACTGCACACACGCAGCCGGTCACAATAGGTTTGCAATGTGAATATTGCAAGCCCTTGGCAAAATCTGTGCAGCTACATGAGCTTCAAAGGCGCTACACCGAAGGCAGTCACTGGGTATGCGGCCAGCTGTTATGTGAAAACGTCATGTTTGGATCCAAACTGCTTCGGAAACTGTTTGGTTGTGTAAAAAAGGCCCGAAAACCCTTCCTGTGGTCATCAGCGTCTCAAACATCAGCCTTCGAGCCTCTTTATGCATCTCACGACCTTGGCAAGCAGAGCACAGATGCCGTGGAAGCAGCACATTTGTGCTCAGCAAGGTGGGAGGATGGACTTCGCGGCATCTTGCGGCACAGCCCCTTCAGCGTCACGGCACTGCCCGCAGCGGGTGAGTCTCCCGCCGCAGGTTGTCGGCCGTGCGGGAAAGCCAATTTCAAGGGGAGTTTGCTTAGCCCTCCCCTGCCCACCATGTCAGGAATGAGAGAGGAGTTTAGCTAGGGTCAAATACTCAGTTTGATGTGGATTCGTGTCAGGACAGTACGTGATGGGAGGTGAAGCAAGCACGAAATGCTCCTGCTCGGTACAGCAGGTAGAATCACAACTGCACGAAAAATTCTGCAAAGCAAGTGCTTGTTCTTTAGCGTGTTAGGACAGGACTCGGACAAGTTTCTCCGCTGAGCTCATATGCAAAAGATGGGTTTTTTTTTTTCCCTATGTTTAATTTGTTTTTCAGTTGTCACTTTGAATCCCTTCTTTTTCTGGATTTTAAAAACTCTGTTGCCTTCCATAGTGGTAGCTCAACGCTCAACATGCATGTCTAGGGGCACGTGTTTTTATTTAGTATGTATCTACGGAACCGATTTGAGGTTCTTGTCTCGGTTGTCTTAATTGCGCTTGCTTTCTCACAATGCAAGCTAATGCAGGCTGCAATCTGTCGTGTGCGTTGAGGCTGCTCTGCAAATCTTCCCTCCCTAGAGGCTGATCATTTCTTCCTGCGCCGCTCATTTTTAAAAATCCTCCTGTTGGTCTAAGTAAATGAAAATTAATCATATACGCATAGAAGGTGGCACTACGAGAGCATCTTTGAAGCAAATTGCGTTAACACTGTGTTGTCAGCCCAGATTCTGCCCTCGGTTACAGCCACGAAACGAATGCTGTGAGCACAGCTCCTCAGGTGCTGCTGATGTCCAAGTTCAGAGTACATCTTTCACATTAGTTAAAAAATACGATCAAACCAGAACGTCAGCTAGAGCATACAAAAGCTGACGTGGAACCCAATTCATGCTAACAAATGATTAGGGGATGATACATGGGCAAAGGCATGTGGTCAGGCGTCAGGATTTGTGCTAAGGCAAGTAAATGGGATGGTGGTTTTCTCTGCCTCGTTAGGACAGTAACTAGTTAAACTGTCAGAAAAAAAGGTTGTACAGAGGAAGCTGACTGGTAGGAGCAAAGTAATGAATCTCTCAGAGGAACATGCCTCACAGGGGAAAGTCAAGCTACACTCAGTGGCTGTTTTGCAATCTGCTGTGTTCCAGCGCCCCGTGATAGATCCAGGCATTTGGCACGTGATCTCCCAAACCTTGTGTCGTTACGGACTTCGGTTCTGGAGTTCCCAATTAATCATAACAGTCCGAAGGCTTCATATCCTACTGACTGTGTGACCCAAGTCCTCACAAGCGCTGCGTGTAGAAATTACCGCCGGTGTTTAACGAGTATAAATGTTGAGTCACGGTTTACTCGGGGAGATCCCAGCCCGGACAAATGACACTTCTATGTCCTATTTACGTGCCTGAGTGACAGAACAGTGCTTCCTCCCATTTTCCAGACGAGCAACCTCTTAAAATTAAATTAAAAAAAAAAAGAGGTTGTAGCCAGGAGTGTATTTTACTGAATAACTTGGGGGGCCTTGCGAAAACGAGCAGGGTGAGAACGGGGTGGTTGCTGGGAAGCCCAGCGGGCTCTGCTGATTTTGGGGAGTGGGGACCAGGGATTCAACCCCTGGACCTACTTCCCCAACAAAACGCCTCAGCCCGTTGCTGCCTGCGCTTCCCTCCCCGGGGGGGTCAATGAGATCCTGGGGTGCATTAAGAGGAGTGTGACCAGCAGGTCAAGGGAGATTCTCCTCCCCCTCGACTCTGCCCTGGTGAGGCCCCATCTGGAGTTCTGTGTCCAGTTCTGGGCTCCCCAGTTCAAGAAAGATGAGGAGCTACTGGAGAGAGTCCAGAGGAGGGCTACAAGGATGAGGAGGGGACTGGAGCATCTCTCCTATGAGGAGAGGCTGAGGGAGCTGGGCTTGTTCGGCCTGGAGAAGAGAAGGCTGAGAGGGGACCTTAGAAATGCCAATAAATATCTGCAGGGTGGGTGTCAGGAGGACGGGGCCAGACTCTTTCCAGTGGTGCCCAACGACAGGACAAGGGGCAACGAGCACAAACTGAAGCAGAGGAAGTTCCAGCTGAACACGAGGAAGAACTTCTTCCCTCTGAGGGTGACGGAGCCCTGGCACAGGCTGCCCAGGGAGGTTGTGGAGTCTTCTTCTCTG
>Ga0065711_1002811_pt1 | contig 32730 bp, 20 predicted proteins | sample Hoacrofraction12_FD_59098 | JGI IMG/M metagenome (GOLD analysis project Ga0065711, IMG submission 59098) | Hoatzin crop microbial communities from Cojedes, Venezuela - Epithelial fraction 12 v2 (version 2) | ecosystem: Host-associated > Birds > Digestive system > Esophagus > Crop | place...
AAAAAAAAAAAAAAAAAAAAAAAAAGAAAAAGAAAAGCAGACCTGTATCCAGATTGACATATGGAAGTTTCCATCAAATGTCTGCCACCATTCAACAAATATATAAATTGTTCATACTGTTCTGAGTTGTTGCAAGAAAACAGATTGGCCCCAAAGCTGCGGAGAGAGGGAAAAGGCTGTGCTTCCTAAACTCCTGGCTAAACACCAACACAACCCTGTGCATGTTAGGCCTATTTTTCAGAAATGTTAAGCACCATCAACCCTCATTGACTTTGGGTGGAGCTGAAGATGCTCAGACAAGGCCCTTAAAAGCATGATTTGGCTCTTGAGACAGGCGAAGAGTGTGTCTACGTTCACATGATATTCTAATGGGGCACCTCATGTCCTCGGGCACATTTAAAATCGAGAACAGTGGCAACATTTCCCATTCTCAGAAACCTTTTTCCTCTTCTATTCACTTCAACTTGGCATGCTCATTCTCGGAGTGAATCACGAGAACAGCATTTAATAGTTCTCTGCGGTCAGAAACTGTCTGGAGGAAGTATTTTCTGCCCATTGGAGAATGTTGACTCATCTACTCTGAATCCTCTCAAGAGACTCTGATTACAGAAAAAGTCCAGTTGTTAGTTGCTACGTGACCTCTGGCTTTCAGAGACCTTTACCAGGGTCACTGCTTATGTAACGGATGGATGGACGGATGAAGTGTCCATGTATATATGTGACAGAGAGGTGAAGGTCTGTCTTTGGTAAGGGACTAGATGGGTTGCTGACATTTTACATAGGTTTACACAGTGCAGTAGCTGTGCTAAAGAGAATAGTGTCAAGTAGCGTAATTTTGGCTGTCTGATGTTCATGCTGGAAGAAAGAAGGGGTTAGAGCTCACAAAAAGGAGAGGAAAACTGCTGTGGTTTGTGTTGTAGGGTCAGGTCCAGAGAGAAGAGGCTCTGCGCTCCCGAGAACATGGCCCCAGAAAGCACTAAGGAATGTCCAGTATGATGAGAAAACTGAGGCGTGATATGGCATGTAGACATGTTATTGTTTTGCCTAGATCTATATGTCTCTTGTGCTGCCTAAAATAAATAGTGTCAAGGGGGTGGTAAGGGGGGGGACAGAGATGTGGTTGGAAACCTCCTGCAAAGGCCGCAGAATGCACTTTGGCGATCATGTGTCCCTGAGGAGGCAATCTGCCAGAATACCCACAGAACTGGTGCTCTGGGAAAGGATTTGACTAAGCCATCAGGGAATCTCTGAGACCTGACACCAGTCTCAGGATCTGCAGCAGTGACAGCAAACCAATTCATAGAGGTCAAGTTCAGCCCTGACAAAGATTTGAGCTGGCACTGAAGGCAAATCGGCAACAACGTTTTTGCACGTAAACTTGGCGCTCGACTCCAAAACCCCTACAGAACTGGATCCCAAGGTCTCAGTTCTCACAAGGGGATGCTCGGAGAGGGTCTGCACTTTGGGAATGCGTTTGGAAATCCAGAGCCATGAAGCAAACAGATGCAGCAGACTGGACCAACTCACACACAGAGGAGAGGGAGCAGAGCTAGGGCTGCGGCACTAAGGTCTCCAGAGCTCACCGTGCAGACTGCTGGGGAACGATGGACTGAATCACCAGCTTGCAGCCTTGCAGCTCCCCAGGAAAGTGGGAGACCTTGGGGTTTTCAGGCTCCCTGGTCACAGTCCTGACAGTTTCATGGAAAGCCTTGGGGTGAGAAACTGAGGGTTTCCAGCACCCTCCCTTCTCCAGCAGCCTGCCAGAAATACAGTGACCCCAAGGGTTTTCGCTTCCATGGAAAATGTGGAAATTTAGGTTTCATTCCAATTTGGAATGAAACCAGATTTTGCAGTATCAAAATCCTCTGCGAAATGAAATGACTTTTCATGGCACAGCTTTACTGATTGATGCAGACTGCATATAACCGAGAAGAGCCCCCCTAAACGGGTGTTTCAATCAGAATTTCCTGGTCTGTCACTTCCAAGAGCACAATTAACTGCAAAACTGACATCTGCAGTTTCGCAGGAAGGCAGCAAGAAAAGGAATCGGGCACAGCATCGGCGAAACGCTGTATGATGCGGTGGGCGCTGCTGCTGACCTGACGCTTCCTCTGGAGAGGTCACGCTCACACGCTGCACCTTCCCTTTTCGCTGCACCTGGTCTAACTACACTGCGGCAAGATTCTCTTTCCCGCTGCTCTTGAACGAGTGCACACCTACCAGGTTCTTCAGCTCTGAGATCTTCATGCTGCAGCCAGTAATAGTACGGTAATTTCGGTTAGCATGTGGTGCCGCTGGGCTCGGAGCAGTCGATCACTTCGTACTTCGTTTGCAGGAGGTTTGCAGCGTGTCCCCATGCGCCGATCTGTGAGCAGGCAGGCAAGGCGGCTGCGAGGCAGCTAGCAGGCTTGGTTCTGGTCTGCTCATTTGTTTTAATCATCGTGTTTCCACCAGTGAAGGTATCTGATTTAAGGTGGAGGGGAAACACAAACTGAAGGTGGAGGAATTCTGTAGATGAAGGAATGTTGCATCAAATATTTTTTGCACACTGATTATTTCTGTTTATCACCATTAAACACATGCACACAGCTTCAGCTTTTACAGCATTTGCCCAACTTACCTACTGGGCATGGATGATAAGATCCTCGACTGTGAGGAAGGTTCAATTAATTCTACTTTGCAGTTAGTTTGGTAAATTCATTTGATAGTCTGGTCCGAATGACATGGTGTTATTAATATCTGCAGGCACACAAGAATGCTGCAGAGTAATATTTCTGAGACAGAAAAGCTCCAAGACATGACTGAGACAATACAACTTTTCGCTTGTTGTACAAGATGATTGCTTTAAACTCACTTCTCTTAAGTACAAAAAGCCAGAGGCACAAGGAGAGGTTAAAAAAATTTATTTTTACTTCTTCTTTTACTGGAAGAAGATTAAAAGAGAATAAGCATAAACTTTAAATGATGTGTTTCAAAAAAAATACAGCTTACAAAACAAAGAAATAAACGTGTACAGCTTTTTTCATGTTTTTACCTCTGGAAGAAATCCCGAGTTCAACTACATGTATATGTTGTCCTTTTCGTTGTAGATGTTGCTAGCTTGCAATGATTTTCCTTATTTGTTCATGTCATTTATTCATTTACCTGCAGCACGGAGAACAAAGCGGACAACGTTCCCCCAGAAGAAGCGCAGAAATGGGTCCCCCTTGAAGGAGTTCCCCACCTGAGGGAACTGGGGCACAACCCGTTCCTGCCGGCTACTCCAGCACAGCAAGCACAGATTTCCCACAGGCTTTCTTTCAGTAACCCACTACAATTTAGATTCTTTTAAGATTCTGCTTGAGACACCAAATGACAAAATGTTCCAGACTCTTTAAAATCTTTCAGTCCGTAGGTGTTCATTAGTACAGTACCCCCCCCCTTCTCTGTCCCCCCTAAATGCTCCTTTTTTGGATGCGGTTTTATGGCTAGAGTCCCAGCCCTGCAGCCTATCCTTTAATTGAGCACTTGCATTAGGCATCGACCTCTCTACTTCGTCACCCTACTCACATCAGTATGGCCAAGGCAAGTAAAAATATGCTTGCAGTGAGGTTTTCTGCAATGAGAAAAGGGGAAATCTGTAATGAATAATGTAAGAAAGAAAATATGTTCACTACCTAAAAATCTATATTCTCTGGGAACTTCACCTCATCCTTCTGGTATCTAATTACCGGGGAACTTTCATTCACGGTGACATGTACATGTTGAAGGGAGGAAAGCTACGGGAACTGTTTCTCTTCCTTTATCCCCCAGAAATATCAGGTTTTAAGAGTCATATTTGTTACAAGCATAATCATTCTTTCAGGAAACTATATATTTAATCCACTTAGTATCTTGCTACCAAGACAGGTACTGTTTGGAGCAGTACATCCCTTTTTAATGGAATCTGGGATCTCAGTTAACCCATAAATAACCTATAAAAAAAAGCAGGAGAGGATTTCTCTTTGGCCAAGGCTGAAAGGCATGCAAAAGCCAAGTGCTTGGCTGTAGCACGCTCCTCCTCTACCCTACTAGCACACACAGCCATAAAAAAAACAAGCAGTAATTAACACAGTGAGCTCATTTTAAAAACATCTGAAAAGTTTCTAGGAATAATTCCACTGACCTGCACTTTCATACCAGACATCTTTTATTGCTTTCCTCTTCAGGCTGCAAGTTATCCATGAGTACTTACATGTGAGTAGTAGTTTACACTGGAACAGTAACGTTTCTCTAGGGAGTTCTAGGTGTCTGCATGGGAAGTGAAGGTCTGTGATTTATCCTAGGAGGAGTACTTCCAGGACAGAACAATTATCTGCTTTGTTAAGGAGCAGGAAATGTAGCTAGCCATTCTTTTGTCTTTTTTTTTCTCTTTTATTCTCTTATCTTCTCTCCTTCCTTTTTTTTTTTTTTAATTTTATTTGGATTTAATTTTGCAGTGAGACCCAAACAAAACAAACACTTCCCATGGAGTTTTAAGGAATGAGAAAGTAAACTCAGGAGCTTTAAAAAACAGGTAAATAAACTGATAATTCTCTCAGATGGGCTGGTGAAAATGCTGGAGTAACCCAGGTGAAATTATTGAAGTAATTCTGCACAAAGGGGTAAATGTGAATTAGGTTCCATGGTGCTGGGAAGAATCAGAGCAGAGAAGTACACACGCAGGAGTAAGGAGGATGGTATACAGACCTCGTGCATAGCTGCATGAGAATCAAACACAGACAAAAGGAATCAGCCACCCTCTCGCAAATGGCTGCTGCAATGCTGGAGAGGGGTCTCCCATTAGATTATTACACAGACGAAATACTCGGCATTGCCTTATGGGGTGTGCATGCCTGCAAAGTTCAAATATTTTATGTGGGACTTATCTGGCCTGGAGGGAAATTCCTGGTGCCCCTATATTTAACTTGCATCACAGCAGGCCAATAAAATTCCCCATGGTTTTAACTCTCTCAGTAAAGACTGCCCAAAATTAGCTGGCGGCCTTTCTTTTTTTTTTTTTTTTTAATGACAGTCTAGAGCTATCGGGAGGAATTTTGCTAGATTAAATAATATTTACCCTGTGCTAAAGTGGGATGCCTCTAGAGAGGAGCCTTGCCTGTGGCTGGGAAGGCGGTGCGAAGGGCAGCTGGACCCTCATGACTGAGCTCCCCCTCCGGAGCCAGTAGCGTGTCCAGGGACAGGCGGCTGCCGGGCTGGCAGTGGTCTGCGAAATGCTCCCAGCTTCATCGCCTTCTGCAAAGCAGGTAAGCTGCTCATGCCTGGGTCTTATTTCTGCTGCAGCATCCCTGGACATCCTAAGCCATCCAAGGGCAAGGGGCTTCACATCGACGTGCAAGCCAAGCGACAGCCATCCCTCAGGGCTGTTGCTGGGGCAGGGTGAGGGGCAGAGGCCGTGCAGCAGCGGGAAGGTGCCCACCGGTGCTCGCAGAGCAGCAGCCCCCCTGGGAAAGCCACTGAAGCATCCCTGCCATAGTAAGCTGCAGCTCTTCCCTGTTACCTCTTCTGCTCCTTCCTTTGGAGCCATGTGCTCACCCATTACTTTGGCAACAGCAGAGTGGCTGTAGGTGACAGTACAGGAGAGGATGCTTTGCATTCCCAACTTGTGCTGGGCTGCACCCCAGCTACACCGATGCCACCGAATTACAAAGCTGTTGAGGTGGGCAGGGACTTCTGGAGATCATCCAGTCCAGCCTCTCTGTTCAAAGTAAGAGCAAATACAGCCAGGTTCTGAGAGCCATGTCCAGATGCGTTTTGAACGGTCTCCAAGGATGGAGACCACACAACCTCCTTGGGCACCTGTCCCAGTGGTCAGCCACCCTCAGAGTGAAAAAGCTTTTCCTTATGCTTAAATGGAATTTCCTGTATTTAAATTTGTGCCCATTGCCTGTTGTCCTGTCACTGGGCATCACTGAAAAGAGCCAGGCTTTTTGCACCTTTCCTTCAGGCTTTTATACACATTGGTAAGATCCCCCTTGATCCTTCTCTAGGTGAAACAGAGGTTCATCTAAATGCTCTCTAGAGGACAAAATGCGGGTGCAGGGCACAACCAGACAACTGTACTGACCAGTGAAATATTTGCACGCAACCAGTCCTTTTCATACTTTCACCCCTCTATTTTCCCACTCTTCTTCCTCCCAAAATCATCTAAACCCCTTCCTTGTCCTGCCTTTGGTTCCTCCCCTAAACATCCCATAAAAAGTCCCGTGTGATCCCAAATTGCTTTTCCCCTGTATCTCATAAAATGTCCCACCCCTAGATAGCATCGCCCTGAGTCTGAAGTGTGGACAGAGAGCTGCTCCTGATGACTCATTGTGATGCTTTTCATGCCTGGACTCTGCTGGGACAGCCCTAGGAGGGGCCCAGGCAAAATGATCGTTCCTCAGGAGTCCTCAGTTTGGATTCCCACCTGCCATTGTGCCTCTTGTGCCCTCTGGACTTGTGCAGATGGGTCTTTGATGGGCTGATGGCCCTGGGTTTAGCCCAGCAGGAAATTATTCAGGCTTCCCCCACCCCCCAGCCACTGTTGTCTCCCTGAGCTCCTTTGTGGGTGTGTAGATGATCTTTATCACATAATCTAACACATTGATACAGTAATTTCATTGTAGAAGGCTATCAGGTTGATGGAGCACAGTTTTCCCTTCTTAAGTTAATGCTGACTACTCCCAGTCACCTTCTTGTTCTTTTTATGACTGGAAATTATTTCCAGGAGGATTTTTTCCATTGTCTTCCCAGACGTCTAAGTGAGGCTGACTGGCCTGTATTTCCCCAGATCCTCCTTCATGAAGACAGGGGGTGACATTAATTTTCCTCCAGTCCAAAGGAACTTCTCCCAAATGCCATGACTTTTCAGAGATTACCAAGAGTGGCTTCACAATTGTATTAGTCAGCTCCATCAGTGCTCCTGAGTGCATCCTGTGGACTTGAGCACGTCCAATTTACTTAAGTGCTTCCTAAGCCAGTTCTCCTGCACTGAGGGCAAGTCTTCTCTGCTCTGGACTTTCCCTCTGGTCTCAGGGGCCTGGGATTGCTCAGGTCCAGTCTTACAGTAAAAACCCAGGGGAAAAAGGCATTGACAACTTTGACCTTTTCCATATCCTTTGTCACCAGGCCTCCTGCCTCATTCAGCACCAAGCCTGTATTTTCCCTAGTCTTCCTTTTCCTACTAATGAACTTGGAGAAGCTCTTCTTGTTGCCCTTCATGTCCGTCACCATATTTGACTCCAGATGGGCTTTGACTTTTCTTACCCCATCCCTGGACTCTCTGACAGTCTCTCTATCTTCCTCCTCAGTCATCTGCACCTACTTACACCTCTTGCAAACTTCCTTTTTCCATTTTAATTTTGTCAGGAGCTCCTTGTTTGTCCATGCAGGCCTCCTGCTGCCTTTGCTTGATATCCTGCTCATTGGGGTGGACCATTCTGGAGCTGGGAGGAGGTGATCCTTGAAAATCAACCAGCTCTCCTTGACCACTCTTCTCTCCAGAGACATTTCCTGTGGGATTCTTGCAAGCAAATAGCTCAAGAGTCCAAAGCCTGCTCTTCTGAAGCCTGGGGTTGTAATCTTGCTTTTAGCTTTGTTCCCTCCCCTCAGGATCCTCAAATCCACCACATCAAATGCTGAAGAGCAGACAGGCACGTTGTTCCCAGCTTGGGCTCTGGCATAAGACACATACGAAAAGTCAATTCTTCATGTGCTTGAATGAGGAAAAAAATTGAGTCTAAAAATAATAATAATAAAAATGATAGATCTTCCTTTGGAAATGTTGGCTAAAACGTTTGTTTTTGTCTCTTTTTTGTTCCCAAATGGCTTCTGTGAGAATCTTTCTTAGTGCTTTTACATAACATTTTATATTGTGTTAAATCACTGATCAGATTTCTTTGAAGGGAATCCTTGCGGGGCTTTTGCAGTGCTAGGAAAAGAAGAAAAAGGGAAAGCATGTTCTTTTCTTTCCTTCCAATTGGAAAAAGCCAACCCAAATCAACAGGGAAATGGTTTAATTTCAGACTCCTAGAGTGATGTTAGAAACACTGGCAAGGAGGAGAAAAAACATTTTAAAAGGTACAACTGACAATTCACTTTCATTTCTGAATGTTTTGCATTATTTTCCCGGTCTACTAAATTAGTGTCGACATAATATTTTGTTAAAATATGCATATTTAAAATATCCAGCTCAATCAGATCCATAGTCTTTGTTTGCAAAGAAGAAAAGTCTTGTGTTCCTGAGAGGCGACACAGTGTGATGGATCCAGATTGCCAACATTGCCCTGCTTTTTGCCAGTTGAACCAAGGAATTTTTTATTTCTTTTTTGTGAGTGCTGAGAATAAGGTGCAGGTAATTCTGCTGATTGCTCAGGGCTTTTAAATTATATACATCTAATTGCAAGTCAGTCAAACTAGACTTCATACAAAAGTAATGCAAAAAAATCTGATATTAGATGAAGAATGTCTATTATAAATACTGCCACAACAGTTTGTAAAAATATGCAAAGCCATGAGGGTGGTTAAAAAATTTACAGAAGTTTCTGGAAAATTTGGCAATTTGGGGAATTTGTAAATACAAAAACATTGGTTGAAGGAGCGGTTCGTCTGTTATGGTAAGACTTGCAAGTTAAGTATCACCAGACTGATTTTCCTTTCTGTCTTGTAGCCTTTGGGGAAAACTGCTGAAACATCCAAGAACACTATTGCCCTTTCCGTGGGCATGGCAATGGAGGGTATCACTTTAAATTGCCAGCTTGTGTGCGGGGGTCGTTTTGGTAACTCCTGGAAAATCACCTCTGCCTGCTCTGGCCCCCCGACCGCAGACTCTCCATTTTCATTCCCTGCTTTCCCAGACTCCTGTGCAAACTACTTTCACTCTGGGGCCAAAATGAAAATATTTTCAGAAATACTTAGTACCCAACATCTTTACTAAAATGAATGGGTGGGTTTTCAGAAAAGCTCAACAGCTTCTTCATGGGGGAACTCCAGAGCGACAAACTTTCTTCCCGCTTTGCCCCAGTTTGGCACCTTCACTTAAGTATCCCACAAGCTGAGTACTGGTCCCTAATAAGCACTCCTGACTGGCTTTCTAGTTGGAATCATTAACAGATTTTTGAGTTCTGTAATAAAAAGAGATTATAATCCAAATCAGGTTGCAAATTTTGTTTTTTATATCTAAAAGTAACTCCAAACTTCACGGAAAGAGCTGGTGCCATTCACAGTAAAGTTAATGGGGCTGTACATTTCAGCAGCGATAAACGAAATGTCTGCTGTATTAAACAGAGATAGAGAAACACAAAGAAGTCCACTTACAAATCCAGAGAGATTTTCTTGCACAAAGGCAAAGCTTCTAAAATTTTAACAGGATTGAAAATTGCAAAAATATGCAATTGCAACCAAATATTGCATAAAACACAATTTTAAATTATTCCAACTTTTTACAATACTGGTGCCTATTGAAACACAGGCACATTCAAGTGGCTTTCAAATGCATCCCAGTAGAATGTAAGCCTAAAAGCTGTTGCATTTCATCACACAATAGTCAGGAGCGAAGCTGATGTCGCGTTATAAGTATTTGTTAAATGTAGAAATAGGCATTGAGGATGTAAATGTTGACTAGACTCTCAGGGAAGTGTATTATTTATATTCAAAACTAAGATTCATAATAAATACCCAGCTTCAAATCTCCTTGGACAGTGTCTCTCAATAGATTTCTAAAAACATACATTTATGGAGTAAACAGAATATTTAATGGCTGCTAGCAGTATATCAGATTTGTTATGCTTATGGGAGCTGTGGTCATCAAATATTCATGCTGATGGTTCTTACGCAATGCTGACAGCTTTCTAACTTGTGAAATAAATAATGGGTGAGTGGGAACTGATGAGATAAGTAGACTGCTTTATCTGAGAAGGGTGACCAAGCTTTTCCGTGGCAGTAGGAAGATTAAGAGCTGTGTTCTCAGAGCAAGAGGGAAAATCTGAAGCTGTATTTCTTCAGATTACAAACCAAACACCTCTCTTGATCTGCTGCTCGCTCGAACTGTCCCTTCTAGCCCAAGCGATTTATTTGCTGGTGTTGGGGTCAAGTAGTGCAAAAATGACTCAGAAGTTTCTGCTACCAGATGAGCTGGGCTGAGATACTGGATCATTTCAGGCAGGGTGGGGGAAGATTGATAACATACACACAACGCATCCCCGTATTTCTTACTTAGGCAGTTTGCCATTGGCAGTTTGCCCTTTGTCCAGTCAGGGAAAATAAAGGATTTCAGTTCTTCAGGGAACATAGGGGATTGTCCGTGAGAAATTGTCTGGTTGTTTTTTTTTTATATGGACTACACTCACTCCCCAGTGATGGTACATCTTCAGTACTTTGACTACTACTACTAAATAGTATACTTCAGTTTGAAAATTTGGCATAGTTGCATTTGAAAAAAGCCGCAGGTTAACCAGTTATGCTGTAACGTAAACAAAGATCAGATCATAGGACATTCCCAGTGCAGATGTTCTTCACTTTCTTAATAGGTCTTTGTTTTATATGAAAGCCATTATTGTGCAGTAGATACATGTCCTTCATATTATCCAATCTCAGCATCTGGTCTACAGCCCTCCAATTCCTGCGATATCTATATACAAGTCAAGGTGAGAAAAAGTACCTGCACAACAATCTCAAGAAATACTGTGTGCCCAGCACATTACAAGATCAATCCCAGGGACTTTGTTGCCATGTGTGGTTTTCTAGAATTAAACCAGACAAATTACCTTTAGTTCTTTCAGTATGAGCTTCCTTATCTGTGAGACAACATTTCAAATATTTTTGGATCTCAGGCATTTAGCCTGTTAATTGCTTTAAGTGGTAAATTACAGAATCTCCAGAAAAATAGTTCAGAAGGTCCATGTACAGTGAGATACGAGTTTAAGAAAAGCTATATATATGACTCAAAAGTCCAGTTTTCAACCACAAGATAAAATGTTTCCGAACGCAAGCTGATTCCAGCGCTCTTTCCAATAAAAACAAGAGGCAAACTCATACCAAAGTCAAGTAGAATTATATCCGCACTCCCAAGAATGACTTGCCTCAAACACAGATAGCGATGCAAGGGACCCTGGGTAAGTCCATCTCTATCACAAACCTTGAAAGATAAGAATGTTAGCGAAAGGATGAAAGCCCTAAACCTCAGAGCTAGTCTCAGATTTATCATAATGTGTGAGTAACTCAGAGCCTAATCTTGCAAGTTTGACTTGTGCAGTGCTGTAGAACAGACCGAGCAAGAAAAGTAAAGGGCAAAATCCGAAACTCTGTGTTTTGTCACGTGGTGCTTTCTTCGCAGCATAAACTATAGTTCAGTGGGAACAGGCAGTGTTAATAATTTCCATCAAAATTCCGTTGCTGGAAGTTGCATTGACATAGGAGTAGCATCACAGGACAGACAAGAAATTCTGTGATGGACAGCTAAGGGATGCCTTCTCACTACAGAAATTTCTTTCTAATGCTTCAGCAGTCAGATGTTTCCTCACAGCCAGAAAAAGAAGAATCCATATTCTTACCAAAACTCAGCTGTTTTCTCCTTCTCTCCCTGAAATCTATGTGCTGTATCTTTTTAGAGAAGGGGTAGCTAAAATTCAGTGTTATGTCCAGGTGAAGGCATATCCATCACTCATATTGTTCTAAAATCACTTTAATTTTTAAATTTAAATTTACAGCACAATATTACAAATATGTAAGACGTGGGGAAAATTAGAGCCGCAGTCATCTACTATTCTGTCTTCTCTTCCAAGTACAGATTTATTTAAAAAAAGATATCCTGTCCATCTTTTGAAGTACTCTAGGTTCTCTTGAGCTTCTTTTCACCAAATGCCAAGCCCAAGGGAAGCCACTAGCACAGTTTCACCATCTGTGAATGCCACCTTAACTCTGTTCTGATTTTCTGCAGCTTTTCTGCAAATACTCTTTCACTACAGTTTCGTATTCCTTCTTTGCCTTCTCTGCCCCAGACCATTTGAGGTTGACAAGGGCAGATGAGCAAAGGTTTAAACACAGAGAGGCAAAGACAGACAACTTGAAAAGCTGGGCTTCTAGACCCTGATAGAGATAACTGTTTTGCAAATGTCTTCTCAAAGAACAAATCCATTTATTCTCTCCATTTCTTCTCCACCATTTTGCCTGCCTATCTTTTACTGCCAGTTAAGATTTTCCTGTTGAACACCTCTTACGATACCATCTCATTACTTGCTTGTCAAATTATCCGATTACCATATCTTCCAATTGTTCTGTGATCTGTTGTGGTTTAGCTTACCAAGTTCACAAATAAGGTTTCATGGTTTGCAGTTATCTTACTCCCCAGAAAAGAATTTTCAAACTGGGCCTTTTGACACCTTCTAGCATCCCAGCATAAAGCCTGTTTGGATGGCAGATGAATGCTCTTACTGCTAACTCAGCGCTTTTGTCATTTTTATGTTTCACCAGGCTTAAGAGTTCTAGAGATTTTCCACTCTCCAGTTTGTCCTGTTCATTCAACACCTTTTGTTGTGTGTAGTTTTGAATAGTATCTCTAGCCATCATCAGAAAAAAAGAAAAATAAATCATGCTTGAGTAGGTGCCACCCTTGTTGGTGGTGACATCCATCTTTCCTTTTAACTATCCATAATCCAACTCTTTTCCAGGTTCTGTCCTCCTGATACACTTCAAGGGTTTCTTGCTATTGTTTTTCAGTTTTGTGCTTCTTCCCCTCCACTCCCCAGATATCTGTACTGTTTGCCCTTTTCATTTTAGCACTTCTGATTTCATCCTTAAACATCTCCCACTGTTGTTTAATTCCTTTATATTGGATTAATAAAGAAGAATTTTCATTTTCCCATGGTTTGGTTGAAGCAGCCTCCTGGCCCTTGCTTACTAGACATCCTGGAGTCCATGCTCCCTTTTTCATTCAAAGACATTCCTGCTTTCTAAGGTTCTAATCAGGGGCGGGGAGTGGTGTTGGGGTGGCCAGGTTTTTTTTTCCCTTCTGTAGCATCCAAAAATTTTTTAAATTTCTTTGCTTTTTATCTTATTTTTTTAAAACATCCTTCTAAAAGAATGTGTTACTGGGCTAGGCCAGGATACATTTCCTTGCTTAAAGATGTAGAATCCAATTAGTTTATGGTCCAGCAGTTCTGCTGAAGCCAGATTTACACCGTGCCAGTGCAATACCAAATATTTGAATAGACTATGACTATTACCTTTATTCTTTAAGTCATCTAAGGATTCTTCACCAGCTCCTGTCTTCCACAGAGTACACTAAGTCCATCTGCTGAACTGTGTGCCATTTGCCCCCACCTTCTATTTGCAAAATCTACATGGACAAAAGTTCACCATTTTCCAAATTAGCTTTTACAATGGGAATTGGTACTAGAAGCAAATTGGTTCCTGGTGGGACAACAGCTGGCCAACACACATACACCTTTCTCCAGTGAGGTTTCTGCTATGTCCTTTAGGAGGTTTAGGAGTTGTACATAATAACTCCTGTGTGAAAATTCTTGACTAACAGTAAAACATGAGGCAGAGATCATCAGCGCAATTGAGAAATCTGGCTTCCCCTGCATCTAATTCACAGATCTGTAATTAGGGTTGTGAAAGTGAGCGAAAGCAGGGAGCCAGCTTCCCACTTCAGATTCTACCTCTTTACACCTGTGCTTAGCCTAAATATATGCAAAATTCCTTTACATAATCCTACACATCCTATTTTTATTTCTTTTCCTGGAAAGACTGAGCAAATTCACACAATATATTCAGCTGGTTTATCAGGGTGTACTGGAAATTTGGCAAAACCATATCAACTCAGGAATGTGAATCTGATATAAGGTAATGCAATTCTGTTACCAGCTTCTGCAGTAGCAAGATTGATTCTCTTCTCATGTAAATCAGCATCAATCAACTTATTCTACTGAAATTAATAGAATTACACAGCTGTCAATGTGGTGTTAGCAAGAGAGGGGTTGGTACCAGTGTGTATTCAAAAGACCAGTGTTCCTCTCATCTCTCACAATGGAAAAAATCAGGAGAACCTCCCTTAAGCCAGCAGACCAACACTAGGGTGGGAAGCAGAGAAGCTGTCGCATCAGCATCCTGGGGGGGAAGAACAAGGAAAGGGCATTTGCATGGCCTGTAAGGCAATGACCACCTCCTTCTCTTCCCTGCAAAAGATAGTGCCTTGCACGTAGGGTCCCTCATGAAGGGCTTGGTAGGGCTAGTACAAGAGAGATGAATAGAAACCTAAAAATCAAAGCAGCCTTTGGTGCACATTTCTGTGAAGAGCCGTATGAAGTCCTAGCAATCAATGTTAAGGTGGATACTGATAATTTGCTGGCTCAGACCCTTAGAACAAGCAGCTGGCAGCCTTTGAGACCTGCAGGAAGCAAGCACAGCCAAAATAAAATAATTCAAATACACAGTGGTATGCTGTAATGCTTCCCAATGAACAATACCATTTGGCTACGAGGAAAATGGATACAAATAAACCAGCTGAAGCACAATAATATTTCCAAGATGCTGAGGAGAATCTAAAGATGTTTTACTGTGAAAGGAGAGAGAGACAGAATATGTGAAAGGGGTCACTGCATTAGATACAGTGGCTTTCCTCTGCTGATGGGGGGTTACATCCACCCCATCCTTTCCTTTTCTTCATTTCTGTCTAAATGCTTTAGGACAATGAGGCTTCAACACATGGAAATAAACTTTTAATTAATAGTCTATGAAAGAATTAACTTATCAATAGCAGACTCACTCTCAATATGATTTCTCAGCATAATCATTCCCTCTTTGTCTGTCTTCTACCTCTATATTCCTGCCTTTACTAGTCTTCATTTCTCACTTTTGTGACTCAACTAATTTTTAAATAGGACATGAAATAAATAGTACTTCAATATGTCCGAGTGGCAATTAGATCACTTACTAGGTCAAGCATATATAAGCTATTGTGGCCGCTGAATGCCTTCTCTGTGTGAATGCAGCACAGCCTTATCTCAGATACGTTGCTGATTTTTCATCTCTTTCTTCAATCTTCCCCGTGGTTTACTGTTAAATTTTTTCTCCTTTCTGCTGTTTTATATCCTGGCTGAATATCACTTCTAGAAAATTCACCAGAAGGTAATTATTGGAAAGCCAGTTCCATACATACCAGTTTCCAGCCAAAGAATACAAGATGGAGAACAACTGTTGTGTCAAACGTGACCCGTGTTTCCAAATGAATTTAAATAGATTAAGAAAATAGAAGCCATATTTTAGGTCTTCCCTTACAACAACACTTATTAGTGGAAATGGATCAAAACTAAGAGAATGAATTACTTGAACCTATCAAGGTAAAATGTGTGTGGCCACTGAAGTTAGAAGAAACATTTCTCATTTCTATAGATTGATTCTGCAAAGTGCTGCACATAAGGCCTCTGAAATCCCAAAGCAAGTTATGCAGATGCTCAACCACGAACCTACAGCTGGTCCCATGGAGGTCAGCGACTGAAATCGTCAGGGGAGAGGGGCTGGGGGTGCAACCTGGGTCCTCCAGTTCCTCCCTGGGGTTGGGTGGAGGAAGGTACACAGCCAGAACCATGTGGGAGTGGCCAGTTTCGCATCTGCTCCACAAGTGGGGAACAAACCCTCTCTCTGATAACAGCAACAAAGGTGGTCGCTTCTCCCACCCTTCCCACTAAACCGTCTCACTGAAACAAGTGACAACCTGCCATCCCGGGGAAACGAGTGAGACATCTGCCTGTAGCAATATCATCTTGAATTGCAAATTAATCAGATCTCAGAAGTTGAGCTTAGGTGTTACAGGCTTCTCTGGGGACCTCAAATTTACCTGAAAGAACTCGAAGAGTTTTAAACAAAATTATATCTACAATTTAGCAAAGGAAATGTGTATAGTTACGTTTCTTATCACTAGAGCGCTGTAAAATTGAAGTGAATTTTCAGTCTGATTAATTCATTCAGAATGATTCCTGTCGAGTAATTGTCTTCAATAAAGATCTGTCAATACAGTTTCAAGCTATTGTCATTTTATATCAAATATAAATTAGGCAGTATAATGAATTCAGGTACACCTAAACTCAATGTCAGATGAAATTCTTCTATGATAATCAAGTGAAATAGTCACTCTAAGAAGATAAAACCAAAAGAACTTAATACAGTAACAGTAAAACTCCTTGCTTCTGGATTAAGATAGCATGGATGATTTGGCAAAATCATCTGGGACGTACATCCCCGGAAAGCTCAATCTAACAAAGCCTTCAGGACTGCTTGCTGGAGAGAAAGAGCCATTATTCTGGCTGGTGTAAAATAGCATAGCTTTAAAACAGATAAAATCATGTCTATTTAAACCAGGTGAAGATTTAGCATAGAAACACTGATTTCAGCACCAGTTTGCCAATGTACTTAGATAAAGCCTGTGTGGCCAGAAAGGCTGACATGGCGTACTGCCCGAGGGGTTAATTTCACAAAATTAATTGTTTCTGAGACACGGAGAGAATCATTTCAATACGTTTTGGTGAGAGCATCAGCAGCTGATGTGTGGCCTGATACATCTGAGCAAGAAAGAGTTTCAGTTTGGCGGCTTTTATGACTAGACCTGGTATTAGGAAAACAGGGCTATGCTGGATCAGAGATTAGGTTACAGCTCTTGCACATCTAAACAGGCAACTGAGTATTTTTTCCAAGGAGAAAATTTTTCTGTCCTAGTCAATGGTTTATAGGAAATTGACACAAAGCAGCAACAAAAATAGATCTGTAACTTCAGCCCTGCTGAGCGAATACAGGATTGCCTTGCACCAGAACAAAGCAGATTTCCACAGGAGCTGCAAAGACTCACCGCCTCTGGAGATCAACCTCGCACATGTGGCTGCAGGGGCTTGACCCTAAGGCAGGTTTGTACATTTAGGCTTGACTGACCCACAGGAGTTCAGAAGTGAATTCAAGCAGGGATGAGAGCCCTGGTCCTGTGTCCCATCTTTCCCCATGATGTACATCACCTTCCACACCATCCTCTGAGGCCAGTGTGCAGCATGGCACGGCACGGCACAGTGGCTGGGTTGTTATTTTACCAATTTTTTTAGTGCTAAAAGGGGCGGACATTTTTAAGGAGATAGCAGAATAACAATGCATGCAGAGAAGCAAAGAATCTGTCTTCATTCTTTCTTTCTCTGACTCTTTGTCTGAATGCTTCTCAAAGGCAAGCTGCCCATGAATATTTTTGAAATTTGCCTTAATCTGTAGTAGCCAGGTTGCTCTTGCACAGCAACAACTCAACAACTTTTTTTTCTTAATAAAAGACTAAGCTAAAAGCCATTACCTTTATACAAGCATAGTTAATAAACAGAGAAAACCCAAAGGTAGATGGAGAAAAGGGGGCGTGTTTAAAGGCTCTTTCTTTACAAGAACAGCAGAAAACTGAAGTGTGGATCACCCAGAGCAGCAAAACCAGCAGCCTCAAGCAGTGCCATACCAGAGATCAGAAACCGACATTCAGCTCTCATAATACAGAAATAAAAGTTACAAAGAGGGTCCTTTCCCGATGTAAAGTAACAGAGAGTGGTGACAGTGGAGTCCTGAAAGACAAATGGCTGTTGAAATGGCTTTTTTTTTTTTACAAACTACTAATAACTGTTCTGTTTTAAAATCCTACACCAAGTGTGGTCTTCTCCAGTGACGGCAGAACTTACACACATAAACTAAGACAGTGCATATGACAGGAGGAGTCTCTGCCCGGTAAATAAAACTCATCTATCCAAATGGATCTATTAACAAAGCATTTTTAACAGAAGTCTGAGTCGTCACATCAATCCTAAATGGGAGATTGGCGCTGCAGGATGCTGAGAGCTCTCAGCCTCCAAGTATGTCCTTGGGGATGCCAGGGCCTTTCTGGATTAGATCTCTGCTCAGACTGCATTTGGGGATGATTGAGGTGGATGCCAACAAAACCCTTAAGAAAAAGGCAAACGTTTGGTGCAAGTCTGAGTGGATACATGTCATTAGGTTAGCTTCTTAATGCTTTGCACCTGACATTAAGGTTTAATTATGCTGCAACTTGCAATTATCTCTCTTCCTGGCTGCTTTAAATGCTTGCTTTCTGGTTGCTGTAAATCCCTGCTTTGCCTTACAGTTCTCCTTGACTTCAGTTGCTCTATTATTAGTGATAGACTTACTCGTGCAGTAAATCAGCTCAGACAGAAGGACTACAGTGTTATTCTTACGCTTACCCTTTGACTGACCAGTGACTGGCAGAAGCCGCATACATCCAAATACCCAGTAAAGCTGGTTACCGACAGTTCAGCATAAGATATCCCCTGTACTGCACTATTTCCTCATGCTTGTGCCATGATAAAATGTATCCCAACAGAGACATATATTTTGAGATACTACAACATTATCCACTGTGAGACAGTGGAGTGAATACCAATTAAACCCTATTTTCTTGCCTGCGTTACAACATGGATTTGATATTTTAGAGGAGGGTAGTTCGAATTGCTATTTTGCTTCTTTAACTTTGCATCACACAGAGCATTACTCATTAGCTTTTTTCCTGTACCCTGACAGAGCAGTCTTGGAAGATCCTTTCTTCTAAAACAGTTATGTGGCCATCAATGTGTAAAAAAACACAGATTTATTTATGCTTTTTCAGACTTCAATATAAGGCAGCACTTTTATAATCATAGGAGAGTGAAACAATGAAATTCCATTAACTTCTGGTTGGGCACAAAGGAGGTTATGCTCCATGTTACCTTTAATCTCTTCTTTTTGAAACAGAAATCTGCAGTTGTATTGGAATTCAATAGTTCAAAGGTAGGGAGAAAAAAGCCCTTGAAATTAATTTCCTTGATATAAATTTTACAGCTGGTTGAACAGCAGGAAAAAAAAAAGGTAAATTATGTAACAAAACTGAGAATATTTGCTGAATAATGTATGATCTGGTCAGGACCCTCTTAGTTTTGGAAAAGCAGAAAGTGAAAGAAATTGCTTCAGTCTAATAATAACAACAATAAACAGAACTCAAGCAATGTGTGGTAAACTGGGTATGATTAGGGCCTTCTTTCTCAGAAAGTTGGTTGAAATCAGTACTGTGACCTGGGAGCAGCATGTACATTTATGCAAGCACACGCCGTAGAGGCTGGACTCACAAATGATCATCTGTCATGCCTGATACCCAGCCACAGGGTTTGGACCCTGAGCTAAGCTTGGCCACATCAGCACTGTGGTCCCTCATGACCGTTTTTCCATCAACAGGTGCCATTTCAGCAGATCCTGTCTTCTCTCCTACTCTTCCTCATCCCTTAAACCTTGCACAGAGGGGAGGAGCATTGTTGCTCCTCGTTTGCACAGGGGCTTAGAGAATTTGGACGCCCACACTGCCCTTGGGGACCTGCGTGAGCATTGCACAGGAGCCACAGCCACCAGCCGAGAGGTGACCATGTCTTTCTGCCTTCCCTTCTGAAGCCTGGATACTGAGACGTAAACTGGAATATTGACTATAAACTAATTTTTCTCCAGTAAAAGTGAATACACTTGCACAGTGTGCAAGTTCTCTAGGCCAGTGAACAACTATCCCATACAGCATGGGTAATGATCCCTGCCCCATGCTCATTCCTCTGGCAGCCTGGTAGGCAGAATGGGTTCCCTTTGTGTTTATAATCCACCTTCATTTCTCCTACCAAGCTGGAGAGTGGGGAAGGCATGCGAGCAGTTTGGATTTGGGTTGTTTCCTGAATGCAGCTGGGTTACTTCATGGCTATCCAGCCCTCCTTGGGCAGAGCTGGTGGCAATGGCAGCCAGGCAGCCCTCCAGCCAGAAATCACAGCCCAGCACTGCAGAGCCTGGCTGCCCATAGGGTGCTGCGCTGACCCAAGGATCACTTTTTATCCAGAAAGCAGAGGGAAAATTTTATTGCCATTTGCAACTGCTTCTCCAGAAAGAAACCGCCTTGGCGGTGACAACAAGGTTGTCTTCTGAACCTTGAGCAAAACTGGCACGTTCAGAAGATGAACATGTGAGACTATCACAGCACCGACTGGCAATCCCCAAGCAATGATCTCAGCTGTCCTGTGTCACGAGGGCAAACATCTGTTCTCTTCAGCCTTAGGGTCAGACATGTGGGCTGCACTGAAGAGGCTGGAGGACTGCAATCAAGAACTAGCAAAGATGCCCCATCCCCTTCAGGACCCTTCCCAACATATAAGGACACAAGGGGTGCAGAGGCCGCCAGGTGCCAGTCAGAAATCCCTCAGCGCTGTGTTCTGCCCCCAGAGAGCCACTGAGCCTCCCTGGTGGGGTGTCCCTCTGCTACAGGGGCTGCCAGCTCAGGCGTACCTTGACTGGAGCCTCCTGGAGAAATGGCAGAGGCCCCCCAGGACAGAGCTACAGCAAGGGCCCAATTAAGTGCTCTGATTTTTTACCAGAGAGCAATTTCCTCTGGGGAACTCCACTTTCCCACCCCTACAATTTCATTTCACTTCTCACCTCTGAAACAAGCCCAGCTCTGTCAGGCTTTAGAAGTCCTATAAGTCTGCAAAGTGGGCACAGCCACTGGATCACAATCTCTGCAGAAGGAAACAAATTGTCCCACAGGAGCGATGGTGTGTTTTGGGCAACAGCTGCTTGCTGAGAAGAGACCTGAGTAGGTATGGGCTTGCACACACACACAGACCTGCTAACATGCTTTAAAATAAGACAAACATGATAGGAAGCCTCTGGGCCATGTCCACCAGATGGTCTCACACCTGCCAGTATCTTCTGCTGGTTTCACTGGGTTAAATGCAGAGCTTTCCTTTCCTCCCATACATGGTTTTGTCCATGGAAAAACATCTGCTACCTTACAACACGTCCCCAGAGCTCCACATCCTGCAGGGCTGCGGGCCACGCTGTGAGCTGGTGACAGCCCACTGTGACAAAGCGCAGCGCTGGAGCAGGACAGGGAGTCTGGATAGCTGCCATGGTGTTTGTCTGCACAGATATATCCGTGCTGGGCATGTTCCCCCACCATTCGCTTCTGGAGGAGCTCAACAGGTTGGAGTCAACCTCTCTGGCTTCCCATGTTGATACACGTGTTAAGTTCATTATCATATTTGCAGTGCTTTTTCAGGATAACCGAGATGCGAATGTTTGAGCTGTGTCAACAGTACATGCTGTTAGACCTCCGAGGAAATTAAGGCTCTGAAAGTATTGCAAGTGGAAAGCCTTTTTTTGCCTTTTAATTAGTAATCCAACCAACCGTTTAATAGAGAGCAAAATAATCAGAGAGAAGTGAAGGGAAGGTATGTAAACTAGGTTTCTGCTTGACTGGACGTGCTTTCTTAGGGTGCAATTGGTAACACTCATATGCATTAATAAAACGGTGGCTACCTGAAGCACGTGGCAAAAGCTGGGGCAAAAATGTCATTGTTGCCTTTTTCAAAGACATTTCTAATACTTCTATTTGCTTCCAATTGTCCCTTAAAGGCCAGCTTTGATCCCACTAAGAAGTGAGGATTTCTATGTTAGTTTGAGAGGATGAAGAATTATGTTTTCCGATGGATATTTCTGCTCCTGTTACTGAGGTTTGAGAACTTCATTAAAGCTATTAAATCCTGTGGAATCATTAGACGACTTCTTGCTAGATGAGGTCTGTGCCAGTAAGGATTCTCAGCTCTACTTACTTACAAAAAACACTGCAAGCCCAATGCTGAAATATATTTTAACGTCTGCATATCTTTCTGAGTAACATTCCACATTATATTTTAATCCGTACGTATTCACCCTAGAGTCCTTCTCACTTTAAGAAAGAGGTCTTTCAAGTCCACACGTCCACATCTAGAAATCCGCACTCTTCCTTTGCATATGTTTTTTGTTCCTTTTTTTTTTTTTTTAAGCTAACCCAGCAGGAGGTAATCTTGCTGAATATTTTACCTGATGCTGAGGTCTAACCTGCATCAGCTCCTCTGCATTGGCTTATGTGGGATTTTTTTTTTCATTTTGCTCGTCAAATGAGCTCATTGTTAGAAGGGATACCTTGAGCATCAGCCACATGCGGAGGGAGAGAGCTGGCGTGTCCCTGGTGCTTCACGCCTGCAGTGCCAGCCTGGTACTGGTGTCCCAGGGGAATCCTGGATCTCGCTTCCCTCTCCCGCGCAGCCCTGCACGCCACTGCAGGGAGGGCTCCCAGCCACGGGCAACGCTGTCTGCGCCTGTGGGAGACACCCACAGCTTCACCACATCCTATGCTGGGTCCAGACCTCCCCGTGCTCGAGCATGGCCTGCCGCGTGTTGCGGATCAGGCAGCGCGTGCTTTAGCTTCAGCCATTCAGCTTCCCTCTTTCTCAGCCCTCAGGAGCAGGGAGGCTCCTCTAAACACTGCCGGAGATGACATGTAGGAGGGCAAGATTCAGAGACAGTCAGCAGAGAATTAACGCTTGGGCTAGTCTGGTGAAATGCACATTTTAAAGGTACCAAAAAAAGAGCAGGAGGATAAAGTACACTGCTTTACACCGTGGCGTGCGTTCGGGCTGAGATCTGTAACAGGCCCAACACACCGGGATCATTCCAGTTCACAAAGGGAGAAAGCAAAGCTTCCAAATTCATCATGAACTCCAGGAAGGGAAGATTATAAATGCTGGACATGTGCTGGAAATAAAACCACGAATCTGCTGCAGAGAATTCACTATTCAAACAGAGCATTAGTCACAGCCCTACGCTCTTTAATAGCCCCACCGCTGCTATTTATAGCACTGCAAGCGTCCTTGGAGCTACAGAAAGTCCAAACACCACCGGGATGAATGTTTACCCACCCGTGAGAACACAGAACCTGCTTGTGTGATGGCGGCAACTCGGCAGCAGCCAGGTCTCCTCCATCGCCTGCGTGCAGGGCGCTGGTGGCAGAGACAGACCTCGCCTGTGCGAAGCTGTGATTTCCCAGAGCCAGATGTGTTGTACGTAGACCTGCAGAGCGGTTTTAGGCTAAGCACCAGTGAGTGATCCAGGTTTTCAGGAGATTTTCAATTAAAAAACGAACAAACAAAAAATTGTGGGAGAGCTTGTGAATAGAAACAGGTCCAGAAAACTATTCCTGCTGTTTGATGCTCAGTCATCTGCTGTCTGTATTTGGGATGGGAGCTTTTAGAGGTCTGCTCCTCTCTCCAAGAGGAATTCCAGCTCCCTTCACCCTGAGGTCGCGTGTCCTTGAATTTTCCCAAACAACATCGTATCCTGTGGCTTTGCCAAGAATTTTGTTTGACCATTTTGAATTTACCTTTTCACTTGCTTTAGTCAAGGGGTTTATATGAAAAGTCTGACGCAAGTCTCAACCTTTTAGTAGCAACAGTAACACCCTCGATGCTGGAGGTGTTTAACAAGCAAACATCCTTCTCTGGTGTGGGGTGTGTGTAGCAATGTATGAAGTTTAGCACTTCTAAGGAAGGACAGTCTTCTAATTCTCTTCCTCTCGGATCACAGACTTATACGTCTGAACTCTAGTTTCTCTCTAACAGGCCTGGAAGATATCTAACACTTGAGAATGAGAAGGTTTATCTGGCTGAGCTCTGCAACTGCTGTCCCTTGGAGAGTTTCAGCTGCTGCACAAAATAGAGTTAATGGTGTTGTACAACTATAACTATGTGACTATACTTTTTCCTTTCCTTCTGTAATCCAAAGTCAGGAATTTCTTTTGTACAAGCAGTTTTTGTTTTAAACGGGGATTGCATCTAAAGGAAAATGAAAAACCTGCTCCAAACTTAATGTCAAATGAAAAATGGAATTATTCAAATCTTTACTCCTTGAGAGCACCTTGACAGAGCAGAACTTCTTCATCACATTTCAGAGTAAATATGTAGATATACCTGTCTGCCAGGGACAGTGATTTAGGAAACTAGTCACCAACTGCTGAAACCACAGCCTCCGGCTCTTGCCCCTTGGGGCCAACTCCAGTAAAGAGAAAAATGCAAATGTTATGTTTCCCTGCCAGCAAAGCTCCCAGCCACCCGGAAGGTTATTCAGCCCAGAAGAAGCAAACAACTTTTCCTGCAACTCCTACAATATCTCCTCCCAAGCCTATTCAGACACCTGCCAGGCCTCTACAGGGGCTATATGGGGACTATGGAGGGCTGTTATTCTGCATTTTAGAATAAAGTTCAGAGGTCTCACAACAGTGACCATGGTGGAAGGCTCTACAGAAACCCATAATAAGAAGTAACACTTGTCCTGAGGAGCATCAGAGCCTAAATAGCCAGAGGAAAAGAGAAGCCCAGCTTGGTGAGGAAATGTGCCCGCGATGACTCAGCCCAGCAGCCAAAGAGCGGCCAGATCGGACATGGATGGAGTAGGGATGAGGTAAGGCGAAGCTAGGGTTTTGTGCCTTTCTTTGGCATGGCCTTTTCCTCCTACACATTATATGGGCATTTACCTGCTTTTCTGGTCTTGATCCAAACCTGATCTGAAGATTATCATCCTCAACACAGAGGACAACAGCCCTCACCCTGGCAGAAAGGGGCACTCCGGCAGACAGACCTGCTTCGAGTTCCCACGCCAAATCAGGAAGATGGGGGATTTTAATGTGGGCCTTCCTCAGCAATGCCCAAACCGGAGGGCTGCTGGCTGTTGTGCCTTAAGGTTCAGCATTTCCAGTTGGAGCTGTTCCACTCTGTGCTAATAATTAAGCGTGAACAAATCTGGTTCGGTCGCTCTCATGAAGCTTAAGGCAGAATAGGACTAGAAAGAAAAGGGTTTTCACGAAGATAGTCATCATCCACATCATGTCACGCCGTAAGGAGAAGTTGCAAATTTCCTCCATGCTGAAAGAAGGAACTGAAGTGGAAAGCCCAAACCCTGGGCAACACATCTCCGTCAACCGCAGAGTGAAACGGAAACAAACGTGATCGAGGGATGAAACGGCATGGCCAGCATAATGTCGCGTCAGTGGAGCTGGCCTGGAAATCTTACAAGCCAGGTCTGCCTGCCTGTGCATGGGAGAAGAGTGAATGAGGCAATGAAGAAAGAAAGAAAATGTCTGCTCACTCCTCCTGACCTCAGCTCAGCAGGGTTTCTGAAAAGTTCCTTCTGTGCTCTGAATGTGCACATCTATTAGCATCCGTTACCTTGCTTGGGGGGAACTCTCTTAGATGTTCGAGATCTTAGCAAACTTTTCAGGGATGCAGAGCAAATCAAATGATACAGGGATGGTTCTGGCAAGGGCAAATGTAGACGTTTGAAAGCTACTCCCTCACACACCCCAATTTAACATAATCTGGCTCCTTGCAGATCTGTGTCTTGTGGTTGATCTTCAGTTCCCAGGGAAGCTTTTCCTGTGGTTGGGACATTCATAAAGTCTCTCTCTCATGTGGGTGTTCCAGCACTTACCACCATAAGCAATCATGTTGCAGACGTTCCCTGAACTGGGGCACACATCTTGTCTTTTTATTTTAAAGGGGCTCTAATTTTCACATGACTGATGGAATATAATAATGTCTCAGACTTTTTCCCCTCTGAAAAATGTGCTTGAAAATGACCAAAGGATTCAAACGTTGAGAGGTCCAAGCCAGGCAGCCAACATGATTGCATAAGACTTTCTTCCTTAGGAAAACCATGCTAGAAAACAATAAAATTCAAGTAGTTGCTTTTCTGTTCTCTGAATTCTCTAATTCTAGCAAACTAGTCTGCCAGTAGGACTGGAAAACTTATTGTTCACTGATGCCACACTGTCTGTATTGGTAGGATCCTAAGGATTCGAGGCCTCTGCCTCAATTTACGGGTGCCCTGTGTGCTACAGAGATATGGAAATACATCCTTCAGTTAGCAAAACCTTCCCCTGCTTGCCTGCTTTTTTTGATGAGAATAAATCGTTCAAATTCTGTCAACTGTTTTCACAGCCCAGTTGAAAAACTGATACAAATCTGTGCAAAACTGAGCAGCCTTCTCTTCAAAATACTCTCTTCTCAAGAAAAAAAAAATTAAAAAGCAAGAACAACATTGGTTGGCAGTGTTCATCAACCTATGTAGCTGGGATGAGCAAAACCAGCTCACTTACAGACTGACACTGTAAGTAGTGAAAGATAGGAAGGTGCCAAGGCAAGGGATAGGGCCATGTTCCTTACCTACCATATAACACCCAGAGAAGGTGGACCTGCTTCCTCTGAAGGACCTAAGACAAACGTGAGCTGCCATAGAAGCACCTGGGAGATGGAGACCACACCAAATTTTCAGGACACCAGTGCTACAGGGCACCACACCACCCACAGCCTTCTCTCCACCCAGAGCTGTCCCTCTGAGTGAGGCGAGATGCACACGCGTTGCTGGCATGAGAGACATGGCTGCGGGTCCAGTAGAGCCCAAGCCGGTGGCGAACGCCAGCCTCCCTCCCCCGGGCTGAGAGCAGAGACATTTGGGAGGAGGAGGAGGAAGGTGGTGTCAGCGACATGTCTCACACCATGTGTAGCAGCAGCCGCAGCAGCTGAGAAGGCTCCCCTGCCAGGAAACTGGGTTGCTGGTAACTGTGAGAGGTTTCTCCCGTGTACAGTGGGTCTATAAAACAGCACGTGGGCGGGTTTTCTGCCTTGGAGTGCACCATGTCCCTTGCCCCAACCTGGGCCGATAGCCCACCGTTTCCACTAGTGCCCAGCTTTGTGTTAAGAAGCAACATGTGGCTGGGAAAGTGCCTCTGTCATCCTACGTGTAAATAACAGACACAGTGCAAGCTGCGTCATGTTTAACTGAAAGACGATCATAGCTGCTGTAGATTTATTGTTGACTGTGTATACACTAACATGTAAACACACTTTTAAAAGCCTGAACACAGTACATGTTTTCTCAGTCTGTGTTCTTAAATTGATAAAATACATCTGCTCTGAAGAGCTATTGCAGCTTATCACAGAAACTGGGATCTAATTTATTGCCAGCAAAAAGCTTTCTTAAAGTCTCTCTTTCTTTTTCAGATGCCGTGCCATAAAACATGATCATGCACATTAAGAATACATTTAAACACTGCTAAAAAGACAACTTGTCCTGAATAAAAGGCACCATTCAGAGTGATGGCTAGTATAAAACATAGGTGAGATCGGAAATACAAACTTTAGTGATTTGGAGCACTTCAAGCCTTGCTTGATGAGCCTTAGATAGCCAAAGTAGCCTAGACTCTGCCGAAATCCATTGCTTCTTAAATCAACTCCCTTTTGAGTCCTCAAAACCACCCACTAGACGTCTGAGAAACCCAGACCCATTGCTTTTCCTGCAAAACCAGTTTCCTCTCCCTCCTTTGCAGCTTTGGGAGAGTACCCACCAGAGAACAGCAAAACTTGTTGCTCCTCAGAGGTCTTAAAATAAAATCAGAGGAGGGTGCAAATACCAAATGTGCACTAGCTGACTGCGGCCATAAGCGGAGCATAGGTGCACTGATCGACAGTCTGAGCCCTCCTCTGCCCCAGGGTCAGGCAGATATCACTATGCCTTGAGGGAATGTTAAGGGAAGAGCTTATGGAAGGAGCCTGAAGGGTCAAGTAGGGTCTGCATGAAGCTGTTCTGTTTGCCCCCTAGACCAGTCTTACCTGGCCCTGGAAGAGGTCCCCACCCACCGGAGGATGCTGCCACAGCCCATCTGTGCTCTGCAGTGCTCACCCAAGCATCCTTCCCAGATTTCTATACCGTCCTCACACATTTCCCACTCCAGCCCTTGGCTCATTTGTTTTCCTTCCCCCTCTGGACAGTGGGGTCAGCACGGAGCAAGTGCTGAGGAAAGGCAATGTAAAAATACCACTGGCATTCCCAAGCAGCAGACGTTTCCCTAAGCAAACCGTGTCCAGGCAGCCAGCTGTGGAATCGTGCTTCCTGGTGAGCAGCTCCTTTTGCTCCTGCACCAAGGACACCCTCCAGGACCAGCACCTCTCTGCAACAGCTCTCTTGGATTTGGCCAGGGAGGGGTGAAGCTGCCAGCTACAGCTGGTGCTTGGTCAATTGTCCAGGTCTTCTGCTTGGGTCCTGTCCCAGCGCTCACAGCGTGAGTGTTAAGGCAGCTATTGGGTAGCAAATCCCTTCTCCCAGAGAGAGAGGCTGAGTGTGACTAATGCAATGGCCAGTCTCTATCCCATGGTGTCAGGGACAGATCCAGCCTTCAGGGACAGACCCAGACTTCCTGATGACCTGATGGGGTTTCCAGGGATCTGGCAGCTTTTTGCAGCCCTGACTTAGACACTGGTCCCTGCTTGCATATGGAAATGAACCACTGATCCCTGCTTCCACGTGGAAATGAACCACTGATCCCTGCTTCCACGTGGAAATGAACCACTTGCCCCAGGAGATGAGCAGTGCCGAGGTGCTGCCCTTGCACCATGCGCACTTTGGTGGCCAGATCCATCTTTCTCACAAACGCTCCCCTACCAAAGGCCTAGCGAGTGACGGGGCAGGGTGACCTGATGTGCATGCATTCGCTGGGACTGCAAGCGCTCTGCCAGCAGGTGAGGCCAGACAGAGTCACCTTCTCACTCCAAAACCTACATTTAGAGCATCCAACAACCTCCCTTCTTCCCTCCCACCTGCTCAGCAAAGCAACCACCCAGCTATGGCTGCTCTAAGACCTGGTAGGACAGGACTGTTGGGCTTGACCACTCTATTAAATTTGTCTCCACTTCTGTGTAGCCCCATTAAGTGATCCCTAGCAGCTGCTGTTCGAGCACACATCCACATGGCTTTGTTAACTCACATACTGCCCTAACGTGCTTGTTCAGTGGCACTGGCAGATGCACTTTTGTGCAAGGCTTTTCTGCTCATGTCTATGTTTCTGAGCATCACTGGCAAAGCCGGGCTGCACACGAGCAAGGAGGTTGCAGGAGGTAACTGAATTTTTCAGGTTAAAAGTGCAATGCCACAGATTATTAGAAAGATGGAAAAAGAAAAGACGTCTAGGTAACTCTACTCCCCCAAAAGGATCAAGTTCACTGGCAGATTTTGAAGCTTTAAATTGACAAATGCCCTTGCATTATTGCTTGAACAACTTGGCCAAGATTCTCTTCCTCCCTTTGAGCAGAACTCAGACTTTCCTGGAGACTTCTCCGCAGCCACAGGTAAATCCTATTTTTTTTGGCAATTTTTTTGGCAAGCATTACTGGGGTGTCTTTGCATGCACTCAGGTGTCCATGTAGAAACACCACTGAAACCTACCCAAAGCATTCAGTGCCAGGCACCTAGTAAAAGTTGCGGATATCTATGTAAAATGTTTTGGAAACACCAGTCTGGAGCACGCTCCTCAAGACATGGACTTCAGCTATTGGCCTGTCATTAGAAAAGGGCCTGCTCAGCCTAACATCCACAAATCAAGAGTGTTGTGCATAATACAGCATTGTTCACTGGAAATCAAAAAGGAAAAAATCGTATTTCATTGCTTCTTCATGTATTACAGTTGCTTAAATGAAAGCCTTAGCTTCAAATTTTCCTGCAGTCATTTTCTGTCTTATTTCTGTTATGCTTCCAAATAACAGGCATTCATTTGGGAAACACAAGAAAAAGGAAGACGTTCAAAAGCTACTGATCTGCCAGGTGGAAAACTCTACATTTAATTTCCAGGGGAAATGAAACAGTGACGGAGCAGCTTTTTTTTCAGCTTTGGAAACAACACATCATCCCTTCAGTGAAATACCGGAATCATCATAAAATTGTTTTATAACAAGAACAATCACAAAGATGATTTGTTCTTTGAATTTCACTTTCAAGCCTGCGCATGTATTGTATGCTGCGCTTGTACGTATAGTCGGTTGCGAATATAGCTTTGGGTCTTGTTCACAGTGCTGATTACAACCAGAGATGAAAAAAGCCTGCTAGCAATGCTGACATTCATCCCTATGGAAAAAGCATCTCTAAAATGACTGCTGATGTGCCATGGAAAATGCCATATTCCAGTATCTCCCTTTCCATTAGTCACTCCACAATATTATTCCCTGCTGCCACATCCCATACTTCCCCAGCAAGAAAGAAAAGATGCCATCAAACTCCCTGCTATCCGTAAGTGACAGATTAAAAATGTTTAAAAACATTTTCTTTTTTTCTTTTTTTTTTTTTTTTTAGGTGGAGGAGGAAGTGGGCCATGTACAGGGCTACAGAAGAGGTTGGGATGTTGCAGTTCTAGACTTCCACAAAAACACTTCTTTACAGAACTAAGAGAACCAACCAAGAAAGCTCTGCTTTTAGTGGGGTTTCAACTTTTCATCCACGCTTCTGATGCTTTCTCCAACTAGCTCACAGCTCACCGTGTCACTTCTCTCCAAAACAAAGTGCCTGCCCCGCACTGTCTCTGGGAAAGCCTACGCTAATGTCCCCCGGGCCTTCAGCAACAGGTTCAGCAGCAAACAGAGAGGCAGCTGATACCAGCAGGTATCCGATCATTACCTACCTCAGCCATCACTCATCAGGTGTAAGGGGGGCTAACATCACAATGTTCTCTAACTTGGTGGACACCATGTGCATCGTAAGGGTCAGAGAAACCCTAGACAGACAGTATCTGACATTGAAAATGAGCTTTGAAAAAAAAGTCAAAATCCTCTTCCTCCTGTAGTTGCTCCAGAGTGGGTGAAATCGTAGAGAAAGGACAGCTTTTAAAGGCACAAAGTGAATTCTGGCATGTTTCCCCCTTTTGTGTTCCAAGCTTTGGGTTGGAAAAGGCTGCACTGAACGTGGGGCTTTTTGTTAGTTTAGTTGTGCTGCTAGACATGTATTTAATCTTTTTCACTGATATTCCTGTTCTGAGAAGTTGCAGCCAGAGTTAGGGAGACATTTATCAATAGAGCAAGCACACACACAGTGACTACAGCATGGGCTAAAACAAAGGGTCTTCACTTTTCGTTACCTTGAGGCGTTGAAAAGGCTCTGCCGTTCTTCGCTTCATTAGTATTCTCTCTCTCGCCGATATGAAGCTATTGGAAACTGTCACCCACTGTTTCCTAATAAAGACGTGGACGCCTTGCAAGCTTTCCGTGAAAACACTGGAGGTAGACCACATCAGCACGGTTGAGGTGGGAAAGGACCTGAGGAGATCGTCTGGTCAAATCCCCCTGCTCAAGCAGGGTCACCTAGAAGTAGTTGCCCAGCACCACATCCAGAAGACCTCTGAGCATCTTTAAAAGTGGAGTTTGTGCACTTAAAAGCATTTGCTTTCCTAATGTAAATGCACAGAGCAGCTTGTTTTAACCAAACCATCCTTCCACAAGAAATAGATCCCTTAGATGATGGATAGGTCCCAGTGTGAGGGAAGATCAAGCAAGCCTGCAGATACTGCACGGTCAGGGTTGGCATTGATTTCTCCCATGACACCAACCAATCTTTTCACTGCTTATGTGAGAAACAATTAATCCCACTTTCTTCTCCCTCTGCCCTTGATCTTTTTGCCCCTTCACACACCCACACTTTGCTGTTAAGGGGGTTACCGAGAGAGAAGGATCCTTTTTCTGAGACACCCAAGAACTGCACAGCCAACTTTCTAATCACCTTACCTCATCACACGGGGCAGCAGGGGTGACAAACCTGGATATTTTACATGGGTTAGGTGAGTGGTTCTGTGGACAAAGGAGTGACGAAGCAAGTTTCAGTTCAGCTAGCTTGCTGCCCTTCCCCTGGGGAAATACAGCTCTCACATATGAGTTAAGAAGCAGTTGAATATGGGGTTACCTGACCACATCTCTCCCCGATCTTCCATATTTGAGGATTCCTTCAGCCACTGATGCATGCATTTCTGAATTTTGCTAACAAACCTGTGGCTGGTATTTTGTGGGTGGTGATGTTTTTGTTGGGTTTATTTTGTTTTTTTTTTTTAAATTGAATTTTACTAACTTTTGGACTTTGCCGATATGTGGTGGTAACAAGCTTTGCAGGCAATTGTTCCTTATGTAGGAAACCTTCTTCACTGTACACACAGCAGTGTACTTTTTGGAAGCTAGCACAGATTCCCCAGAACTTTCTCATTTTCCTGTTAGGTGCAGTAATACCCCTGCTCCAGCACCAGCTGCAATAATTAGGAATGATGTCCCTGGGCTTCAACAGGCTGAGAATGAATCCTCCAATTTGCTGTGTGAGACTTCTTGTGATAGCGTACCACAACGAGCTGCCCTGTGGTGTGAGCGAGCCTTATTCAAGAAGGTGGCTGGGGCAGCAGGAGGCTGAAATTGCAAGTTTTTCTTGCAGGACTGAGGCCTCCTGCTCTTACCTCTAGTAGCAGGGAGATCTACTACTGTGGCACTCCAGCATCTGTGCCTTTTAAACAACCTTGTCTTGTATTACAGGTTTGTTTATCCCAGTTGTTACCATAATTAATTATTCGTTAGCAAGATGGTGTGACTTTAACAGCCCAAATGAATGGGCTAATAATAAATGTACTTGCTCAGGTTGATAATTGAAAATCCTATTAATTAAAAAAAGCGCATGATCTATTTGGATTGTGTCAGCTTATACTTTTTTTTGGTATCTGAGATTGGATAATCAAGTTGGTTTCATTCTTATTTACAGTTAAGTTTCACTAGTAGAGTCAGTTGCAAATGCTGAAGCAGGGAGGGGACACAGCCTTGTATGAAAACCAGCTGTTGACATTGGAATTAAAAAAAAAAAATGAGAGAGACATTTTCTGCATTTCTTTGCTTATCGTTGCCTGACTTGTGGCAAATCACAAACACGTTCTTAGGGATGCAGATGATGACAGTGTCAGAAGACCCTCGCTGTTCTGGAGGTCAGAAGAAGTGGATGGCAGTGGGAGGACCCAGGGTACCCCCCCCC
>Ga0065711_1030361_pt1 | contig 32726 bp, 24 predicted proteins | sample Hoacrofraction12_FD_59098 | JGI IMG/M metagenome (GOLD analysis project Ga0065711, IMG submission 59098) | Hoatzin crop microbial communities from Cojedes, Venezuela - Epithelial fraction 12 v2 (version 2) | ecosystem: Host-associated > Birds > Digestive system > Esophagus > Crop | place...
CGATGTCGCTGTCCATGTCATTGATAAATATATTGAACAGCACCTGTCCCAGTACGGACCCCTGAGGGACTCCACTCATCACTGGTCTCCATCTGGACATTGAGCCGTTGACCACTACCCTTTGGCTGCGACCAAACATCATCATCCCTGGTCCCTGTAGCTGCTTCCAGGGGTTGACAGCTCCTGCTGCAACAGGTTTGAATGAGTATCCAGCGAGTATGACCTTTTATTCACTTCATCAGCCAGGTGACCTTTTTGGACAGGCATTTTTGTGGGTCTGTGTATGTATGTTCAGGTGCAGGGACACTTGCAAATGCAAAAGCAATCCTTTTTTCTACCAGTTTTGTACCTGTTTATACAGTTAATATTGTCCAAAAGCTTGAGCAGGTGCATATGCCTGCTTTTCCCAATGACATTTCTCTGCACTGTTATTAACCAGTCATACACTAATCATGATGTTAAGCATGGATCATTGAATAGTTTCTTATGCCAATTTGCAGTCCAGAAGCTTATAATTCTTTTACGTTATTTATAATTGTCCTCAATGTTTGTCTTTATTTATGGCTCCCAGGCTGCTTCCTATCAGACCTGTGTGTATCAGTGCAATGTGTTCCTGAATACATTCAATAAGTTTGAATTTTTTTAGCTTATACTGATTTCCACATGTGTCTGTCTCAGCCTGCACCCCTCACTGACTTGACACCTACCCTGCAGAGGCAACCAACAGCTTCCAGACCAGCATTTCATTCTTCTTCTTCCTTCCTAATGAGAAGAACAGTAGACTTTCACCTCAACCTGAATGCAATGTTTTCACAATAGGAAATTATCATCTCTACCCTTCAGAAGCATCAGTGATGTTTCCTGTTGACTGCATAAAACCTCTAGCATCTTGTCAAATTGCAGTCCTTCCATAATAACTGTATTTTGTATTTCCATACGCTACAGAGACGAGCAGTATCATTATTAAATTGTTAATTTAGCTGTGTTTGAAAGACCCTAACAGTCACCCTCTGAAAGGTTTTACTAGTAAACATAAGGATCAGTCTCTGCTCTGAAGAATCGAGTAACTTAAAAAACACTGTGGCATCTTCAATGCAGACCATCACCCCTATGCCTTTACTCACTCTGTTTTTTCATATATGTTTGTAACCACACTGTTAAAAATTCCAAGTAATGTGACTAATCCCTGCAGGTTTTGCCGATGACAATAATATCAAATTTCTTCTCATCAATAGGAATTTCCATTTCCAGCTTGCGTGTTCCCCTGATATCTAGGACTGCTGTATAAGTAATAGGAAAATTGCTCTTCTTCACAACTTTAGCGCAGCAGCTCAATTTGTTTGCAGCATGCTGAGCTTGAGTTCGGATTGCGTTTGCCTTCTTAGCACCTTCCCTTTGTGTCATTAGTCAAGCGACCGCCTGGCTGCTCCAGCTTGTTTCTGACAGAGCGGAGTAGCTTTGAGATGGAGGCCATTCTGCTCGTACATGGTTGGATATATATATAAAAGACTGAAGGCAGCATTATGAAACCTCCAGCAACTCGACTGCACACTGCAGCCACTTATTTTCCACTGACACCAGAACACTCTTTTTTCCTACTCGCCAGCTGGTGAGAGGTGTCAAGTGACAATGCCAGCAGATCGCAGGAGGAATCGCTGCCTTCGAACACCAGACTTCGTTAGCATGAGGACAACTGCATCAACCCTGCTGCTACTAGTCCTTGAAGGCACTTATGCTCAGAGTAACCCTGTTCCTCGGTTCATTCCTCTGTAGCCAGCAGGAGGTGGGAGAAAGGGTGCGCATAAACCTCTGAGTAATCAGCATCGCAACGGAGGATCTGCCGAATCAGATATCGTCTGGGAATTTCTTCCTCAGCAGTAACACCTTGTGTGCCAAGGAATCATGCAGACTGACTAGCACTCCTCCTCCTCCTCCATCTCACTCTCAGCCGCTGTGCTGGTCTGGCTGTTTGTCATCTGTCCTGTTGACACAGCGCTGGGACAAACCAGCAGCACGAGATCTTCTGCTGCCTGGTCTGGTCAGCCAAGAAGGTTTACATCCTCTTTGCAGGAGACCAGTATAAACTGAAAATTGATGGCCAAAAAAAAATGGTTTCTGTTGGTAGCCCTGGACTGGAAGTGGGTGATTATCAAATGGAAACCAATTCAATAAAGCCTCAATTTAAGAAAGTACTTTAATATGTAGTTTCCTCTAATCATGTCTCTATGATGTTACTTTTCTGGCAAAGGATGTAAATATAGTCAGCCTCCAGCATGTGCTGAGGTACTCTGAGGTAGCGACCTCAACAGTGTAAAAAAATGGTTGCTGTACTGTAGAGGAAAATGATGACATAAAGCATTTCTCCAGGGCTGCCTGGCACTGATGACTTTAATACAGCGAGTTGAACAAACCTATGTGGCAGCAGTGACTGTGAAGGAGGACTTTTAACTTGCCTACAATAACTACCTTGCTAGGAGCTGAGGGTTTCAGTCAGTGTCACAAATAGTGAACAGGAGCCGTAGGAAGGCCAGTATGTGGATGCGGTGTGGAAAGTGGATCTGGATGGGGCAGGGTGCAGGACACAGCCATAGGAGAGCATCCCTGGCAGTGGTGCAGTGATGTGGTGAAGCACATGTTTAATTCATAAAGATTGCAGCAAAAAGCTTGGCTGCACGGGGAAGGATCTGCCAAATCCGGACTCGCAATGCAGAAGTTATACAGATCAAGCTGTGTGCATGGGTGCTTGCTTCCCCCAAGAAATGTACACATGGGTAATGGCTGCAGGGTGCTGGAAACCGCCCGTGACATCACATGAATCTGTAGTAGATTCAAGCCACAAAGGAGCGCAAGTATGAAATACTGTGATGAGGTATGGGTGGTATCCTGACACTGTTTAAGCCACAGTGGTTCTTGTGCACTAGCAGAGAGTGACTTAAGAAGCAGCAGAGTTACAGGAAGCAGTGCTTATAGAGCTGATGGAGGGCTGAATGCAGAAACCCTCGTTTTGTGTCTCTGCATCCATCCCAGGCTGATGTTCCCGCGGCTGTAGGTCTCCTCCTGCAATCAGTCTCAGTACTGTTCATCGGACTGAGCCGTACTTCCAATTATATTTATAGGCCTATTAGTAAAACTGGTGATCTATTCATAGACAAGCCATGAACACAAGAAGAGAGTCAAACGCAGCCAATAAATTGCCTGCAAGAAGTAAACTGTGCCATCAGCAAAATTTTGTATCTCTGTTGTTCTCCTCTTTCTCTTAGATCGTTAATAAACATATTGAACATCCCTGGTCCTGATGCTGATCCCTGGAGCATCTTGCTATTAACCTCCTTTCATGCAGAGAATTGGACACTTATTCCTTTCCTTTGTTTCTTACCTCTTATCTAGGTTTTAATCCATGTCAGGACTGCCTCCCACCCTATGGGTAACAAATTTCTTTAATAGCCTCTTGTGAAAGACTTTATCAAAAGGCTTTTGAAAAGTTTAAATAAATTATGTCCCCCCCACACCCCTTCTCCTCAGTCCAGTATTTCATTAACTCTTCCCCAGAATCCTAATAGGCTAGAGAAGCACAAGTCACACTTACAGAAAATGGCAGACAGGTTTATCTCTATCATGTTAGACTCGTCTAAAAGCTTTCTAACTCTATCTTTAATGATTTTTTTTTTAGTGTTTTCTCTTTGTTCTGAGGTAAGGCGCTCCTTTTCATAATTGGATCATCTTTAGCTTCTTTGTAAAACATGGTTACAATAATCGCCCCCCTCCCAGCCCCTGAGTCCCACAGGTGTTTGTACAAAAAGCTGTTTGAATGAGCCACTGCCTGCTTTGGTTAATACCTCAGCCACCATTCCTTCCAACTGCAAGTAGATGGGCTTGGTGAACTGGTGTTGGCTCTTCTACATTTTCGGCTTTCAAAACAGGTTGCACTGTTGGCACTTCAGTCTCCTGCTTCAGCCTTCTGGTTAGCCAAGCAGTCCTAAAGACAATATCGATGGCCGTTATCCAGTTGCCTGTTTTTGCAAGGCAGCAACTTCCAAAAACCTTGTTTGAGAGAACTGATGGGCAGAGCTCTGTTAGTGCTGGGCACACAAAACAATACACACACAGAGGGAGAGCTGACTTCCACCAGTGCGAGAGAAGATGACATCCCCAAAATACCTTTTTGTGTGGCGGGGGGGATGTTTTGCTTCTCCCCACACACAGGCAGCTGTCCTGCTGCAATGAGGTGTTTTCAATTCCAAAGTGCAAGGGATTCACACAGCCCCCAGGCAGAAGAACATGTGACCAAGCTGTGGCTGTCATGAGAGAGGAAAATCAGGCCTGCAAAATGTCCGTTTGGTGTTACAGACACAAAAGTCTCTCTGCTGACCCTCACAGCTGCTGCACACATGTCCAGCAGCAGCTTAGCATACTGCTCTGCAGTGTTAGACCCAAAGGTTGACTTATGCAATGAATGACATGTACAGCTCTCCACTGCGTGCAGGGACTGAATTAAAGCCTGGAAGTCACTACAAGTTACAGGAAGCCCTGGATCAGGCCCAGGAAAGAAGAGGACTTGGAAGGGTAGCTGAGCATCTGGAGCCTGCCTGCATCTCACCAAACCAGGACCTCTCTGTCCTTTCCCCTCCTCGGAGTCTGCTGCTCAGCCAGCACCTCCCAGGTACTCTGTCCCACACCTCAGAAGGCTGCCCCTCCTGCAGGGCTCTCACGCCTGAGCTGTTTTGAACTGGAAGCTGCATGTTGCCCGAGTGCAGGTGGACAGGCTGCTGCATGTCAGCAGTGCCAGGCAACATGCTCCTTTGAGGGGCATTGGCTTCTGGTTCTTATCTTTGCTCATTTTGTTTTTATGTAAGTTATCTCTAACAAGCTTCTTCCACAACACTAAAACGCTATGCAGTCTAAAAAAAAAGTTGATACTTTTGGAAAGTAAGCAACATTTGGCCTCCTCTTGGGCTGTGCGTGGCTCTCTAACCACAGAGTCACCAGTCCTACTGTGTCATTTTCATCTCCTTCATAGGCAGAAACCATCACCCTAAGCAGAAACTGGTGTTGCAGAGGAGATTGAGGATCTTTGTGAGAGGAATCTCCTCACATTCCCACACTTCTGGAGCTGCAGTGCTCTCAGTCTGAGCAGGCTGTTTTACTTGAATGGCTGAGGAATCTTTTTACGTACCCCAAATGCTGCCTGGGATGAGCCAGCTGATGGCTCACTATGCTTAAGTCCTGCGCATTGTTATGAAGGCTGAGCCTGTGGGATGGCTCCTATGCTGTGGGAGAGTCGGCTCTCTGCCCTGAGCACTCCTTCGTAGCCAGCTCCTGTCTTCTTACTCAGCAGAACCGCAACGTTTTCCTCCCAGGGGAAGTCAGATGCCCACCGAGTTTGGGCATGGATTTGCCACGCTATGATTTGTTCAGCAAATCTCCTTATACCCTCCTTAATCTCCATTTTATATCTCCCCTGCTGCACTTTACAATCTCTTATATTACTATAATTTGGGCTGGATTTCCATATTTTAGAAAACTCCTCACTAGATGACTATATCTTTCCCTTTATCCATGGTGTTACTCCTCCGCATTACTTCCCACCTGTGGGGAGAATGTATATGCATCATATGGAAGTATGTTATGGGTGTAGTAAATGACCTCATATCATCTGGTGGTTCCCCACTCTCCTATGTATGTCAAGTGTAAATTTGCTCTAATGATACAACTACCGCGTTTCTTCCTGCGAGCCCTGAGGCCACTTGCAAACCAGACTAGCTTGTTGTACCTCCAGGGATCTCTTGCACATCTTCTAATGAGATCAGACCGTGGCCTCCAGGCCTTGGGTGCTTGAGCACACCCATCACCAGGCTGCCAGGCTTTCTTGCACAGGCTGTTCCACAGGCTCTGTGTGAAGAAACCAAGGGGGACAGACACCGCGGGCAATGCTCACAAATCCACTGGAGGTTGTTCTTTCATTGTGATCACGAATCCCCAGGATCCAGGACTCAGAACCTGCGCTGCTCCTGTGGTTTTTATGCCTTGAAGCTTCACATACTTCCTGTTCCGCATGAGTCATTAGGAAGAGTTATTGACAAACAGGAGCTGTTCAAAGGAGAGCAACTGAAATGATCAAGGGAGTGGAGGAATTGATTTAGAAAGAAAGATTAAAAGGATAAAGTCTGGAGAGATTGGTTAAACAGCAACTACTGTGAGCATGATAACCTACACATACTTAAAAAGTATTTCAGGAACAGGAAAACACTGGTAGCATGATACATGGAGAGACAAGTGGAAGCAGGCAGAAATTGAGAGTAACTTGAATTTTCCCTTTGAGATTACCTTTCAGACAATAGGAAAGGAAATGTTCACTGTCACTACCCTAACCTGATGCCAGCATGTAACAAGCCCAATTGCTCTCAATTTTATAAACACTAGGACAAAAAATACCAATAAATGCAACATAAAGTGAGATGTCCAGAAATGGTACTGGGTCGGGGAATGATGCAGGCATCCTGGTGAGGAGGCAGCTTTGGGAGAAACTGTGGGCAAAGCAGCAGTCTATCCAGAGCCCCACACAATGCAGGGGAGCCCACCTCAGACAGCTGAGCTTGCAGCATACCTCCCCGGGAGTCTGCTTTCCCCAGTTTGCAAGTGGAATGGCTTGTGGAGGACACCAAGGCTTCTGTCAGGTCCATGTGCACGGGTGAAGTTTGTGCAGTCCCCACTCACCATCTGGTCCATGAGTTTTGATGTGCTACTGTCATTTGTTAGTTTTAAAACTGACTACATCCCATGCCAGAGTGTGCAGCTGAGCAAGCCTGACCAGATGCTTATCAAGTGTAAATTGGTGCAAATACGTATTTATAACAGCTGAGGCTATGCACCACTCTTCGTAATGAACAATGTGTCCGTTGTATATTCATGGATTCACAGAACTGCAGGCTAAAGGGACTACTAGATCATCTGTTTTGACCTTCCAAGTATCACAGGCCACTAATTTCCACCCAGTTACCCCTGGGTTGACCCAATAATTTGCCTTTAACTAAAACCAGAATATGTGTTTAGCTAGCAAGTAACTCTTGGAATGAGGTCTGTTGTTGATCTCAAGACAGTCAAACACAGTTAATCCTCTCCTTCAGGTGGGAGTTTCTTGCTGTGGCTAATCACCTTTGCTCTTTCATACAAGCATGCAGTTTCCATTTGAACCCGCCCTGCTCCATCAGATCTTACCTGCTATTGAGGTCACAGTTTGTTCTTGTTCAAGCCACATTGTCCAATAATTTGTAATAATTTTTATGTTCACTCAGAGTTTTCAGGCAAAAGTATTCTGGTTGAAAACAGTTTATTGTGAGAGTCACACAGAGTGATACGCTCCATTACAATCATTGTGTGTTAAACACATGTGCATATTCCTTGATTTAGATGAGACTGACTAATCAATCAACCTGTTTGTCTCATCAGTCATAGTATCCCATTTACAGGAATATTTGAACACTTCTCTGTGATATCAGTAGCAACAGCAAAGTCCCTAATGGGTTTACACTGTGGCGTGCTTGTCTTTGGGAAAACATTTGCTCTGTTCACACCTTTCATTGAATTTCTGCTTGTGGTTGTTGTGGGACACAGTATACTGTGGTAGCTGGACCTGTGGTCTGAACCAGTACAGCTGCTCTTATAAGCAAGTCTATGCTTAAGAAAGGATGTGGAAGGGTTTTGCTTGCTATCAGTTTCCTCCTTTCAGCTACTAGCGGTTTTGGGGTACAAACATGAGCCTGCATTTTGAGTTTCATTCTTCCAGTGGAAATATATTTTGATGAAGACAGTGAAAAGACCTGTAATAACACATTCAAAATGCACTTTCCGCAAATAGTATGCAACACTGACTGAAAATTTGCTATGTCTACAAACATCCCTGACACTGAACTGATTTGTGAGATTGTTCATGGAAACACAGCAAAAAACGGGAGTGAACTCAGCAGAAAGGAATTAATTAAAATTCAAAAGAAGATTTGTGGGTCATTCCTCAGGACCTGCTAACAGATTTAAGGCAGCTTAACAGAGAGCTGATTTGGGGGTATGGTTTCACAACCCCAAGCAGAGCTGTGCAAAGGTGTCTTCACTTGCACGGCTCAGGGTAGCGTGGGAATCTCTCCCAGTGCTCGCAGGAATCCCCTGGCTGACTTAAGGGCCAGAGATCATATAATGCTTCTGACTATAACAGCTTTCTTGTTTGTTTAGACACTTCCAGAGGCACACTGCCTGAGAGTGATGCAAGTATTGGAAAATAGAAACAAATACAACAAGCTTTCTGTCTTTTTCCTTCCTCTGCCCTGCAGGGGAAATAGCCTGATTAGTTATAGGGTGATTTGTTTGTTTATCCTTCTGTGTGTGCTAATGAGTGAGTGCGTGGATGTGCTGTGTGTTGTGTTTTGCACCCACATGGGTGGGTGCAAATAGTTCACTGATGGAAGGCTAGGTTGGGCAACTGAGTTCTCCATGGAGAGGGCAGGAGCTGTCACGAAGGTTGTCACTGTTCTGGAGAGTAATTCAATGCACCCAGAGCACAGGGAAATCCTCTCTCCAGTGTACACAGGCCTCATCCTTGGAGTCAACAGTCTGCTTGTTCCTGCATGGCATAGTTACCATGGAGTTATGTAGAAACATGAATTGCTTCAGCAACTCAGACAAAATCCGTGGCAGGCATGGAGTATTGGGGCAGAGACCTTGAAGGTGACTCTGTCTTCACTGGTGGCCAGCACAAATGAGGGAGCAGCAGGGTGACGTTTTCACAGTAATTGGTGTTGCTAGGGAGACCAGAGACAGTGTTTTGTCAGCTGGAGCTTTTCCAGGATGCCTGTCTTCTTCACTGGATATTAGCTGCAATGATCAGTCACGAATGCCTGGATCACAGTGCTGAGACCTGTGTCTGATAGGATAGGACACCATCTTCTGGCGGGTTGCAACTGGAAGTGGGAGTGTTTTAATAATATGGTTATCTGGGAGTTATGTAGCAGTAAGGCATCCAAAGGGACTTCAAAGCTACAGGCAGACTTAACAGTCTGGGGCTGATGCCCTCAGTGGCAGGTGGTGCCATGGAAATACATAAGTGCTTTGAAGTGTTCCACTTCTTTTTGCAAGCATCCATTTGTTTGCCTCTTTCCTGCTTTCTTCTGCCACAGCTCTTTCTTCAAAGGCCCCTTTAATGGAGGCACAGTGTGCAGCACCTCATAACAAAATATAACATTCCTTGCCTATGGAGGCATTTCCCCAAGAATAGCTGTTCTTGAATTATAGACCCAAACAGGTCTGGAACGTCTTTGTGCCACTTAAGTTTGCTTAACTGCTCAGAGATCTCTCCATCACTGAATTTAAGCCTTCTGCCATAATGAGTGCACTTCAATGAAAAAAAAAAAAAAAAGAAGGATTTTTCCTAACAGTAGCATTTACTTCCCAAAAAATTAACTGAAAACCTGAAACAAATGAACTGCAAAATGAAATTCCATTTAAAAACATGGATCTAAGTCTGCAAGGGAAGATTAATAAAATTCAGCTAAACAAAAATAATCACATAAAAATATCTTTCCAGAATTATATGCTTTTCTAAAAAACCTTCCAAACCCATCAGTCACAAAAAGTGTAGGAAATTCAAAGCGAGTGTGAAGAGATGAGACTGTCTAATAAGGGTAAATACAGAATTGCATCGTGAAGCAACCTGAAGTCTGACTGTAACAATGATTTGAGAAAAATCAGACATTCTGAGACTAACCTTGTCCATCCATTACCCACAGTGTCATCAGATCAATGGCCACAAAACTAGAATGCTTTATTCTCCATCGCTCTGAGGTTGTGCTGACTCTGGCCCTTCTTTACAGCCATGCATTCTCTACAGAAAAACACATATTTCACAAATTCCTCACCAGACAAATAGCATATCGAAGCCATCACTCTGCACTTGTCATTCTGATTCTATTTACCCCAATTAAAAAAAAGGCCTGCAAAACACAGGGCTAGCAGAAATTAATCTCCTTGGCTCCGTTCCCTGCTCACACTTGCCGTGCAAAGCCTTTCACTGGAGAAACAGATCCTGGCTCTTTGGGAAGTGCTGGGCAGGGCGGTGGCTTTCACTGCCTAGCACGTCCGCAGTGCAGGCAGCTGCATGCCAGCAGAGATACCCGCTCAGGTCCCCCAGTTGCCCGGCCCTGCCTCGGCTCCAGGAGTCCCATGCTGCCGAGCTGGTGCTGTCCTTCACGCTCCCCGCTGGCCTGGCGAATCCCTGCCCGGTGTTGCCATGTGCTCCGAACACCCTGAGTTTTGTAGTGAAAAGCATATTTAAAGAGGGCACTGGTGCTGCTTTGAAGCTTCTCTTTCTTACCAGATTGCTATAAAGAATACCTGAGTACCAGGACAACAGCACTTTTACACGTTCATAGTGTCTGGACCTAACTTTCTGCTATGCACCATTTATGTTGATATTTTTAATGCCCTGCAATATCTACAGCTGCTCTTTCTTCTTTGCAGGCACTGCAGCAGAGTGGAACAGAAGGGTGGATAGTCAGAAGTTGGGAACACGAGCTTTGAGGCAACCAGAGGATGCCCTGGGGTCAGAGGGATCTGATGTCTTCTTCCAGATAGCTGTGTGGTGGTGTTGCACCTAATGGAGAGATCCCTGCTATAGGCCTGAGCCAGCTCGGCAGGTGTCAGTGAGTGCTAGAAACAGAGAACCAAGTCCAACGCTGGACTTGACAGAAAGTGCTGTGGCTGGATCCAAAAGACACAAAGCATTATTTCTCAGAGATCTCGAGCGAAACAGAGCTGGAGCATCTGTTAGTTTAAACAAACCTCGGCCAAATGAAGGCTGCAAACACAAAAGCGCTAGACTGTACTTCACTGTGAACAGCCTTTCATACTAGAAGTTTTTCTAATATCATTGCTTTTCTGACTGAGTCTGATGATGGCACTGGTTGCTTTCTTCACAGTTCACAGAGAGGGCCATCAAAAAATAGCCAACTTTTCCCTCCTCTCTGTTGAAAGTCTCCATAACCTTGGTGTGAATTTGTAGTCTGTCGTTGCCTTTTGAGATGCCGTATGTGCAAGAGAATAAGAGGGAGGGAGACACTTTATTTCTGAAAATGATGCCTTGCTTAGCACTGTTACAGCATTGTAGACAATGCATATCATTTAAAGTAGCAAGAAGAGGTCTGGGGTGAAGGAAGACCTTGTGGCAAGCGCAAATGTCTCTTGTCCTTGAGGGCAAAGGAAAAAAAATCTAAACCAACGCCTCCTTCCTCCACTAATTAGTGTAATTTAATCCATTCCAAGAGGAAGAAAGTTCTGAACTGTTTTTTAATTATTTCCCATGGATAAATCTTCTCTGACAGGAAAGAATCAGCATTACCCAGTGAAGGGCAACTATTTCTAAGGGTGGGAATTCATTGAAAGCTTCTATTCAGCCTGAGGTGACATCCTAGCCAGGAGATTTATAGAGAAACTACCATCACACCTGATTTTTTTCAGTCCCTTTACTTTGGTTGACCCTGCAGATTTGGTGTCACCTTGTGGATTTTGCTAGTCCTATCTTCTCTTGCTCAGAAAATGAAGTCCAAAAGAACCTGCAAACACCTCTGCCTCTGTGTTTGCTATTCCTCTGGCTATTAACTGTTGTTGCTGTTATTATTATCATTATTATTATTGCTAGTATTAAAATAGAAGCCCCTTAGAAGCTCCTGGACTAGAACCCCACCGAACAAACACAGAAGAACAATACAAGTTTCTTGACCTGTAAAATTTAGGATTTGTTTGCTGGCATCATTTGGACAAATTACCCATGGCAAACTGACTTAGCCTTCACAGCCACTGAAGCTGGATTGCACCTCTGAGATCCACTGCCTTATGCCTGCAAATTGCATCACCATGTAGGCAGTGTCTGGCTGTGTGTACTTGGGGTGGGGTGCGCTGGTGATGTGTCTCCTAACCCCCCAACCCCTTCAAGCAGAAGCAGTGGTGATGGCAGCAATGCTGATGGCTATGTGCCAGCTGTGATGGTGCCAGAAGAGGTCTTCAGCCGTTAGGCAAACTCACTTATTTGTTATTGTCCGATTAGGAAAAGGCTGAGGGCCGTGTGGAGACATCTGGAAAGCTAAATCTGGGTTGTGGTGGGACGAATTAGGATATGTTGAACACTGCTGGCTCACACAGTCAAGCAAGAAGCTTTGATTGTACCCAGGTCCTGACCCACAGGATACATGCTGCTTCCCATGCTCCTTGATTTAGGAGCTCTGAACTGATTCAAAATTGCATTTGACTGCTGCATGACAGGGCAGATGAGCTCTGACTCTGCACTGTGATGATGCCATTGGTTTTGGGTTAGCTTGTTTGCTTTCTGTCTGTCCTGCTCACAGTACAGCATACAGGTGTGTGATTAGGTGATAAGAACTGCAGTGTAGAGTGAAAAAGGATGAAAAAAAAAAATGAAACCAAAAAAATCATGACACGATGATAAGCATCTAATGGAAAACAACAGTAATCAGTAAGACTAGGAATAATATTTAGTTCCTCTCACAATTTCCTGAAAAGTTCTCAACCATCAATGTGCTGGCAATACTTTGCCTTGGTATTAGCATTTCCAGCTAAATGAGGCTTTGAAAGAAAATGTTTTTCCAAGAATCTGAATGCTGACACAAATGGTCAAGTTATTATGACTCTTCTCCAGAGTCTTGGCAAGGAACTACAGGTCAGTAATGACATTATTATCCTCATCACAATTAATCATGGCATTATTTACTGTATTAAAACACTAGTGGTTTTTCTCCCCAAGTTTTTATGATTTCTGTTCCTCTCTCTCTTTTTAAAAAAAATTATTATTAATTTTCCTCCCAAAGAGATGCAAGTCCTCTAAAAATATTCTAGCCTACCAGTTCAGGGATTACTTTTGATGGAACCCTTAAAAGTATGCCTAGTATATCTGCTGAAAGCTATAGGAATAAAACTCAAAAGAACTTCAGAAACAGTCACTCTTGTCCACATGTAAATATGAATATCTTTTTGTTTTGTATTGCAGTCAGTGTAGTAGGAAGCTAGTGCCAGTCTAGGGTTTTGAGGCGTTATCACAAGAACAGTAACACACAAACAAGTGAAAGTAAGGAGGGAAAAGAAGCAGATACAACCGAACAGGGGGAGCACAAAGTAACAGCAAGATGATTAATTAATGAAAAGCTGAATTAGCAAGCAGTTCATCTCCTCTTCCAGGCTATTAGAAAATGACATAATCAGTATTAGTTCATTTTTTTAGGGTACTCCACTGTGAGATCATCCTACCTTCATGCTGGCAATTCACCAGTGACTTGCATTTAAACACACAGAATACAGAGAGAGTAAAGCACTAGAATTCCTTTTTAACATATGCATGTATAAGTCTAAATCAAACCATCTGACAAAACAATAAATAAACATAGCCAAATCTGAACCAAATAGACCTGAGAAGGATTTGCTGCCCGTACAAAAAGAGTTTGCAGCCTTGGCCACTAGCTAGGCAGCAGCACAGTTCTTTGTAGGATCAGCTGGCTGATGCTGTGATTCCTGTGCAGGTAGCACTGGATACACCTTGGTAGTAGCTTTCCACATGCCTTTAAGCAAGCAAAACACCTCATTAACTGTAGGCACGATATGACTTCTTCCCACTGTGCTAGGAGCAGCAGGAGCCCTTTAAGGCTACAGGGAAGATGTTAAGGCTTATCTCCATCAGGTGGTTCTGTCTAGAGAGTGGGGGTTAACGCAACTCACCTGGAAGCCCTGAGGACCTCAAAAGGCCTGGCAGGGGCAGTCAGCTGGGTTTGCTTGATTTTGGTGTTTGTAGGAAGGGTTGTGATGAGCTGCAATGGTGGGTGGGGGAGTGAGATGCTTAGTGCACAGATGCCCCCTTGCTCTGTGGTGTTTGGTTGTTATATTAACGGAGGTGGAAAGAACCAACCTGTCTTTCCTGAACTGCAGTCAGCTACAGAAATATGAAAGGTCCAGCTTACAGCAGCTGTATTAGATGCTTTCAGAAATGCTTACAGGCTAGAATCTAAAAATGAGCCAGGGAAGCAAAAAGGAAAGACACAAAAACCTAGATTTTAGGCGGCAGGATTGTGGAGCAAAAGCAAGGCATTTCAGCTCTTGGTGCCCTGTGTGGAACAGATCAGCTGTTTTAGAAGAATATCAACCTGCAACTTTCTACCAGTCTCCCTGGAGAAAGAAGGTAACTGTCTCCCAAATGTAGTTGGTGGGGTGGGAATCTCCTGTTGGTGGTCCGTGGGAAGAAACTGTGAGCCTGGTGTGAAAAGTGCTGTTTTGCCCCCCTGCTCACAGTGGGTGTGTATGTGTACACATGCAAGTACAGTACAGGTCATGAGGTGTTCAGACCCTGAGGTGGTGGGGACAACACCTATATAGGCTGGAAGGAAGATATTTTTAGCACATCACACACATGTGGTATGTAACTACAGTTACAGCTCTCTGGAAGAGGAATGGGGGTGGACCCTGTGGACCATTGCTGTAGCCTGAGCTGTGTGTATTGATTGAGGGAGCAGGTTTCTTCCATATATTCATAGAGGCTGATTTAGCCTGAGCTGGGACTCAGAGACTGTGTCTCTCTTTCTCTGGGTATGATTTATGGCTTCAATCCAATTTATGGCCATTTACAAGAATGCTGAACTGGCTGTAAATCAGTAAAAGACCATAAAATACTCATGAGAACTACTGAAATCCATCTGGGTGAGCTTCCTTCCCTCCCAAAAGCAGCCAGCTGAGGGCAGGAAGATGTAGCCCTTCCGTCAAGCCCGCTAGCAGTGGCAGGGGGTGGGGGTGAGATGTAGCACTTGGCTGGAGGAAGCGGTGAAGGAGGCTTGCTTTCTGAGAGCACAGAGGAGTCAGAAGAGCCATTGCCCCAGGGGCAGAATGGTGATAGCAGCAGGTCTGTAGGGCTTCCTCAGAAGATCTTCAGCTGAGAGCAGGGCTTAGGTGAAATCTGTGGCTTCAGCCACCCAAGGGGAAGCAGTGAGTGAAGTTCCCTTCAGTGATCTATGATTGTCTTTTAGTGGGTCAATGTTTGAAGTCACTGATTTATGTGAGCAGTACTTGGGGAACACCGACATAAACTTCCTGGCTATTTTTATTCTAACCAGCTGACATATTTGTGTGGCATGTTGGTTTGGCTGTCACAATTCAAATCGCAGTCCCAGGGATTTTGTAAGGTAAGTCTTTACCTGCCTATCTTTCCTGAAGATCTTACCTTGCTTCTCAGCAAGGAGATCAGATCATGCTCAGATTGTAAGGAAGCCCTCCAAGCAAGGAGCCAGATTGTGTCAAATTGCTTGCTTACCCCAGCAGCAGCGGATGCTGTGGTGTGCTATGGAGCCACTGGGATATATGTATTTGGATTCAAATCCTGTTTTTCCCTTGTTTGCAGTGTGCATTTCCCCGCACTACCCTAAAAATACATTAATTGCCAGGCAGCAGGTGGAATTAGCTAAGAATGTTTGCAAGTCTCCTTCCTTTTTACACTACTGGAAGTTGATGATCAGGCAACAGATATGCACCAGGCTAGAAGGCACTGCAGGAGCCAGGATGTCTTGTTCTGCTCTTGCTCTCTCTAGCAGCAATGGGCTTGTAGAACAGGATCAGCAGAAAATAACCGAAGGATCCAGAAGTATCCCCCAAAGTCTTAGTCTGTATCAGAGCACTTCCCAGTGCATGGCAATGTTCATTGCTGTAAAAAACGGTCAAAAGCCAGAAACTCCAGTGTGCCAGAAGGAGACTAAAAGCTCCCCAGACTTCTCCACTATGAACCACAAAGAAAGGAAACCTGTTCTTAAATCCTGTACCTTCCCAGTGGGGATACCAGGTCCTTGGGTGGAAGGAGAGCTGTGGTGATGGACTGCTTTTCTTTCCTCCTGTGTCTTGGTGAGAAGAGGACTAAGCTCGCTCAGGTGCCTAGACAGCGATATCCAGAAGGGAGTACAATCTTGCTTCTCCTGAGTGGTGGGGTTTAAGCCATTGGGTTCACCTACTGAACGTCTGAGAAATCTCATTATGGTAGCCATTTGAGACAGGCTGATTTGCTTTTGTTTCTGTAACACTGGAAGACAACAGAGAGGATAAGAGTGCCTAAGATATTCTGCTGGGTTAAACGTGGAGGGGGAATACAGAAAGCCCTCACAAAATGCATAGTGGGGATAGTCCTGTTTATTCATCATGTGCTTTGCTGGACTTGCTCATACTGTGGTCACTGTGTGATGAGGATCCTCAGATTAGGGGACTGTCTGATGCACAATGCTTGGTAGAAAGGGCTAAGGAAGACCACGTGTTTGCTCATCAACCCCAGTGCTCCGCATGACACAATGCTATGGGGTAACTCTGTGATAGTTCCTGCCTCTAGTCCTGGGTGCTGCATTCAGACCACAGCTCAGAATAATCTAGGCTTGATTTAAAGACATGCCTGCAAGGAAGGCTCCCCCCAAGCCTTGGCACACTGTCCCAGAAGGTAATTACCCTTGCTGTTAAACATTGCTAGTCCGAATCTGCCTAGCTGCAGATCTGTGGCTGTCTTGTGCATTGTGCGTGTGCCAGTATGGCGCAGTGCTTCACCTCTGAGCTGGTATTTCCAACTGGGCTGGCTCAGGAAGCCTCTTACCTCTGGGATCCCGCTGCAGTTTGCCAAGAGCAATGAACCCTGGCCAGCGCTGTGTGTCTCTTGTACGCAATGCCCTGGGGAGAGATAAGCGATTGTGCTGTCTATGCACCGCCTGTGACCCTGTAGTGCCCTGAGAATGAAATCTAGGCTCTGCTCTACTTCACATTCAAAACAACAGCGGAAAATAACTTCCACTTTCTTCATTTCTGTGGGCTCGGCCTCATGGACAATGATAACGAGAAATTGCTACAGCCGAGTGGTGAGTGAGCAAGCAAGCCTGAAGAATGTCTCCCTTATCCTTCTGGCTGGCATAGGCTTAAAAAGCAGTGCTGATCACCTGGCTGCTTGGACAGGGCTAAATCCATGCCAGGAGAAGCCTTGCTGAGAGTGAGGGAAGGAGGGAGGGAAGATAACCTGCAATAAGCTGCTGAAAAGCTGGGGGGATGCTACACCTCCATGTTAAACAGGCTATTCTCTGCCCGTCTCATGCAGGCCATGAGTTGGTGCCCACCATTTTGTACAACACTTTGTTGTGGATGTAGGACTTCCGGGAAAGGAGAGGCAAATCAGGTCAGCCTCTCTGAGCTGAACAGGTTCTTCTCTGCTGTGCACTTGATTGGGCTCCTTCCAGGGTGTCTAGTTAAGATGTTAAGATCCTGAAGCCCAGGTCCCTTTTTTTTTTTGTAGTCTTATGCACGGGCAAATAAGCAATCTCCTCCTATTATCGCCTCTTTTCCTAAGGAAAATTCCCTCCCAAGGTTTTCCTTAGACACAAGCCAGCAATATCGCTGTCCCATGACAAAAGCTTCCGAGGTTATAAGTTTCACTCCCACTGACAGATGTTTTCCTTTTTTATTACAAGAATTAGATAACCATCATCTCATAGACCTACTGCTCACCACATGTGCCCTTAATGCTCCGTGGGGACTTCAACTTAGAATGAGGATACCTGAAAGCCAGTGATGTTAAGAGCACGTGAAACTACTGCTAAAGCTTTGGTTATAATTAAGGGATTATATAGTGTGTGATTGCCTGACAATGGAATATTCTACCATGTCTCCCATAGCCTGACATTTTAATTCAGAATCTAAGGAGTCTACAGCTGGTTTGCTCTTTTATTTATTTCAGATTGAGTTGTATGAATAATGGATTTTTCAATTCGATGGCTGGACAAAAAAATGAAGTAAATTGAAGGAAAAAGAGAATGGTGGGTTCCGTTGACCAGAAGTACCAAATTCAATCCAAAACTGAAAAAGAAAAGTTTCATTTTATTGGGGGAGGATGTTAATTCATTTTATTTGAAAGCTTTTTTTTTTTAAGCCTGGACTGTTTTAAAAAATAGTAACATCTCAACAGTATTAAAAAAAAAAAAAATCCGAGTCTTCTGAGATTTTTCCCTCATCTTTCCTCACACCTCACTTTTTTCTTCTGTCCAGAAGTGTCTGCCAAAATTGACCCAAATTCACTTGGATCCTCACAAATGGAGTTTTTGTTCTGCTCAAAATTAAGTGCAACCTCTCCTGATGAGCTCGGTTTTCCGATATGGCAGTTCCAGTGAGTTTGTAGGGTTCTGCATTTATTTCCTTATGGTACCAAAAGAGCAAACAGTTTCCACTTGAGTGGAATGCACTTCAAAATACGTTCTGCAGTGCTCATCTGTAGTTTCAAAGTCAAGCCTCACATAAAGTAAAAGATTCTGCAAGCCAAACCAAGGTGCACTGATATGTTGAAAGCTTTCTTGCTTCAGCTGCTTTACCCACGTGTGGCTGAATCAAATATAGTAAATAATTTGTTGTATAGGAAGGTGTAAACTCCTGTGTCTTCTCCCAGAGCTGAGCTGGCTGTGTAGGACAAGTAAAGTTACTTTGGTAAGTGAATGCACCAAGTCTGATTGTGATGCATACACAGGAAACAGATTTGTTGAATGTGAAGAGGCAAACCTGTCATCTGATAGTAACTGGGCAGGTGGTGATTTGTGACTACTGTTCCTGAGTAACTGAGAATTATGCACATCCTATTATGCTTGTTAACCCATCTGTCCTGCTTACCCTCCCACATACTTTTATCTTGTTCTCGTCTTTAAAGCTGCTAGCTCTTTCTGAAAGAGGTTGTAATTTTTTCTGCATTTGTACAACTAATATTGCTGAATTATGTCACCAGTGTGTCCCCAGGTACATGCTATCTTTGTCTGCCCTTCTTGGCCCTCACTGACTGTGAGCAAACATTCAGTCTTTGGAAGGTGTGATGTTGCTGTCGTTTTGGTTACACTGATTTGAGGAAGCAATCTGAATAGCTGGATTGTTACCCAGATAAAGGCTATTTTGGGGTCACAGTTGTTCCTTTGAAGCTAGGCTTTGGGGTGCAGCGGATGTTTCTGAAAAGGAGATGGCTTTGCACATCATTGGTCCCCGGTATGTAGGGGGAGCATTCATGTAGGTAGCCATTTGCTTGGAATATGCTTAGGCAACCAGTTTTACTTCCACTGGAAGCCAAACTTTAAGGTCCCATATAGTGACTACCTGTGGGCACTAGTAACAATATATGCTTATTCCTGTCTTTTGTTAGTGATTTCAGATGAGGCTGTGGCAGTGGACCCTGTCTATAATGAGAAAGATAGGTGGAGGCAGCCCTTTATCCCTCATCATCTGGAAACCTGCGGTGACCACTCAAGTCAGTATGGATAGGGAGGCCCAGGAGAGAATAAGGGCAAAGCTTATTCGAAACTAAAAGGAAAAAACAGTGTAAGATACAGGAAACCACAAGGTCCTGGATTCAGCCAGAATTAAACAGGCCAACTTTGCGCACAGTGTCTAAGCCATTAGTAACCAGCAGGGAAGAGCTCCTGAGGTCGGTTCAGACCTGGCATGCAGCAGCTCACAATTGGCTCAGCTGTGTGCTGGTGCAGATGGTGGCAGCTGCTGTTGTATGAGGCTTCCCCAGCCCACTGTTATTACCTGTTGTTAAACAGAGGTGGGGGGCAAAGCAAGGCAGAAAGTAGTGTGGCTTTTCTGTCTCAGCCTTAAGCCAACTTCACCCATTCATAATGCTGAAATTGGGAAATGGCACTCAGGGCAGAGCATGCAAATTGTCTGAAACAGGATGAGCTCTCTTCCAACCCTGCTCTTTTGCTTTGATTTCCATGTTAGCTCTTATTTTTCCCTTGCCTGTGTTTTCCCTCAGTGTTTGACCTTTCCTCTCCAGTCCCCTGGCCTTTTCTATTCTAAGCTGATAAGAAGGAGCTCAGAGTTGATATGCAGGAATCCCTGGACACAGCTTTTTTTTTTCATCAGTAGTTAATTTTCCACTTCTTTTATTTCCTTTGAGATTCAATACATCTACTTTCATGCTTCTGTGATTCAGTTTGTGGAGGAGACAGACAAGGAAATGCTGAATAAATCTCTTGCCTTCTTTCTCTCTCTCGATCCTTTACTCCCATTTTTGCATTGCTCCCTCTCCCTTTCTTCTTTCATACACCACAGTTTTCACATCACTCTGTTTTTTTTTTCTCCCTAGGACTCCAGCTTAGGACAATTACAGATGCTGAGAGGGAAGTCAGAGATAGTCATGTTTGGCTGACTAGAAGCCGTTGTGACTCCAGCCCTCCCAGACTTCCACTTAGAAAGCTGCCACATAGCTTCACTCAGAAGATTCGTTGGTCCTGCACCGTGCCAGTTCCTGAGGAGTATGCAGTGAAGGTTAGAGTGTTCTCCATAATGCAATCCATTTCAAGGCTTTCATCTTGATGATAGAAGAAAAAGTTTATTAGAGAGGAAAGCCTGCATGCTGTGGAAATGCATCTTTACCAGTAGGAGAACAGGAGGTAGATGGGAGTGAAAAGGAGGAGCAGAAGGAGAGAAAATTATTAAAACGCCTCTCCTGCAACATTAAACTCTACCCTATATGTCTAATTTATCACCTTCTCATATGCCCTGAAACTGAGTGAATACAGTTCCTTGACCTACTATGTCCCTACTATGTTCCCTGCTGTTCTTTCACTCTGTGCAGAGACAATGGTTTTCTGTTAGGAAATAGTCTGCTTAGTCTATTATCTAGCATAATAAACTGCCATCTCATTACTGATAGAGGTTTTGTAGCTAAATGCTATTTTATACTAGACTCATGTTTGTAGCATCTGACTGTGTTAAAATAGCTGAAGTCACAGGCTAACAGTACCTGTCATGTCTGAGGGGAACACGTGTTGATTTCTGAGCGACTGTCTAGTTGTGTGATTTTTAGGAGGCATGTCTGAGGGAGCACATATGGGCAAAGAACTGCCAAATGTATTTCAAACTCGTCTGGGAGAAGTCTGCTTAGCAGCCAGACAGGACTCAGACATTGCATCCAAATAAAAGTAAGCAAATATCACTCAGATTACTAACAGAGCACAAGAGGATACAGGATTGTTTCACGCATGCACTAGAAAGATTTTTGGATACAGTAGTCCAAATGTCCCTCTTTGTGTAATGGAGCCAATGATGATGAAGTCCACAGGGACAGTACAATATGACAAGGATTACCATTTGGGCTGTTCAAGGGCTAAAAACTTCTTATATTTCTCCAATTTCTCTGTTGATCATATGGGATAAGAGGTCAAAATGTAGTAGATGAAGTGTCTGACTCAAGCTAATACAAACTTTGATGCTCTTTTAAGACCATAGAATGCAAATTAGTGTTACTTGCCAACTAAGCACTGGCAGGAATATTCACAGCAGCCTCCAGTCTACCATGATGGGACACTAATACTGTGTATTGCAGTATAAAGCAATCTCTGATCTGTAATATCCATCCTTAACCCACTGTTGTCACCTAACCCAGGAGATAAAACCTCCTCCCTGGATCATCTCTCTGTAACAACAAGAAAAATCTTTCCCCGATCTTGATTCTTCAGTGAACAGACTGAACTACAAAGGATAAGTCTGTAAAGCTGATCTGATGCACAGAGCCCTTACAATGTTTAATGCTATGCCTAAGTATCAGGGAGGCATCCTGCCACCTGGCATCATGAGTCGTCATTGGCTTGGTTTGACTGCAGGAGCCCCTTGTTCCTAAAGGGAAAGAGTCTTCAGTGTGGATTGGTGAACAACTCTGGTAAGTCAGAGGACCGTACTGGCCCCAAAAGGAATGGCGTAAGGTCCAGCAGTGAGCTAAGTAGTTGTGTAAGGAGGTCCCAGGAGGAATTAATTCTCCATTGCTTTCTACTGCTGAAAAGTAGGAGATTTATGGCATTTTTATTTGACTATGCAAACGTGACCTGAACTGCAAGGCAAGATGTGTTCTATAAATCTAGAAAAAGATCAGTCATTGAAACAAAATGTTTATATGTCTCAAAGGTCAGTCCTTGCTATGTGCTAAAATGTCAGTTATCTTGAGCTGAGTATCTTCTGATGCAAGTTTGAGCCAAGAAACAAGTAATTCACTTCGGGCTCCAAACTGACCTGGAAGAGTAATGGATTATTTAGTGTTGTGACTGGGCCAATAAGTTAGCAGAAACAGTTGGATTTTCGCCAGAACAGAATTTTTTGTCATAGTGTTGCCAAAGCAAGGCATCTACACCTTCCCCTTTGGTACCATCTTAGTCAAATCCAAAATGCCTTCTTTAATTTCCCTCAAAATGTCAGCTGCATTTTCAGGATAACGGCTACTAAAATGTTTTTGTTATGTAGGGCATCAGGCATTTTTGCAGCACCACAACACAAAGATCCTTACTTAAGGGAAACAGGACCTGAATATCTGCTGAGCTTTCCCAAAGAACATCTGTGTATGTGGGGTGGTTTTTAAACCAGATAGAAACACTGTTATTCCTTTTCTTGGCAGGAGATCAGTCACAACTGGTGCCCCAAATATGACTTACGGTCTCGAAAGCATCTTATTGTACTAGACAGTCTCAGGGCATCTCCTCCAATCTCAAAGATCCTGTGATTCTGTAATTAAGCTATTATTCATGACAGCTCAAACTGAGTGACCACTTTGACATCTTGCAAAAGGACCCTTTTCACTTCCAGAGGGACACTGGATTAAGATCTGCCTTTTATGGGTTAGAAAGAGCCCATATAATTGGGTGCAAAGCTGGGCCATACTTTCAGGATTTCCTGTTGCCTGAAAGTAGGCAAGATTCTGTCTGCAATATAGAGAGCACCAAAATAAGAGCCACATATAGCTGCATTTATTCTTCTAGCAGAGAGAGGATTTGGTAATCAGCTATCTCTAGGCTAAGCAAAGGTCTTGCATGTGCTCAGAGCTTTGGCATGTCTAAAATGCAGTCTACTGTACCAGCTAGATTGGTCTTGCATCCTTGCACTTGCCGCGGCTTGAAGTACAGATGGAAGTCTAAGATTTGGTGGTTGTGCCCTAGATTAAAGACAAAAATTTCAAAAAAACTCAAAACTCAGCTGATGAGGTACTTTTGCTCCATGACTGAAGAAACTGTGTGTCCTACTGCATGCTAGCTTCTCCTGCAGCTAACACCACTCATTGAGAACTTCGGTTATTTGCGTTACCCATCCTCTGTTTGCTACATTTACTCTGAAGACAAGTTCATCTCTGGTTTGGTGAAATTTAACTGTGACTGCATTTTCAGGACAGAATCTGTTTATATATAGGATGGAAATGGATATCACTTCAGATTGTGAGTTTCTTAAGAAGAGGTAGCAAGTCCTGGACTGGCAAGATGGAGACCACTGATCGCCAGTAACAATGCCTCAGTTTAGACAGATCTGGGATATCTCAGTGTAAAATGAGACCTAGAGAAGAAAGAAACGCAAAGAATCAACTGCAAGGTTTCATTGACAGTGTAGTATGGAAACTGAAAGTAAGCAGGTGTAAGCTGACCAACCCATCTAGGGTGTTAGGAATCCTTGAAAGCGTTTAAAGGACTGGACACATTAGAGACACATAGGCTTGCTTAAGGGTGTAGGAGTAACAAAGAGATGTTAGGGTAGCTTAGGGATGTAGGAACAATAGGATGTAATTTATATTGCTGAAGGATGTAGAAGAAAGAACCTTTACATACCATGGTTTAAGGATGTGAAAGAAATACGATGAAATTAACCACATGAAAAATTTAGATGGTAGGAAAAATTTCCTGTAAGAAGTTTTGCAGGATGGTTTTCCAAAGGAAGAAATGATACTGGCAGCAGGCTAATTCTCTCTGACCTGGGTAAGTCACCAGGGAAGGTACCTTAAGCTCATGGGGCATCTTGCATGCAGAGGTGGAAACAGGAAAAAAAATAATTAATAGACTTTGATTGTTTTTTCCAGTATATATTTTCTACTTCAGTTTCTGACCTTTAAGAGTCTCCTGTGTGTGATGGTTTTTTTTACTGCATATGGTATGTTGTTATGTGTGATGTTACGGGTGAGAAATCAAGCACACAAAAGCCTAGAAAGTAAAAAAAGCGATGATTTCTCTTCCAACATTAACTTAAGTGTTACAAAATGTGTCAAAGGCCTGTTGACAAATTGGAAAGGACTCGGATAAGAGCCCACTGGAATGATGCAAAGTTTGGAAATCTGCCTCAAAACAAAATACCTAGAAAACTCAAGCTATTAGAAAAGGCTGACAAGGATCATCACCATAGGACTTGCTTACATGCCTAGGAAGATGATTTCAGCAATTCTGGCGGAGAAAAGGCTGACAAGACCCAGTAGTTGCTAGCTGAATTACACAAAAGAAGGTGGGGTTGGGAAGTAAGGCATTTTTAGTGGTGAGGATAACTTTCCATCAGAATGATATAACTGGAAATATGCTAACTTTCCCGTATATCAGATTTTCAAATCAAGACTGGCCTGTTGTCTGAAAGAAAGATTCTAGCTCAAACACAGGCACTTCAATACAGAAATTTTTAGCTGAATTTCACTGGTCCATGCTAGGAAATCCAACAAAATCATAACCTTTCCTTCCGGTCTTGATATATGAATTTGTTTTGTAATGCATATTTGGGAATATCTCAGGAATAATATGGGGAACTATAAAGTTGGGATGTTTTCTATTTTCTTGCAGACCTTGGACTGTTTTGTTCTCAAGGGTTACAGGGAGACTATACACAAATACCCTCTTCGCTAGAGTGCTCTTTCCAGCACATCACCACTTCCAGAACCTGACATCAGTGTATTTTCTCACTAGAAATGTCTGTTTGGTCTGTGTGCAAAGATAGACATTATCCTTACTGGAAGTGGAAGCCCATACTTGCAGGACTCCCAAGAACGTGTCTTTAAAACAGAAATGTCGATACAGATAGGCCCTGGGCTTTAAAGGCTCTTCTGCTGGGGACAGTGCAGCAGTGTACCACAAAAGTGTGATGATGTCTGGGACGTGCTGTGCCTCAGGCATAGGGGATACAGTTTTTATGAAATAGGCTACTGCATCTCTACAGAATGGCTGCCACAGAGGACAGGAAGGAAAGATGGTAAGAAAATATGGTTTGTTGTGTGGAAGTAAGCGGAAGTACACTGGTGTCCCTGCCAAGGTGAGCAAAATCAGACAGATGGAGTTGGAGATGAGTTAGGGTACCACAAAGGAAAGATGCAGAATTTGAGTGGTTGAGAAATGATGCTGAAATACATTCTACATGAAGAAATAGAAGCCTAAGGGAATGAGTGGGGGAAAGTAGGAGGCTGTAGAAGAGTGTTATTAAGGGAGTCATGATTTTCTACACAGAACTTGTCACTGATTTTAAAACAGGCTAGTCTCTCATTTCTCTACCTCTGGGTCCTGTGTGCTTCAGGGGTATCCACTACCTTAGCAGGAGCCTTTCCAAATGCAGCTCATAGACTAGGTCTTCAGAGGAGAGTAGTACTTTGCAAAATGATCCTCTAGTATTACGGGTATGGCTTTCCACTAGGTCTTGTTGCTTAGAGGTTCCTCCTTTTATTTTCAGGGTGCTTAGCTTCCTTCTCCCACTCATATCAAATGATGAAGTTGGCCTGCACAGGGAAGGAGTGAGGCTGGAAAAACATCCAGCAGCAGAGAGAAAGTGAGAAGTCTGGACATGTACCTGTCAATAGGACAAGTAAAAGATTACTTGTAAATGAAAGGCAAGTGCTTCAAAGTAAGAACTGTGCTTTTTAAAAAATGAACAGAATGGAACACATGATCTTTGCAGCCTTCCTCAAGGGCTAAATCCTTAAGCTAAGAGAAAATTAAATTACCTTTCCTTGTTTCAGATTTGACTCTATTCTGTGCTGGAATAAAATGTTAAAATACAATTATCACAGCAGGAGCTTGAGGTACTATAGGGGTTCATGGGAACTGTAGTTGGGGCATCAATTTTTTCCTGCCTGCCATTCTTTCTGCAGATGTCTGTCCCATAACTCCAAAGACCAGCTATTGGTGTTGCTCTTGGGCTGAAATCTGATCAGTCTGGCTGTCTTTACTCTGATGGATAAGTCCTGGACCCATTTAAACTAGTTACCATTAATGCTTTGGACCTATTATGCATATGCACAGTGATCTGGAGGACTTTCATCATCCTGCATTTTTGTTTTCAAAGCAGAATCCATAATTTCCTAATAGAAACTAGTACTGTCTACCACATTTATCCTTTCTGGCAGTGGTTTTAGCCCCTGGCCTGTAAGTTAATTCATAAGGATGTAATCTCTTCTCCCAAGGCCATATCTACTTTCCTTACAAGCTCTGTCTGCTGCAGAGGGACAGAACATACCCAACAGAAGCAGTTGAGCCAAGTGGGATGGTACAATTCCCTCCCCTCACTTAGGAAAGAAAGACAAATGGTAGGGGTCCGGAGGAGGAGGGGGAAGGCTCTTTTTTGCTAGCACAAATGGATTGGCATGTAAAAATTAGCTGCCAGGGCAAAAGCTGCTGCTTCTGGGTGATAAGCCACCCAGTCAGAGTCAGCTGGGACTGGGGTCCTGAAGAACAAAGGCCTTTCTGGTTCAGCATGCTGAGAGTCAGGGTGATGAAACAGCTGGCAGAATTAATAACGAGCCCATGCCATTCCCAACCAGAACTGGCAGAGCTGGAAGAAGTGGAGGCTGGTGTGTATGAGAAGTACACATGCTTGTGTAAGGATAAGAGGGCTGGGAGGATGATGTGTAGGACCTGATGGAGTACAGAGCTGAGGGCAGGAAAGCTGGACTGAATACAGCTGGGTGTACTTATGGAGAGGTGAGTTGCGGAAAAGAGGAGAACTATGTGGTAAGAGAGGGTAAAACTGCTGCAAGTGCAGGTGATGTCAGTGTAAAGGAAAATCAGAAAATGTTCCCCTAGTTGGGAGTAAATATTCTCAACAAGGTATAGAGTTTCATTCTCTGCTTTCTTGGCTACTCATTGGTACCACCTCCACATGACTGCTTGGCTCACAGGGCTGCTTTCCCTGTTGGTGAGGAGGCAAAGGAGGCTCTCCGTCTTTCCATGCCCTTGTACTGCTGTCATCTTCCTTAGCTGGATCTTATTTGCGGACAGACATAGAACAGACCCTGCAAATGCAAATCGTGATCAGATACTCACCCATAGGCTCGCCCACAGTGTAAAGCTCCCGCTTTGTATAGGAACAAGTGTTTCATACCCAGTCATTCCAAAATGGAAGCAAGACTAGGGAATGTTGAAATACTGAAGGATGAAAACACAACCTCTGCAGAGCCTGATCAAAGAGGTAAATGTTCAGTCATTTCACTTCTGCTCCTCAGCCACTGTCTGCTGCAGTCCTCTCAGGAATGCAGCTAGTGACAGATTGTTGCTGGTATGATATGGGACTGGACCATAAGAGCATCCTGTGTCACAACCCCTTGTCAGCAGAGACTCGTGTTCCTTAAGGTGTCTGCTCCAAAATTACTACATTTGGACCAAATCCTAAAGCCTTTACTCAAAATTTTCAGCATCTTGGAATGACGTTTTGCCTGAGTAAGAACTACAGGATTCTGCCCATTCATCAGCTTAAGTAATTCTAGAGAAATGACATTATTTAGAGTGCTCAGCCCTGGCTTGCATACATCCCTACTAGGGCTGTGATTTTAGCCACTCTTACAGGGGCGTCATACCAGAGGCTTGTAAACTTGTGGCGAGGAAGTCTCCATGGCAAAACCAAGAAGCTGCAGAGAATGGTGATGGGTTTTCCCCTCTTCCGGTGGGCAGGTAATCTATGAGGCAGTCAGGCAAATAGCAACTTGAACATAAATTTGAATGTATTTTTTCTTCTTTGCTTTTGACATGAGTCCTTGTATTTACAGTGTTAGATGAGTTTTCTGAATGCAGTTAGGTTGGAAGGAATTTGCAGTGCCTTCCTTAGCTGAATGTATATGTGGCTTAAGTCCCTTAGTCAGCTGGAGAATTACCAAAGGAAGTGAGACAAGGACTTTGATAGCTCTGTATCCTGCCTTGAACAGAGGACAACATGGACTATTTCAGCAGAAATTGCAAAGTGCAAGAACATGGAATAATCTACCAAAGAGACAGTTGCTGCTTGACTGATGAGAGAGTTATGCGAACAAGTGAAAATGCCATATTCTCTCTAACATGAATGGGGGTGCTTTTACTGGTAACGTCCAATGCACTTGTAATTTACTTGGTCCTCGCCTTTGCGATACACTAGTTTGGTATAATTGTATTTTTTTGTGACTAACCCCAGAAAAGGTGAGAGGTGGCTGATTATTCCCTTATCTCTAGTGGTTAAAGGACTGGGGTAAAAGGTTCAGCCTCTGGTAGGCAAATGTGACCACTGCATGATGCAGCTACAGCCCCCAATATCTGCACTTGTGCAAGTAAGAAGTCTGGCAGCTCTCTGCATGGGCTGCAGCAAGATAGCTGGCAAGTGGGGAGGCCCGGTAAAGGAAGAACTTTCATATTATACTGATTTACTGCAAACTACCAGGATGCAACAGTAAACTCTTCTACTCTCTTCACATTACTCTTATTTATACTTAACATCCAATACTTTGGCTGTCATTCTTTAATCAAGATTTCTTTTAAACCTGTCTGAGTTGCTCGGGGAAAACCCTGGGTAAATATTGTTATTAGTTAAGTAATAAGACACAACAGGGTGTGAAATATTACCCCATAACTCATGCCTGCTCTATAGCAGTATGTTGAGTGGCACAAGGCCAAATGGCTTTGTGTGTTATTTTTTTAGTTAAATCAAATTAAAAAGACACCAGCAAAGTGTCTGTGGCTATTAAAACATGGCCATGGTGGTAGGGGGAAGAAGGAAGAAGCATCGTTTAATAAGGTGTGCTGTCAATTGCTCACTTTTTAATTTAGTGAATAGTGAAAAGTACTAAGTGGAGAGCCCTGGAGATAGGTGTCCTTCACTTATCTAAAGGACAGATTGGACAGAAGCAGCAGCAGCCTGAGCTCTGCCATCACTCTGCCGCAGCAGGCTTACAAGTTCCACTTCTGGTTGAAAGGGTCCATTTGCAAGATCCCATCCAAACTTTTGTCACTCGGTGTGAGCTGCCATTAACTGTGGCTTAATAAGGCGCTTCCAGGTTCATAAGTTGCCTTAGGGGCGTCTGTCAAATTGGAAGACTAATTGAAGCTACCACTTATGAAAACCACCAGATAGGTTTTTACTGATGACTTGAGATTCCAACCAGTTCCCTGGGACCAAACTCAGCCTCTGCTGAAGTCAGATGGTGCTGTCTCGATTGTGCTCAGATGGCAGAGAAAAGGCATCCTTAATGAGTAAGCATGGAGGCCAGTGTTGCACAGTAAAATGCCTGTGTTAACTGCTTTCTAACTTGTTGAGCGTTAGGAGTCACATCTACAACCCCTTTTTTCTAACTCAGCTTTATACACCACAGCATGGAATCTCGGCCGCACAGGATGGGTGCTTTGGCTGGGATTGTTAGGACTGCACTTTGCCTGCAGAGATGAGCTGGCCTCCTCTGAGCTCTCACTTCTGTTTTAGTTTAGAATGACCTTTTTACGAGGAAATGGGATCCTAATCTCTTGCTCTATTTAATAGCCTATTTGCTAGGGATGGGAGTCTGTGTGTGTTTACAGGAAGGGGCAAGTGCTTCTTGGATTTACCAAATCGTGTATGGGCTCTTCAGGATCAAACTCCTTGTGCTGCCAGGAAAATGTAAAATTTTCCTACGATCTTTTTTTGTTTGCTTTGTAAGACAGCTGCTGTCATGTCCCTTACTGAAGGCCCATTAGCTACCCAGCAGCTTCTGCTTCAGAGTCAGCCTAGAAATGTAGAGAACCATATAAAAAGATGCTCATTAATCCTTATTTGGTTCCTCCCATAGGCATTTTCCTCACATGCCCAGCATTTCTCGCATGCTGGACTCCCTGTGCAACAGGAGGCTTCCATTTGCTGTAGTCTTTTAAGATCCAAGCAGTTTATTTGTGGAGCTTGCTGTGCTGGTTATTCTCTGATGCGAGAGATGGGGGGAAAACCCATTCTAGTATGACTAGAGAAGGGGAGGATCCTTTACTTTCCCTTTCCCCATAGCAAATACTGCCTCTCTGGACAAAAGAACGCGAAGGCTGACAAAGTGCTTTCTCACTGTGGTTTGAGGCTGGGACAAATCCCAGAGCAACACCACGTCCTTTGCATGTGCTCATGTGTGTATGTTGACTTGCAGTTTGCATAGACATATATCAATATCCCTGATGACAATAAATACAGCTACTGGACGAGTCGAGAGCTGATCTTAATTGGGTAACAGATGAGCAGGCGTATGTTGCTGTTGAATCCATCAGCATTAACTGGGCAGAGGTAAGTTTGATCAATACTGACACTTGAGTGCATGGGTAGCCACTGGAAAATATTAATTTACAATCATGACCAGCACCTCTCATTAACCAGAAATGTGTTAACCCTAATTGGTTCAACAGAACCCTGCTGTACTGCACGGTGCTAGTCACAGTCTTTCTTCCAGTGCCAGAGCCAGAGTTTTCTACTGATGGGAACTCGATGGTACTCAAGTTTGTGCTTTGGGTGGCCAGGCTGGCAGCTGTACTGCAGCATTCATCAGGCTAGGAAGGTGCGTAATGCACACCCATCTGGGCATATAGCCCATATGGCTGTGTACACATAGGGATTTACGTATTTGGTCTGTTCATACCTTATGGCCAACTTGAATAGGAGTTATGCTGAGTAGGAGCGACACTGATTTATGCCATCTGCAAGTCTGTGCCACAGATCCATAAGCATTCATATGCCTTTGTGTCGGTGCATGCACTTGGGTGCCTGCATGCAGTACACTTGTGGGTAGCATTAGATTTCCTTCAGAACTGTCACGGTATGTAAACAACACTGCTCTTAATGGAAAAGCTGTATATACGTGTGTGTGTGTATGGAATACTTACGGTGTGTGAAAAATGTTTCTTGCACTATAATGCCAGCAATGACAATTTGTTTTCTCTACCACAACAAAATTCTCACAGCAATCCATTCAAAGCAGTAATCTTTGGTATGTTCCATAAATATGCACAGTGTATATACAAATATGATCTGTGAGGGTTGATATCTTGTAATTAAGGTCCACACCTGACAGCAAAGGAAGCTGAATTTGCTGTTAGACCTTTGGTACCTGTGGAGATAAGACTGCTATCCATGTCCACTGAGGAAAGAATGAGAAGTGATGAGCTTAAATTGCAGTAAGATGATCTAGGAATAACTTTCTAGCAGTAAGAATAGTTAAGCACTAAAATAGATTGCCCAGAAGGGTATTGAATCTCCTTTTTGAACTATTCTTCACAAAAAATCAAGTTGGATAAATATCTGTTTGGATTAGTGAAAGCCAGAAGAAGGTCTTTCTGTCTTTTGGAATGCTTTCCACCTACATTTTCTCAGGTCTTTAGGAACGCAGATATATCTATGACTCTTGTGATCTCTTCTTCTTCACCTGAACATGGTTGGGTGTCAGTGTTGCTTATGCTTGCACCAACCTCATTTGCTACAAAATTCTCCATAAACTCAGCTGGCTTTAATCTCTGTCCCCTGTTTTATACGGCCTTTGCCAGTTATTATAACTTCGCTGCCCTTCTTTGATATTCTGGGAGCTCCAATGAAAGATGCTGGGTAGAAGCAAGCAATTTCTGAGTCAAGTGAGTTTCAAGATCAAGAAAGATTTCTCTCTGCAAAACTTTCTTGGACTTGTGACTTCTCATCTACTTAATCTTTCTTTCTTGTTTCCTCTTAGTAGTGAAAGGTATTATGAAGTTTTTAGTGAAAATTCAATCCAAATATATCAACAGATGAAAACATTGAATTCTTGCCCTGCTACCTGAACCATATTCTAGATGCTTTCCTTCTAGTGTGCTTCTGCTGATTGTCCAGTCCCTCCTGAGTCCCCAGCATTTTTTTTGGTCTCATTGGCCTTCCCATCAGCCCAATGATTCCTTTTTGCACTCAGATATCTGTAACATAATTAATTTCCAAAGCATTTGCCTTTAAAAGAAAAGCCATTACCTCTGTATGATTCCACAGAATAGTAAACAGTTCTCTTTTCTGTCTATCAAAAAACTTTATGCCCTTATCTGAAGTTAAAACTCTGGTTTTTACCTTCCTCTATGGACCCTATGAAGGGGTGCCTCTAACCCAGGTAATGCGAAGGAGAGTAACACCTGGTAAAGCAACATATTCCAGTAGCTAATCATTTGTGTGTATGAATAATTCCAGTGAGGGTGTCTGAAAGATTTATTATTTGGCAAAAAGATTAAATGAAAAGGAACAACTGTTGGCTTGTTTGAATGCTTCTGTAGTGAATACATATGGCATATGGAGATTGAGAAACAAGGTCAGACTCTTTTATACCTAACTCGTGATGACCTGTAGCCTGGATACTTGGTATTTATAATTTTTGTACCAATGCTGTTTCTTGGAGCATCTTTCACCGAAGTTCAGTGGGGAATTTTTTGACAGTTTTGTGTCAGCGACTTTAATTTTGTTGAAATACAAGAATGAACTGGTTGGTTTTAAATGTAAGTTGTGTTTTGAAGGAATCTTTGGTCTCAGCTGGGAATTTTTGATGGAGGCAGCTGGACCTGAGTACCAAACAGTATGGTGGCCAAGGGTTTAACCAAGGAAGTTGGAAGTCACATAAAAGCCCCCATTCTGCCTCTGTTCCCAACATTCATGGCTTTTCTCAGGCATAAGTTCCCCCCCCC